>Ga0065721_10005987_pt1 | contig 10739 bp, 15 predicted proteins | sample Mesricmetagenome_FD_59108 | JGI IMG/M metagenome (GOLD analysis project Ga0065721, IMG submission 59108) | Mesophilic microbial community from rice straw/compost enrichment Sample: eDNA_1 v2 (version 2) | ecosystem: Engineered > Solid waste > Grass > Composting > Bioreactor | place: USA: Davis...
ATCCACCTCAATCATCGAGCCGCAGACCCGGCTGACCTTCCGGGCCGTTGCGTGCGGCTGTCGCAGGCGTGGCGGCTGCCGGGCATTTCCCGCCAGATCCAGGATTTTCCCGGAATAGAGATCGCTCAGTTCCATGGTCGCGGCAAATCTGTTTCTTGTTCCGGTCCCGTTCCGCTTCTATATAGGAGGTCTCCATCCGACTGTCAGGAGTGTGCTCCTGTCGAAATCTGACGCGTGGATCGTCGCGTATAGAGAGTGGTCGAAACGCAAGGAGCCGGACACGATGGATGCACGAGTTAAGCCACTGGCGGCCGCACAGGTCGTCGGCGCTCCCGTAGCCCGGCCGAGCCAGGCAGAGGCAGAGGCCGCAGTGCGCACCCTGATTGCCTGGGCCGGCGATGATCCGAACCGCGAAGGTCTGCTGGACACCCCCGCACGCGTTACCAAGGCCTATCGCGAGCTCTTTGCCGGCTACACGCAGGACCCCAAGGACATCCTTTCCAAGACCTTCAAGGAAGTGGGCGGCTACGACGACATCGTCCTGGTCAAGGGCATCCCCTTCTACGCCCATTGCGAACACCACATGGTTCCGTTTTTCGGGCAGGCCCATATCGCCTATCTGCCCCATGACGGCGTTGTCGGCCTATCCAAACTGGCGCGCCTCGTGGACGTCTATGCCCGGCGTCTCCAGACACAGGAGACGATGACCGCGCAGATCATCGACGCCATTAATGAGAATCTGGGACCGCGCGGTGCTGCGGTGATGCTGGAAGCCGAACATATGTGCATGACCATGCGCGGCGTGAAGGCACACGACGTCAAGACGGTGACACACCGGTTTACCGGCGTATTCGCAGAGGACCGCGTCGAGCAGGACCGGTTCTTTGCCATGGTCGNCCAGCGCTAGCAATATCCAGAGCCTNTCTTCCCTGCTAAGTANTTTCAAGGGGAACACGGAGGACGTCATGCTGAGGGCATTCATTGCCGGAGCAGCCTTGCTGGCTGCGTCCCTTCCCGCAACTGCGCAATCGTCGATCAACAGCGCCAATCGGACCACTTATCTTGGTGGCTATACCGCCTATATCGGTGAGCGCGACCTTTATAACTCAGACGGTGCCCGGCTGAGCGAGCCGTGGCAGATCATTCGTCAGGATCGGGCAAACTATCACCGCTTCCGAATTCGGGACCGCGGCGATCAGGGCGACAGCTTTTTCGCAGATGCCAATAACCGCGCGGCCATGGAGCGGCTCCTGCGCAGTGGCACGATCGCCAATTCCGCCGGGCGGGCTATCGTCCAAGGGAACGTGTTCATTCAGGTCGATATCTATCGGGGTGGCGACCGGGATTGGGTCGAGGTCCTTATTCTTGACTGACTTCGCTCAACGGCAAACTCTATCAAGCACCACCGCAGACGCTGTGGCACAGACATCAGGCCTTTATGTGAGACTATGTCATGTCGATCGTCGCGAAAGTCATCTGGATTCTCGAAAGCCACCCGCGCGAACAGCTGGACCTGGACGAACTGGCGTCGATCACCGGCCGTTCGCGGAGCTATCTCTCGCGTATCTTCCCACTGGTGACGGGTTATTCCGTCACCAAATACCTGCGGGCGCGACGGTTGAGCGAAGCGGCAAGAAAACTGGCAAGCGGAGCACCTGACATCCTGGCCGTTGCACTCGACGCCGGCTACGGATCGCATGAGGCATTCACCCGCGCTTTCCGCGACCAGTTCGGTACGACGCCCCAAGCTGTTCGCCTGAGCCGATCAACTGACGCAATAAAGCTAGTGGAGCCGCTTCGCATGGAAGCAACAAACACGTCGACAATCAGTCCCCCGCGCATAGAAGACCGCGCCGAAATGCGGTTCGTAGGCCTTTCGGAGACGCACAACATGAAGTCGCCCGCCGGCATCCCTGATCAGTGGCGGCGGTTCCAACCCTATATCGGCAGCATCGACGGTGCGGTCGGCGAGGCGGCATATGGAATCTGCAGCGCCATCGATGCGGAAGGGAGGCTGGAGTATATCGCGGCCGTGGAGGTTCGACCGGGCACCGAAGCCCCTACCGGTCTGTCCGTCGCAACATTCGAGCCGCTGCGATGGGCCCGGTTTGCGCATGAGGGCGATGTGATCAGCATAAGGCAGACCATAGGCGCAGCGGAGCAATGGCTGAATGAGAATGGCTACCGCCCGGCCGAAACCATCCGTGGTTTTGCGGAATATTATGGGCCGGCCTTCGACGTGCGGACCGGTACCGGTGATATCGAGATCTGGTTCGGCCTCAAGCAGTAACCGTCTGGCCAATCCCGCTGATGCGCGCTAGAGGCTGGCTCTACAACCCAACCTCGGGCGCGCATCATGCCAATCACCTTTACCGACCCAAAGACGCTGGACCACGACGCGCTGGAAGCAGGCACGGCCTTTGCGCCCCGCTTCGACGCCCATGGCCTGATTACCGTGGTGACGGTGGAGGCGGTCAGCGGCGATGTTTTGATGGTCGCGCATATGAACGCCGAAACATTGGCGCTGACCCTGGAAACAGGGATTGCCCACTACTGGTCGCGCTCCCGCAAGGCGATCTGGAAGAAGGGCGAAACATCGGGCGAATTGCAGGAAGTTGTTGAGCTGCGCACCGATTGCGACCAGGACGCCATCGTCATGGTCGTGCGCCAGACCGGCCGCGGCGCCGCCTGCCACACCGGGCGGAAGAGCTGCTTTTACCGGCGCGTGATGCTCGATAAAAGCGCGGCCATGCTGGAAGACACGGGCCTGCCACGCCTCTTTGATCCCAAGGCTGTCTACGGAAGCTAGGCTCTCCGCTCGAACAGGGCCACCAGAAGGAAGCCTGCCAGGAAGCCACCCAGATGCGCCTGCCAGGCGATGGACAGCGGCGTGCCCGTAAGCAACGGCACCAAGGGTACGGCCGCATTGAGCGCCAGCCAGATGATCGTGAACCAGCGCGACCGGGCATTGGCAAATACGCCGGCAATGCTCGCGAGCTTGCGCCCGAGCACGACGCGCTCACCGGTTTCCGGATTTCGTCCGATCAGGACAGGCTGGAACATGAACCGGATGGCTGCGCCGGTGAGCCCCGCCACCCCACCCGACGCGCCGATCAGGTAAATCTGGCTGTTGAGGGTCGTTGCCGCGAAGAGCGCCGCGCCACCTGCTGCAGACAACAGGAACAGCGCAATCATGGGCCCAGCCCCATAGCGGCGCACAACCGGGGTGGCGAATATCACCAGCCATGCCGTGTTGATCAGAAGGTGCTCCCAGCCCGCGTGCAGGAAAGCGTGCGAAAACGGTGTCCATAGCAAGGGGACGGCAAAGCTCGGATCGAACTGTGCCAGAACGATGCGATAGGGCTGAAAGGCAAACCACCAGATGAACTCGCCCTTCCCCTCCGGGTTAAGAACCAGGGTTGACGCAAGGTGAACGGCAACGAGGACGCCTACCAAAACCGTGATGGCACCGGGCAGCAGGAAGACCGGCTCGCGACCGGAAGGCGGCTGCATTGCTGGCTCTTGCTGTTCTTCACTCATGGTCTCGCCCTGACTCCACGGCGCCCTGCTGGCTTGGCTCCGCTTTTCCACATTTGGCCGCCCGCGTTAACCTTAACTTTTCTTTAAGCGGGCCTTTCGGACTGCATTTTGCGATTGTCGAAGGGCGCGGCGACCGACTCGATATCGCCGCCTCGATTCCAAATGCGGATCCCTGACGATGCAGATGCCGAGCACGAAAACCCTCTATTCCTACTGGAACACGATTCGCGGCTCACGCAGTGCACCCGATCGCCGGGACATCGACCCTACCCGCATCCGGGAAGCGCTGGCCAACACCTTCATCCTTGAACTGGACGGCCACGACAAGTTCTCTTTCCGTCTTGCCGGTTCGCATCTGTGCACAAGCTATTGCCGGGAGCTGAAGGGCCGTTCTTTCTCCGCGCTTTGGCACGACCGCGACAGCGACGCGATGGAAACGCTGCTGCGCGCAGTCACCGAAGATCATGCCGTGGCGCTCGTCACTTTCCAGGGCACGACCGCGCTGCAGACCAAGGTCACTTTCGAAACCATTCTCATGCCCCTGCGCCACAACGGGTCGACCCATACTCGTATTCTTGGCGCGATGTCGGCTCTCGAAGAACCCTACTGGCTTGGCGTGCAGCCCATCCTCGAGCAGCGCATCACCGGCCTGCGACTCATCTGGCCGGACGAGGTTTCTGCCGAGGAGACCGCACGCGAGGTTGTGGCCAGCGTCGTCAACGACATGGACTTCGCCCGCGCGGGCGCCCCGTCGGGCCTGCCGACCACTGTCTATGGCCGTACGGCACGTCGCTACGCGCACCTCGCGGTGATTGACGGCGGACGCAATTGACGGCAGGCATTTGAGCCGCTTGCGCGGGTCCGGACTCATCAAGCGTTAACCAAGAGCCGCTAACGTCGCTGTGTATTTCCCCGGCGCGTAGACAGGTTGACGCATGCTTAGTGACGACATTTCTGCGCCACGTGCTGCATCCGGACTGCAAAATACCGGCACGGAGCGGCGTTTTCAGCGCGTGAACGTCTCGATACTTGGCCGTTACATGCTGGCCGACCGGCGGGAATTTCCTTGTCAGGTGCTGTCCATGTCGCCCGGTGACGCCGTCGTCATCGCGCCTGTGCCCGGCATCGTTGGTGAACGCATCGTTGCCTACCTCGATCACATGGGCCGGATCGAAGGCACTATACTGTCGCAGGTCGATGGTGGCTTCGTGATGGATATTGCCGCTTCGCCCCGCAAGCGCGACAAGATGGCCGCACAGCTTACCTGGCTGGCGAACAAGGATCTGCTCAACCTGCCCGAGGATCGCCGCCACGAGCGTGTGGTTCCCGATATCCGACACTCCACCGTCGTTCTGGACGACGGGCGCCGCTACAACTGCAAGATCATCGACATCTCGCTCTCTGGCGCTGCCGTGGAACTTGACGTGCGGCCGGCCATGGGCACGCCGATCACACTTGGCAGGATGCGCGCACGCGTGGTCCGTCACTTCCAGAATGGCGTTGCGGTCGAATTCGCAGCGGCCCAGGAAATGCTCACCGTCGTTCAGCAGAACCTGCGGATGAATTAGGCTCAAGGCGCACCGTTGACTGTTGCCTCGCGCCCTGGCAATGGCCCTGCCCAAGTGACATCCAGCCGCCACGTTATGGTGAACGCTTCCCTGCAAGTATCGATAAAACACGCATAAAAACTGTCTGGCAGTTTTCGGATCGGGGCAATTGGGCGCCCCTAGTGTGGTCTCCATCAGGGAGACTACACGATGTCATTCAAGACCAAGGGGCTGCTGGCCGGGCTGATCGCCGCGATTGTCGCGCTGAACCCAGTCGCACAGGCCGTCGCACTCGATCTCACCAACGTCGCCTTTGTGCAGACCGCCTCTGGCACCACCTCCATTCCGGTCGGACATCTGGAATTCTGCAACAGCCATCCTGCGGAATGCCGCCCCAACGACCGCGTCGTGCCGGCAATGACCCTCACCGACGCTACCTGGCAGCAGCTGGTCTCGGTCAACGCCTACTACAACCAGACCGTCGTGCCGGTCACGGACCAGGATCTCTACAAGGTCGCCGAATTCTGGACCTACCCCAACGGCTATGGCGACTGCGAGGACTTCGCACTGGCCAAGCGCCGCGACCTCATCAATTCCGGTTGGCACCCCAGCACGCTGATGATTGCCGTTGTCAAGGAAGCCAATGGCAATGGTCACGCGGTGCTGATCGCCCGGACCGACCGCGGCGACCTCGTGCTCGACAACCAGGACGGCACCATCCGCCTGTGGAGCGAAACCCCTTACAAGTTCATCAAGCGCCAGTCGCAGGCCCATCCGGGCCAGTGGGTGGACATGATCGACGACCGCGTGCTGGTGGTCGCTTCAGCCCACTGACGAGTTTCCGGACCCCGCCCCAAGCCTATCCCTGATAGGGGTCTGAAGAGAAAGGCCGGCCCGCGCAAGCGGAGCCGGCCTTTCTGTTTCACCAAAATGGGTTGGCTAGTAGCGGATGGCTACATAGGCGCTGAGGAAGAGTAGCCCGGTGATGAACGCCCAGCCAAAAGATACGAGGGCCGAAAGCAGAACAGACGCCATCGAAATCGTGCCGTCGTCCTCATGGCTCCAGCCGAATTGCAGCAGAATGTAAGGCCCGCACACAAAGCTCAAGGCCAGATGACCCAGGGTGCCGAAAAAGGTCCGGCCGTCCATCCGCAACATGGCCTGCTGCCGGGTGAGCCACTGGTACAGGTGCGTCCCTACCCCCGCCACGCACAGGCCCACACCCATGATGAATGCCGCAAGCAGTAGTTCCCTGGTCATGCCTGGCTGTCCCCGTGCTGGCTGGCGCCGATGGTCGTTTACTCTTTGTTAAGCATATTGCTCCTCCTAATGGCTGTCATCTCTCGCCACCAAGACTGGTTAATTTCGGCATGCCGGCTTCCACAGCCTCAGCTCAGCAGCCTGACGGCGAGCGCCATCCGCTGGCCTACAACCTGGCAGGGATAACCACTCTCGTGCTGCTGGCAGCTGTGGGCATTGCCTATGTGATAGACCAGGCAGGCCGCAGTGCACGCACTGCTGGACCGAGCCTCGATGATGGAAATGTGGTGACGCAGACGGTGGCGGGCCACGATCTGGCCATCCCGTCGAGTTGGTTCCGCTTTGGCGAGGATATCAGGCCCGGCTTCGTCAGCCAGGTGGATCTCAACGTTCAGCTTGCTCTGGATGGGTTGCCCGAACCAGCGTCGGTGGACGTGACGTTGATGCCGCGCAGCGGCGCCCGGGCAAGCGCTGTCCTGCTCGACGCGGTGTATCTGCATCAATTCGCGGATGAGACGGTGGGCGGCATACCCGGGCTGGTTGGCAAGCCACTGGTGCCGAGCGAGGGCTATGCGGGCGAGACCGTGTGGTACGATCCCCTGTCACCCAATCCGTTCGTGGCCAAATGCGCCGAGGCACCCGAGCCCAGTCGGCCCGACCGGTGCCTGCGCACCATCCACCTGCCGAACGGACTGGCAGTCGTGCAGAGCTTCGACGCGACCGTACTGGCCGCGTGGAGGCAGGTCGACGACGAACTGGCCCTTTGGCTGGGCCAGATCGGAGCGCTCCAGAACTAATCCAGATCTTCGAGGTCGATGTCGAGAATGGACATCGAGAACATGTAGGACTTGTCGCCGTCCTCATCGTCGACATGGATCAACCCGATCGACTCCTCGCCGATAAAGACTTCCACCGAGTCATTGAGCTTGGCGCGCGGGCGGACGTCGATATTGCGATTGTTGAACGTGCGCTGCAGGAATTTCTGCAGCTTGATGATCTCGGGGTGGTTCACGGAACATGTCCTGCTGGTTGCGTTGAGGCGCAATCTAGTCCCTCGCCCGCTGCTGGCAACCCCTGCTCCCGGGCAAATTACCGGGAACAACCCGCCAGAGGCCCTTGCCCGCTCAGCTGGTGGCGTCGTGCACGAGGATCATCTGGTCCATGACCAACGCCGGCTGTGCGCAGCCGGCCTCGCCGATAATCTTGGCGGGAACGCCGGCCACGGTGACGCGCGGCGGCACTTCCTTGAGCACAACCGAACCGGCGCCAATGCGCGAGCAATCACCCACCCGGATATTGCCCAGCACCTTGGCTCCGGCCCCTATGAGGACGCCATTGCCGATCTTGGGATGCCGGTCTTCGTCGGACTTGCCGGTCCCACCAAGGGTCACGTTCTGCAGCAGAGAGACATTGTCGCCGACAATGGCCGTCTCGCCGATGACAAGGCCTGTGCCGTGATCGAGCATGATGCCCTTGCCCATGGGCACGGCGGGGTTGATGTCGACTTGGAAGACCTGGCTGGAGCGGCTCTGCAGGTAGAGCGCGAAATCGCGGCGCCCGGCCTTGTGCATGGCATGAGCGAAGCGGTGCGTCTGGATAGCCTGGTAGCCCTTGAAATAGAGCAAGGGCTCGACGGCGCGGTGACAGGCGGGATCGCGTTCGAGCGTGGCCGCAAGGTCGGCCCGCGCCGCTTCCCCGATGGCGGGATTGTCACGCAGGGTCTCGGCAAAGGCCTGGCGGATCATGTCCGCCGAGACATCTTCATGGTCAAGGCGCGCCGCGATGCGATGGGCCAGCGCCTCTTCAAAACTGTCATGATTGAGAATGGTGGAAAGGACCAGGTTGGCCAACGGCGGTTCGTTGTCGAGAATCTGCTGTGCGCCGACGCGGACGGCATCCCAGACCGGGTCGACGGCCTGGATATGGGCCGACTTCTTGGCATTGCCGCTCATGGCGCAACTCTCCGCTTCATCGATAGATGACGATATAAGCCACTTCGTTCGTGAGTTCAAAGCCCAAGCAGTAGCATTGGTTCACGAAATGGGGGCGTTTGAGTACATCCTGCCCAAAAACTCCAGCGCCGCAGATTTGAACATCTTGTCGCCGGTGGCCCGCATGTGGTCCCGCTTTGGAATGACCACGGCCTCGCCATAGGGCAGAAGCTCAGCCAGCGGCTCGGGCGGGCCGGCCATGGTATCGGCCTCCCCGACGGCCACCAGCACCGGCACCTCGATCCGCCGCACATCGGCCCGCGCCATGGGCTCGCGCGATGTTTCCATGCAGGCGGCAAGGGCTTCCCGGTCCGAGCCGGTGTGATCGGCAAAGATCCGGAATTGCCGGGCTGTCGGGTGGGTAAGGTCAGCCAGAGCGGGTGCGCGCAGACCGGCAATGATGTCATTGCCGTCGGTGAGGCCGTTGATGAGATTCATCCCCATGCCCCCGAACAACGCGCAGACGACCCGGTGGGGATGGGAATAAGCCATAAAGGCAGCGATGCGCGCGCCCATCGAATAGCCCAGGACCGCAGCGCGCCCGACGCTCAGGTGGTCGAGCAGGGCCACCGCGTCCTGCGCCATCTGGCCCGGATAGTAGTGATCGGGATCGTGCGGTTTGTCCGATTGTCCATGACCGCGATTATCCAGGGTAATCGCCTGGAAACCGGCACCGGTAAGCGTTTCCACCCAGCCCGTATCCACCCAGTTGACCTTGCCGCTTGAGGCAAAGCCATGGATGCAGAGCACCGGCAACCCTTCTCCGAAGACCTCGTAAGCCAGGGACAGGCCATCATGGGTGAAACTGGGCATTGGCGGTCCTTCTTCGCAACTGCTGGGGGTTTTGCGGCTCCGGGCGACAAAATCAAGCACCCCTTTGCCCTTTTCTTGCCTGGAGGCTTTGGTTATGGTCCCGCCAAATCAAACTCCATCCAGGTTCCTCCCATGGCCCACGGCTCGACCCCGCATTTCCACAATACCGAAGGCCTGCGCAGCATCGAGATCGGATCCAAGGAATTCCAGTGCGTGGGCGCCCTGCCCCCGTTCGATCATCCGCATGTGTTTCTCGACATGGGCAAGGATAGCGAGATTGTCTGCCCGTATTGCTCAACGCTCTACGTCTTCAAGGCCGAGTTGGGCGCGGGAAATGCCAATCCGGCTTCGGCCATTTTCCAGGTCCACGCCGCCTGAGTCCTTGCCATGCCCGTTACGGGCCGCACCTATATCATCGCGGGCGCCGGCATTGCCGGCATGAGCCTTGCCCTGGCGCTGGCCAAGTTCGGCGCCACCGTGGTCGTGCTCGAGCGCAGCCCGAACGTCCAGGAGTTCGGGGCTGGATTGCAAATCAGCCCCAATGCGCGCCATGGCCTGGACCAGCTGGGTCTGGGCGAGGCGCTGGATCGCGCCAGTCTCGAGCCTGACGCCCTCGATCTGTATCCGCAAGGCAGCAGCAGACCGGTACTGAGCATGGAACTGGGCGCAATCATGCGGCAGCGCTTCGGAGCGCCCTATACCGTCATGCATCGCGCCGACCTGGCCGAGGCGCTTAACAAGGCCTGCAGGCGCTTCGCCAATATCGACATACTGTTCGGCGTAAGCGACTGGGATGTCGAGTCCCATGCGCGCGGAGTGACCGTGGCAATCGCGGAAAGCGATGGCCAAAGCCGAACCATGCGTGCCAACGGCTTTATCGGCGCCGACGGCGTCCATTCGCGCACCCGCAACGCCCTGCTCGACGGGCCGGCGGCCCAGTTCCGCAACAGCATCGCCTGGCGCACCCTGGTGCCATGGGATGCCGTATGCACACAGATCGCGCCGCAACGCGTATCGGTGTTCTTTGGCACAGGCTTTCACCTCGTCTGTTACCCGTTGCCGCATCGCGGTCAGGTCAACCTGGCCATGTTCATGCCCGGCAGCAGGCCAGAACCCGATGCACAACCTTCTCCGTCCGGTCCCGGGCCCAAGGTTGCCGCAATCATGGCAGCAGCGGCCGGCACCTGGACGGCCTGGCCGATGTTCACGGTGGAAACGGATACCTGGCACAGGGGTAATGTCGGCATTATCGGGGACGCCGCCCATGCCATGGTGCCCTTCCAGGCGCAGGGCGCGGCCATGGCAATCGAAGATGCCCTGACCCTGGCGCCGCTCCTGTCCGGAACCGAAACGGCCGAGGAGGCCTTTTCGCGCTATGCCGGATTGCGCCAGGCACGAACCCGGAAGGTTGCCGCACTTTCGGCCCGGAATGGCCGTATCTTTCATATGCCCTGGCCGCTCAGCATGGCGCGCGACATGGTCATGCGGTTGCAGGGCCCACGGGCGCATCTGAGGCGCCTGGACTGGATATATTCCCACGACGTTCGACAGAAGACGCCGGGGACATCCTGAAACAGCGCCCGCTTGC
>Ga0065721_10053001_pt1 | contig 10739 bp, 8 predicted proteins | sample Mesricmetagenome_FD_59108 | JGI IMG/M metagenome (GOLD analysis project Ga0065721, IMG submission 59108) | Mesophilic microbial community from rice straw/compost enrichment Sample: eDNA_1 v2 (version 2) | ecosystem: Engineered > Solid waste > Grass > Composting > Bioreactor | place: USA: Davis...
CTGGCGCGCCGGAAGCGCGTTTTCGTTGCACGGACCGCCGGTCCGGCGCGAGCCGATCCGTACGGACAGGAGAGAGGACGATGAAGGAGCAATACGACGTAATCGTGGTCGGAGCGAGAGTGGCGGGTTCTTCTCTGGCTTTCTTTTTGGCGAAGGAAGGGTTTAAGGTGCTGCTGCTGGACCGGGCGACGTTCCCGAGCGATACGTTGTCCACGCACAACGTGTTCAGCAATTCGCTCGCGATGTTCAAGGAGATGGGGGTATACGACGAGCTGGCGGCGACGGGCGCTCCCCTCTACAGAAGAGCGTATTTCGATCTGGACGGCGCGGTCATCGACGGTTTGTTTCCCGAGACGGACGGCATAGAGGGCTGCCTTTGCGTGCGGAGGAAGTACATGGACAACATTTTGTTCGAGAGGGCGAAGGCTCAGCCGGGCGTGACGGCGATCGAGGGCTTCCGGGTGACGGGGCTGATCCGGAACGGCGGCGCGGTCGCGGGCGTGGAAGGACGACGCAAGGACGGGGAGGACCGGCTGGAGCATTTCGCGGCGAAGCTCGTGGTCGGGGCGGACGGAAGATTGTCCAAGATCCGGGAGTGGGCCGGCAGCGAGAAGAAAATCGCGATTCCGACCGATTACGCCTCTTATGTCGGTTACGTGAAGGATTTCCGGCAAGAGGGAGAGACGCACGTCGAGTTTTACAAAAACGAGGACAAGCTGGCCATCGCGTTCCCGACCAACGACGGGCAGTTCGTCGTCGGGGGAATGTTCCCGCTCGTCGACGAAGCGCGAATAGCCGCCTTCAAGGAAGATGCCGAAGCGGGCTTCCGCGCCTTGATCGAGGACGGCTTCGCGCACAGCGCATTGCCGAAAAGATTCGCGGAAGCGAGCTTCGTCGAGCCGATTCGCGGCCTGCACGGTTACGACAACCACTGGTACGCCGGCATGGGAGAGGGTTGGGCGTTGCTGGGGGATGCCCTGAATTTCAAGGATCCGTCCGTCGGACAGGGAATGCACGACGCGCTGTTCGGAGCGCAGCTGCTGGCTGAAATTTTGTCCCAGTATCCGACGGGGAATTGGCCGAAGCATTGGGCGGACATGGCGAAGATTTACCAATCGGCGATGGAGGATAAGCTGATGTCCCGCTTCTGGCTCGGCTGTCAATTTTCCAAAAACGTTCCCCTTCCCGACGATATCAAAGCGGCTTACAGACTGGTCGCGGGGGACGAACAGGCGACCCGGGTGTTTCTGGGCATCTACAATTACGCCAACGAACCCGAGCGTCTTCAAGACGAAATCGGCAGGCTCGTCGCGGCTGCTTCCCGAGAATCCTAATAAATACGGCTTAATAGCGAAAACGGCATTTCCCCCTGAACGGGGGCTAATGCCGTTTTGATGCGTTCCCCGGCCCCAGCGGCTCTCTAACCTTCTTGGCCCAGTTCCCCGGCCCCAGCGGCTCTCCAGCCCCTCCCGGCCGGCCTGCCGGCTCCCAAGCTCCGTCAGCTCTTCCTCGCGATCGAGAAGACGACCGTCTTCTCGGCGGCATCGACGCGAATGTCGACCGTGTCGTCCCCGATCTCCACTTGCTTGGAGGAGACTTTCGTTCCCGCTTCCACGTTGACGCAGACTTCGGAAAACCATTTGCGGAACGTCGCCGAGTTGTAACCGAACAAATAATTGGAGAACGACTCGACGGGCTCCAGGTTGCGCGCCAGCGTTCCGTCGCGGAGCCGGATGGTGATTCCGTACGTGTTGTACTGCGGGTCAAGCCAGAGCGTGACCTCTTCCTTGGCCTTGGCCGCAGAAGGGGAGGCGGACAAGACGGCGTCCTTCTCCTTCTGGTCCTTGAACAGCCGCAGCTGCGTGTCGAGCAGATCCTGATTGGAGCCCCTGAGAGCGCCTGCTTCCTTCAGGACGTCGTAGGCGCCCCGCATTCTCGAATCCGGGAAGACGACGATCTTGGAGCCGCCTCCGGCCGTAGGGACGGCGAGCTGCAGCTCGTCGGAATCCGACGCTTGCACGGCGATCCGCTGCGCCTTGTCCGTCAGGCGGTTCAACAAGACGAGGGATTGCGCTCTCGTCACCTTGTCGCCTACCCCGAAGTAACCGTTCGGATACCCCTGCATGATTCCTTTGACCAGCGCTTCGGCGATGAACTTCTGCTCCCTGTCCGACGCGCTCATCAGATCCCCGTAAGACTGGGCCAGCTTGCCGCTGAATTGGGGATCCTCCAGAAATTCGGTTTCCTGCAGCGTGTAGAAGATGACTTCGGCGACGTTCTCACGGGTCATGTCGCTTTGGAAATCGCTGTAACGGCTTTTGTTCAGAAAATGCAGATCGCTGGCGACGTCGATATAAGGCTTGGCCCAGTAGCCGGAAGCGGCGGGTTTAAAGTCGTAGTATCGGTAATCCTGTTTAAGAATCGTCTGGTTTTCCGCGCTCAGGCTTTGGAAGAACGAGGAGTCCCAGCTCCTCTCTCCGTTCTGGTGAAGATCCGTGAAGGAGAGCACCAGCATTTTGATGAATTGGTCCACCTTCACCGGTTCGTCGGGTCTGAAAGTCCCGTTCGGGTAGCCGTCGAGAATGCCTTTGGCCACCATTTCCGTAATCGTTTTTTCGGCCCAATGGCCCTTAATGTCCTTGAATGGCGCTTCCGCAGCCGATTGCGCGTAGGTCGGGCTTCCCGAACCCAGCAAGGCGGCGGCGACGGCGATAATTGTCAAACGGCGCATGAAAATCCTCCCGCGTGATATTGCCTATAAATGCCGGCTTTATAAGCTAATCATAATCGGAAGCGGGATGAAAACCGCCGCGGAACCTAATGTGTCTATTGTCCCATGCGGTCTTAAGTTGCGATTTCGGTAGGACTGGAGGCGGGATCGGACGGTCGGAGCGCCAAGGAGAAGGACGGACGCCCGCCGCCGTGGGCCGGAAGTACCGGAGAGAGGACGTTCGGTCCGCGTCTTCGGACCGATGGCCCGAAGCGCGCGGAGGAGCGGGCGGCGATTCGTCGGAGAACGGAAGAAAGGCGGCCCGTCGTCGGAGGACGACGGCTATTCCCGCAAAGAAATGACGTGAACGAGCTGGGAGCCGGCCGTCACCTTGATCACGGCATGGCCGGAATCGTATTCCGCGGTGCCCAGACCGAAATCGGTGGAGGGCTCGGACCCGAGGACGTAGAACAGGTCGTCGGCAAGCGTGCGGACGCATACGTCCCGCTCGTCCTTCGAGAGGTCTTCCCAATCGGCCGCCTCCATCTCGAACGCCTCGTAAAATTGCGGAACGGTCGCAATGGCCCGGGACAGATCGTCCAGAATATGATCGTAGGATCTCGTGTACGAGATAGCCATCGGGAGCAACCCCTTTCAAGTTTGGTACCATTATACGCGAAGCCAAAATCTTTAGCCAACCTTTAGGCGGCCTTCCAGCCGGAAGCCCTTTAACCCGCAGTTAACATTCTGTATAATAAGTAAGATTCCGGGGGTGCATGAACATGAACGCTTCAAGGCTGGGAGCATGGCTGTCCAAGCCCTTTATCTTTTTCACCCTGATCATGGTGCTGAAAATCCTTCTGGCCCAATTCGTCATCTTCGACGAAGCTTCGGCATGGCTTCAGATCGCGACGGGAATTCCGTCGGTCTGGGTGCTGTTCTGCCTGGTCGAATGGCTGGCGCCGAAACGCAAGCTGGGCTTTTATTTGACCGTGGACTTGATCGTCACGTCGATCTATTTCGCCGTGATTATGTATTATAAGTATTTCGGGGTCATCGTCACTTACCACGCCTTGCAGCAGGTAAACCAGGTCACGGAAGTGAAGGGGAGCGTCTTCTCGCTGCTGCATCCTTACTTCCTGTTTATCTACACCGACGTCGTCGTGTTGCTGCTGCTCTATATGAACAAGCGGTTCAGGGCCTGGAAAAAGACGCTCGCCGGCAGGGAGTCGAACGCGCTGGTCTCGGCGGTGTTCGGGGTATCCTTGGTCGTCAGCGTATCGACGATCTGGTACCACAGCGACGGCATCAACGAACTGAAGCAGGCCGAGAACATGGGGATCCTGAACTACGAGGCCTATGCGGTCATCTCGAGCGCGACCCAGGAGGTCAAGGATCCGGCCGAAGTGACCGCGGAAGCGATCGCGAAGCTGAAGGGCGCCGAGGAGAAGGCGATCCCGGACTATTGGGGCGCGGCCGAGGGGAAGAACGTGATCGTGCTCCAGCTCGAGGCTTTCCAGAACTTCCTGATCGACCGGAAGGTCGACGGCAAGGAGATCACGCCGGTCATGAACGGCCTTGCGAAATCGGGCTTTTATTTCCCGCGCTTCTACCAGCAGGTCGGCCAAGGGAATACGTCGGACGCCGAGTTCGTCGTCAATACGTCTTTCTACATTCCGAAGCACGGCGCCGCGTCCCAGGATTACGGAGACCGCGACTTGCCGAGCATGCCGAAGACTTTGAAGGAAAAGGGCTATCAGACGGCCACGTTCCATACGAACGACGTCTTGTTCTGGAACCGCAAGGAGCTCTACAAGGCGCTCGGATTCGACCGGTATTACGACTCGGAATTTTTCGGGGGCGAGGATACGGTGTTCTTCGGTTCCTCCGACGAGGTGCTGTACGACAAGACGACGGACGAATTGCTCCGGATGAGCCGGTCCGGCAAGCCTTTTTACGCGCAGGTCATCTCGATGTCGGCGCATCATCCGTTTAATCTTCCGGAGCGCAAGATCAGGCTCGACCTCCCCGATGCCTTCGACGACACGCTCGTCGGCGATTATATTCAAGCGCAGAATTACGCGGACTACGCGGTAGGCCTGTTCGTCGACAAGCTGAAGGAAAAAGGCCTGTGGGACAATACGGTGCTGGTCGTCTACGGCGACCATCTGGGACTGCCGATCTATTCGCTGACGGATCGGGAGAAAGCGCTTATGGAAGACATTTACGGCCGGCCGTACCGGTTCTCCGAGATGCTCAACATTCCGCTTCTGATCGTGGCTCCCGGAGTGGCGGAGCCGCAGGTGCTGTCGCAGACGGGCGGCCAGGCGGACGTGTTTCCAACGATCGCGAACCTGCTCGGCATCTCGCTGAAGGATCATCTGCATTTCGGTCAGGATTTGCTGAACAACGAGCATAATTTGCTCCCGCAACGTTATTATTTACCATCGGGCTCGTTCGTAAACGATAACGGAATTTTCGTGCCCGGGTTGAACTTCGAGGACGGGGCGAGTTACCCGTTCGACGGCCGGCCGCCGTCGTCCGGCGACGCCGATCGGGACGAATACGCGCGGGCGCTCGAGCTGCTCGAGCTTTCGGACAGCTACGTCAGCCACTTGCCCAAGCATAAGTAGCCGTTGCCGCATCGTGCATTATATTAGTTAGGGGAATCGTTGGCCTTGAAAAGCATCGCCTGGAAGAAGTACTCTCCCTTGTCTCTGATGTTGATGTTTCCCGTTCTCGGGTGGATGTACGCCTTGATGAACAACGTCGACGACCGCGAAGTGTATAGTCTGTTAACGGCGGTAGACGAGGCGATCCCGTTCGTGAAATATTTCGCGTTGCCGTATTCCGTCTGGATTTTTTACATTTACGTTTGCCTGTTTTATTTCTTCAAGAAAGACGTTAACGTCTACTACCGCATGCTGCTGACGTATGCGACCTGCGCCTTGCTCTGTTATTTGATCTATTCGGTGTTCCAGACGACCGTCGCGCGTCCCTATGTCGGCGGCTCGGATCCGTTTTCCCTGTTGATGCAGTACATCTACGATCGGGACCGGCCTTACAACTGCTTTCCGAGCATCCACTGCTTCTCCAGCTATATGGTTATGAGGGCGATCTGGACGAGTTCCTTCCGGAATAGGCGGAACCTGACGCTGATCACCGGAATGTCCTCCCTGATCATCTTGTCCACGCTATTCGTCAAGCAGCACGTCGTCATGGACGTACTGGGAGCGATCCTGCTGGTGGAGGTCGTCACGGCGGCGCTTGTCGCGTTCGAACGGAAGTCCCGCTTGGCGCGCGACCGGCAGAAGGGCACTTTCGGCGCTTAAAGAAGTTTATCGGCAGCTAGCCGATGAAATTGGACGACCCCCGAGGACGAGTGTCCTTCGGGGGTCTTATAAAGAAGCGCAACCGCGCGATTCTTCCGGTATCACTTTTCACGAAAACAACGATAGCCCTACCTCTCTACCGTTCTTGCGGCTCCGTGGCCGCGCCAGCGAGAATTCGTGTTTCCTTCCAGCAGCCGATTCTCAAGAAGATCATAAGGAATGTGCGGGGAAACGGAGGAGATTTACCCAATCATTTGCGGAAAAAACCAGAGGTCACAACTTCTATATCATTAAATGATAACCGAATTCTGGGTGGATGTCAATATGCCCGTCCAACTGTGCCCGTCCAACTGTCCATAGGGTTAACGAAGCCGTCAGGGCGACTGACGGCTTTTTTTGACGATACAGAATTTATAAGTTTCACGCTTATTATTACCTGTATCGTCTCCGCAAAGCATCTTCCGGCGTCCAAGGACGCCGAAGGCGTTTTGGCTTGGGGCCGGAAAACCCGATCCGAAAAAATGCAACCTCTAACGAAATTTGGTGCCTTACCGGACGGGCGGGTTATGTTTATACTCGGTAAAAGAAAGTGCTTACAGAGTAAGTGCGACAGCATGGAGGTGCGGCCGTCATGGAGGCGAAAGCGGGGGTTCAAGCCCCGGTCCCGAAGCCCGCGATCGGAAAAGGGAAATCCAATCTACTGCGCAAATTATACGGCCAGCGTTACCTTCAAGCGATGGCGCTTCTCGGCGTCGCCTGGATGCTCCTGTTCCACTACATGCCGATGAAGGGGATCGTGATCGCGTTTAAGGAGTACATCGGCGTAGGAGACATCTCGATGTCGCCTTGGGTCGGATGGGAGCATTTCCGGGCCATTTTCGAGGACGAGCAGATGGTGAACGTCGTTCGCAACACGCTCGGCATCAGTCTGCTCAAGCTGATCATCGGCTTTCCGATTCCGATCGTGTTCGCGCTCTTCCTGAACGAGCTGCGCTCGCTCCGGTTTAACCGAATCGTGCAGACGATCACCTACCTCCCCCATTTCCTGTCTTGGGTCATTCTGGGGGGCATCCTCACGACTTGGCTCGCCGACGTCGGCATCGTGAACGACGTGCTGATGGGACTCGGGCTGATCCAAGAGCCGATCTTCTACTTAAGCGAGCCGAAGTATTTCTGGACGATCGTCATCTCCTCCGATATCTGGAAGGAGTTTGGCTGGTCGGCCATCATCTACATCGCGGCGATCGCGGGCATCTCCCCGGAGCTGTACGAAGCCGCCACGATCGACGGAGCCGGCCGGTTCCAGAGGATGCGTTACGTGACGCTGCCCAGCCTGAAGGGCACGATCTCGATCTTGTTCATTCTGGCGGTGGGCAATATTCTCAATTCGAATTTCGACCAGATTCTCGTTCTGAAAAACCAACTCAACGAGAGCACGAGCAGCGTCATCGACATCTACGTCTACGAGATCGGCATCAAGCAAGGGAGATTCTCCTATTCGGCCGCCGTCGGATTGGTCAAAGGCGTCATCGCGTTCGCTCTGCTGCTGCTCGCCAATTCGTTCACCAAACGGGTGAACCAATCTTCCCTATTCTAGCCAAGGCGGTGATGAGCCATGAAGACGCGCGACCGCAGAACCCGCGGAGACTGGATCTTCGACCAATTCAACGTGATCGCGATGCTGATCATCTGCTTCGCGACTTTATACCCGATCTGGTACGTGCTCGTCAATTCGTTCAACGACGGCACGGACGCGATGACCGGCGGGCAGATCTACTGGATCCCGCGCCAGTTCAGCTTGGAAAACTACGTCACCGTCTTCCAGAACGCGGGCATCATGACCGCGATGGGAGTCACCGTCGCGAAGACGGTCATCGGAACGATTATCCACGTGTTCTTCACGGCGATGGTCGCTTACGCGCTGTCGCACAGGGAGCTGGTTTTCCGCAACGTCTACATGTTCTTGGGGACGATCACGCTGTTCTTCAGCGCCCCGCTCATTCCGAACTATCTGTGGATGCGGGATCTCGGGCTGCTGGATACGTTCGCGGTGTATATCTTTCCGGCCATGTTCAGCTTCTTCGATCTGATCATCTTCCTGACGTTCTTCCGGGAAATTCCGGAAGGGCTGGAGGAGGCGGCCAAGATCGACGGAGCCAACGATTTCTCGATTTTCGTCCGCATCGTCCTGCCGGTGTCTCTTCCGGTCGTCGCCACGATCGCGCTGTTCCACGGCGTCTGGCAATGGAACGATTATTTTACCGGACTTCTCTATACGAACAGCGCCGACCTCCAGCCGATTCAGACGTTCCTCTACCGGGTCATCGCCCAGTCGAGCTCGAACCAGATCGTCGGGGCGACCGGAGGCGCGATCAACCGAACCGTCACGTCCCAGTCGATCAAGCTCGCGACGATGGTCATTACGACGGTCCCGATCGTCGTCGCTTATCCGTTCCTGCAGCGGTATTTCGTCAAGGGACTGATGATCGGCTCGCTGAAGGGTTAATGTTGAGGCTTCACTCTCCCGCAAGGGCATGATCCATAAAAACCAATCGAAGGGGTATGAGAATGAAAAAATGGTTGAGTTTGTCGATCGTCGCCGCGTTGATGGCGACCCTCGTCGCCTGTTCCGGCGGCAACAACAAGCCGGAGGCCGGCGGCAGCCCGAGCGCTTCTCCGAGCGAGCCTCCCGCGTCGAGCGCCTCCGCGAGCCCGAGCGCCGGCGAGCAGCCGGCTTCGGAGGAACCGGGCTGGAAGTCCGATACGTCTCCGATTACGTTCGACTGGTACTTGAACTTCGCCTGGTTCCCGAACAAATGGGGCGTGGATCCGACTTCGCAATACGTGACGAAGAAAACGGGCGTCAACCTGAACCTGATCGTCCCGGCCGGCAACGAGAACGAGAAGCTGAACGCGATGATCGCCGCCAACCAATTGCCCGACTTCATTACGCTCGGTTGGTGGGAAGAAGGCGTGAAGAAGATGGTCGAAGGCGGTCTCGTCGAGTCGCTGACCGATCTGGCGAACGAATACGATCCGTATTTCTTCAAGGTCGCCGACGGAGCGAAGCTGAGCTGGTACGCGCAGCCTGACGGCAAAACCTACGTGTACCCGAACTCTTCGTCTTCTCCGAAGGACTTCCAGGAATACGGGACTCAATTTACATCCAACCAGACGTTCGTGGTTCGTAAAGATATGTACGAAGCGATCGGCAGCCCGGATATGAGGACGCCGGAAGGGTTCATCAACGCGCTGAAGTTGGCCAAGGAGAAGTTCCCGGAAGTAAACGGCCAGCCGCTCATTCCGATCGGCTTCCACGAATTCGGGGACGTCGGCAACTATTCGTTCTTCGACGTCGGCCAAGATTCGTCCTATCTGGCCAATTTCCTGGCGCTGCCCCGCGAGAAGGACGGCAAGCTGTACGACCGCCTGACCGATCCCGAATTCATCACCTGGCTGAAAACGTTCCGCAAGGCGAACGAAGAAGGTTTGATCTCCAAAGACGTGTTCGTCGACAAACGGGCCCAGATGGAGGAGAAAATCGCGCAAGGCCGCTACTTCGCGATGCTGTACCAGCGCACGGACTTCGCGGCCCAGCAGAACGTTCTGTACGCCAAGGATCCGAACTCGGTCTACATCGCCGTCGACGGACCGGCAAACTCGAAGCTGGAGCCTCCGACGCTCGCCGGTCCGGCGATCTCCGGTTGGACGGTGACGCTGATCTCCAAGAACGTCAAGGACAAAGCGCGCGCGATCAAATTCCTGAGCTATCTGATCAGCGAAGAAGGCCAGAAGGATCTGTACCTCGGCGAGAAAGGCGTCTCGTACGACACGATCGACGGCAAAGACCAGTTCAAGCCGGAAGTGTTGGAGTTGATGAATAAAGACCGTTCCGCCTTCGACAAGGAGTACGGTTCCTCCTATACGTTCTGGATGATGCAGGATACGAATATGAACCTGCAATGGGCGCCGCCTTCGGTCGAGCCGTTCAAGCAGTTGGAGGACTGGACGAGGGGCAAGACGAAGAGCTACTCCGAATACGATCTGATCAATCCGCCGGCGACGTCGAAGGAAGGCATCAACGCGACGAAGATCAGCAACGAGTGGGGCAAGGCGCTGCCGAAGCTGCTTCTGGCCAAGTCGGACGCCGAGTTCGATCAAATCTTCCAAGACTTTATCGCCAAGCGCGATAGCTCGGGCTTCGCCGAACTGACGGCTTACCGTCAGACGAAATACGAAGAGAACGTGAAGAAGCTTGCCGAATTCATGAAGTAAGCCAGCGGAGGCCAGTCCAAAAAACCCGGTAAAACCTGGGTTTTTTGGACTTTTCCCGGTTTCAACCGGAGGAACTCGTGATAGAATAGGTGCACCAAGCCGCGAAAGAGATGTGACGGAGCATGCTGCGCTACTGGAAGCAGAATAGGGAGAGATTCGCGTTCCGGTTGGAACAGATGACGTTGCAGCAGAGGCTCGTGATCGCCTATATCCTGATCATGCTTCTGCCGAGCCTGCTGATCTCGTTGTATATTTTCCAGGGGCTGACGGGGAACACGGTCCGGGAGATGGAACGGAACAACGAGTATGCGCTGGAGATCGAGCAGATCAACATCGAGAACAACCTGGAGACGATGAAGCGGGCGGCGGAGAGGGCGTTCATCGATACCGAGGTCAGACAATATTTGGTGCAGCCCGAGCTG
>Ga0065721_10053002_pt1 | contig 10737 bp, 10 predicted proteins | sample Mesricmetagenome_FD_59108 | JGI IMG/M metagenome (GOLD analysis project Ga0065721, IMG submission 59108) | Mesophilic microbial community from rice straw/compost enrichment Sample: eDNA_1 v2 (version 2) | ecosystem: Engineered > Solid waste > Grass > Composting > Bioreactor | place: USA: Davis...
GCGCCCATTTTCGATCAAGCCACTTGGTCCCTGCCTGAAAATGGCGTTATCGATTTTAAATAGCATTTTCCACAAATCCTGGAATTTATGCTTTCCGGATTTCTGAGACAATTGTTCGGAGTTTATGTATCTTGACCGAATGCGATGCCGAGCATCTTGGATTTTCCCACGATTACTTGAATTTTAATACTATTATTGGTTGCCGACACTTAACGCGGATAAAGCCTACCGTAATGGCTCGCCACCATCTGAACCAACAAAAGCACGAGAGGTGTCCACTGAATGCTGACCAGTTGTACATGTGCAACTGCAGAGCCGCGGGTAAAAGAACCGGCTGTCCTCCCACAGAAGTACACCCACCCCCGGCGATCATGCCTACTTTCGTCAGCAATTGCCGATTTTCTCGGCACCGGCGGTGGCAGTGTCTGGCGCTCCCTCTACTCCTGAATAGTTGGGGGAAGTGCACCCCGTGCTTCTTAGCTCGTCGCTTTCCCCGTGAACTTCACGAAGAGTCTATCTAATCGCCTCTCAAGCGCCGCTGCCGCCCTTTCCGCCTCCAATCCTCTGGCCTTAGAACGCCAACGTCGCGGCAGGTTGTCACCCACAGCTCTCAGGATTAGACGGTTCCGTTCCTGTCTTCCACATCTGGGGAACCCTTGAGGGAATTCTTTAACGAGCGCCTCGAAAACGGTCTGCTCGTCCTCTGTCAGCTTCTGAGGCTTTGCTAGATAGTCATAAGCAGGTTTTTGAATTCTAAGAACCTCTGCAGCGGGGAAGCGAACGCGGACATACTGTTTTCGAGTCCCATCTCTGAGCACGGTTTCGGTCTCATAACGTCCAAATTCTGCATTCGCCCAATACACGGCGTCAATACTCTCCTGTATTGGATCATCTTCCGCCAGACGATACCCGGAAGCAGTTATTTCGCCGGTCACGAGATATCGCTGCAGTCTCGGGTACCAAGTCGTAATGGACGGGAAATCCTTTCTTCTCCCGTCGAAGTCCACGAACGAGTGACCCAGATGGGTACGCTGGTGGTTTACGAGTCTAAAACCCTTTGCGTCTTCGCCGGCCAGACGACTGTCCCAGTGGTTGGGCCTCCACCAGTTCGTGCCTTCGTAGCTCGTGTGAAGATGACGATGGAGCGATTTTCCATCACCCTTTGTTGCGAACCAAATAGCCACCATTTCCGGAGTCCACATCGCGGCAGTGTCTATGTTCACATCATAAGTCGCCGGCAATCTTTGCAATGGTCGGTAGCTATTCGCCACACATGCTGCCTCGGCATCCGCTGGGGTCATCAGGCCCTGGTAAACATCCTGTAGCACCTCCGATCGAAACTCATCTTCGATCTGAGCTGGCGATCGCTCTTCTTTGCGTTCCGGCACGTCCTTCATGCTGTCGAAAATTGACATGGTAGCCTTCTGGATAATTCGTGATCTGGTTTGCTGCCAAAGAGTAAATATTCGCCTGATTTTTTACATGCACCAGTGTCGCAACCGACAAAGGCGTAGGACTCACGGAAGTGGCAAAAGCAGGTTTTGTCTTATAACTCAATGTGATGACATCGCTTTTGTCAACGTTTTGTCAGCCTTCCGCGTCGACACTCGAGCTTCCAAGCTGCATAACTCAGGAAATTGGTTGGCCGGGCAAGTTTGTTTAGGCCATGTAGTTCTGAGAGGTTAGTTCGGTGTCAAACGCGCTTTACAAAAGCTCCAAAGAGATTCTCTTGGGCGGCTGCATCGTTGCCAGAAAACACGTCCCAATGCCGCGCTGCGTTTCTGCAGTGTTTACACGTGCTCATCGGTCGCCATCGATGTCTCTCCGAGGAGCCGGTCATTGCGAGTGGCGAATCTGCACCTTTCCAACAGGTCGACTTTCTGGGGAGGAGGGTCGGCCTCCGGCCCGCGCCGGCAGCAAGCTTTGCTACTGTCTTCTTCAGATGAACCAGGAAGACAGAACCTGCCTGAAGGCCACGATCTTGCGGGATGTTTCGTGGCGTTTCGAACCAACCAGCCCCTACAGCTTTCCCGCATAAGCGGCTCAATGACCTACAGCTCAAGATTTTAACTCGGCTTCTGCCGGGAATACGCCGAAAAGGCCTGCAGCTAGCTCACCATCGTGAGCGGAGAGGAATATACCCATGTCGGAAATCAAAAATGCAAGCGGTGATCTCTTCGAAGAGTTTCGGCTTCGTCTCCACAGCGCTCCAGGCTCGAGCATGGATTTTTTGGCGACGTTCGAGCCCAGGTACTACCGCCGGCTTCTGCGTGGTAAGAGACTTGAAGTTTCTGCGGCATTCGGATTCAGGCTGGTTGCGTACGGAGCCGAGCCGCTCCAGGGCTCAGTGTATATCGCGCTTCCTCCATCCCGGACTGTGGGCGACCTTCTGGCCGCTATGTTCCAAACATTGGCTCCTGTCATGCTGCTGTACAGCCTGCGTCACGTAGCGGACTTCGACCGTGAGGCTCCAACTTGGAAGAACAGTTTCGACAAAGGCTTGGCGGTATTCATCGACGCCATCGCACAGGGCGACACACAGCGATTTCAGGCAATCTTCCGGGAGTGCTGGAAGGAAGCCATGGGTCGCGATCCTTAGTGTCCGGATTTACCTGCGGAATGGTCTTGTTGCCGCATTCACACCTGAACCGTGGTGCCTCCCGTTCCCTGGTCTTGAGTCACGCTGTGACCAGATGCCGGATCGACGGACCTACCTATTCATTGAGGTCGCCGGACGGAATCGGGATGATCGTCATGACCTGACGGCCGATAAGCGCGTGACGACTGTCGTCATGATGCCGCCCGGCCGGTGAGCAAGCAACCTCCTGCCCAAATGTCCTGCTTTCTTTTTGACGTCACCGACAGCGGTGGCGTGAGGAAGAAGCACGTCCTGGATTTGCTTCGAATACCGACGCCAGATGCAAAGGAGTAAAAGCGATGGCTAATACGAAATGGTCTAAAGCAAGCGACGCAGGTAACGCCCTGCCGAAGGAACAACAGGCACTCCTTAGGGAAATCAAAAAGGTAGTCCAGGCGATGGCTCGGCGTAGTACGTCTGAAGCGTTCGACGTTGGCTACTATCTGGCAAGCGGCAAGGCTTCGGTGCCGGAGAAGTTTTTCGCGAAGTGGCTCAAGGCCGAATGCGGGATGACGATCCGCAGCGCGTGGAACTACGTGGGCATTCACGAGCGGCTTCTTGCATACCGCGAGCGGCTCGAAGCGTCTTCGGTGACCCCAACCGCCATGTTCATGCTGGCGTCTGCTGAGCCGGCTCAGATCGAAGAGGTGCTTGCACTCTTTGAAAAAGGCGAGCGACTCACGACAAGCCAGGTCCGGAAGCAGTTGAAGGGTAACTCGGCGCCGAAGGCGAAGCTCGACCTCGGTGGCGCCGCGGGCCTGCGTCGAGCGGCCGAGGCCAAGCTCAAGGCGGAGCTTGACTGCTTCTTCAAGCTCGCCCGGGTAGTGCTGAAAGCGGTCGAGCAGGTCGCCGCTGACATCCGCAACGGCAAACATGTCGCAAAAACGAAGCTTGCTGACAAGGTGGAGGCAAATTGCCGGGAGGCAAGTGCGCTCCTTTCGTCGGCAATTTCGCCGGTCCAGGCGACATCTTCCGTGGCGGTTGAGTGGGAGAGCGCGCGGCGCATTATTGCAACTCTTTCCGACCCGCCGCGCTGGCCCGGGCGAACCGACTATCCAGTCTGGATTGTCGATCAAGTATTGCCGGCGTTGGAGTTCGTCGTAAAGGGGACTCCTATGACCAGCGAACGCGCAAATGATGCCTCCCTCGCGATGATCGGTCTGGACGTGGACGAAATGGGTGAGGTCGGCGACGAAGACATCACCCACGAGACAGTGTCCTCGCTTGCTGTGATGGTCAACGAGATGCTGCCGCAGCCGCGTACGCATGTTGAGGCTCCGGCGCTGGTCCCGGACAGTGCCGCACAACAGAATGCGGTCCAAGAGGACGTGGTGCATTAGGCAAAGCGCGCATGGAGCGCGGGCCTCTGCCGTCGCAATGGTTGGAAAGGGCAGGGCTCGCTACCTGCCCTTCTCACCAAGCAACAGGAACGAGCTATGATTTCGTCCCACAACAGCGGGGCCCTTTCGGACAAAGGTGTCACCGCCGCCATCACCGTAGCGGTGGTGACACATTCGTCGGACATGCCGACTTCCTCGATCCCGCCCAGATCATCATCGGAACAAGGAGTCGCATTGTGCGTGTAACCATGCTCACAGAATTACTGGTCATGACAACGGGTGGGATTGAAAAAAAGCGGCCTCCTCGGCAAGCGACCGGTCGCCTGCGATACTATCCAGTTTCCCGTCGAAGAAGCGTCAATTGTGATCTTGTTTTGGAAAGGTTACGGCATTCGGTTCACCGATGGTCAATTCTACCGCGATATCTGCGGCCGCCCGCATCGGCCCAAAAATCGAATGGCGCGACACGAACCCAAGATAATTGACGAGAAGGTCGCCGTATTCGAAGCCTTCATGGCCGACGCTGCGTCTCTCGCCGACCTAAGTGAGGCTTTGGATCGCTTTGTTGAAAGCGGCGAAGATGTGCGTCTTGTCGGATTGGTTGATGAGCTTCTGGCCTTCCATCGGATACACAGATCTGGGGGTGGCTCGCACGCGATGACCGGCGTTCGGGAATCAAGAGTATTGGCCGCGATCAACTTGAAGAAAGACCCATACACCTCGATCTCCGTGTAGCACCGCGAGCGAGCGGAAAATACCCGTGGGTGGTTAGCGTGGCGGCTTGTCGACGCTCGACCGCATGCACGATTAGAGAGACCAATGAGGGGGGTACAAGGAAAGGAGGTGAACGAGATTTTGCAGGCCAGAACCGAGTCACCATGTTATTCAGTGAGATGGCGCTTGGGACGGAATGGGAAGAGGCCATCGGAGTACCGGTCCGCGAGCTCATGAAAGACCTCTTCGCTCTCACGGACACTGAAGCCTTGGCGCTCAAGATCATTGACCAGAGAGTCCCGGAGTTTCCCCAACGCCTGACTAGGGTCCTTTCGGGCCTGAGTTGCCCTGATCATCTGCCAGAGCAGGACCCGGGCAAGATCATCCCGCGTTGGCCGGCGACGTGCCTTCGCTTGTTCTCGAACACGTTGCTGCCGAACGGCTTGCTCGGCATTTCTCTGTTTCTTCGACTTCCCGCGCATTGTTGGCTCCTTATTTTGTTGTCTTATGATGCCTGCCTGCGATGCAAGGAACAAACTGTGCGCTCGTTCAGCCGCTAGCCCGTGACATCATCCGCCCGTTATACTCGGACTCAGCACTAGCCCGGCCCTATCGCCTATCCTGCGCAAACGCCGTTCGTCCAGGAATCGTAGAAGCGGAGTTTAGAAACGCCTTGCGCTTAATCAGAATCGCGGGAGGGTAAATTGCGACGATGTGTTGGAGAATTGACGTAAATCACCTCGATGCGATCTAGATCGATAGGCGTAGCGTCGAAGGCGTCTCAGCTTGCGATGCATTGAGATGAGTTGACTGCCCCAGTGAACGGCTATGCGAACCGGGGGGGCACCTCGACTCTACGACAGGGTAACGCCGATCCATAGGTCGGAATTGAAACATCCGAGGTCTGAATCAAATTTCTCGATTTCGGAATCAATTATCCCGTAGTCGGAATCGAACCGGCGCCATCAGGAATCACTTTTTCTGAGTTCGGAAGCGGCACCCGGGTTTGTGGCAAAGCCGCCGATTTGCCTGACAATCTGCCTGATGTCATTTCCGGACAGAATGCCGACAGCTTCCAGTGACGCGGCGAGCTCGGCAAGAGCGGACCGGTTCTCCTCAACGATCGCCCGAGCCATGTTCTCGGCCTCCTCAAGCCGTCGGTTCACCCGGTCGGAGAGTTGACGGTCGAGGGTAAGGTCGTGTGTGCCGATCGTGATCGATCGATAGACGAGAGGCTGATGGCCGGAGAAGCCAAGGCTTGTCTCAGCCGCCATTGCCACGGCGGTTGCGCGCGCCAGATCGCTTTCGTCCGAGCCGCCAGCTCCGGCAACCGCTTCGCCGAAGACGAGGATTTCAGCGACGCGACCCGCGAGACTGCCTGCGATAGTGTTCATCAGCAATCTCTCGGTTTGCGGCAGCGCCGTATTCGCGATCGTCGTCACCATCCCGATGCCATGTAGACCGATACTCGCGGACTGCACTTCTGCGACACCGGTTACCGTATAGACCAGGGCATGCCCCGCCTCATGGATTGCCGCTCGCTTGCGCAGATCAGCGGACATGGTCGTGTGTCCTTCCCGCATGGCGGCATCGAGATCGGCCCAGCTGATGCTCCGCCCCAACCGCCGCGCCTTTCGGCGAACCTCCCGGACCAGGCGTTCGATATCCGCCCCGGTTCTTCCAAGCGCCAGGAGGGCAAGCGGACGAAGACGGTCCTGCTGATGATTGTCGGTGACTGTCATGATGACACCCTCTTTCCCTTCGCTGCCTTGCGGTTCTGCGCATTCTTTCGAAGCCCTTGCGGATCGTTGTCGCGAGCTGGTGGAGGTCGCAATCTCGATCGCGGCCGCCCGGTTGGCGCAGACAACAGCACCCCCGGCAGGTCGTCCCCCAGGTGGTGCGCAAGAATACCGGTCAGTGCCTCGAGATCGGGTAGCGGAATGCGAACATGAGTTTCGAGACGGCCCGATCTGAGCAGAGCGGGATCGATCTTGTCGGGAAGGTTCGTCGCCGCGACAATGATGACCCCTTCCGTTCTCCTGGAGCCGTCGAGCAGTTCGAGAAGGCGGTTGATCAGCGACACCCAATAGTCATCCTGGTTCCGAAGACCGGCACTGTGCCGTGTGCCGATATTGTCGATTTCATCGATGAACAGGATGGACGGCGACCTTGCCATGGCGGCTTCAAACGAAACGGACATGAGCTTCAGCACATCGCCAAGATAACCCGGCTCCAGCCAGTTCGCGACTGAAGTCGTCAGCATCGGCACCTGAAGCGTATTGCAGAGCGCCCGTGCAAAGGTCGTCTTGCCTGTCCCGGGCGGCCCCGACAACAGCAGCTTCGTGCTCATTTCGGACCAGGAAAGTTGGCCCTCCCGCCACAGCGCAAGATCAGCCTTTAGATCGATGGCCCAGTCACGGGCAGCGCCGTAGCCGGACAAGGCCTCGATGGACAGTAGGGGAGACCGGGAAGCAGACGTCTGCGTCCGCTCGGACAGCTCGCCGGCACTCACGACGTCGGAAACTGTCTCCGGAAGGATGATCTCGACACCGGCGTCGCTGAGATGCGATCCGGATGCCTGTCTCTCCGAAGCTTTGCTAAGGCCGCGGTCACTGCCGGCTCGTCGGTGGCGGCCGCTCTGACCGGCCGTAACTTTGCCTCCCGTCTCGTCACCAGCGCATCGATCGACCAACATCGCCAGAACCGACAGGATTTCCTCCGCCGATCGGCCCGGCCGCACTGCCAGCATCAGATCGTCAATCGACAGGAGTTTCAGATCGAACCCTCGTGCCTCCAAGAGCCTAACGGTCTCCTGGGGCGGCACGCCGGCACAGATATGAAGCAGGTCAGCCAGCATCGGCCGGTCGAAGCCCGTGCATTCGACGACCAGATCGGCTGTCTCGGTCATCACCGGAGTCAGGGCGTCTCGTGTCTCGTCGATAACGAGGATCGGCGATGGCTCGTCGGTCATGGCATAACGCAGCCGCCCGCGCACCTTCCGGTCATCGTATCTGCTTGCGGCAGACCCGGCGACTGTATTCAGCTTGCGTTGTTGCGGCCTTTGCGACCCGCTCTCGCGGTAGCGGCCGGAAAGTGGTCCCTCACGTAGAACATCATCCAGCTTGCACGGAAACGGGAGGAGCAGCCCATCCTCCAGCATCATGCCGACGCTCGCCTCGAACCGGCAAACCGGTGACTTGATCAGGACGTAAGGCGTTGGTGACCGGAGCGTAGTGGTGAGCATGGACAGACGGGGCAAACTGGTCCCGATGGCACGCGCCACGAGGAGTGCCACGGCGACATGCATGGGGGACAGTGCCGGCAGGTGCTCCCGCACCAGACTGCCGACATGGCTGAAGCTGATCCCGGCCTCGTTGGTAGCCTTGACTGCCTCTCGCCCTGGTCCCGTCTTCGCGGTCACCGAGACCGGTTCCGGTTTGGACCAATCATAGATACTGCGACCGTCCTCGACACCGCCGCGACCGACGGGATATCCAGCCGGGACGTCGCCGCAGTACCGACCGCTACCGACCATCCGCTGGGTAATAACCCGGCGGTCATCCGCGTGCGCTCCGGTCAGGACTTCCTGCGCCTTAACCGAGACGGCCCAGAGTGTCCGTGTGCGATCACCACCGAGGGAGCGTCGCTCCAGCAGTCCGGCGATGGCAGCCGTCTCATAGAGATCGAGAACGGCGCGATGGCGAAGCCTCGCCAGCAGGTACCGCCGGACACGTTGTTCGAGGGCGTCCATCAGGCTTCCTCGACTGTCGCATCCGCCGCGAAGCGCGGATTTCCATCGAGCCAGTCGCGCACCATGAGCGAAGTCGGATCGCCCGCCGCACAGAGGTCGAGCAACCAGAACCTGAGCTGCGGCGGTAGGCTCTCGAGCCGCCGGCCTTTTCGCCGGGCGAAGCCGATCACGGGGCGAACAACGGACACGACATGGTCGCTTCGATCATCCGCATTGAGGGCTTTTAGAGCGGCAACTTGGCTGTCGCGACTCTCTGGCCGAAACAGTTCGGGCGGTGCGGCAAGCCGGGTGGGGAAGGGCAGCACATTGGAAGTCAGTTGCGTCATGACAGACGTCTCCCATGAGCCCAACCGATACGGTCGGGCTTTAGAGTTGGATAGAAAAGGTGGAATAGCTGAAGTGCTCAGTTCACCGTTATGCGCGGTAGTCGCGCCAGGCCGATCGAAACCGGAATGCGCGGAATATCCGTGAGGGCATCAGGGTCATCTTCCAAGGCTGCGATAGTGCCGGCGATCGCTGTCGTTTCAGCAAAGACACCGGCAGGAAGACGAGAGCCATGGCCGCTCAGCGCGGCCGACCAGTTTGCCTCTACCCGGCGCTGGAAGAGCTCGCGCAGGCAGGTCATAACCTGGCCGGCGCCCGTGATTTCCAGAAGGTGATCAAGGCTTGACAGAGGCCAGACGCCATCGAGGTTCGTGCGCTGATTTTCCGCGTTCAGGATCACGACACGCACGTCGTTGACGTAAAGGCGATGGTAATCCCGGTAAAGAAGATCAGAGACAACGGCCGACGCCGCCTGCATCCGATCCGTCAGTTCCTTGATCCGCGAAGCTTCGTAGGAGGCCAGGCTTCTCTTGACGTCGATCACATGCGCGATTTTCCTCGCCCGGTTGGCAATCACCAGATCGGGCGTATAGGTTTTGCGTCCACCGCTATCAGCGTCAAGGCTGATCTTGCTGACGAGACGCGGGTCATTCATCGCAACCAGCTCTACAGCCATCTTGCTAACCGGCAGACGCGGTTTGTCGGCGATGACGACAAGATCGGGATTACGATTGGCGATGAGCTCGATGCCACGTTCCAGCATCCGCCCTTCAGTCGCCGGAACCGCGCGCAACGACGATGCGGTCTCCTCCATCCCGCTTGCGAGCGCCTGCGCAAAAGCTGCGTGTCCCAGGCTCGACGATACGACCTCGTCTACCAGGGTTTCGATCTGAGGACGCAGCTGCTCGATGTCAACGACATGGGTATAGCGAGCGACGCCGGGCATGGTTTCGTTCTTGATGGTCATGCTGCTTCTCCTGTTGAGTTCCAGTCATCGATCACCGCGAGCAGACGGGACACGAGGTCCGCGCATGCGGAAATAATTTCCGCATTCCTGCCGACAACAATGGGGTGATGACGACCTTGAGGTTTGAGTTAGCGGACAGTCCGGACGGATCGCCGCGGCATCAACCGGTGGGTTTCAACAGGGTATGGATGGGAAAATGCTTCCGGTTGGCAAGCGAAGCAGTTAAGGGTCGACATAGCCGGTGGCCTTTCTGACGAAGGTTGCTGGTCAGGCTTCCGTTCGGTGTTGGTAGCACCGTCGGGAGCCGCTAAGTATCTGCAGGAGCACGATGTTTCCGCTGACGCCGTCAACATAAGCCGGGGAACCTTGTCCGGCAAGTCGACAAGAACACTTCCGGAACACAGAGCCCCGGCATGGTTAACAGCTGACGCGTCGACCAAGGCGGCCGGACACAAAAAATCCCGCGCATTGGCGGGACTTTGGGATCGGGAGTGCGCTCCTCATAGCGGTCAAGCCGCTCGGCGATTGGCTGGCGGGGGTCGAACACGATCTGCGCCCTGATCTCATCGCGGCTGTCAGGGGAGACGATTGCGAGAGCGCTATCGATCGTATCCTGAACGGCCGGCGGCATCTGGTCGTATGCCAGAAAACCGTCATCAGCGTCCTCCTCGATCTGTGCGGCGACATGGGCGGGGGCGGGGGCGGGGCGGCGTCGGCTGCACGACGGGAATGCGTGTAGCCTTTCATTGAGTATCAGCACCTCCTCCCAAGAGCGACGTTCTGGTGACCGATTGAGACCGGAAAAGGGCTTGTCTGTTGTCGAGACGCGCAGGTCTCCAGATTGTCAACACTGCAAGGGTTGCGCCCGATGCAATGGGGCATGATGCATAGCGGCAATCTAGGTGAGATTCAGCGTCAATCAGGATGAGACTCGCGCCGGGGTGTGACGGAGTGAGGGCGTAGCCCGATCGTAGTCATACCCCGGCGTGGCGCAGATTTTCGG
>Ga0065721_10007923_pt1 | contig 10735 bp, 18 predicted proteins | sample Mesricmetagenome_FD_59108 | JGI IMG/M metagenome (GOLD analysis project Ga0065721, IMG submission 59108) | Mesophilic microbial community from rice straw/compost enrichment Sample: eDNA_1 v2 (version 2) | ecosystem: Engineered > Solid waste > Grass > Composting > Bioreactor | place: USA: Davis...
TGTGATTTCAATGCTTCTCCTTGCCCTCGTTCCACTCATGTTCGTCAGCCTGGCTGCCGCTGCCCCAGTGGGTACCCCTGCCCCTAGCCCGTTGGACATACGGTATGCTCATTAGTCGCTCAGGTCGCCCAACCTGCCCATGGCCGTGGACTCCTTCCCTCGTGGAGACGTGAAGCAGCACCTGCACCTGGGCCTCCTGCACCGAATTGGCGGCGAGAGGGGCCGCCCAACTGGAAGTAACGCCGTCAAAATGTGAGAACAACATCCTCTTCAAGTTATTAAGGCTGACGGCAACTGGGGGCAGACTCTTGCTGAGGGACCCTGTCCCTGCTGATGATTCCAGACGGTACAGGATTCCTGCGATTAGCCTCTCATTATTACCTGCCAGTGCATTAATTCGTCTCGCACAACTTCTTCTCGGGGATTGTTCGCAACTCATTGTATCCATATATCCATTACGTATATTTGTACTTGACCCAATCGCACAAGGAGTGAAGAATGATAAAAGGGGGAGAAGCAATGTGACAGACGTCACGGACATGTGGGCGTGACGACGCGCAATTTCTCAGGTCGCGCGCAACTCTTCCTCGGTCTTCCATCTGCCATCCACCCAACACCATCCTCTCTTTTCTCTCTTCACCATGAACTCTCAACCTCAGGATGAGCTCCTGCGAGAGAGGACGCGTGTATTTGAGAACTTTCTTACTTCCGACTCGGATATCTACAACTACAAGGACGACATTCATCGCATGCTTCGCGAAGAGCGAACGCGCCTGATTGTCAATATTGATGATTTACGCGACTACAACCGCGAGTGCGCCGACGGTCTTCTCAAGACTCCCACAGATTACTTCCCTGCAATCGAAACAGCACTCTTCAATGTCCTCCAGCGCCTCCACACGCCCGAGAAACACGATATCAATTCCAAGACGTACCACGTCGGCTTCAGTGGCTCCTTCGGTGACCACCACGTCACTCCGCGAACCCTCCAGTCTGGTTATCTAGGTAAAATGATATCCTTGGAAGGAATCATAACCAGATGCTCCTTGGTCCGACCCAAGATGCTCAGGTCTGTCCACTACTGCCCCGCAACGAACCAATTCCTAGCCCAAGAATATCGCGACGCCACAAGCACGATCTCCAACCAGCCTCCCACGACAGCCCTTACACCTCAGTTCGACGAACGCGAGAATCCTCTCGAAACCGAGTTCGGTCTTTGCCACTTCAGGGACCATCAGCGCATCAGTATTCAGGAAATGCCCGAGCGTGCACCCCCTGGCCAACTTCCTCGCAGTACCGACATTATTCTCGATGACGACCTGGTCGACAAGTGCAAACCTGGCGATCGTATCCAATTGGTTGGAGTCTACCGTAGTGTTGGAGGAGGATCTAGTGGCGCTTTCAAGTAAGTCAAGGCAGGGCATTTGGTCTGCATTTCGCGTTAACCTTCATCAGGTCGCTGCTGATCGCCAACAATATCAATCTCCTCTCCTCAAAAATCGGAGGAGGCATTGCACAAACCCCGCTGACCGATATCGATATCCGGAACATCAACAAACTAGCGAAGAAATCCAACATCTTCTCGATGCTATCCGAATCCCTAGCCCCCTCTATCTTCGGACATGATCAAATCAAGCAGGCCATCCTCCTTTTGCTGCTTGGAGGAGCCGAGAAGAACCTGGAAAATGGTACCCATATTCGTGGGGACATAAACCTGCTAATGGTTGGTGATCCATCGACAGCGAAGTCTCAGCTGTTACGTTTCATCTTGCAAACCGCTCCGCTGGCCATCGCTACAACAGGTCGTGGCAGCTCAGGTGTCGGTCTCACTGCTGCGGTTACAACGGACAAGGAAACGGGCGAGCGTAGACTGGAAGCCGGTGCTATGGTCTTGGCCGATCGTGGTGTGGTCTGCATCGACGAGTTTGACAAGATGTCGGATATCGACCGAGTAGCCATCCACGAAGTCATGGAGCAGCAGACAGTGACAATTGCCAAAGCTGGTATCCATACTAGTTTGAACGCTCGATGCAGCGTTGTAGCGGCAGCGAACCCCATTTATGGACAGGCGAGTTCTATCTTGGCATCCATGGGTTTCCACGACTGATGAATATCGTAGTACGACATCCACAAAGACCCGCACAAGAACATCGCTCTTCCCGACTCACTCCTTTCGCGTTTCGATCTGCTCTTCATTGTCACCGATGACGTCGAGGAGAAGAAGGACCGTATGATTGCTGACCACGTACTGCGGATGCACCGGTATCTCCCTCCTGGCGTCGAGGAAGGCACACCGATGCAGGATAACCTCACTCAACCCCTCTCGGTGGACGGGCCGAACACTAATGCTGACAGTGAGGCGACCGAAAGCACCGTTTACGAGAAGTTCGACCCATTGCTACACATGGGCTTCATCAACAAGAATGGCGGTCGCCAGACTCGAAGCAAGAGCGGGAAGCGCAAGGAGATCCTTAGCATGTCATTCGTCAAAAAATACATTCAATACGCCAAGAGCAAACCTGCTCCACAGCTTACGAAAGGCGCGGCCGACCACATCGTCCAGGTGTACGCGACCTTGCGGAACGAAGATATGGAAGGCACAAAAAAGGTACAGGCGCCACTGATTACTTCTTCGATTGACTTTCTGTTGACGTGGATTTTCTAGACCTCGCCGCTCACTGCTCGTACTCTTGAAACTCTTATCCGTCTCGCCACGGCTCATGCCAAAGCGAGGCTGTCAACTAAGGTCGAGGAGCGAGATGCCATCAAGGCTGAAGAGATCATGAGGTTCGCTCTGTTCCGCCAGGTGCCCAAGCGGCAACGAAGGAAGAAGCGCAAGCTCAATACGGGTGGCGTACGCAAGAAATCGGACGATGTAGAGGGCAGTGACGAGGACGAGGAGACCGATTCCGAGGATGAAGAAGAGGCGGCCGCGGAACGCATGAATGTTCCCCCTGCATCAAGGGACTCCCCACAGCGTCAGGCAGGAGAAGACCCTATCTGGGGAAATGACACCCAAACCCAGGACGTCACAATGGTCGAAGACGAATCACAAGTAAGCGCGGCTCCGACGATGCAAGATGGTAAACCGACGCCTGAACGGTAAGTGTCATCATGGTCCCACTTGCTTCGAATATGTGATGCTTAGTCTCCCTTTCAGTGTACAATTCTTCCGCTCGCGTGTGGCAAAGATTTTCGCCACTGTCATGCAGGACGAAGAGTCAATGTTCCTCAAGGATATTCTCACTCACGTTAATGAGGGATTACCCACCGACTCGCTCTTTGGCACGGCGGAGGCCACGGAAATTTGTCAGATTATGGGCGACAACGACGAGCTGATGATTAGCGAAGGTATCGTCTACAAAGTATAGAGCTGCCTTTACCTCCATTTGCCTTTTCCTTTATTTTCTACCGTGTATACCCATCGGACAACACTCTGCCTTCACGCTTCCACCGTCCTGTACCATATCGATCCCAATTCGCTGTATCTTTGTAATTGTTTTGACGCTGTTGAAGAATGATGCATAATGCTTCATCGTGCTCACTCCCTCCCCCTCTCCTGCATCGCGGCAAGGGGAAATTCTGGATGGGATGGATTGACGTCAATCGCTGCGCTTGTGTGACAGACAAGGGTCAACACCGTTTTCGATGCTCAACAGGCTACCAGATGGACTTCCTTTGATCAACCATTGTGGTCCCCCACACAAAACTATGTTTGTCATTGCTGGGCAGAACCCCAATCCAGCTGCCGTTACCCCAAGCTGGTGAGGGTGTCGCAACGCAGGGGGAATGGCGACTGGATCGCCTCTGGCTCAACCTTGCTGCATTAAATACTGTTGTAAGTGTGTTGGCTTGAGGGTGCTGCCGCTGCTGTTCGTTCTTGTCTGGGTCCAGGGCTTGGAATAAACGTCACCAGCGAGCAGCTAATTTCTATATCACAGGTAGAGAAGGTGAAGAGTATGTCTTGGCTTTCGAGTTAGTTTGCTCGTCCTGGCAGGGAGGTGATCTTGTTGAAACAGCAATTGCAGCCGGTCTGAGCATGAGACGAGCACCGCGACAAACGTACAGCCAGATGTTAAGGCCCCGTTAGCAGACATCTTTCCATAAACTCTTTTTTTGGTATATCCTCATGAGCTTGAGAGCCTGAGTCTTCTCATTGGGTGTTCAAATAGTGCATCAAACTTGCAAATTACTCTTCCTCGTCAATGGTTCATGTTATCAGTCGGCCGATAACTGCTATCCACGATCGCCACAGGAACGGGCGTCGCAAATCTCGGAGCCTTGTGGTAGGAGTGGCGACAGATCAGAGTCCCTTCGAACGTTCGATTTCTAAGATCCTGACAGAGAACAAGCTTTCTTGTAATCTCCGTCAAGGGAGAGCCCCATTGGTCTTATCGATGGTAGGTGATTGGAGCTAACAAGCCGCTCTCTCCGGATGTAGCCCTTGCCACCGTCGCGTCCAGTCGTTACTGAGATTTGTCTAGCTTAAGTTGCATTGGGTGAGAACAGAGTGGATAGGTACATGGAGAATCATGGAAGTTGTGAGTACTGTACATCAGTTGACGAAGACAATCAGTGAGAACTTAAAAGAGTACAACGAAAGTATTTTTTGTGCCCTTTATAGGCTGCCAAGAGGCTGCTGGGCGAGGTCAGCAATATCCGTTGGTACAGTGAGGACACGGAGCGTGTTGGTGTGACCAAGACCACCCTTCCAGCCCTGTACAGCGATGATCGTCGAGCCGGGCTCGATGATGTTGAGGTTGAGGGCGTTGCGGAGTCCGAAGCGAATACGGTTGTCGACCTGCGTGAGATCAAAGACGTTAGGGTGGGCACAAAGGTGCTGCAGAAAAAACATACGTCTGTCTGCCACTGGTGGGGTTCGATGCCTCTCGGCTCGGGGTACCAGAAGGGATAGCATCCACGGTGGAGATGGATCTGGCGAGATGTCTGCTGGTTGCGGGTAACAGTGATAATTGGAACGGCGGGGCGGTATTTGGAGACGAGACGGGCGGTGTTTCCAGAGGTGGAGAGGACGAGGATACCCTTCGCACCCTGCTCAGCAGCGGCGGAGACAGCAGCGATGGCAATCGTCTCGGCAGTCACAGTGGGACGGATCTGAATGGATCGCAGGTCGTTGAGGAGAGGGGGATAGCAGATGGCGGACTCGGCGAGCAAACAAGTCTCAGCCATCATGAGGACAGACTGGATAGGATATGCGCCCTTGGCGGTTTCGCCGGACAACATGACACAGTCTGCACCATCGAGAACGGCATTGGCAACATCGCTGACCTCGGCACGGGTGGGGCGGGGGTTGAACTATGAGAAATGAGCCAAGGTGGAAGCACCAGCGTGGGGGGAACATACCGTCATGGACTCCAGCATCTGAGTGGCAACAATAACGGGCTTTCCGACAATGTTGCACTTGGCAATCATCATCTTTTGAGCAAGGAAGACCTGGCTGGCAGGTATTTCAATACCGAGGTCACCGCGGGCGACCATGACACCATCAGCCTCCTTGAGGATCTCGTCAAAGTTGGCAACCCCCTGCTCGTTTTCAATCTTGACAATGATCTTGATATTGGCACCATCAGGACCCAAGACAGTACGGATCTCGCGGACGTCCTCGCCCTTGCGAATGAAGGAAGCGAAAATCATGTCAACGCCGTTCTTGACACCAAACTGAAGATCCTTCTTGTCCTTGTCAGACAGAGCTGGGAGATCGACATCAGTCTTGGGAAGGTTGACACCCTTGCGGGAGGAGACATTGCCAGCGTTGAGAGCGCGAACGTGGATATTTGTGCCATCCACGGAGAGGACGAGAAGGGAGAGGATTCCATCATCGACGTAGATGAGCTTGCCAGGGGCAGTGACCTTGGGAAGGTTGGCCTATGATGAATTGATGGGAGATCAGCTTCGCAACGCACGGCTGAAGGGAAGCGGGACTCCGTACATAGTCGACAAACATGACCTGGTTATCGCATGCTTCGGCATACTGGGGATCCGTCGAGACGATGAATTCCTGGCCGGCGGCAAGAGGCCACTAGATCAAAGACGGAAGCATTTCAGCAAAAGACTCAAATAGAGGTCGGGGAGGGAGGATGACGTACATCCTTTCCCTCCTTCGTCAACCCCGTGCGGATCTCAGGTCCCTTCTGCAACGTTCGTCAGAAGACAATCATCAGAGAAGATAACGGCAAGACTCACAGTGTCCAGAGCGATGGCGACAGGACGGCCCTCGGGATCCTCTACAATCAAAATTTAACGTCGAAACAGGGAGGGATGTCGGCGAAACTCACGGGCGACCATAGCGCGAGTGTTGTCGATGACACTCTGGTGGTACTCGTACGAGCCATGAGAAAAGTTCATGCGCACTGGGGGAGCAAGGTCAGTCATGGCCAGATTTAAGAGGGGAGTGGACGGACCGATGTTGACACCTGCGCGGCGGAGCTCTGCGAGCTTCTCGACGGTGTTGACCTTGGGACCTGTGCGATAAGATTAGACAACGGCTGGAACGCTGGGGGAGGATAGATAGGCACCAATGGTCGCAATAATGGAGGTCTAGAGGAAGGTGAGTGAAAGGAGGGACGAGGAAGAGGAGAAAGGGAAGGACCTTGCGCAAAAACTTGGTCTTGTCGGTGGGGACGATCGAGTTAATGGGACTGAGAGCCGAGTTCCATTCGAGCTGGGAGCGAATGCCGTCTGCGGGGATGGAGTACATGGTGGTAATGAGGAGAGAAGAGGGACGGGGTCTTGGATTATTTATGGAGGGGCAGTAGCGGAGTCTATAGGTTGATAGACAGTCTTATCGATGATGCAGAGGCAGACCAGTGTTGACGCGTTATTTGGCGGCGCCACGGCCGAAGCTACTAAGCCCATTTGCCACACCACTTGGAGAGCGACAATGCCCTTCGCCACCCGAAGCCGCATCTCCGCTTCCAATCCTCTCCCTGTCTTCTCCAATTCTTCTGCCATCCACGAAAAGTACCACAGACAGCGCTCCACGTCCTGGTGGTACCCGCTCTCTCTCCCCATCCCAGGCATACACTCTCGCCGTCTCCGTCTCTATTTCCCCAATGTCCGACAGATCCACCGTGCCAGCACCCTCCGCTTTGGCAGGAAACGTGGCACCGCACTCTTTCTCACCCTCTTCGGTCTCTTCGTCTTCGCCCTCGTCTCCCTCACCAGGCGGGTGACCGGCCGCGACCCCAGCAGGCGCACCCTCGTCTTCCACCGCGAAGATCTTCAGCGTATCTGGTCTTGGGAGGTCAGTAGTGGCCATTATCCCAGTCGACAACCAAGTCAGTATCCTCTCCGCCAGCCCATAACCTCCACGTACTTACGGTGATCAGTTCCCGTCGAGATCCAGCTCACCAAGACCCTGCACAACCCTGCCCTTCCTCGCAACTTCACGCGTCCAAGTCACTACATTAATAGAGACGCGGGGCCATACACAACCGTGACAGAAGGCTCTGGTTCCCAGCGCGTCTACCTCACGCTCGATGCACAACCACCGAATGTTGCATATCCTCCTCGGCCGGTCCCTGGGAGCATCGCCGATCTCGATATCATCATGGAACACTGCGATTTTTCGGAAAACAAAGTGCGTCGCTTCCGGACATTCTCCCCTCCCCACTCACACCGTTCCAGTATGTCCGCGATTGCTTGGAAGTTCTCCGCGTGGGTGCCGGCCTTGACAATGGCAAACGAGTTCGGAGAAGTCGCCTAGACGATTGGAAATATATCTACATCGAACAACCCGATAATTCCACGCGACCATCTCAAGACCGCTCCGACCGCATCGTCGAAGGCTGGTCGGACTCTGACAAGGGCCTCTACAAGAAGGCTGGAGTGGAATGGGAACAACCTCCCCTTCATCTACCACCCGTTGCTGAATATCACCCCTATCACACCCTCGATGACCCATGCGATCCAGAGAGCCCCAAGATCTTCCATATGTTCTGGACAGGTCGCTTTACAGACAAACCATATCTTGCTCTCCTCTCCTTCCTCTACACGCAAAACCTTGGCCTCCATAAAGGCGCAGAGTCTCAGAGGGTGTGCCGCCCTCAATTCTGGATGTGGATCAACCCTGGCCCAGCCGCCGCAGTCCCTAACCCCAATGCATATAGCCAGATGTATGGAGAGCTTAAAGCCAGCCCTTGGGCATCGCCTTTCCTCCATCCCCGCTTCAACGACATAATCAAATTCAAACTTTGGAACACCACTGAGCAGCTGGACGGCGTCGAAGAGCTTAAGGATGAATGGCGCACTCGCGATCTTTTCAACTCTGGCGGATGGGTCGTTAAGACGCCCAAAGAGAAAGTCCAGGAAGCTGAAGACGCTGAAGATGGAGTTGACAAGGACGCAAAGAAGAAACAGAAGCAAAAGGACGATATGCTCAATCGTGCTGGTTCCAAGTCCGTCTCTTCCTACGATCGCCTCTCAGTGATCCTCTCCGACATGGCGCGCTTCATCCTCTGTCACCGCTACGGTGGTATCTACCTCGATGCCGACACCATCTTCCTGCGGGACTGGGAAGAACTCTGGGGCTGGAAAGGTGCCTTTGCGTACCGTTGGTCCCGTCTCCCTCGGTATAATACGGCCGTCCTCAAAATGAACAAAAACAGCGCTCTCGGCAAGTTCTTGTTCAGGACGGCGTTAAAGAACAACCTCGACTTCCATCCAATGACGGTGGCGAGGTATACGAAGGAGGCGTATCTGGAGCCACTGTTATTGAGGCTTCCCGATGCGCTATTCGACTCAGCGTGGCTAAACACGGAGGACTATCAGATGGACAGACCGCCACAGCCGTTCTTCACTAGGTTCGTTATCTCCGCGCTGCTGCTTTGCGTTTACCTCCTGACGATCATATTTATTAGCTTTGAAAACTTTTTTGAGACCCCCCTGACTTCTAGTGGAGCTCCTCAAGCTCTTGGGTTTGACGGTTTCTTCAAAGGCGCCTATTCGTATCATTTCCACAACTTCTGGTGGAAGCCCTTCGACCCGGCACGAAACTGGCCTGACCTTGGTCGACGGTTCATCGCCGCTGAGCGGAAGGCACGGAAGGAGCTCCGCGAGCAGGGTATCACACCCCCTGGATCGCACAGGACCAAGTTCGGAGGAAGTGGCGTGACTGGTGCAGATGGCGATGACCATTACGCTCATGGCTTGGACGATGGTTGGGATGATCTAAGAGATTTGAGTTGGGCGACGGTGTTGAAGCGGACCTTCGAGAGCTATCTAAGGGGGGAGAGGCCGAACATGTATGGGGAATGGTTGGACTGGAAAGATGAGCCGGCCACGAAGATTCCTGCACCTACAACTGGCGCGACCGGAAAGTAATTCAAGGTGACACTGACGACTGATTTATGTGTTTGGATTTAGAACGACATGCCGTTGGATGGATTGCTTGTACTAGTGCTCTGTATCTTACGCTTTGATGCTTTTTTGTGGGGGTTACCTCTATAATTCGCGTTTCGCACTAGATTATGCCGCTCACATAACATGGCACCGTTCTTCTTACAGCCAAGTCAAGTGTTCCATGAAAGTCAAAGCAATATCAGTTGAGTAGATCGTCAGTACATCACAAGAGCAAGCAACCTTCCATCCTCTCCGGTCCTTCCTAATTAGTGCCACTGGATGCACCATTCGTCCCGCGTGCCGAATCCTTCAACTTTGCTTGGGCTGTGTTGACAGCGTCCTTCAAGGTCTGGATGACCCCTGGTGGGTCTTGCGCACCGAAAATGGCGGTTCCTGCAACGATAACGTTGCTCCCTGTGAAATTTCATCGTTAGAACGATCCAAAAACACGGAGTGGAGGCTATGAGGAACGGGAGAAAGTCACCGCAGTGGCTGGACCTGAGGATTGTCATGATGTCATGGTACCCAGATGCGCAGACACGATAGCCGCGGAGAAATGAATGGAGAGAGAGAACTTGTTTTTAAGAAGCGCTTACCTGCCTCAGCACAGGCATGCACAGTCGTCGGGCTCAGACCTCCGTCCACCTCAATATCTTTCTCGGGGAAACGAGCCCGGAGTTCAGCGACCTTGGGTACACAGCGTTCAATAAACTTTTGCCCGCCGCGGCCTATGGATTAATGGCGTGCACGTTTGATCCATATCGAAGACGTGGGGTATATATGGAAGTCAGGGAGAAAGTGGCTATCTGTCAGCGAAATAAGCGCGTCGAAATGACGGTTGGATCTCACCTGGATACACGGTCATGACGAGGAGCATGTCGGCCAGTGCGCCAATCTCATCTGTGATCGCGGTAGAGGGTGTATCGGGGGAGATGGCAACACCTGCTTTCATATTCCGCTTGTGGATCGCATGGATGATGGAAATAGGGTCGGCTGAAACGAGACGATGGGACAGAGTATTGTTAAGCTATCAAATAGACTTCAGAAGCCTGGGAGATGATGTTTTCGCTCACATGCGGCTTCAATGTGGAAGCAGTATAGGGCGCCTCCTGCGTCTGCAATATCGTCCACCCAGCGTTCCGGATTAGAGACCATCATATGCACATCCATGAAGATGCCTGGGACCGCTTTGTGCACACAAGAAAGGATGGGCGCGCCTGGAGCGGCAGTGTTGGTTGATCATCGTTGGTGAAGAGGCGAGTGAACAGACCCATTGTGATGTTTGGTACAAAGTGTCTGTGCGAGACTGTCTAAGCCTCTACCTCTCTTGCGAACACGATCTGGCAAGTGCACGTACCCATCCATGACATCCATG
>Ga0065721_10006143_pt1 | contig 10734 bp, 16 predicted proteins | sample Mesricmetagenome_FD_59108 | JGI IMG/M metagenome (GOLD analysis project Ga0065721, IMG submission 59108) | Mesophilic microbial community from rice straw/compost enrichment Sample: eDNA_1 v2 (version 2) | ecosystem: Engineered > Solid waste > Grass > Composting > Bioreactor | place: USA: Davis...
CCGCGAACAGGTGGATGTCCTCCTGTCGAAGGACATTCCAGGTCACAGCTGCATGATCATGCCTCTTCGATTCCTTGCTGTATTTATTCTTTACTCTTCGTACTATGAATCACTCAATTTNAATCNTAAGTTATTGGTANCAAAACGAAGGCAACTGGAATCCCAGAGAGCGACGCTCCCGAGGAACAGCGACGAGAGGANAATCAAAGGATNGTAAGACCGGAACTGGTGAAAGCCATGGATGGGCACGTANTCAAGTGCTACAGTGAACCAGTGATAGGGGANGTGATCTTAGGAAATAATCACAACTCGTTGCCCACTGCAGGAACGTAAGTCAGACGACATCAAAGAGAGAGACTGATTTTGAGAGACGTACCTGATTCAATTTGTGCTCTGAGTTTATTCACAAGACTTGGATCGCCATGCTCCCGCAAAGCCAAATAGAGCCCTTTCAATAACACGCTGCAAAACCGATATTTGTGCCCCGCAGCAATATAAGCCTGCGGTATGTCGACCAGGCTAAACATTGATGAACCCGGAAATGGCCTGGTCTGCGAGAGCAGCTGCTGCGTGAGAGTCGAATTCCATCCGATTGAGTGTGATTGCCTCTGGAGTAACAGTTGAGAGACAAGCATTTAGACAGAGTCAGGAATCCGAGTGTGGACGTTAATAGTCTGCGGGTGACATTCAGGGCCGCTGTGATGCGTCATGGTGAGCCTTGGTTAGGGGAGAGGTTGGAGCGCAATGTAGAACAAAAATCGAATGTGGACAAGTTGAATAGGACACGCTTTCTGACGGCAAGCTCTCTCCTCTCAGATATTTGGCCATGCTTGAACCTGATCTCATGGATGACATGTTTTCAATGAACTATGTTCCGTCGGAGTGATGTATTTGGCGGTGGGCGCTCGTCCATTTTTTCAATTCAATTACACCTGCTCCAAGGTAATCCCATCCACTGTGAATTCTGACAAGACCAATCACGACCCAACATGTTGTACAAACTCAATAGCACAGATCATCCGATTCCAACGGTCTATTCGATCCGCATACGCTCGAACGGAGTGTTGACATTTCAAGCACCAGGGCGGCCCAGGGCCCCTTCCTCTACCGATAACATCCCCAACGTTCCTGCTTCGTAGTCCTGAAGTAAACGCTGTCGCTCATTACTCTCCCGCCTCTTCCTTTCCACTTCCCTCTTCACATCTGCCTCTTCCCCCTTGCTTCCCCACACCCCCAGTCCGTCCTACTCCTCGTCCATGTCTCCTTGCATGTGCAATGCAGTCCGACATGCTTCCGTCTCCCAAACAATATTGCCCACCTCGCAGTGCGTTATCTAATATGCCCCGACCCAGACTGTGGGGGGGCTATTTCTCCAACCCTGGTTACTCTGCCATTGGCATGGAGGAGTTCTATGACCTCCACGTATCGTAAGGCTTATGCGACAGCCGCTGGAAGGAGCAGATGGTGAGGAATACATGGATGGGAGTACAGTGCGTGGAGGAACATGCTCGGGTCATAAGTTATCCGAAAAAGTGTACAATCGAAGGGGCAAGACTCATACCAACCCCCCCGACAAGGTCAAACTGCGCAGAGTCGTTCTCTAGAATACATAACCACCCCCATAGAGTACGTGCCTGCCTTCAAGCCACGGGCTCGCACCTTGATCCTCCATATGCCTCTCCAACTTGCCCACCAAACTATCCTTCGCAACACCCCGCACAAAGACGCGGTTCGTCACAATAACCATGCCCTTCTTGCACCTCGTCAACATGACGTTGACGCGCCTGTTCTCTTGGAGGAATCCGAGTTTGTTGGCAGATCTAACGAGGGAGACAATGATGTAGTCGGCCTCATTGCCTATCGAATCGACGATGAGCTGAGATAGCGAGGGAGAGCAACAAGGAGACGTACCTTGGAACGAGTCGACGTTGAAGCACTTGTCTTCATATGGGAGATTCTGTTTCTTCAACTCGTTCTCCAAGAATGACCGCTGCGGATCGTAGGGCGTGATTATCCTGAATGCAAGCCCTCTAGCCGTGAGCTGCCTTGCGATGGCGATCACGACATGGGCCTCTTTGTAGTTCTTCACATTTCATCAGTAAAAGTATTCCTAACAAAAAAAGGAAGGGGACGCACGACCCAGCTGTGACCTCGGTTCTCTTCCTGCGAGTTCGACACGTCCACGAAACGACAGGTCTTGAGAGATGTGAGGGTGTGATGTGTGTTTAGCTTGCAGTCATAGACGTGGGTAGAAATGAAACCCCCAAGGGGAACCGGCATACGGTCTGCAGGGCCGACAAGTTAGACATAAACTCGGTCACCAAGGAGTGGAGCAGACAAACATTGAGTGTCGAGCAAGATGGCATCCGGCCTCAGATGCTTCTTCTCGAAGATGCTGTCCAGATCCTTGATTTGCTCATGTCCATAAGGAGCCACTGTATATAAAACTCTTGTCAGCACAATGAGGTTCGCACGTTGCCAGCCTCACGTACACTGCTTATCATCCCCGATGAATACCAACTTCTCCAATGTCTTGCTAAACCGATTGATAACTGGGAGGTAGTCACCTACGTCAATCTGCGACGCCTCGTCGATAATCATCGTTTGCACTGGTGCGACGAGCATGATCGGTGCCATACTCTGGTTGAGCATGTTGCTGAGCGTGGAGAGGATCACACGGGAACCGAGGAGAAGGCGAGAGGCAGCCAGTGTGTCATTTGGAAGGGAGTCTGTGCGGATCAGGTTGTGCTCAACCTTTAGGTAAAGATGCTCGTGCCTGTCAGAGGGAGGTCATGTCAGCGACCGTTGGAGAGGCAGGAAAGTCAGACTCACCAATCAAAGTGAAATTCCTTCGAGACTACGATCTTGAAATCGAGGAAACCAGATGTCGCAAGTTTCTCCGCGATATTCTTCACTGCAACATTTGAGTGTGCGACAAGCCACACGGTTGCATTCGGATCCGACCGCACAATGCTCTCGCTACTCGCAGCGATCACCGTCGTCTTCCCTGTTCCTGGTGGTCCATGAATCAGAACCACGCGGCGATTGTCCTCCAACGACAGAATGGCGTCTATAGCCTGGGCTTGCGAGCGATTTAGCATCAGCCTTGGGTTCGAGCTCTGCACACTGCGCGGGAGGCGATATGCAGTCCGGCGGGGCCAGACCTGCTCTAACGGAGGGAAGAAGATGGCTTTTACAAACGGATTCTCGAAAATTGTGACGGAGCCCTTGAGAGTGGCGGCGAGGAGGCAATGGCGGACCTGCTCAGCATTGGTGGGAGGTTCGCGCCCAAAGGTCTTGACGGAGTGGATCTTGACGGCGCCTTGCATGCTCTTCGAGGGTATAATTTCAACGCCGCGGCCATTGACCTTCTTGGTCCTGGCGGTCATACCAGATATGCGTCCATTTGAGTCTACAACCTGGACCTCCAAGGTCTATGACGTATAAGTAGGATAAGAAAGCGAGATGAGGAGGAACGAACCTGCTGGCGACTTGCTTGGGTCACTCGGGTCTTGAAGCGGGTTGAGACGATGTCGACGTGAGACTTTCCAACCTTGAATTCCTTTTGGTCGATATCGTTCTTGACGACATCGGGTTTGAGATTTCGCAGCTCTATCGCTAGCGAATACAACTTGGAAGCCATCTGAAGATGCTATTTCGAGACCGGTGAGTTAAGAAGAGCCAAGTATGATTAATTACGTACCCGCTCATCAAGACTGACTGTCTCAATCTTGGAGGCTTTGAAGGTTCGCGTAGGGGAGGCGCCTGCATGACGTGCCAACCACGCTTGGCGAATGCAGTCATTGAGCTGGGTTCTCTTCTCTTCACCGGCCTTAAAGAGGTTGATCAGCTGCTGGTCAGACGGCCTTCCGGGAATTCCTTGGAAAACTTTGAGGAGAAGCACGGGGAGGAAGGCGCATGCCGCGTCGGCCTGAAGGAGGCTGAAGCATGAGGCGACACGAATGTTGAAGCAGCGGAAGAGCATGAAGGCGATCTTGTCCATGAAGAACGCATACTTGGCGAGCGAGGCGTTGTTGAGGATGAGGCTTCCCAACAGTTGGCGCTTCCGCTTCATCTTCTTCGATGTGCTGGATGTGAAGCGGATCACGAGCGCGTTGGTTGCTGAGACCATGGCGAGAGAGGTGATGGCGACCTTGGGCCCGTATATCGGAGCGAGACCAATAAAACCATCAATAGCAGTGGCTTGAAAGTCTTCCAACTGCTGATCGGTGAGGTCGGCTTCGTTGACGACCTGCACGGAGAGTTCTCCACCATCCAGGGGAGTCACAGAGGGGGCTGGAGGGCGAGGCATGGTGGAAGCGACTCGTCGGGGTGGAAGAGGACTGGAGAAGGCCCAATACGCAGCCGCCCAGGCCTTTAAGTCGTGCTCGACCAGCCATTGTTGCAACCTCGTTTTGCCCAAAACGAGGTTGAAGATTAATCCATATGAGTGGCACCCACAGATACAGCAAAGGCGGTGACATGAGTGGCTCAGCCGAGCCCATCATTACCATTGACTGTGTTAGGGAGGAAGATTGCAGCCCATTGAGTCGGTAGAGCCGGTGACAGGTACGAGACGAGAAGACAAGGGGTAAATGGCAAGAACTGAAGGGAATGTCGACTCGGGGAAGCCCCCCAGCCAAGGCAAGATTCCCAGGCCCCTGTTCATAGACCGCTTCCCCCGACCACGAGTGCGTTGAGCAGCTCGCGTCTATCGGAAAAAAGAAGTTTGTCAAGATTTATAGAGCTTGCTCGGCGATCCGTCAGACTTATTGCCATCTTCCCGACCGTTTTGAAATCCAAGCCATCAGGCTGCTCGACGCCGGTGGGGACGTAGGCCTCGCGGAGTTTTCTTTGTGGGTGTGGGTGAGGCACGAGGCGAGAGCTGTGGATAAGACTCTGCTTCTGTCACCTTACATGTGTCTGCTGTAATTGAACCTTGTCTTCCCCCACATTGCTCAGCACGGCGAGTCGCAGCTGCCGTGGGCGCCTGTTTTGGGCAAACTTTCGAGGGCACGTGCCGCTTCCAGAAATTGGAAGTTGCCGGCGGTCGAGTTGTCGTCACCTTGCTTCCGCCCACTTCCTCCCTCCTTCTTGGTTCTCTCCTCCCTCAACAACACACAACATGGCTACAGCCGTTATTCTTGGTGTCAGCGGCGTCGCTGCAGCCGTTCTCGCCAGGTCATTCATTCGGCAGGGGATTTTCGTGAAACGTGGTGCAGAGCAGTGGGTGAAGGGTGGTTTCAAGGCAAAGATGGATAGGCAAGAGGCTATTGAGATTCTCGGTCTCAAGTACGCACCCGTACTCTCCTTTCAGACAGCGCGTGTTGACACGGTATACAGAGACGGGCCTACTCTCCGGCTGAAATTGAAAGATGCGCACCGCCGTATCATGCTGGCCAACCATCCGGATCGGGGCGGTTCACCATACCTCGCCAGCAAAATCAACGAGGCAAAAGACTTGCTTGAAAGGGGTGATGGAAGGCGGCGGTGAACACCTTAGAGTTTCCGGTGCGTTAACTCGTCCAGCGCTGCGCCAACCTGTACTGACGTTCACCTCAGCGTCTTTGTATTACTATCTTACCAGGTCCCCAACCTACCTAATATCCCCAACATCTAATACACACCCCTCAGTTGACATTCCAATCTCTTTCGTTGTGAATCCCCCCTTCAGTGCAGTCCCCTCATCAAGGCTGCGAGAAATGAGCAAAACCCTGTGTTGCCGCCTCCCAACCGACCCAAGCCTCTGGACTCGGCGCTGCCACACTTCACCATTCTTTCCTCACTACGCTCTTTTGAATCTTTCTGTTCCTGGTTTTCTTCCCATTGCCTTCGCCAAACCCTCTCCCGAATGTTCTGACGTTGAAGCCTTCCTGCTGACTAAGCCTCACAAATCTTTCTCCTTCCTTCCTCGAGGTCACCGTCCTGCGACAACAGCATCGATCTCCAATCATGAGTACCGTAGAACTCAACCCATCCAAACTCGGCACCAAAGAACAGTTCGGATCTCCTTCTCATCACCCCACCTTCTACAAGAATTGACCAAGCCCTTCAAAGCTGGGACGACGTCTATGAGCGCGAGCTCGCCAACTTCGCGGAGATCGGGGATGAGGGCGAAGTCTGGTGCAGTCTACACTCGTGTCTCCTACCTCTTTGTCCCAGCTGACATCTTGTGGGATGAAGGTTTGGCGAAGACTCTGTGGAGAAGATGGTTGATTGGTGTCTCGACAACGCTCCTCCCTCGTCCTCCCCTTCAATCCTCGAAGTCGGGTCCGGAAATGGGACCCTCCTCTTTGGCCTCCTCGAGGCTGGTTACGCCCCCTCTACGCTAGCCGGAATTGACTATAGCCCTGGTGCCGTCAAGCTCGCCCGACAGATTGCCAGTACAAAGGACGGCGACGACATCATGTTCTCAGAATGCGACTTTCTGAATGATACGCCGAAGACCCTCCCGGGTGTGGAGGGCGTAGAGGTGTGGGATGTCGTGTTGGACAAGGGGACGTACGATGCGATTGCTCTGGGGGATAAGGACGCAGAGGGGCGGTCGCCGGCTGCCAAATATCCGAGTCGAGTTGCGAGGATTTTAAAGCCTAGCGGATACTTCTTGATCACCTGTGCGTTCCTGTTCTCACAATCTACCGGCCTTTCTCACCTCGTTCGATAGCGTGCAACTTCACTGCTGCAGAACTCAAGGAGAGTTTCACCGCACCCGAACTGGGCCTGGTCTATCAGTGCGCATTTCTGACGAGCTCTACCACCATGACCTTGCTGATGTACATGCAGCTCGGAAGTGCGACACCCGACGTTCACCTTCGGTGGTCACAGCGGCAGCACGATCACCACTCTCGCATTCCAAAAGTCCACCTGAAACGAGAGCCCCTTCACGCCAGGTACCCCATGTGTATATTAGATACAAGGAGAATACAACCGCGTACACCTCCACGACCCATCTCAAAGCGCACCAACGAAATCCAGCCCCGTTCTCAGCGTGTCCGTTGCCAGCCCAGACCCCCACATCACAAACTTGCTCACAGGGTCGTTTTCTCCCTTCAGTGACTTGAACGTCTCGGTTAGGAAGTACGCGAGCCCCATCGCGAGCGTGTCGATGCGGGAGGCTTTAAGGAAGATTTCCTCGACTGCCTGGCGGTTCTTGGATGGTGAGAGTGAAGCGAGGTCATCCGTGAGGAGAGGGGAGGTGAGTTGGGATGCATACAATACTTGGGTGAAGAGTTCTTTGAAGAAGTCGCGGGATTGGGGCTTGAGGATTGTGAAGTCGACAGGCTGAAGATTCATACATGAGCCTGGTACCTCGACAGCGACAGGATGAGCGAGATCGACGTACCTTGAGAATTGTCAATGAAACAGCATCCTTCGCGATCCACCAGGCGTACGCCTTCGCCACATTTCGCATCCTCGTCTTCGATATACTCTTTAAATCGAACCCATCGTCGTCGTCCCTCCCCTTCAGCAGCTCTGCCCCGCCAACCTTCGACTCCCCCATATCGCGCAGGAAATCCCATAGGCAGAACTGGAGGGTAATTTTGTAAGAGTGTGATTGCTTGCAGAGATGTTGAAGGATGAGGGCGTAGTAAGGGTTATATGATTTCTCCTGCGTATATCATGAGTAAGTGTAAGGGAGGAGTAAGGAGCAGAAGGCGTACATTTCCGCAGCAATGAAGAAGCACGCGGACGATCTCGCGTTGTTGGATTTCTGTGAGTTGGAGTTGCCCAAGTCGCTCGCACGCATCGACATAGTCCTAACAATAGTACTGAATTCACCGCCCCCGTCACCACGCGTTATGGTACAACTCACCTCGCTGCTCATCACCACCACGAAGATACTCCTCCTGATATCCGAGTTCATCCCTTGCTTCCGCGCAAGCTTGACGAGGTTGCTCTCCTGTTGCTTGACCTGCTGCTCGAACTCGACGCGCTTCTCGAGCTCAGATTTGCGGTCGACGAGGGGGTCCCCGCCCCATGCTGCTCCTACTAGCCACCACTTCCCTTTCGTGTCAGCTGAGTGAAGGTCTTGGAGAGATACACGGAGGGGTTCGTGCGAGAGGACTTGACACAACCATTTCAGATCCAAAGAGGGAGTGAATGGCGAGCGGGAAACATACTGGTTCTCGACTTGCTCAGTCCACTCAAGAACTTTTTCATCCTCTCCATAGAGCTATCGCCTTGGCTCTGGGCAGCTGCGACCTTTTTGATTTTGTTGTTCTTGAGGTTGAGCAGCGTCTCAACCATGAACCTCGTTCGAGAAGATGTCGATTCCTTCTGTCCGGCGACCTTTTCCTGCACGATTTGAACAATGTCCTTGAGAGCGAGCGGGTCGTCTTGCCTAAGCTGTTCGCCACAACCTAGACACAGGAAGTAGGTCAGTGCCAGATTCAAACGACGACGAGACCAGAACTGACTCCTCAAGATCTTGAGCAACAGTTCGACATCTATCTCTGTAAGTGCCCCATCGAGCAGTGTTCGAATGATGTCGAACATGAGCACACAGGATATGACTTGGAAGTTGTAGAGCTCGGAGATGAGAATGATGAGATTGGAGCACTCTTTGCCCTTCTCTGGTGGTTCTGGTTCGCCCGACACATTATCTCCTGGAGCAGGCGTATCCTTTTGAGGCGGCGAAGTGGAAAGTGCGTCATAATGCTTTTCGTAGGTCTCAATGGTTTCTTGAACGAAGTGGGCGGCTGCAAAGCAACGTCAGGGCTTAATTGAAGCTGTCGTGAGCAAGCGGGGCATACCAAAATCAATTCCAACGAGCTTGTGGAGGGCGGAGACGAATGTTCCATGCAGAACAACGTACGAGTCCAACAATGTCGAGTGCGACGAGATACCGTCGATGATAAGCTTCGTCAGTGTCGAGGTCACGTCTGCAGGGTCGTCAGACGGAGTTCGGGAAGCAGGAAACGTCAAACGAACCGTGCCTGCTGTATTTTCTGTACATCTCTTCGACTCCATCTATAATGGAAGAAATGTTCATTTCTGACATCCTGTTCAGAAGTCCCTTGAGTTGGCGCTGCAACTTGATCATCTCCTCTGAAGGCTGCTTCGAGTCGAGTTTCGCTTTGCGGAGGTGAGGAGGGACATAGGCTGTCGTTACTGAGGGGTCATCAGCGGGAGGTGCATGCAGTGGGAACGAAGGGTCGCACCTTTGGGCCCTTCGGCTTCCGTTGGTGTTAATTCCTCCTCCTCACCACCTTCAGAGGCAGATTCTATCCCGCCCCACTCTTCCTCATCTTCCCAGTCCTCGTTCTCATCCTCTGCATCATCGTCTTCGCTCCCACTTGAGTACGTTTCTGAACCTTCGTCGCCGGACATGGCATCATCTTCCGAAGACACCTGGAACATCGAATTGCTGAACTTTGCCTCAAAACCATCGGCCCAATTGAGGAGATCTATGTCGGTGTAAGCGGTTGTTCGTTGGAAGCGGCGTTTCAGAGCGCACCTTCAAGGCCATCATCCTCCTCCTGTTTTCGCTTCTTCCCAGAAGCTTTTGAAATACCCAACCGCTTCTCAAGCTCCCTGATATACCTATCTTCTGCTTCCTCCTGCTCAGTGCGTGGGATGGGAACGGGTTTAGCAGGCTTCTCGAGGTGTTTTGGTTTGAATGGAGGCTTTTCTTTTGCTTTAGACGTAGAAGCCTTCTCGGAGACTTCCTTGGATGTTGACGGCGTTGGTTTGGAGGCCAGTGGAGGAGGTTGGATATCTTGCCTGGCTTTCTTCACCTGCGGAGGTTGAAGCTCGTCCTCTGCGCGCCTTTTGATGGAGTGGTTGTAGTACTCTGCCTTTTTGGATTTCTTGTTCGCCCGTTCTTGCTTTCTCAGCTCCTTGCGATTTATTCGTGTGTTGTACCGCTGCAAGCGGTAGTGGTTTGGGGCGTCATTCTCTGCAGCTACTGGTGAGATGGAAGCCTCTAATGAGCCGAAAAAGTACGGACAGACCATTCGGTGCTCCTGATGCGATTTCTTCCTTGAGAGCGAGAGGAAGCTTTGTCGTGGAGGTCTTGATTCGCTTGGGCATCGAAGTACGGAAGAGAAATGCTAATGAACCCGTTGGGTCCTTCCGCTCAAAATCAGCACAGCCACTTATACCTCATCTCTTCGAGGAATTCCCTCAGCGCCAACGATTCCTTCGGAACTCTGCGAATACGCTAGAGCCTACACGCTACAAATCGCCAACTGATCATCTCATACCCCAAGGAAATTATAGCCTGGATATCGGGGAGGCAGTAGAGTCAACTCGCTCGTGGGAATGTGACAAGATTAAGATATCGGCTCGATGCTCGGGCATCTGAGCTCTCAAGATCCCAAGGCTTGCCTCATGCCTCGTCACTTGATTAGCGAAGATGCAGGTCAAGCTCCTGCTCTGACCTCTTCTTCACCTAGTGACAGCGACACAGACCTTCAGAACTCAGCGATGCCGTCCACCAGCTGCTTTATGCAGCCGGTGCTTGATGGCCCACCATCCCTACCGCTACACCATCCAATCGAACTGGAATGCATTTCCGAATCCAAGTTATCACAACAGCATCTCGCACCGTTTGCATCCTCTCCAACGGTTGGACTTTCTGCAGGTTTCTCTGCGAAGGGGAAGCTTGTGGCCTTGGCCCTCTGCAACGGTGAGAGGGCTTTGATCATCGACTTCAACCCAGGCATCCGCCGCTCGAAGACGGCACCAGCACCCCCTAGCGCGTCTGAAGGGAACGAATCCAGTGGCAGTGGC
>Ga0065721_10006796_pt1 | contig 10734 bp, 10 predicted proteins | sample Mesricmetagenome_FD_59108 | JGI IMG/M metagenome (GOLD analysis project Ga0065721, IMG submission 59108) | Mesophilic microbial community from rice straw/compost enrichment Sample: eDNA_1 v2 (version 2) | ecosystem: Engineered > Solid waste > Grass > Composting > Bioreactor | place: USA: Davis...
GTAGGACGAGACGGCGAAGGCGGACAGCTTGGCGAAGAGCGGCCGCACCCCCATCAGTTCGGCGGCGATGTCCATGTCGCGGATCATCATCCATTGCCGGCCGATGCGCCCGCGCATGACGTTCTTCACGATGAGCGTCAGGAGGATGACGATGCCGAGCGCGATCCAGTAGCGCACCTGCGGCGAGGCGGAGGGTCCCGTGGCGATGATGTCGCCGACCAGCCGCCGCGTCGGCACCTCGATCGCGCCGGAGGCGTTGTAGTTGTAGAGCCAGCCGACGCGGATGAAGCACCATTCGAGGAAGAACTGCGCGGCGAGGGTCGTCACCGCCAGGTAGAGCCCCTTGATCCGGAGCGACGGCAGGCCGAAGACGATGCCGATCGCCGCGGCGATGAAGCCGGACAGGAGAATGTGGACGACGATCGACACATCCGGAAAAAAGGTCGTCAGCTTGTAGCACGCATAGGCGCCCGCCCCCATGAAGCCGCCGGTGCCGAGCGAGAGCTGGCCGGTATAGCCGGTCAGCACGTTGAGCCCGATCGTGGCGAGCGCGAGGATCAGGAAGGGAATCAGCACCGCCGACATCCAGAAGTCGTTGGCGATGAAGGGAAGGAGGACCGCGACGGCGAGGATGACGGCAAAGCCGTAGCGGTCCTGGCGGATCGGGAAGATCTGCTGGTCGTCCTCGTAGCGGGTATTGAACTGGCCGGCTTCACGGTAGAACATGGGAGACCCTCAAATCCGCTCGATGATTTTTTCGCCGAACAGGCCCTGCGGCCTGAACAGGAGGAAGATCAGCGCGATCATGTAGGCGAGCCAGCTCTCGATGCCGCCGCCGACGAGTCCGCCCCAATAGATCTCGCCGAGCTTCTCGCCGATGCCGATGATCAGCCCGCCGATGATGGCGCCCGGGATCGAGGTGAACCCGCCGAGGATCAGCACCGGCAGCGCCTTGAGCGCGATGATCTCCAGCGCGAAGGACACGTCGGAGCGCGCGCCCCACATGATCCCGGTCGCAAGCGCGACGATACCGGCGGCAAACCACACGATCGCCCAGATCTGGTTGAGCGAGATGCCGACCGAGAGCGCCGCCTGGTGGTCGTCGGCGACGGCGCGCAGCGCGCGGCCGATGCGGGTCTTGTTGAAGAAGATCGCAAGCCCGATCACCATCAGGATGGCGATGACCGCCGCCGTGATGTCGATGTGCTGCAGGATCACCCTGCCCCGCTCCCCGACACCGATGACGGTCGACCCGGTCGGGATGCCGAGCTCCTGCGTGATCATCATCTTCGGTTCGCCGCCGAAGATGAACTCGCCGAGGCCGACGAGGAAATAGGTCATGCCGATCGTCGCCATCAGCAGGATGATGTCCGGCTGGCCGACGAGCGGCCGCATCACGAACTTCTCGATGCAGACGGCGAGGAGCGCCATGATGCCGATCGCCAGGATCAGCGCCAGCCAGGCCGGCACGCCCTTCTCGTGAAGGCCGACGAGCGACAGCCCGGCGAACACCACCATGATGCCTTGGGCGAAGTTGAACACGCCCGAGGCCTTGTAGATCAGGACGAAGCCGAGCGCGATCAGCGCGTAGAGGATGCCGGTGACGAAGCCTTCCCACACGACCTGCAGGAAGAAGTCCGGCGCTCCCGCCATCTGGACGAACGGATCGATGAGGATGGTGTAGAGCGCATCCATCAGTGCGACACTCCCAGATAGGCGTCGATGACGTCCTGGTTGTTCTTCACCTCGTCGGGCGTGCCGTCGCCGATCTTCTTGCCGTAGTCGAGGACGACGACGCGGTCGGAAATGTCCATGACCACGCCCATGTCGTGCTCGATGAGGGCGATCGTGGTGCCCATCTGCGAGTTCACGTCGAGGATGAAGCGGCTCATGTCCTCCTTCTCCTCGAGGTTCATGCCGGCCATCGGCTCGTCGAGGAGGAGNAGGTCCGGCTCCATGGCGAGCGCGCGGCCGAGTTCGACGCGCTTCTGCANGCCNTAGGGCAGCTTGCCGACCGGCGTCTTGCGGATGTGCTGGATCTCGAGGAAGTCGATGATCTCCTCGACCTTCAGCCGGTTCTCGATCTCCTCGTTGCGGGCCGGNCCNACATGCAGCATCTGCCAGAAGAAGNTGCGGTGCATCTTCAGCGTCCGGCCCGACATGATGTTGTCGAGCGTCGACATGCCCTTGAAGAGGGCTACGTTCTGGAAGGTGCGGGCGATCCCGGACGCCGCCGCCTCGTGCGGCCGCATGCGNTTGCGCTCCTTGCCGCGGAAGGAGATCGTNCCCTCNTGCGGGAAGTAGAAGCCGTTGATGACGTTGAGCATCGANGTCTTGCCGGCGCCGTTCGGGCCGATGATNGCGCGGATCTCGCCCTTCAGGATGTCGAANGAGATGTCGGTGATCGCCTTCACGCCGCCGAAGGAAAGCGACACGTTCTTGACCTCGAGCAGGAGGTCGCCGGGCTTCAGCCCGTCATCCTCGACCTGCAGGTCGACATGGCGCAGACGCGCGTTCATTCGGCGGCCTCCTTCATCGNCTGCGCGGCCCNGTGGACCGGAGCGTCGGCGATCTTNACCGTCGCCCTGATGATGCCCTTGCGGCCGTCCTCGAAGGTGACCTCNGTCTCGACGTATTTCTCGGTCGAGCCGTCATAGAGCGCCTCGATCAGCGGCGCGTAGCGGTCGGCGACGAAGCCGCGGCGCACCTTNTGGGTGCGCGTCAGTTCGCCGTCGTCGGCGTCGAGCTCCTTGTGGAGCACGAGGAAGCGCTTGATCTGCGCGCCCGCCATCTGCGGCTCCTGCGCGAGGTCGCGGTTCACCTGGTCGACGTGCTTGCGCATCATCTCGTAGACCTGGGGCAGGCCGGCGAGCTCCTGGTAGGAGGCATAGGAGATGTTGTTGCGCTCGGCCCAATTGCCCACCGCCGTCAGGTCGATGTTGAGGAAGACCGAGACGAAGTCGCGCTGGTCGCCGAAGGCCACCGCCTCCTTGATGTCCGGGAAGAACTTCAGCTTGTTCTCGATGTATTTCGGCGCGAACAGCGCACCGTTGGTGACGCGGCCGACATCCTTGGCGCGGTCGATGATCCTCAGGTGCCCGCTCTTGTCGAACAGCCCGGCATCGCCGGTCTTCACCCAGCCGTCGTCGGTCAGCACTTCCCTGGTCTTGTCCTCGGCGCCGTAATAGCCGGCGAACATGCCCGGCGAGCGGAACTGCACCTCGCCGTCGTCGGAAATGCGGATGTCGACGTCCGGCGCGGCCGGCCCGACCGTATCGGCGCGCACGTCGCCGTCCTTCTGGCAGGTCACGTAGAGGAAGGCTTCCGTCTGGCCGTAGAGCTGCTTCAGGTTGATGCCGAGCGAGCGGAAGAAGGAGAAGAGCTCCGGACCGATCGCCTCGCCCGCCGTATAGGCGACGCGGATGCGCGAGAATCCGAGCACGTTGCGCAAGGGTCCGTAGATCAGCTTGTCGCCGATGAAATAGGCGATGCGGCCCGAGAGCGGCACCGGCCGTCCCTCCAGGATTGCCTCGCCGTATTTGCGCGCCACGCCTATATAGTGCCTGAACAGCCAGCGCTTGAGCCGGCTCGCATCCTCCATGCGGATGGTGACGCTGGTCAGCAGCCCCTCGAAGACGCGCGGCGGCGCGAAATAGAAGGTCGGCCCGATCTCGCGCAGGTTCTGCGAGACGGTGTCGGCGCTTTCCGGGCAGCTCATGCACAGGCCCGAGACGTAGCCCTGCGCGTAGTTGAGGTAATGGTCGCCGACCCAGGCGAGCGGCAGGTAGGCGAGCACCTCGTCGGCCTCGGTGATCCTGTCGAACTTCACCGTGTCCTCGGCCGCCTTGACCGCGGCGGACGCCCGCAGGATCACCCCCTTGGAGCGCCCGGTCGTGCCGGACGTGTAGAGGATCGCGGATATCTCCGACCCGTCGGACGCGGCGATGCGCTCCTCCCAGGCAGTCATTGCGCCGGGATCGGCCTTTGCCCGCTCCCGGCCGAGCGCCTGCACGTCGGTGAAGTCCTTCAGCAGGGAATGGTCGTAGTTCCTGAGGCCGCGCGGCTCGTCGTAGATGACGAGGCCGAGCGACGGGATCTTCTCGGCCATCGACTGGACCTTGTCGACCTGCTCCTGGTCTTCGACAACCGCGAACTTCACGCCTGCATTGTCGAGGACGAAGGCGAGTTCCTCGGCGACAGCGTCCGCGTATACGGGCACGGGGACAGCCCGCAGCGACTGGGCGGCGGCAAATGCCCAGTAGAGGCGCGGCCGGTTCGAGCCGACGATCGCCACCCGATCGCCTTCAGCCACGCCGAGCGCCGCAAGGCCGAGCGCGAAGTCGCGCACCTCGCCTTTCTGCTCGGCCCAGGTCCAGGTCTGCCAGATACCGTAGTCCTTGAAGCGCATCGCCGGACGATCGGCGAAACGATGTGCATTGAGCAAAAGATATTGCGGAAACGTCACCGGCTTGCCGCCGGCAGTCATGCCTGTGGCAGACATCCTCCACTTTCCTCCCTGCCGGACGGTTTCCCCGTTCCGGATAGAGCGGGTTTTCCCGCCATCTGACCGTTCCCCCGGTCTTCGTTGCCGGACGATCTCCCCTCCCCGGGAGACCTTCCGGATGCGCCATAATTAAATGAACGCTCGTTTAGTTTATGCCCCTTTTTCGTCGATGCAAGTGTTAGTTTCATCGCCCCGTCTTCGCCTTTAGGATGAAGGGGCGATATGTTTCGAGTGAGCCTCAGCCCTGCCGGAGGCTCTCCAGCCGGTCGACCAGCGCCTCGACGCCGTAGCGGATCGGATCGGTCGCCGGCACGCCGTGCGCCTCTGACAGCGAGTCGAGCAGGGCCTTCGCCTCCGCGTCGTCAAGCCTTTCGGTATTGACCGAAATGCCGGTGCAGGCGATCGCCGGATTGGTGAGCCGGCCGAGGGCGATCGTCATATCGATGACCTCCCCGATCGACGGCAACGGATGGGCGACGCCGCGCATCGTCGTTCGCGTCGGCTCGTGGCAGACCACGAAGGCATCCGGCTGCGCGCCGTGCAGGAGGCCGAGCGAGACGCCGGCGAAGCTCGGATGAAAAAGCGAGCCCTGACCCTCGATCACGTCCCAGTGCTTCGGATCGGCGGCGGGCGAGATCCATTCGACCGCGCCGGAAATGAAATCGGCCACCACCGCGTCGATCGCCACGCCGCGCCCGGAAATGAAGACACCGGTCTGCCCGGTGGCGCGGAAATCGGCGTCGAGGCCGCGCGCCCGCATCGCCCGCTCGAGCGCCAGCGCCGTGTACTTCTTGCCGACCGAGCAGTCGGTGCCGACGGTCAGGAGCCTGAGCCCCGAGCGCTTCGTGCCCTTGCCGGTGGCGAAGCGGACGCTCGAGAAGCGCACGTCATGCAGTTCGCAGCCGTTGCGCTGCGCCGCCTCGGCGATCTCGGGAATCGAGGCGAGCCGCACGTGCAGCCCGGTCGCCACGTCGAGGCCGGCGTCGAGCGCGTCGACGATCGAGGCGATCCAGTGCTCGGGCAGCACGCCGCCGGCATTGACGGCGCCGACCACCATGGTCTTCACACCCTTCGCCTTCGCTTCCGCGATGGTGATGTCGGGGATCTTGGCGTCCGCCTTGCAGCCCGGAAGGCGCAATTGCCCGACGCACCATTCCGGCCGCCAGTCGACGATGCCGAGCCCGGTCTTGGCGGCCAGGGCGTCGGGAACGTCGCCGAGAAAGATCAGATAGGGCGGGTCGATGACCATCGAAGGAACTCCTGAACGGGAAGGCTGGTTGGCGCGAGGGCCGTCCGTCGACTGTCGACGAGCCGTGGCCGGGCGTCAAGCAGCAGCTCCCCGTCTGGAGGGCGGTGGCGGGGTCACGCCGTGACGCCACCGTCGACGGCCAGCGTGGCGCCGGTGATCTGCCGGCCGCCGGGACCGGCGAGGAAAGCCACCGCCATCGCCACATCGTCGGGCGTGCCGAAGCGGCCGAGCGGCGTGATCGCGCGCTGCTCTTCGGCTCCCTCACCATCGGCCGGGTTCATGTCCGTGTCCGTCGAGCCGGGCGAGACGAGGTTGACCGTGATGCCGCGTGGTCCGAGATCGCGGGCAAGCCCCTTGGTGAAACCGGTCAGCGCCGACTTGCTCATCGAATAGAGCGTCGTTCCCGGCGCCGGCACTTGCGTGCCGAGCGAGGAGCCGATCGAGACGATCCGCCCGTCCTCGCCCATATGCGCGAGCGCTGCCTGGGAGGCGAGAAAGACGCCGCGAACGTGGATGGCGAGCGTCCGGTCAAGCGTCTCGACATCAACCTCATCCGGCGGCCCGTAGGGGAAGATGCCGGCATTGTTGACGAGGATGTCGAGCCGGCCGAAATGCCGCGCCGCCGCGTGCACCGCCTCGACGATCTCCTCGGCGTCGGCGCTGTCGGCGCGCAGCGCCAGCGCCCGCCGCCCGAGCGCCTCGATCTCGGCGACCACTGCTTCGGCCCGCATCGCGCTCTGGACGTAAGTGATGGCGACGTCGGCGCCCGCCTGCGCCAGACGCCGTGCGATGGCCGCCCCGAGACCCCGGCTGCCACCGGTGACGAAAGCGACCCTGCTTTTAAGTTCGGTCATTGAAAACTCCTTTTTGTACCAATGAGTACATAATGGCTAGCGCCATTGCGCCGCGGACGCAAGCGATTTATGTACCTATCGGTACTTTTATTGGAGGCGCTCATGACGGGCCGCGGAAGGCCACGCGCGTTCGATCGGGGCGCGGCACTGGAAAAGGCGATGCAGCTGTTCTGGGAGCGCGGCTACGAAGGTGCGGCGATCGGCGACCTCGCCGCCGCCATGGAGATCAACCGCCCGAGCCTCTATGCCGCCTTCGGATGCAAGGAGGCGCTCTTTCTCGAGGCGACTGCGCTCTACGAAGAGCGCGAGGGCGCGCCGCTGCAGAAGCTGCTCGATGAGGCGCCGACGGCACGCGAGGGGATCGAGGCGCATCTACGCTACAATGTCGGCGCCTATACCGATGCCTCGCATCCGCCGGGCTGCTTCGTCGTGCTCGCCTCGATCATCGGCACGCCGGACAATGCGGAGATCAGAGCCGCCCTCGCCAGGTCGCGGGCGGAAGGCGAAGCGGTAATTCTGGCGCGGATCGAACGCGGGCAGGCCGAGGGCGACGTCGCCGCCTCGGCAGATGCAAGGATGATCGCGGCCTTCTACACCACCGTCACGCACGGCCTGTCGATCCAGGCGCGCGACGGCGTCGGTCGCAACGGACTCGACAGGATCGTCGACGCCGCCATGGCCGCCTGGCCCGCCCTCGCGGGCAAGCCCTGACGGCAGGGCGCGGGCGACCACGGCCGTAAGTCTATTCTTGTGTGGTCAAATCATCCCGGGCGGAAAACCGCTTCGCACCTCTGAGGCGCCCTATAGCGACGCGTGCTTGAGCACCTTCAGCACGCATTCGGTCTCGATCTCCTCGATTCCGCCGAAAGCGAGCAACAGGTCGCGGAAATCGGCGACCTCTTCCATGTTGGCCGCCCGCGTCTCGAGAATGCAGTCCCACGGACCGGTCACCGACCACGCGGCGGTGACATTGCGCTGGTTGCCGATATTCGCCATCAGCCGGGCGCAATCCATCCCCTTCGAGAAGCGGATGCGCAGGAAGGCGAGGAAGTCCGGGCCGTTCGAGAGATTGGGCTGGGTCACCACGGTGAAGCCGGCGATCACGCCCTTCTTCTTCAGCGCCTCGACGCGGTTCTGAACCGCCACGCGGGAAACGCCCATTTCGCCTGCAAGTTGCGTCCACGTCATGCGACCGTCTTCCTGCAGAAGCGTGATGAGTTTCAGGTCTTTCTCGCTCAGCTTTCTGTTCGGCATCACTGGTCCGGCTCCGTCCCTCAAGTGTGCACTTCGCGAATCCCAGGTTGCAATATGACACATATTAAGCGTTGCGAAACCTGTCGGACAACTTTTGCGCCCTTTAGATTCGACCGTCGATATCTTTTGGGAGTGTCTAACATGCTCATGAAGAACTCCGATCAGGGGCAATTCTTTCGGGCTGACGAGATCGACGGTCAGTTTCAGCCCGGATCCTGGCAACGGAAGATCTATGCCGAGCTCGACGCCGCGCTGACTTCCGAGGCCCGTCCGTTCCCCTGCATCTACGGCGTGGCCGGCCATCAGGCGGGCCAGCTGCGCTATGCCTTCGAGGAGCGGATGACGCCGGCGCGGGTGGGGGCCGCGCTCGAAGCCTATCTCCTCAAGGCCCGCTCCTTCGGGCCGAACACCTCGCTCGTCTATTTCGAAGCGCCGGCGCCGATCGAGACGATCGAGGCCTATCATCGCCGTTTCTGGACGCTCCTGCGCGAGATGGCGCGGCTCGACCGGCAGCCGTGGCCGGAGGAGATCCCGGCCGAGACCGGCGCTTCGCTCTGGGAATTCTGCTTCGCCGGCGAGCCCGTCTTCGTCGTCTGCACCACGCCGGCCCACATCAACCGCCAGAGCCGGCGCTCCTCGGCCTTCATGCTCACCTTCCAGCCGCGCTGGGTCTTCGACAGGATCCTCGGCACCGACCGGGCGGCGGCGCGAAGCTTCGCCGTCGTACGGGCGCGGCTCGAGCGCTACGACTTCCTCGCCCCCTCTCCCGCGCTCGGCAAGTACGGCGCCGAGGGCGTGCGCGAGGCCGAGCAGTATTTCCTCGATGACCGCGACGCAGCCCTCGGCTGCCCCTTCCACACACTCAAGGATTGATCCCATGACCAGAGAAACGACTGTTCGGGCCGCCGCCGCGGCAAGCCCCGTCACCTTCTCCCGCATCCCCGCCGCCTCGCTCTCAACCGCTGTGCCGATCATCACCCGGCTCCTGCCGCACCAGGGCTCGATCGAGGTCCAGCACGACCAGGCCGGCAAGGAGCACGCCTGGCACACGCACCCGACGGACGAGACCCTCGTCATCCTTGAAGGGAAGGTCCGCTTCTACCACGAGGCCGGCGAGCGCATCTGCGAGCCGGGTGACGTCATCCACCTGCCGGCCGAGGTGCGGCACGGCTCGGTCGCGCTCGATGGCGGCGCCGTCTACCTGATCGCCATGCAGGCCCATTCGCCCGAGGCGCTCGCCGCCGCGGTCACCGCCGACCGCGCCCACGGGGAGCCCATCCATGTCGACGCTTGAGAAATCCCTCGGCCCCGTTTCCGGCACGGCGATGATGCTCAACACCGTGCTCGGCGTGGGCATCCTGACGCTGCCCGGCCTCGCCGCCGCGCAGTCGGGGGCGGATTCGATCTGGACCTGGCTCCTCTGCGCACTCGCCAACGTGCCGCTTCTCGCCGTCTTCGCGCTGCTGGCGAGCCGCTTTCCCGAGGCGGGCGGCGTCGCCCACATCGCCGGCTGCGCCTTCGGGCGCCCCGCCGCCCTGGTCGCCTCGTTCCTGTTCCTCGGCGCGGTATTCCTCGGCCTGCCCTCGATCGCGCTGACGGGCGGCAACTATCTCGAGGCCGCGACCGGCATCTCGGCGACGAAGGCGGCCGCCGCCCTCGTCATCGCTGCGAGCCTCGCCAATCTCGCCATTCCCCGCCTCGCGGCGCGGATCGGCTCGGTGGCAGCGGGCTTCGTCATCGTCTTCCTGATCGCGCTCGTCGCCCTCTCCTTCGTCCTCGTCGTCGGTGGCGACGGCAGCCTCGCCGCAACCGGTGCGGCCCTGTCGCAGCCTTTCTCGCCGGCGCTCGCCTTCGCGCCCTTCATGCTCGTCTTCTTCGCCTTCACCGGCTGGGAGGTGGCGCTGTCGACGACGGGCGAGTTCCAGAACCCGAAGCGCGACGTGCCGCTGGCGGTGGCGATCTCCTTCGTGATCGCCGTCGGCTTCTACGTTGTCTGCGCGGTGACGGTGGTCGCGGCGGGCCCGCATGCCTATACGGCGGCCCCCTTCGCGGCGATCCTCGGTCCGGTTCTCGGGCCGAATGCCGGCCTCGTCATCGCCCTCGGCGTCGTCGTCCTGATCGCGGCCAATCTCTTCGCCGCCTTCTGGGCGGTGTCGCGGATGGTGCTCTCGGTGGCGCGCGAGGGCGCCATGCCGAAATTCCTCGATACGACGCGCGCCGGCGTGCCGGTGGCCGCGATCCTCGTCAATTGCGGCATTTTCCTCGCCGTCATCCTCGCCGATTGGGAGGGTCTCGTCGACATCGACGGGCTAATCGCCAAGGCCGGGCAGAACTTCTTCATCATCTACGGCATGTCGGCGCTGGCGCTGGTGCGCCTCGGCCGCACCACGATGGAGAAGGCGTTCGGCCTCCTGTCGCTAGCAATCGTCGCCGGCATCGCCGCCTATGCGGGCGAGCACCTGTTCTATCCCCTGGTGCTGATCGCCGCCGCCCTCCTCGTCCATCGCTGGACCCCGGTCCCTATCGCCGGCCCGGTGGCGGCTAAATGAGGCCGGCGCATGCCGGCCGTCGCGCGGTCCGGCATGCGCCTCCCCTCAGGCGGCGGTGACGTGGCTATGCCCGAAGAAGACGGGATAAAGGCAAGGGCGACGCCGTTGCGGCAAGGACGGAGAAGAAGTCGCCGTCCTCCACCGTCATCGTCACCGATTGCGGCTCCGGGGATGTCCGGCGCAGTTGCTGTCTCCGAAATGTCTCGCGCCGCCGTCGGCAAAAAGTGAATGCCACCAAAATATACCATTCAGCGTCCATTCACGCGCGACGGGTCACGATCCCGACCGTCATCGCCAACCAGATGGAGACCAGAGATGAACCGT
>Ga0065721_10053003_pt1 | contig 10733 bp, 12 predicted proteins | sample Mesricmetagenome_FD_59108 | JGI IMG/M metagenome (GOLD analysis project Ga0065721, IMG submission 59108) | Mesophilic microbial community from rice straw/compost enrichment Sample: eDNA_1 v2 (version 2) | ecosystem: Engineered > Solid waste > Grass > Composting > Bioreactor | place: USA: Davis...
CGCGTCAGCCGTCGCCGGCGGTCGTGCGCGCGCCGGAGCCCGGCGCCGACGTCGCCGCGCCCTCACTCCGGATCGCCCTCACTCCGGATCGACGAGGAGGTTCGTGATGCGGGCCGTCGCGACGAGTCGGCCCTCGTCGTCGGTCACGCGCACCTCGTAGGTCGCGATGCGCCGCCCCCGATGGGCTGGGGTCGCGACGGCGTGGATGCGCCCGTCGCGCGCACCGCGATGGTGCGTGATGTTCAGGTCGACGCCGACGCACACCTTTCCGAAGGTCGAGGCGTGGATCATCGCCGCCCACGATCCGACCGCCTCGGCGAGGGCCGCCGTCGCTCCGCCGTGGAGCCGCCCGAGCGACTGGGTGTTGCCGGCGACGGGCATCGACGCGCTCACGCCGTCCGTCGACTGCGCCGTGACGACGATGCCGAGACGCTCGTCGAGGGCACCGGGCACGATCGTCCAGGGTGTCATGGCCGCTCCTTCCGCCGTCCTCTTGTCGGACGGACGCACGTCTGACACTATTACTGAACGCTCGGTCGGTAACAGGTGCCGTCGAGTTGACCCTGCCCCCACAGAACGACGGAGTTCTCATGGCCTCGCAGACAGCGGCATCCACCCGTGCCACCACGGCCGGCATCTCGCGAGAGGAACGGCGCGTCCTCGCCGGGACCCTCGTGGGCACCTCGATCGAGTGGTACGACTTCTTCATCTACGCCCAAGCGGCCGGCCTCGTGCTCGCGCCGCTGTTCCTCGCCCCCCTCGCGGAGTCCGACCCGGCCATCGCGCAGGTGCTGTCGTTCGCGACGATCGGCATCTCGTTCCTCTTCCGCCCCCTCGGCGCGATCGTCGCGGGGTACCTCGGCGACCGCCTCGGGCGCAAGAAGATGCTCGTGCTGACCCTCATCATGATGGGCGTGTCGACGGCCCTCATCGGCGTGCTGCCGACGTACGCCGCGATCGGCGTCGCCGCCCCCATCCTGCTCATCCTGCTGCGCGTGCTGCAGGGCTTCTCGGCCGGTGGCGAGTGGGGCGGGGCCGCGTTGCTCTCGGTCGAGCACGCCCCCGTCACCCGTCGCGGCTACTTCGGGGCGTACCCGCAGATCGGCGTTCCGGTGGGCATGATCCTCGCCACCGCGACGCTGTGGATCCTCACCTCGTCGATGTCGGCCGAGGCCTTCCTCGCCTGGGGCTGGCGCGTGCCGTTCCTCTTCTCGATCGTGCTGATCGTCGTCGGCTACGTCATCCGTCGCGCGGTCGAGGAGAGCCCCGTCTTCGAAGACCTCGTGCGTCGCCGCAAGGAGTCGTCCGCACCGCTCGGCCAGTTGTTCCGCAAGAACTGGCGCCAGGTCGTGCTCACCGCGCTGGTGTTCATCGGCAACAACGCCGCCGGCTACCTGCTCATCGCGTTCTTCGCCACCTACACGGTCACCGTCCTCGGTCTCGAGCGCCCCACCGTGCTGCTGGCCACGACCCTGGCATCCTTCGGCTGGCTCGGCTTCACCCTGTGGGGCGGCCGTCTCTCCGACACCCTCGGCCGCGTGCGCACGTTCCAGCTCGGCTACCTGCTGCTGGCGGTCTGGGCGGTGCCGATGTGGTTCCTCATCGACACGGGGAACATCGTCTGGTACTTCGTCGCGCTGTTCGTCATGACCCTCGGACTGGGGCTGTCGTACGGCCCGCAGGCCGCGCTGTACGCCGAGATGTTCCCCGCGAACGTGCGCTACTCGGGCGTCTCGATCGGCTACGCGCTCGGCGCGATCCTCGGCGGCGCCTTCGCCCCGATGATCGCCGAGGCGCTGCTGCGCTCGACCGGCGCGTCGTGGACGATCGGTGCGTACATCGCGGTCGCTGCCTTGGTGTCGCTGGTCGCCGTCTCGCTCATCAAGGAGCCGAAGGGCGTCGACCTGCGGGCCTGATGCCTGATGCCGCCCCGGGGCCCCGCGCCGCTCGACGCGCGGGGCCCCGCTGTGGTGCGCGGGGCGTTCGCGCTTCGCGGGGCGGTCGCGCTGCGCGGAGCGTTGGCGCTGCGCGGGGCGTTCGCGCTTCGCGGGGTCGCCGCCACGCCGCGCCGGGTAGCGAACGCACACGATCGGCGCGAGATCACCCGCTGTGCGCCGCGCGGATCGTGTGATCTCGCGCCGATCGTGTGATCTCGCGGCGCTGCGCACCCGCGCCGTCAGGACGTGCGCAGGCCCTCGAGCGCGATCCGCACGATGTCGGCGCCGAGGCGATCGCCGTCCACCCCGCCGCCGGGGCGGTACCACTCCACGACGGAGTTGATCATCCCGAACAGCAGTCGCGCCGCGACCGCGGCGTCGACGTCGTCGCGCACGTCGCCCTCGGCCTGGGCGTCGGCGACGAGGGCGGTGACGCGGTGGTCGAATACGCGCCGGCGTTCGAGCGCGGCCTGCTCGACCGGGCTGTTGCCGCGCACGCGCAGCAGCAGGGTCACGGCAGGCAGCTGCGCCACCAGCACGTCGGTCGCTCCCGTCAGCACGTGCCGCAGGCGGTCGGATGCCGCGCCCTCGACCGCGCGCGGATCGTCGAGGACCGCCTCGAGCCCGCCGAGGGCCGCTTCGAGGGCGACCGAGAGCAGCTCCTCCTTGGAGGAGAAGTGGTGGTAGAGCGCGGATTTGGCCAGGCCCAGGCGGCGGGCGAGGTCGGACACGCTCGTGGCGTCGTAGCCCTGCTCGTTGAACAGCTGCACCGCGACGGCGAGGATGCCCTCCCGGTCGTAGCCGGGCCGTCCGCGCCGGGCGGGCGCGTCGGCGGCGGGGGTCACGGCGGAGTCGGCGGCGGTCACCCTGTCAGTGTGTCATTCCAGCAGCGCCGGGGCGTCGGCGTGCAGCAGCGCGCGCGCCGCGTTCCCGATCACGGCGCTGTAGGTGGGGTAGGCGAAGCGCACGCCCGCGAGGGTCGCGACGTCGATCCCGGCCGCCATCGCGGTCGTGACCGACTGGATGACCTCGACCGCGTTCTCGCCGACCGCGTGCGCACCGAGCACGAGCTCGCGGCGCCGGTCGGCGATGAGCATGAGGAAGCCGTTCTCGCGGTCGTCGATGACGGCCCGGTCGAGGTCGGCGAAGCGCACCGTGGCCACGACGCATGACGGGTCGCGATCGCGCGCCTGCTCCTCCGTCAGGCCGACACCGGCGTAGTCGGGATCGGTGAACCCGCCCGCGGGAAGGAGGTGGTGGGGCGTCCGGCGGTTCGCGCCGAGCACGGCGTTCTCGGCGGCCGCCTCGCCCTCGAACTGCGCGGCCTGCACGAGCATGTCGCGGCCGTTGGCGTCGCCGACGGCGAGGATGTGCGGCACGATCGTGCGGAAGTACCGGTCGACGGGGATCGCCGAGCGCTCCACCTCGACCCCGGCTCTCTCGAGCCCGAGGTCTTCGACGTCGGCGGGCCATCCCGTGGCCATCACGACGACGTCGACGTCGACCGTGCGCGATCCGCCGCCCTCGCGCCAGGTGAGGCCGATCGCGCCGTCGTCGCGTCGATCGAGGCGTTCCACCGTGTCGATCCCGCAGCGCACATCGACGCCGCTGTTCTCGAGCGAGGTCGCGATCGCGCGGGAGATGGACGCATCGGATGCCATGAGCACGCGCGGGGCGACATCGAGCAGCGTGACCTCCGACCCGAACGAGCGGAACACCGTCACGAGCTGCGCCCCGGTGTTGCCCGCGCCGATGACCGCGACGCGGCGCGGCAGTTCCGGCAGGGCCAGCACGTCCTCGGGGACGGTCGCCAGCTCCGCGCCCGGGATGGGCAGGCGGCGGGAGTGCCCGCCGACGCACACGAGGATCGACTCCGCCCGCACGCGCCGACCCGTGTCGAGCACGAGGGTGTGCTGGTCGTCGAAGCGCGCCCGGCCCTCGTGCACGAGGTCGATGCCCGCCGCCGCGAACCGCTCCGCCTCTCGCTTGATCGAGCGGACGGCATCCACGCGCTCGTGCACGCGCGCCACGACGGCGGACCACTCCACGCGCGGTTCGTCGACGACGATGCCGTAGTCGTCGGCCGCGCGTGTCTCGCGCATCAGCCGCGCTGCCTTCGCCAGCACGCGCGTGGGGACGCAGCCCGTGTTCACGCACGTGCCGCCCACGCGGCCCGCCTCGAGCACGACGACGCGGGCGCCGAGCTCGGCCGCGCGCAGGGCCGCGGCGGTGCCCGCGGGACCCGCTCCGATCACGGCGACGTCGTACTCGTCGACCTCTGCACGCGCCGGGGCGGCGGAGGCGCGGGTGTCGGGCGAGGGGGCGGGGCTGGCGGTGTCGCGCACGGTGGTCCTCCCGAGGATCGAGGACCCCAGTCAATCCGCCGGGGCTCCACCCCGACCGGGGGTTGTGCTCGCGGTCAGAACCTCTCGTACAGGTCGCTCGCGGTCAGACCCGATCCGCCGATCGCGTGCACGCCCGGGGCGGGGTGCAGCGAGAACGTCCGTCCGTCGTGCAGCAGCGTCGCGGTGTAGTCGCCGCGCGTATCGAGCTTCACCTCGAAGCGACCGGTGTCGATGAGGCGGAGGATCACCACCGCACCGCTGCGCGCGACGAACTTCGTCTCCTTCTCGTGCGCCGTCGGCAGCGGCAGGATCGGTTTGTCTGCGGCGGGTGCCGGTGAGGGCGTGTTCGGGTCATCGGCATCCATTCGCCGAGTCTGTCACGCCCCCACCGGGCGCGGGTCAGCGCCCGTCGCGCCAGGATTGCTGCGGGTCGTACCCCAGCAGCCGTCGGGCCTTGTCGATCGACAGCAGCGTCGTGTTCACGCCGAGCTCGCGCGTCTCGACACCGGGGAACACCTCCGCGACGAGCTCGCTGTTCGGGCGGGTCATGACGGTGTCGGCGGCCGCGATGATGAACGTGTCGAAGCCCGCGGGCGCGACCTCGAGGGCGCGCTCGATGGCCTGGGCGCCGTCGCGCGCGTCGATGTAGCCCCAGAGGTTCCACTTGCGGGTGCGCGCGTCATCGTCGAACGGGAACTCCGTGTAGTCGTCGGGGACCATCACGTTCGAGAAGCGCAGCGCCGTGATCGACAGGTCGGGGTTCCAGCGCACCAGTTCGGTCGCAAGGCGCTCCTCCAGCGTCTTGACGAGCGAGTACACCGACTCGGGGCGCGGGGCGTACTCCTCGTCGACCGGGATGTAGGGCGGCGGCACGTCGAACGGCAGGCCCAGCACCGTCTCGCTCGAGGCGTAGACGATCTTGCGGATGCCGAGGCGCACGGCCGCCCAGAACACGTTGAACGTGCTGGTCATGTTGTTGTGGAAGGTCGCGACATCGGATCGGATGCCGGGGGCCGGGATCGCGCCGAGGTGCACGACCGCGTCGAACCCCTGGTGCTGGTCGTTCACCCCGGCGAGGGCGTCGATGACCTGGCCGTAGTCGGTGAGCTCGACCTGGACGAACCCGGGGCCGCGGTCGCCGCGGACGTCGAGGCCGATCACGTCGTGGCCCGCCGCGCGCAGTTCGCGGGCGACGACGGTGCCGAGTTTTCCGGACGAACCGGTGAGGGCGATGCGCATGATGCTGAGCTCCTGGGTGTGGGGGAGGGATGCCGCCGACGATAGCGGCGGGGTCCGACACCGGTGCATGTCTTGACGCGGGATCCACGAGAGCGCGCCGTGCCGGACACGGGAAAGGCCCGCGAGCGGTCAGCTCGCGGGCCCGGACGGCACGTCAGTGGACGCGCGCCTCCTCCTGCTCGTCGTCGTCGTCGCTGGGGATGTAGACGTCGACCACGGTCACGTTGATCTCGACGGCCTTCATCCCGACGATCTCCGTGATCGCCCGGCGGACGGCCGAGCGCACGTCGTCGGCGACGCGCTGGATGCGCTCGGGATAGTCGACCTGGATGGCGATGTCGGCCGCGACCTCGGTCTCGCCGACCTCGACGCTCACGCCCTGGGCGTAGTCCTTCGCGCCCACGGCCTGGCGGATGTTGCCGATCACGCGCGCGGCGCCGCCGCCGAGGGCGTGCACGCCGGGGACCTCGGCCGCGGCGATACCGGCGACCTTCGCGACCACCGGGTCGACGATGACGGTCTTGCCGGCGCTGGTGCGGGCGTCGGCGGAGAGGGAGGAGTTCTGTGCCATGGGATGCGTCCTTTCGTCAAGATCCCCGTCCGCGAAGGGTGCGGGGTGTTTCGCTATGTGGACGGAACTGATTCGTGAAACGTCACGGCCCGAGCCTGAAAATCTGCTGACAGGAAACGCGATGCCCTCTTTGTCCACCGCCACCGACGCGTTCCTCGCGTCGCGCGCGGCCGACGGCGATCAGCTGGCGTTCGGAGTGCTGGTGCGCCGGCATGCCCCGTTCCTCGTCGCCTTCGCCACGCGTCTCACCGGCTCCCGCGCCGACGCCGACGATTGCGTGCAGGAAGCCCTCATCACGGCGTGGCGTCGGCTGCCCGACCTCACCGATCCCGAGAAGGTGCGAAGCTGGCTGACGACCATCGTCTCGCGCAAGGCGACCGACCGGCTGCGCTCGCGCAAGATCTCGGATCAGATCGACGAGGAGATGGTGTCGGCCGCCGACGACCCGGAGCGGTCGGCGGTGGCGTCGTCGCAGATGGACGCCTTGAAGAAGGTGCTGGCGGAACTGCCCGAGGAACTCCGCGTCGTCTGGGTGCTGCGCGAGGTCGGCGGGCACAGCTACGACGAGATCGCCGTCGAGGTGGGGGAGTCGGCCGCCACGGTGCGAGGTCGTCTCGCCCGGGCACGTAAGACCGTGTTGGAACGTATGCAGGAGTGGAGGTGACCGGAATGAGCGAGCACAACGACGACATCGGCGGTTCCGGCTACACGCTGGAAGACCTCTCCGCCTATCTCGATCGCGGGAGGACCCCCCGCATCCCCGCGATCGAGCGCAACGCCGAGTGCCAGGCGGTCCTCGCCTCCATGGAGCGCATGGGCCGTCTGTCGCGCGAGATCGTCGAGGAGCAGGCCGCCGAGCCCCTCGCCGATTCCTGGTACGACAGCATCATGCGGGAGGTGATGCGAGAGTTCCGCTCCGGACGCGACATCCCCCTGGCGCGCACCGAGGACGGAACGGAGATCGTCGTCACCGAGGGTGCGCTCTACGAGCTGATCCGCGCGGTGGGCGACGGGATCGAGGGCGTGCTGGTCGGGCGCGTCCGGCTCGACCACCCCGAGCCCGATGCCCCGCTCGACGTGCGGGTGACGGTGAGCGTGCGCTTCGGCCGCGCGATGAACGCCGCCGTCGACGAGATGCGCGACGGCATCCGTCAGGCGATCGAGCGGCACGGCGATCTGAGGGTCGGACGCGTCGACGTGACCGTCGGCGACGTCCATCTGGACGAGGGGGAAGACGAATGACCCGCATCACGGCGGCCGAACTGGCTCCACGCATCGATCTGGCCGTCACCGCGGTCGAGGGCGTCCGCGAGTGCTACTCCGCCCGACCGGTGGTCGCTCGTGCCCTCGAGCACGTCGCCGACGTCGAGGGCTCGCTCGCGGCCGTCGACGACGTTCCGGGCGCGCGCGCCATCACGGTCTGCATCGGCGTCTCGACCGAAGACGACTCCGCCGCCGTGGCCACGGCCGTGGCGGCGGCGGCGCGCGGTGCGGGCTCGGATGATGAGCCGGCGACCGTGCGGGTGCGCGTCGCGCGTCTGGTGGCACCCGCCTCCTGAGCGCCGTCGCGCACCGCGCACCGCGCCCCGCGCGGCCGAAGCTCCATCACTGAGGCTTTTCCCGGCCGAGGGGGTCTGCGGCGGCATACGCTGGACGTACCGCTCACTCGCCCCGGAGGCCGTATGTCCACGCCGCCCGTCATCGCCGTCACCGGATCCACCGGAGCCGTGGGAGGCCGCGTCGCCCGCGACCTCGCCGCGCGCGGCATCCCCCAGCGTCTGCTCGTGCGCGACGCGTCGCGCGCGCCCCGCCTGGACGGCGCCGAGATCCACGTGGCCCGGTATTCGGACGCGGATGCCGCCCGCGCGGCGCTCGAGGGAGTCGAGACGCTCTTGATGGTCTCGGCCTCCGAGACGGCCGACCGCGTGGAGCACCACCGCACCTTCGTCGAGGCCGCGGCCACCGCGGGCGTGCGCTCGATCGTCTACACGTCGTTCCTCGCCGCCGCCCCCGACGCGGTGTTCACGCTCGGCCGCGACCATGCGGCCACCGAGGACATCATCCGGGCGTCGGGGATGAGGTTCACGTTCCTGCGCGACAACTTCTACATGGACATGATGGAGCTCTTCGCCGGCGACGACGGGGTCATCCGGGGACCGGCGGGCGCGGGACGCTGCTCGCTGGTGTCGCGGTCCGACGTCGCCGCCACCGCCGTCGCGGTGCTGCGCGACCCCTCGGCGCACGCCGACGTCTCGTACGACCTCACCGGCCCCGAGGCGCTGACGATGGCGGAGGTGGCGGAGAAGATCTCGGCCGTGCGGGGCCACCCCGTGCGGTTCCTCGACGAGACCGTCGACGAGGCCTACGCGTCGCGCGCCGCCTTCGGCGCCCCGCGCTGGCAGGTCGACGCGTGGGTGAGCACCTACACCGCCATCGCGAGCGGCGACCTCGCGGCGGTCTCACCCGACGTCGAGCGCGTCACCGGTCGGCCCGCGCAGAGCTTCGAGGAATTCCTGGGCGCCGTCTCGTGAGGCCCGATGACGTCGCGATGCGATCCCGGACCCGACTCGGGTATGCTGACCGCGTGCTGACCTGTCGCTGTTGTCGCTGAACGCCCCGCGTTCTCTTTCGACGACCCCGTCAGCCGCGCCCGCAGAGGGCGCACCAACCCTTCAGGATGCCACCGTGCGTTACGCCCAGAGCGTCGCCGACCTCGTCGGCAACACCCCCCTCGTCCGCCTCACCCGCGTCACCGACGGCATCGCCGCCACGGTCCTCGCGAAGATCGAGTACTTCAACCCCGGCGGGTCGGCCAAAGACCGCATCGCCGCGAACATCGTCGACGCCGCCGAGCGCGACGGTCTGTTGCAGCCGGGCGGCGTCATCGTCGAGCCGACCAGCGGCAACACCGGTGTCGGCCTCGCCCTCGTGGCCCAGCAGCGCGGCTACCGCTGCGTGTTCGTCGTGCCCGACAAGGTCGCCGAAGACAAGCGGGCGGTGCTGCGCGCCTACGGCGCCGAGGTCGTGGTCACGCCCACGAACGTCGAGCCCGACGACCCGAATTCCTACTACAGCGTCTCGGATCGTCTCGTGCGCGAGATCCCGGGTGCCTTCAAGCCCAACCAGTACGCCAACCCCAACGGGCCGCGCAGCCACTACGAGACCACCGGCCCCGAGATCTGGCGCGACACCGACGGCGAGCTGACGCACTTCGTCGCGGGGGTCGGGACCGGCGGGACGATCACCGGCACCGGTCGCTACCTGCGCGAGGTCGCCGGGGCGTCGGTGCGGATCGTGGGCGTCGATCCCGAGGGCTCGATCTACTCGGGCGACGACATCCACGGCTACGACGTCGAGGGCGTGGGAGAGGACTTCTGGCCGCCGGCGTTCGACCCGACCCTCGTCGACGCCTACGAGCGCGTCTCCGACGCCGAGTCGTTCGCGATGACCCGCCGCCTCGCCCGCGAGGAGGGGCTGCTCGTGGGCGGCTCGAGCGGAATGGCGGTCGTCGGCGCCCTGCGCGTGGCGAGGGACCTCCCCGCCGACGCGGTCGTCGTCGTCGTCCTTCCCGACCACGGGCGCGGATACCTGAGCAAGATCTTCGACGACGAGTGGATGACCGCGCGCGGCTACGAGGTCGCGCCCGTGGCAGCCCTCCTTCCTTCGACCCCCGAGGAGCACTCCGCATGAGCACCCACGACGCCGCCCGCGGCTTCGACAGCCTCGCCGTCCACGCGGGACAGGCGCCCGACGAGACGACCGGCGCGGTGATCCCGCCGATCCACGTCTCGACGACCTACGCGCAGGACGGCATCGGCGGCCTCCGCGGCGGCTACGAGTACGGCCGCAGCGGCAACCCCACGCGCACCGCGCTCGAGACCCAGATCGCCGCCCTCGAGGGCGGGGCGCGCGCGCTCTCGTTCGCGTCCGGCCTCGCGGGAGAAGACGCGCTGCTGCGCGCGGCCCTCGTCCCCGGCGACGAGGTGCTGCTCGGCAACGACGTCTACGGCGGCACGTACCGCCTGCTCGCGCGGGTGCTGGGCCCCTGGGGCGTGAAGCTGCGCGTCGTCGACATGAGCGACCTGGATGCCGTGGCATCCGCCCTCGCCGAGCGCGCGCCGAAGATGGTCTGGGTCGAGACGCCCAGCAACCCGATGCTGCGCATCACCGACATCGCGGGTCTCGCGCGTCTCGGCCACGACGCCGGTGCGCTGGTCGTGGTCGACAACACCTTCGCCTCGCCCGCCCTGCAGCGCCCGCTCTCGCTCGGCGCCGACGTCGTCGTGCACTCGGCGACGAAGTACCTGGGCGGCCACAGCGACGTCGTGGGCGGGGCCCTCGCGTTCGCCGACGCCGCGCTGGCCGAGAAGGTGCAGTTCCTGCAGTTCGCCGCCGGGGCGGTGTCGGGACCGTTCGACGCCTACCTGACCACGCGCGGGATCAAGACCCTCGCGGTGCGCATGCAGCGTCACAGCTCGAACGCCCAGGCGGTCGCCGAGCACCTGCTCGCGCACGACCGCGTCGCGAAGGTGTACTACCCGGGTCTGCCCTCGCACCCGGGCCATGAGCTGGCGGCGCGGCAGATGAGCGGGTTCGGCGGCATCGTCTCGCTCGAGCTCGCCGACGGGGCCGCCGCCCGCC
>Ga0065721_10007492_pt1 | contig 10730 bp, 10 predicted proteins | sample Mesricmetagenome_FD_59108 | JGI IMG/M metagenome (GOLD analysis project Ga0065721, IMG submission 59108) | Mesophilic microbial community from rice straw/compost enrichment Sample: eDNA_1 v2 (version 2) | ecosystem: Engineered > Solid waste > Grass > Composting > Bioreactor | place: USA: Davis...
GTGCCCGCCAAGGTCGAGACCTATACCGACCAGAAGAAGGCCCTGACCGGCGCCGACTTCGTCGTCGTCGCCTTCCAGATCGGCGGCTATGAGCCGGCGACCGTCACCGACTTCGAGGTGCCCAAGAAGTACGGCCTGCGCCAGACCATCGCCGACACCCTCGGCGTCGGCGGCATCATGCGGGGCCTCAGGACCGTGCCGCACCTCTGGAAGATCTGCGAGGACATGCTCGAGGTCTGCCCAGAGGCGATCATGCTGCAGTACGTCAACCCCATGGCCATCAACACCTGGGCGATCGCCGAGAAGTACCCGACGATCAAGCAGGTCGGCCTCTGCCACTCGGTGCAGGGCACCGCCTCCGAGCTCGCCCGCGACCTCGACCTGCCGATCTCCGAGATCCGCTATCGCGCCGCCGGCATCAACCACATGGCGTTCTACCTGAAGTTCGAGCACCGCCAGCCCGACGGCTCCTACCGCGACCTCTATCCGGACCTCGTACGCGCCTACCGCGAGGGCCGCGCGCCCAAGCCCTCTACCTGGAACCCGCGCTGCCCCAACAAGGTGCGCTACGAGATGCTGACCCGTCTCGGCTACTTCGTCACCGAGAGCTCCGAGCACTTCGCCGAGTACACCCCCTACTTCATCAAGGAGGGCCGCGAGGACCTCATCGAGAAGTTCGGCATCCCGCTCGACGAGTACCCCAAGCGCTGCATCGAGCAGATCGCCCGCTGGAAGAACCAGGCCGAGGAATACCGCAAGGCCGACCGCATCGAGGTCAAGGAGAGCCACGAATACGCCTCCTCGATCATGAATTCGGTGTGGACCGGCGAGCCCTCGGTCATCTACGGGAACGTGCGCAACAACGGCTGCATCACCTCGCTGCCGGACAACTGCGCCGCCGAGGTGCCGTGCCTCGTCGACGCCTCGGGCATCCAGCCGACCTATATCGGCGACCTGCCGCCGCAATTGACCGCCCTCATCCGCACCAACGTCAACGTGCAGGAGCTGACGGTCGCGGCGCTGATGACCGAGAACCGCGAGCACATCTACCACGCCGCCATGATGGACCCGCATACTGCCGCCGAGCTGGACCTCGACCAGATCTGGAACCTTGTCGACGACCTCATCGAGGCCCATGGCGATTGGCTGCCCGAATGGGCCCGCGGCCCGCGCAAGCAGCGCGTGGCATAATCCTCCGCAAGTCCTCCCGACAATTGCGGCACGGCTCCGGCGCAGAACGCGCCGGGGCCGTTCGGTTCAGTAGGTGTCGGGAGTGATCAACTCGAGTGAGGGGAAGTAACTGCGGTAGCGGCGGACATCGCGCGTCAACAAGGGTACACCCAAAACTGCGGCATGAGCGCCGATCAAAAAATCGGGCAGGATGCTCTCACGTTTACCGCCGGCCGACCGATATCGGCCAAATACGCGCCCGGCCAAGAAGAGCGCGGCTTGGGAATAGTGGAGAAGCTCAGCTCCACTCCCTCCAGCATGGATTCCAGCTCTTCGATTTGACTGTAGCGGACCGAGATCTCGGCAAATGCTATCTCATTGATAGTTGCAGGTCCGGCAACCGCGCGTAAGGGCCATGATCTCGTCGGTGGAAAGACCGGGGCCAGCGTGACCTAGATACTTGCGCAGCCTGCTCTCCAGTCGCCTTCCGCTCGCGGGCACTACCAGGATACCTTCGGTGGTACTCTTGAATTCCACCAAGCTGCCAAGTGCAATACCATGTCGATCCCGCATGGCCTTCGGAATGGTCACCTGGCCTTTGCTGGTCATTCTTGTGTTCATAACACACTCGGTATTACTTGATAAATGCAAGGTAATACCGGCAGCACGCAAATTCAACTCACCCCAACGCGCTCGCCCCGATCAGCACCGCGAACACCACCAGCACTCCCGCCGCCGCCCTGTCCACCGTCCGCAGCGTCAGCTGCCCTTTGCTCGATCGCCGCAGCAGCGCGCCGAACGCCATCCAGCCCACTGCGGTGACGACGACAAGGCCGCCGAACACGGCGAGATAAGGCAGGCGTCCGACGAATCCCACCGCCGGAAAGATGCCGAACGCCAGCACCAGCGCCTTGGGGTTGAGCAACGTGGTCATGAACACCCGGCTGACGGTGATGCCGTTGCCCGAAAGGTTCTCGGTTCCCGCCGCCCGCCAGAGTTTCACCGCCGACCAGACGAGGAACGCCGCCGCGATAACCTTGCTCAAGGTCAGCACCGCCGGCTGCGTTGCGGCCGCTGCGCCCACGACCTCCGTCCAGAGCGTGATCGCCACCGCATAGCCGCCGAGCTCGCCGAGGAGCAGCGGCAGGGATGCGGCAACGCCCCGCCCGGCGCCCGCTGCCGCCACCAGGGTATTGGTGGGGCCGGGCGTCGCCAGCAGCGCCAGCACGGCAAGGAGGAAGGGGAGCCAGTCGGTCATCGGACTTGGGGAGTTGCGGAAGGGGAGGGGCGCCGTTCCGCTCATCCCATCTCCCGCACGATCCGCAGGAACTCAGCGTGCCCCAGCGCCTGGTTGGCTGCCGCCCGGTATTCGCGCACCAGGCCGTCGACAGTCTCCTGAGCGAAGCGTCTCAGCTTCGGATCGCGTTCCATCTCCCGCCGGGCCACGTCGCGGTCGAGGAGGCCGAGGCCGTTGAGCACGGGGTAGTAGAGCTGCGTCTCGATATGCGGCAGGCCTTCGAGATAATCGGGAAAGTGCTCGCGCCGCGGCATTTCCTTTTGCCAGCGGGCGAGCCGTTCCTTCGTCTCCGGGTGGATGCGGTTGGCCCGCACCTCCCGCCAGAACGGCGTGTCGTCACGCTCGGTCATGTAGTGGGTGTTGACGAAGGTGCGGAAGTCGTCGACCTGCCGGCCGACGCGCCGGTTGTAGTCGGTCCGGTCGCTGTCCGTCATGTCGCCCGGCGCCTTGAGGAAGAGGCGGGCGAACAGCATCATCTGCACGATCGTTCCGTGGATGGAGGTCGATTCCAGCGGCTCGAGGAATGAGGAGCTCAACCCCACCGCGAGGCAATTGTGCATCCACGGCGTCTCCAGCCGTCCGATAGAAAAGCGGATGTCGCTCCTGACCTCGATCTCGCGGCCGAGCACGCCCTCGATCTCGCGCTTGGCCTCCTCGGGCGTGCGGAACTCGTCCGAATAGACATAGCCGCAGCCATAGCGCGTCTGCGTCGGGATCATCCACATCCAGCCCGCCTCCTGCGCCCAGGCACGGGTATAGTTGGCGATCTCCTCGCCCTCCTCGATCGGCAGCCAGAAGGGCAGGGCGCGGTTGACCGGCAGTTCGTGCGCGTAGGAGATCCACGGCGCGTTGAGCTCCTTGACGATGATCTGCTTGCGGAACCCCGTGGCGTCGACGAAGAAATCCGCCTCGAGTTTTTCGCCGTTGTCGAGCATCAGCGCCGCGATGTCGCCCGTTCCGGGATCGCGCTCGACGCCGGAAACCAGCGCGTCGACGATCTCGACGTCCTTCGACTTGGAAGCAAAGAACCGCCCGACAAGCGCCTGGTCGAAATGGAAGGCGTGGTGGAACGGCCCCAGCGGGATCAGCGAGCCGTCGGCCTTGCGCGCGTAGGGCGCCTTGTGCTGCTCCAGGAGCGGCTGGAAAAGGTGCATTTCCTGCACCGGCCGGCCCGCCGCGACGCAATAGACGTTGAGATAGTCCGAAGGCGCCCTGGGCGGNGGCGCGACCACCTGGTGCGGATCGTCGATCGGCCCGTAATAGGTNTAGCCCTTCCTCCGCCAGTCCTGGTGGCGGATGCCGAGCTTGAANCTCGCCTCGGTCTTCCTGAAGAACTCGAATTCGTCGATGCCGAAATACTTCAAGAGCACCCGGAACGCGGCGGTGGTGGCTTCCCCGACGCCGACCGTCGGCACCTTCGAGGACTCGATGACGGTGAACGTCGCGTCGAGCTTCTTGGCCCGGGCGCTATCCTGCAGGATGAACGCCGCGATCCACCCCGCCGTCCCTCCGCCCACGATGACGAAATGTGCCGGTTTCCCCATGCCTTGTCCTCTTCCCCGAAGATGAGGCTATGGCGTCGGGGAGGAGGCGGCAAGGGGTTCAGTAACCGGCCTCGCGCTGATGCCGGAAGGCGAGGATATAGACCGCATCCGCTGCCGGTTCGTATCGGTAGAGCGCAACATAACCGCTGTCGCCGAAACCGATCAGAAGTTCGCGCATGTCCTCGGTTACCGGCCGACCGATCTCGGGAGCGTCCTCAAGTTGCACCATTGCCCGCTGGATCGCACCTGCCGCTCGTTTGGCAGCATTGATGGACTTGTTGGAAAGGAAAGCATGACAGCGAGCTATGCCGAAGCGAGCCTGCGCTGTAACGACTAGTCGTGGCACTCAGGCGGCTCCGACTCCTCGTCACTCCCCCAGGTGTTGAGCCAGGCATAAAGCTCCTCGCCAGTGATATGCTGGCCCGTCTCTTGGAAATGTCGCCAGGAGTCGATCGCTTCCTGCTTGAAGCTTTCGCGCGCTTCCTCTCGCGAGACATATTCCTGTATCGCCTCGCGCATGATCCAATGCGGCGAACGCTTCCGCGCCTCGGCCAGAGACCGAATGCGGGCCTTCAGATCATCATCGAGCTTGATGGAAGTCGCCATCGGTGGTGCCGCTAAGTATCAAGAGGTAGTACCGCTTGATACTTAGCAACGGATGCCGGGATTGTCCAATCACCTTCGCGCTGCCGCAACCTCCCGCAGCTCCTCGACGCTCCTCACGCGCTTCCTCGCGGCGCCTTCCCACTCGCGGGTCTTGACCGTCGACTTGGCGATCCGCTCCTTGGCCGCGGGAATGACGTCGGCATATTGCGGCAGCCACTTGGCCTGCGCCACCACCATCTCGTCGACCATCGCCCACACCTCCTCGGGCGTGCAGATGGCGCCGACCAGCGGATCGTGCAGCACGGCGAGCTTGAGCATGTCGAGGTCGCCGGTCACCGCCGCTTCGACGCTCATGCGCTGCACCGAGACCGAGGCCGAGCAGGTCGCCGCGCACGCGATCGGCAGCTCGATGCCTTCCACCATGTTGATGCCGAAGCGGTCGACGAAGCCGGGGCTCTCGATGATCGCATCGTCCGGCAGGTTGCGGATGATGCCGTTGTTGGGCACGTTGAAGTGCCCGCGATAGACCCGGCCGGTCTCGATCGCCTCGATGATCCACGAGGCGTGCTCGCTGGTACGCTTGTGCTCGGAAAGCGGCTTGCCGGCGTCGTTGAGGAACTTCGGGAAGTCCGTCTCGAACCAGTTGCGCTGCTCGGTGGTGTGGCGCAGGTATCCGCCCGTCTCGCCGTGGATCCAGTCGGAAAGGTCGATCCACTTGTCGAGCTCTTCGGGGCGCTTGCGGTACCAGGGCAGGTACTCGGAAAGGTGCCCATTCGACTCGGTCGAATAATAGCCGAAGCGCTTCAGCACATCGATGCGCACCTTCTCCTGGCGCGAATAGACCGGATGCGCCTCGAACCCGGCGATGAGCTCGTCCTTGCCGACCGGCCGGCCCTTGGCCTTGATGTCGATGTACCAGGTCTGGTGNTTGATCCCACTGCAGATGTAGTCGAGCTCGGAGAGCTCGATGCCGAGGACCTTNGCGATCTGCTCGGCCCCGTGCTGCACGCCGTGGCAGAGCCCGATGGTTTCCACCCCGCCATACTTGTTGGCCGCCCAGGTGTTCATCGCCATGGGGTTGGCGTAGTTGAGGAAGCGCGCTCCCGGCTCGGCGACCTCGCGGATGTCCTTGCAGAAGTCGAGGATCACCGGGATGTTGCGCTGCCCGTAGAGGATGCCGCCGGCGCAGATCGTGTCGCCCACGCACTGGTCGACGCCGTACTTCAGCGGGATGTTGATGTCGGTCGCGAACGCCTCGACCCCGCCGACCCGCACGCAGCTCATGATATAGCGCGCGCCCGTGAGCGCCGCGCGCCGGTCGGTGGTGGCGCTGACCTTGGCCGGCAGGTTGTTGATGGAGACGATCTTCTCGATGATCTGCCGGATCATGTCGAGGTTGTGCTCGTTGATGTCGGTCAGCGCGATCTCGATGTCGGCGAACTCAGGCACCTTCAGCAGGTCCGACACCAGCCTTTTGGTGAAGCCGACCGAGCCGGCCCCGATGATGGCGATCTTGAACGACATGGGTGATTCCTCCTCCAACGATGCCAGGCGAGGGCATTTGCTGCGTTGGTTTTGTCTAGCCCGGAAGCGGCGGGAGGGTGTAGAGAAACCTTATGCCAACGCGGGTAATTTTGTGCTCAAGGACCTGATCGCCTACGGTCATCGCGTGCGCGTGCTGGATCTGCCGCGCGCTCCCGTGCCGCTCCATGCCATGGCCATCAGCGCCGGCTACGAGCAGCGCGCCAACGAGGTCTACTCCTGGGACGGGTTGCAGCGCGGCAACGCGCCGTTCCTCGTCGTCCAGCATACGCTAGCGGGGCGGGGGCGCCTCGATTTCGCCGGCACCGCCCATGTCCTCACCCCCGGCAGGACCATGCTCCTCAGCCTTCCGCACGCCCACCGCTACTGGCTGGAGCGGGGGCAGAGCTGGGAGTATTTCTGGATGGTCCTCAACGGGCGCGAGGCGTTGCGGCTCGCCCGCGAAGCCATCGATGCCGCCGGTCCCGTGCTGACGCCTTCGCAAGCCATCGTCGACCGCCTCGCTGCCGCCTGTCTCACCCTCATCGAGCGCCCGGATATCCAGCCCGGCGAAGCCTCGGCCGCCACCTACGCTGCCCTCGCTGCTCTCTATGATGCCGCGTTCTCGGGACCGCGTGCCCCGCGCCCGGAGGTGCCCGCACCCATTGGCCGCGCCATCGCCTATGCCGAGGAAAACCTCGCCCGTCCGGTCAACGTCGAGCGCATGGCCTCGGTGGCGCAGATGAGCCGCGCCCATTTCGTGCGCCAGTTCACCGCCGCCGCCGGCACTGCGCCATCGACCTTCCTCTTCGAGCGCCGCATCGAACGCGTCGAGCGCCTGCTGCTCGCCACCGACATGAGCGTCTCCGCCATCGCCGCGGCCACCGGCTTCGCCAACGCCAACTACCTCGCCAAGGCCTTCCGCCGCGTCCACGGCCTCGCGCCGCTCGAGTACCGCACGCAGGCTAGGAATGCCGTGGGTGCGTGAGCGCCGCTTGCCCGCCATCCCCACCTGTGCTTGTATGGTAGCGCGCATCCAGCGCCCCGTTTCCATCAGCGCAACTCCCGCACGCCAACACACATCCAAGCTGTGCCGAACCCTTCGGCAACGGGCTTTCGGGACATGCGCCGTTCGCACATGAGGGAGAGAACCCATGGAATACCGCAGACTCGGCAACAGCGGCGCGGTCGTGACCGCCTGGTGCCTCGGCACCATGACCTTCGGCGCGGAGGCTGACGAGGAAACCTCGTTCGCCATCATGGACGACTACGCGGCCGCCGGCGGCAACTTCCTCGATACCGCCAACGTCTATTCGGCCGGCGTCTCCGAGGAGATCGTCGGGCGCTGGCTGAAGGCCCGCCCGACCGAAGCCACGCAGATGATCGTCGCGACCAAGGGACGCTTCCCCATGGGCAAGGGGCCCAACGATCTCGGGCTCTCGCGCCGCAACCTCACCCGTGCGCTGGACGCCTCGCTCAAGCGTCTCGGCGTCGAGCAGATCGATCTCTACCAGATGCACGGCTACGACGCGCTGACGCCGCTCGAGGAAACCATGCGCTTCCTCGACGACAGCGTCAGCAACGGCAAGATCGCCTATTTCGGCTTCTCCAACTTCCTTGGCTGGCACATCGCCAAGGCTGCCGGAATCGCAAAGCTCGAGGGCTACGCCATGCCCGTCACCCTGCAGCCGCAGTACAACCTGCTCGTGCGCGACATCGAGCACGAGATCGTGCCCGCCTGCCAGGATGTCGGCATTGGGCTTCTGCCCTGGTCGCCGCTCGCCGGCGGGTGGCTGTCGGGCAAATACCAGCGCGACCAGCTTCCGACCGGCGCCACCCGCCTCGGCGAGAACCCCAAGCGCGGCATGGAAGCCTGGGAGGCGCGCAACGCCAGGGAGCGCACCTGGGCCGTCATCGATGCCGTGCGCGAGGTCGCCGAGGCGCGCGGCGCCTCCATGGCGCAGGTGGCGTTGGCCTGGGTCGCGGCCCAGCCGGCCGTCACCTCCGTCATCCTGGGCGCCCGCACCCGCGAGCAGCTCGCCGACAACATGGCCGCCGACGGCCTGAAGCTCACCCCCGAGGAGATCGCGCGCCTCAGCGACGTCAGCAAGCCGCAGATGGACGACTATCCCTACGGCACCGGCGGCATCAACCAGCGCCACCGGAAGATCGAAGGGGGCCGCTAGGCCCCCTCGTAGACCCGCACCAGCCGCCCGTCCGGCCTCTCGGCGAGGCGGCTGCGTTCGGCGCCGGCCAGCGCCGAGGCCGTGCGCACCATCTCGGGATCGGTGGCGAGCTTGCCCGCCCCAGCATCCTCGGTCGAGAGCACCGAAGCCTTCAAGAGCCGCGAATAGGGGTGCTCCGGGTTCTCCAGCACCGTGCGCGCATCCCCCATCTCCACGATCCGCCCCTTCTGCATGATGATGATGCGGTTGGAGATGTAGTAGGCCGTCGCAAGGTCATGGGTGATGTAGATCACGCTGACCCCGAAATCGTCGCGCAGCGATTTCAGCAGGTTGACGATCGCCATGCGCAGCGATGCGTCGACCATCGACACCGGCTCGTCGGCGATGAGAAGCGGCGGATTGGGGATCAGCGCCCGCGCGATGGCGCAGCGTTGCAATTGCCCGCCCGAGAGCTCGTGCGGAAAGCGCCCGCGCACTTCGGCGAGGGAGAGGCCCACCTTCACCAGCGCCTCGTCCATCGCCCTGTCGATTGCGGCGCGGTCGCTGGTCTGGAGGAAGCGTCTGGCGGTGGAAGAGAGATACCGGTCGATGCGCTTTAGTGGATTGAACGCCTCGAACGGGTTCTGGAACACCGGCTGCACGTTGGCCATGAACTCCAGCCGCTCGGCGCGGGAGACCCGGTGGCTCACCGTCTTGCCGCGGAACCTGATCTCGCCGGCGGTCGGCAACTCCAGCCCGAGGATCATGCGCGCGAGCGTCGTCTTGCCCGAGCCGCTCTCGCCGATGATGGTGAAGATCTCGGGCCGGTCGGCCTCCAGCGTGAAGCTCGCGTCCTCCACCGCGCGCACCTGGTGGCGCGACAGGAGCCCGCCCATCGAGAAGACCTTGGAAACGTTGCTGACCTCGAGCAGCGCGCTCATGCGATGGCCTCCTGCCCGTTGGCCCTGTGCACGTGGTCGAGGGGCTTGACGTCCTGCCAGCGCCAGCAGGCGGTGCGGTGGTCCTTGCCGATGGTCTCGAGCGGCGGCACCTCGCGCCGGCACTTGTCGACGGCAAGCGGGCAGCGCGGATGGAACCGGCAGCCCTGCGGCGGATCGGCAAGGTTTGGCGGCCGCCCTTCCAGCGCCGGGCGCTGGCTGGTGTCGCCGATGCGCGGCAGGCTCGCGACGAGGTGCGCGGTATAGGGGTGCTTGGGCGCAAAGAACATCTCGCGCGTCGGCCCCTCCTCGACGAGCCGCCCCGCATAGATGATGCCCACCCGGTCCGCCACATTGGCGTGGACGCTCATGTCGTGGGTGACGAAGATCACCGCCGCGCCCATCTCGCGCTGGATGTCGCGGATGAGCGAAAGCACTTCCTTCTGCACCACCACGTCGAGCGCCGTCGTCGGCTCGTCGGCGATGATGAACTCGGGGTGGCAGACCGTCGCGAGCCCTATGGTCACGCGCTGGCGCATGCCGCCGGAAAGCTCGTGCGGATAGGCGTTGAGCACGTTCGGCGAAAGGTTGAGCCGTGCCAGGTGCGCCACGACCCGGTCGCGGAACGCCTTGCCCGAAAGCCCCAGCGGACGCGCGGCGAAATCCTCGAATGTCTTGCCGATCCGCCGCACCGGGTTGAGCACGCTCATCGAGCCCTGCATGATGTAGGAGAGGTGCTTCCAGCGGATCGCCTCGATCTCGGTCTCGCTGGCGGTGGTGACGTCGATGGTCCTGCCGTTGAACTCGTATTTCACCGACCCGTCGACAACGCGGAACGGCGGCCGGATGGCGGCGGCCAGCACCTTGATGAAGCTCGTCTTGCCCGACGAGCTCTCCCCGGCGATGCCGTAGACCTCATTCCTGCGCACGGTCATGGTGATGTCGTCGACGGCCCGAACCTCGCGCTCGATGCCGAAATAGTTCATCTGGTAGTAGGCCTTGAGGCCTTCGACCTTGAGGATGTCTTGGGTCATGCGCGGTCATCTCCAGAGGCGCGGAGCGAGTCCGACGGGAAACGGAGCCGGAAAGGCCCCCTCACCCTGTCCCTCTCCCCCAAAGGGAGAGGGGACGCTGGGGCCGTGCCAGTGCCACCACACCTCTCCCTTTGGGGGAGAGGTCGGCGCGAAGCGCCGGGTGAGGGGGCCTTTTTGGGCACATCGCGTTGCCACCTCCGCCTGTCATCCCGGCGAAAGCCGGGATCCAGTAAACACTGGCCATGCGGATTTTGCTGCGGCAGCGCAACTGGCAGCCCCAGTGCAAGAGTCGAACCGGCGCCGTTTACTGGGCCTCGGCTTTCGCCGGGGTGACAGCGATGGGCACATGCGGACATCACGCCCCCATCCTGCGCAGCCGGCTACGCGGGTCGATGTATTCGTTCATGCTGACCGCCAGGAGGAAGAGCCCGAGGAACGTCATGACGATGAGGATG
>Ga0065721_10053004_pt1 | contig 10730 bp, 13 predicted proteins | sample Mesricmetagenome_FD_59108 | JGI IMG/M metagenome (GOLD analysis project Ga0065721, IMG submission 59108) | Mesophilic microbial community from rice straw/compost enrichment Sample: eDNA_1 v2 (version 2) | ecosystem: Engineered > Solid waste > Grass > Composting > Bioreactor | place: USA: Davis...
CCGGCACGCCCGCCCGCTCGAACCCCGCCCGCCGCAGGCGGCACGAGTCGCACCGCCCGCACGCCAGAGCCTGTCCCTCCCGCGTCACCGGGTCGTAGCACGAGTGCGTCAGCCCGTAGTCCACGCCGAGGCCCGCCCCCAGGCGGATGATCTCCGCCTTGCTCAGGTCCACGAGCGGCGCCCGGACGCGGACGCCGCGCCCCTCGATCCCCGCCCGCGTCGCGAGGTTCGCCGTCCGCTCGAAGCTCTCCACGAACGCCGGGCGGCAATCGGGATAGCCCGAGTAGTCGATCGCGTTCACCCCGATGTAGATCTCCCCGGCCTCGCGCGTCTCGGCCAGGGCGGCCGCGACCGACAGGAAGATCAGGTTCCGCGCGGGCACGTAGGTCACGGGGATCTCCCCGGCCATCTCCGCCTCGTCCCGGTCCTTGGGCACCTCCCCCTCGCCCGTCAGGACGCTGCCCCCGAACACCCGCAGGTCGAGCCGCGAGACCAGGTGCTCCTCGGCCCCGAGGGCCGCCGAGACCGCCGCCGCGGCCTCGAGTTCGTGCCGGTGCCGCTGCCCGTAGTCGAACGCCAGCGTCGTGCACCGCCGCCCGTCGCGCCGGGCGATGGCCAGGGCCGTGGCCGAGTCCAACCCCCCCGAGAGGAGGACCACCGCCCGTTCCCCCGCGCCGCCCGGCTCACGCATCTGTTCGCCCATGCCGGCGATGCTACGGAAGGGGTGGGGGGTGGGGTGGGATAGGGGGGTGGTGGGGCGCTGGTTTCCGGTAGGGCGGGCGGCATAAGGGTGTTGGAACAAGCAAAGCCCTCCCGGGGTTCTTCCACCCGGAGACAACCATGAGCACCCATCCCACCCCGTCCCTCTCCCGCGGCGTCCTGGGCCTGCACCACGTCACGGCCCTCGCCAAGGACCCCGGCGAGAACCTGCGGTTCTACACCCGCGTCCTCGGGCTGCGGCTCGTCAAGAAGACCGTGAACTTCGACGACCCCGGCAGCTACCACTTCTACTTCGGCGACCGTCTGGGACGCCCCGGCACCCTCATGACGTTCTTCCCGCACCCCCACGCCGCCCACGGGCGGGAGGGCGCCCCGGAGGTCGCGACGACCCTCTTCGCCGTCCCTCCCGGGGCGCTCGGCTGGTGGCGCGACCGCCTCTCCGCCGAGAGCATCGATCTTCGCCCGGAGACGGCGTTCGGGCAGGAGCGTCTGGCGTTCCGCGATCCGGACGGGACGCGGCTCGCCCTCGTCGAGGCCGAGGACGCCCGCGGGGCGGCGCCGCACGAGGGATCGGAGATCCCCGCCGACCGGGCGATCACCGGGATCGACAGCGTCGTGCTCGCCCTCCGCGGGCGGGAGCCGACCGAGCGTCTGCTCGTCGACGCCCTCGGGTACCGCCTCGCCGAGACGGACGGGGCTCGCCACCGGTACGTGCTGGGCACGGGGAGCGGGCCGGGCGAGCGGCTGGAGGTGCTCGTCGATCCGTCGCTCCCCGAGCGGCGGCTCGGCGCGGGCTCCGTGCACCACGTCGCCTTCCGCGTGGCGGACGACGCGGCCCAAGAGCGCATCGCCGCGACCGTGGGCCCCATCGCGGGCGGCGTCACCGAGCAACGCGACCGCAACTACTTCCGGTCGATCTACTTCCGCGAGCCGGGCGGGGTCATCTTCGAGATCGCGACGGACATCCCCGGCTTCACGACCGACGAGGCGGAGGAGGAACTCGGCACGCACCTGCGCCTGCCCCCGCAGTTCGAGCACGCTCGCGAGCGGATCGAGGCGGCCCTGCCCCCGCTGCCGGGCGGTCCGTCGCTGGAGGCCGCGTGATGACGCCGAACCCGCCCATGCCCGCCAACCCCCACGCCGCCGCCCCGCTGCGGACGGACGGGGCGCCGCTCGGGGCCGCCCGCGTGGCCGTGATCATGATCCACGGGCGCGGGGGCTCGGCCGCGGACTTCCTCGCCCTGCACCGCCGCCTGCCGGCCGAGGTCGGTGGGGGTGAGGGTGGGGATGGGGGTGGCGTGGCGTACCTGGCCCCGCAGGCGAGCGAGGCGACGGCGCACCCGCGGCAGTGGTACCCGTTCTCGTTTCTCCGGCCGGTCGAGGAGAACGAACCGGCCCTGTCGTGGTCGCTGGAGCGGATCGCCGGGGTGCTCGCGGGGGTGGAGGCCGCGGGCGTGCCGGCGGAACGGACGGTGCTGCTCGGCTTCTCGCAGGGGGCGTGCCTGGCGAGCGAGTTCGTCGCGCGGAACCCCCGGCGGTACGGGGGGCTGGTGGCGCTCGCGGGCGGGCTGATCGGGGCTCCGGGAGCCCCGCGGGCGTACGCGGGCGACCTCGCGGGGACGCCGGTCTTCCTGGGCGCCAGCGTTCCGGACCCGCACATCCCGATCGAACGCGTGGAGGAGACGCGCGACGCGCTCGCCCGGCTCGGCGCGGCCGTGGAACTCCGCCCATACCCCGGGTTTCCGCACGCGGTGATCCCGGAGCACCTGGAGGCGGCAGCGGGCATCATCGTCGGGGCGGGCGGGAGCAGGAAGGAGGACGCCTCATGATCGTCTTGAACCGGGCCGACGACCGGCCCCGCTTCGCCCGCGGGGGCTTCGTGATCCGCCGGAACTTCCCGGGGCGGGGGCTCGGCATCCCCGGCGAGGGCGGGCTGGGGCCGCTCGGCGCGGTCGATCACTCCACGCTCACGCCGGGAGAGGTCATCCCCATGCACGAGCACCGCAACGACGAGATCCTCTCGTACATGGTGCGGGGCGAGATGCGGCACCTGGACACGGTCGGGGGGCGGGTCTCGATCACCCCGACGCGGCTGGCCGTCATGCACGCCGGACGCGGCATGCGGCACGAAGAGCGGGTCCCGGAGGCGGGAGACGGGCGGAGCGAGGCCGTCGACATGCTCCAGATCTTCGTCCGCCCCCGGGCCGAGGACCTGGAGCCGGCGTTCGAGCACGCGGAGGTCGCGGCCTCGCCCGGCCCGGCGTGGCGGGCGGTCGCCGCCCCGGACGACGATCCCGGAGCGGCGCCGGTCGCGTTCCGGAACCGCGTCTGGATCGAGGACATCGACGCCCGGCCCGGTCCCCTGGCGATCCCCGCCCGCCCCGGGCTCGACCGCTGGCTGGTGGTCTTCTCCGGTGCGGTCCGCCTCGGGGGGCCCGAACTGCGTCCCGGCGACAGCGTGACGATGGTCGACGAGCCGGGGGAGACGCCGGCCGAGATCGTCGAGCCCGCCCGGCTGGTCCTGTTCCACGTCGACCGCTCCGCCCCGTACACGCGGGCCGGCACGCTGAGCGGGTGAGCTCTCGGCACGCCGGCTCCCGATCTGGCAGAATGACGCCGCCCGCGATCCGCGAGCGGCGGCGCGGCCAGAGGGAGCCGAGATGACCACGATCGACCCGACCGCGGGCGAGCCGCGCGGCCGCACGGCCTTCGGCGTCAAGGCGCTGCTCAGCGCCATGATGTTCCTCCAGTACGCCGTCTGGGGCGTCTGGCTGCCGTACCTGGCGATCTACCTGAGCGGGAGCCGGGAGGCCGGGGGGCTCGGCTTCAGCGGGGCGCAGGTCGGGTACATCCTGGGCATCGCTGGGGCGATCGGGGCGGTGGCGGCGCCGTTCCTCGCCGGGCAGATCGCCGACCGGTTCATCAACGCCGAGCGGTACCTGGGCATCCTGCTCATCCTCGGCGGGGCGGCGAACTTCGGGCTCTTCTACGCGACGACGTTCGGGACGTTCCTCGCCCTGTCGGTCGTCTACTCCGTGCTCTACATGCCGACGCTGGCGCTGACGAACTCCATCGCCTTCGCGCACCTGCGCGACGCCGAGGGGGAGTTCCCGCCCGTGCGCACCTTCGGCACGCTCGGCTGGATCGTCGCGACGAACCTCTTCCCGCTCGTCGGCGTGGCGACGGTCCTCGGCATCGGGTGGATCCCGCAGAACCCGGAGGGGGCCGAGTCGTTCCGCTACTGGATCCCCCCGTTCTTCCAGGTCACGAACCCGGACAACGCGGCCGGGCTCATCGCCAACGCCCTCCGCGTCTCGGGCGCGATCAGCGTCCTCTACGGGCTCTTCGCGATCCTCTTCCTCCCCCGGACGCCCCCGACCCGCTCCGTCGAGCACCCGCTCGCCTTCCTCCGGGCGTTCCGGTTCTTCGTCACGAAGCCCGGCCTGCTCGCCGTCACGATCGCCGCGCTGCCCATCGCGATGGTGCACCAGGTCTACTTCATCCGCACCGCCCCGTTCTTCACGACGATCGGCTTCGCCGAGGCCCAGGCGGGGCCGCTCATGTCGATCGGGCAGTTCTCCGAGCTGCTCTTCCTCGCCCTGCTCGGGTTCTTCCTGAAGCGGCTGGGCTTCAAGTGGATCATCACGCTCGGGGCGCTGGCGTTCGCGGCGCGGTTCGCCTGCTTCGCGGGCGCCGCCTCCGGGCAGGAGTGGCTCGTCTTCCCCGGGCTGGGCGTGCACGGGATCTGCTACGGCTTCTTCTTCGCCGCGAGCTTCCTGTACGTCGAGCGCGTCGTGCCGCAGGACGTCCGGCACTCCGCCCAGACCGCCTTCGGCATCGTCATCCTCGGGCTCGGGCCGGTGCTCGCCAGCTTCTACAACCAGTGGCTCGACACGGTGGGCAGCTCCGACCCCGCCGCCGGCGGTGCGGCCCTCTTCCGCTACGCCCCCGTCTGGTGGATCCAGTCCGGGATCGCCGCGGCCACGGCCCTTGCCCTCGCGAGCTTCTTCCGCGCCGACACCCCCGCCGGGGCGGACGCCGCGCCGCGACAAGCCGTCTCCGACTGACCGGCGCGGGGCCAGCCCGGCCGCCCATCCGGTCCCCGTTCCTTCCGACCGGCGGCGGGTCGGAAGCGGCGGGCCAAAAAGAACACGCCCCGCGACGTGGCGGGGCGTGTTCCGAGGAGAGAGAGATGTACCAACTGTTCGGTGGATGTCGGGGCAGGGTTCGCCGCGGCTGAAGAAAATCCACGGCCGCGGGCGCCCGTCCGCATCTCTCTCCCTGTTCGGGATCGCGGCGAGCCGGTTCCGCCGGCGTGCGCCGGGCCGGCCGCCGGATGGTCCGCCGACGTCAGTCGCGGACGTCGCGGGCGGCGTCGGAGATGCCGTCCCCGGCCGCCTCGATGTCCTCGCCGACGCCCTCGGTCGTGTTGCAGGCCGCGAGGCTGAGCCCGAACAGGGCGAGCCCGGAGACGGCCAGCAGACGCAGCGCCAGACGGAAGTTCTCTCGAATCATGCGAAGCTCCTCGTTGAAGGGGCCTGCCCGTGGAGGCCCGAGGAAGGGTTGAGCCCGGCGCCGCCACACGCGGCGCCACCGTTCGTCCACCACCCCCGTTGTTCGCGGCCGGCGCGAGCGGTCGTCGCTCCCGTCCGTGCCCGGGGGTGGCTTGCCGGGCGCACGGGGTTCTCGGCCGTCTCCGGAGGGCCTGCACGGCCGCTCGGTCCCCGAACGCCGGGTCCTCCGGCGGCAAGGAAGCCTCTGAACCCCGGATGTGCCCGGATGCCGCGCGGAGGAGACGCACGCCGCAGCGGCGGAAGACGCCGGCCGGTCCTTCCGGACCCGCGGCGTTCGGGGTCAGTTCCGGTCGCGGATCGCGTCGCCCGCGTCCTCGAGGGCGTCGCCGGTCCGGTCGAGCCCGCGCTCGAGCGCATCGCCCGCGTCGCGGGCGCCGTCCTCGATGTCGTTCCCGATGTCCCGATCGCGGTTGATCTCGACCTCGCCGCCGGGCGTCTCGATCTCGGCCACCTGGTCCTCGCACCCGGTGAGGGCGAGGGCGCCGAGCGCCATCAGCCCGCAGGCGCCGAGCCGGATCCTGTTGTTCATGCTGGACATGCTTTCTCCCATCGATTGGCGTCCATCTCCGAACGCCCTCACGCGGGACGTCCGATGCCGCTCGGCCGGCTCGCGCCGGCCCAGAAGCCGTCAGTGCGATCCGGGGCGATTACCGCGGCTGCTGAGCCGGGTCGTTCCCGATCGGCTCGTCGGCGGGCGGCAGCGTCTCATCCATGCCGGGGTCCGCGGTCGGCGGACGCATGGTCGGGTCGTTGTTCATGTCGCGGTTCAAGTCGCGGTCGATCTCGCGCTGGGTTTCGATCTCGCCCTGGGGCGTCTCGATGCGGGTCTCGGACTCGTACCCCTCCTCGCACCCGACGAGGAAAGCGCCCGAAGCGGCGAAGGCGCCGGCGCCGAGCAGCGCCAGCAGTCGACGGTTCTTGTTTTCGCGGATCATGTCGAAAGCTCCTTGTTCGAAGTGAGGGAGCATGAGCACCCCCGGTTTGAAGGTTCTGTAGCTATCCCATGAGCTTTCGGACTCCGCCCGCCCGGGATTCACTCTCCGCCCGGTCGACTCCCACCTGTTCTGGGGCGATGATCAACCCGGCGCGCAGAGGCCCGCTTCATCCCCGCTCCGGCTTCGGCGCAGGCTCCTCCGGTCCCGACGCCCGGAGCAGGCGCAGGATCGTGGCGTGGTCCGGGCCCGTGCGGGTCTGCCCGTTGACCTCGAGGAACGGCTCCGCGAAGCAGAGGGAGCACTTGCCGAGGCAGCCGACCGGGCGAGCGCCGTGCTCGCCGATCAGGAAATCCCGCGTTCGGAAGTCCACGTTCCGGAGGCAGAAACACAGCCGCGGCTTCGCCGTCCCTTCCCCGCGCGGGCGCTCCGGGCCGTCGCCAGGCATCGTTAGATGATTCCCATCCCCATCGCCCCGGCCCACCCCATTCCATACCCCGTGTATGCCTTATTTCACCCCGTCCCATCCCGCCCCGCCCCGGTCCTCGACCGCGTGACCGCCCACATCGGGCATCCGCCTCCCGCCCTCGGTCGGAACCGGCCGATGATTCCGCCCGTCGGCGCACGCTGCGCCGACCGCAAGACCCGCCCGCGAAGCCCGTGACGCCCGTTCCCGATCATCCACGCCGGCCGCCGGGCGTCTTCCGCCTCTGGCTCCTCCGCCCGCTCGCGGTTCTGCTCGGGCTCGGCGTGCCGTGCCTGGTGCTCGCGTGGGGCGTCTCGCGGCTCGTCGGCGATCGCGTCCACGCCGTGCAGTACGTCTTCTGGATCCCGACCTTCGCGTTCGCGGGCGTCGCCTGGGTGCTCTTCGCCGGGCACGCCGCCGTGCGGCCTTTCGCGGCCTGGCGGAAGCGCAGGTCGCTCCTGGGGCGGCGTCTCTGGATCCCGGCGCTGGCCGGGTGTCTGCTGCTGACCGCCTGGTGGGCAGGCGTCGATTGGCGTCTGCACCGCTGCCTGCCGGGCGCGGGCCCGGCGCCGGCGTCGGGCGCGACGGTCCGGCTGGCGTTCTGGAACCTCGCCTCGGCGCCGCACCGGGGCTTCCCCGCGCGCGTGGAGGCGCAGGGCGCGGACATCGCGATCATCAGCAACCCGAACTTCGCGTCGCGCAGCCCGCTGACGGAGGAGCTGCGGGCGGCCGTTCTCGGGCGGAGCGCGGCCGAGCCGGGCGGGTTCCTGCGGGCGCCGAGCACGGCCGTGGCCTCGCGGTTTCCGATCCTGGCGCACGCGACCGTGCGCCTGCCGCCGCTGGCGGCGGAGGACCCGGAGTCCGGCGGGCGGCTGGTCTACCTGGAGTTCGATGTCTCGCGCCTGGGGGGGGTGGGGCGGGAGGAGCCGCTGCGGGTGCTGGTGGTCGACATGCCGAGCAATCCGAAGCTGGCGCGGCGCGAGGTGATGGAGCGGGCCGCCGCGGCCGCCCGGTCGTTCACCGGCCCGGTCTTCCGGGCGGACGCGATCGGTCGGTTCGTCGCCGATCCGCGTGCTTCGGTTGCGGTCCTGGATGCGGACGTGGTGGTGGGGGACTTCAACGCCCCGGCCGCGTCGCCCTCGATCCGGGCGTTGGTGGGGGACCGGCGAGAGACGTTCGCGGCCGCGGGGCGGGGCAACCCGGGGACGTGGCGGAGCGATCGGCCCTTCTGGGCGATCGACGCGGCGTTCGTGGGGCGGGGGTGGCGCGTCGTGGGGCACCGCGTGGTCGGCGGGCCGATGCCGCACCCGCGGCGCGACGGGCGCGTCACGCACTGGGAGCCGCACCACCGGCTGCTCGTCGTGGACGTCGCGCCGCAGCCGTGATCGGGGGCGGTCAGGACCCCGCCGCGTGGTTCCGGAGCGTCTCGTGCCACGGGCGGCGGACGCCGAGGCGATCGGCTTCTTCGGCGAACACCCCGGCCGCTTCCGGGCCGAGGGTCTCGATGGCCGTCTCGGCGAGCTGCCGCGCCTCGTCCTCCCGCCCGGCAAGCAGCATCGCGGCGCTCATCCGGGCGCTGGAAGCGCCGAGCATCGTCCGAACGTGTGACAGGTACTCCTCGCGGTGGTCCTCCGGGACGTAGCTCGTGTAGAGCCCCCAGTCCTCCTGGAACTCCGCGACGGGGTTCTCGACCATCTCGCCGAAGAGCACGGGCTCGTGCTCGAGCAGGAACTCCTCGTGCACCTGCATGCCGCGGCGGATGGTGGCGCGGCCCTCGGGCTCGTCGCGGTTGCGCTCGATCCAGGCGAGCACGGGCTCGGCGTCGTCCAGCACGCGGATGTTGAGGGCGAGCCAGTCGGTGAGGTCGTCCCAGGAGCCGTCCCCGCCGCGGAGGCGTTCCTCGGCCGCGTCGCGCAGACCCTCGAAGGCTTCGCGGGCCTCCTCGCTCTCCTCCGCGAGGAGCTGCATGTCGCCCGCCATGAACGAGAGCCGCACGCCGTACATGGAGGGCTCGTGGGCGAGCATGTTGTTCCAGAGCCAGACGTACTCCTCCGCCGCCCGCGCGTGCTCCCCGGCGTCGGCCAGCTCGCGGGCGATGTCCAGCCGCTCGCGGGTGTCGACGCGGCCGTTCTTGACGCGGTCGCCGGCGCGTTCGAGGAGGGCGGCGGTGCGGGTCTTGCCGTTCTGGACGTCGCGCACCCAGGCGAGGAGTTCCTCCGGCCCCTGGTACCCGACGACACGGTCGAACTCCGTTCCCGAGCGGTCGAAGACGACCATCGTCGGCATCGCCCGGATGCGCAGCTCCGCGGCGATCTTCGGCTCCGCGTCGACGTCGAGCGAGTAGGCGATCGCGTGCTCGGCGACCCACGCGCGGACGCCCTCGTCCGGCCAGGTGTCGCGGTCCATCGCCTTGCAGGGCGGGCACCAGACGGCCGTGGCCTTGACGAGGAAGTAGCGGTTCTGCTCGGCCGCGGCGGCCTTGGCTTCGGCGTAGCTCATGTCCGTGAAGACCTCGGGCTTGCCGGCGGCGGAGGCGACGAGCGCGGCGGAGGCGGCGACGATCGGGAGCGCGCGGAGCATGGGATCCCCTTCGGAACGGTCGCGCCCAGGGTACCCGATCCCGCCGATCCGGCCAAGCGCCGATCAGGGCTCCGGCGGTTCGGCCGGCGGGTCTCCCAGGTAGACCCGCGTCGCCAGCGTGAGCGAGACGGAGGACGTCTTCGTGTCGTTGCCGCGGAGGACGGCCCGGAGCAGGCCGCTGGCGTCCACCTCGACGGAGCGCAGCTCGAGCTTCACGTCGACGGCGCCCCTGAACGCGGTGGCCTCGCCGGCCGCGAGCACGTCGAGGAGGAGGTTCTCGAACAGCTTCTTCGTCTCCACGCCCTGGAACTCGGCGTGGTCCTTCTCTGGAACGCCGGCGGCGAGGCGCCGCTCGCGTTCCGCGGTGTAGGGGCCCCTGCGCGACGGGCGAAAGGCGTCAGGCACGGTCCGGCCCTCCGCCGGCGTCCGTGATGCCGACATCGACGCTGACGTTGCCCTTGAGGCGCAGCGGCCGTCCGCCCGAGTCGACGAGCACCAGGCGCTCGTCCTCCGCCAGCGCGCACTCGAGCGTCACCTCGAACTCCACGTTGCCGGTGATGATCGCGTGGGCCCCGTCCGGGCGCTGCCGCTGGTGCCGCCCCGTGTCGCGGCTCACCCGGCTGAGCGACTTCTGCACGGCGATCAGGAAGCGGTCGACGGTCGGCTGCTCGGGAGCCGGCGGCGCGGCGGAGGGCGGCGGATCGGCGGCGGGGGCCCGACCCGATGCCGCGCGGGGCGATTTCTTGGTCGTCTTCTTCGCCACGGGCTACTCCTCCGGCTCGGCCGGACGGATCTCCTCGGGCAGCGTGGCCGTCAGCCGAGAGATCGCGGTGTCGAGCGCGTCGGGCCGGAGGGTGACGCCGAGGTCGGCGAGGTACTGCTGGAGCGTCGTCTGTCCCCCGTTGGAGAAGGCGTACTGGGCCCGCGCGTGCAGGACGCTCTCGCTGCTGGTTTCCGAGAGGAACCCGAGGGAGCCGGAGGCCTGGAGCACGCTGAGCCCGAGGGAGAAACCGCCGCTGGCGCGATCGATCGAGGCGACGCGCATCTGCACCGCGACGGAGACCTGGGCGTCGAGCTTCCAGACGGGGGCGAGGGCGAGGTGCCGGTCGAGGATCTGCTGCTTGTACTCGGCGTCGGCGGCGTCCACGAGGCGTCTGACGTCCTCCAGCCAGCGGACCCAGATCAGGCGTTGCTTGGCGGCGGCGTCGACCATCGCGTCCGCCGGCGCCGTGAACAGCGTGGCGAAGACCTTCGCGACGTCCTCCGAGGGCATGGGCTTCTCCTCCCGCGCCGCGGGGGCTCCCGAACGGGAGCCGGGCCCGCAAGCTTGCCCAGATTACCAGCGGGCTCGCGGACGCCAAGGGATTTCCCGGCGGCGGGCGCGGCGGCGTCCGTCGCGGGACGCGCGTGCGCACGCGGGCGCGGAACCTCCGAGGCGGCGGGGGAGGATGGGGGGTG
>Ga0065721_10053005_pt1 | contig 10730 bp, 10 predicted proteins | sample Mesricmetagenome_FD_59108 | JGI IMG/M metagenome (GOLD analysis project Ga0065721, IMG submission 59108) | Mesophilic microbial community from rice straw/compost enrichment Sample: eDNA_1 v2 (version 2) | ecosystem: Engineered > Solid waste > Grass > Composting > Bioreactor | place: USA: Davis...
CGGGCTGCAGGCAATCCTCGCCAACAAGCAGACGCGCGGCGCCTTCGGTCAGGGACGCATGGAGGCGATCGTCGCCGACGGCCTGCCGATGGGCGCCTACGAGTTCCAGGCCACGCTTTCGAACGGCAGCCGCCCCGACTGCATCATCCGCATGCCGAACGGCCAGCCGCCGCTGGTGATCGACGCCAAGTTTCCGCTCGAGGCCTGGAACGCCATGCGGCAAACGGAAGGCGAGGAGGCGCGGCTTGCCGCCGGCCGCTTCCGCCGCGACATGGAGGTGCATGTCCGTGATATTTCCGAGAAGTACCTGATTCGCGGCGAGACGCAGGAGGTCGCCTTCATGTTCGTGCCGTCGGAATCGATCTTTGCCGACCTGCACGAACATTTCGAGCCGGTCATCCAGCGGGCGCAGCGCTCGCGCGTCGTCATCGTCTCGCCGTCGCTGCTGATGCTGTCGATCCAGGTGCTGCAGGGCGTGCTCAAGGATCAGCGGATGCGCGAGCAGGCGCATCTCATCCAGGGCGAGGTGGCCCGACTCATGGAAGACCTCGGCCGGCTCGACGAGCGGGTGCGGAAGCTGCAGTCGCATTTCTTCGCCGCCCAGAAGGATGTCGAGATGATCGCCCAGTCCTCCGACAAGATCTCGCGCCGCGGCCAGAAGATCGAGGCGATGGATTTTGCCGACCTCTCGTCCGCTGCCGCGCCGCCGCCCACGGTCGAAAGCCGCACGGGGCAATTGCGGCTCAAGGTGGTTGACGAGGACTGACGGAGCCTGCAAGAACGCTTGCAGGTGAGGGGAACAATCGGAACATCGTCATGATCACTGTCCTTGGCTCCATCAACATGGATCTCATCGCAAACGTTTCGCGGCTGCCCAAGCCGGGCGAGACGGTGACCGGTTCCGCCTTCGTGACCGCGCCTGGCGGCAAGGGCGCCAACCAGGCGCTGGCTGCGCGTCGCGCCGGCGCCAGGGTGGTGATGGCGGGCGCCTCGGGCGAGGACGAGTTTGCCGTTCCGGCGCTTACCTATCTGCGCTTCGATGCCGTCGATCTCACCCGCGTCAAGACCGCGGCGACGGCCACCGGCGTGGCGCTGATCTTCGTCGCCGCCGACGGCGAGAACGTGATTGCCATCGTGCCTGGTGCCAATGCCATGGTTACGCCCGAGGACGCGAAGGCGGCGGTGCATGCGATGAACCGCGGCGACATCCTGATGCTGCAGCTGGAGATCCCGGCCGCGGCGATCGAGGCCGGGCTGATCGCGGCGAAGGAGAAGGGTGTGACGACCATCATCAACATCGCGCCGATCACGCCGGACACGCGCCGGCTGGCGCAGCTTGCCGATATCGTCATTGCCAACGAGACCGAATTCGAGCAGTTCGCGGGTGCGGCCACGCTCGACAGCAAGGCGCGCGAGGCGGAGATGCTGAGACTCAATGCCGAGACAAAGCAGACGCTGATCGTCACGCTCGGCGAGGACGGTGCGGTTGCTGTCCGCAACGGCAAGCTCTTCCGGGCTGCGGGGCTTACCATCGAGCCGGTCGACACGGTTGGCGCCGGCGATACCTTCTGCGGCTACCTGGCCGCGAGCCTCGACCAGGGGCTTTCCTTCGAGGCGGCGCTGCGGCGTGCAGCCGTTGCAGGTTCGCTCGCCTGCATGAAGCCCGGTGCACAGCCATCCATCCCGACGGCCAGCGAAGTGGCAGCCCGTCTCTGACCGTAACCCGTTGCGACCAGAGCGCCAATCCGGAATTTGGTGGCTAATTGCGGGTTAGACTCTTTGCTCAAATTTAATAAATCGCCGCTACGCATGGCTGCATGGGCCCGCCCCTCGTTTGCAACCTTGCGAGAAATCCATGCGTATCTTTGCCCCGAAATCGGTCGCTCCAAAACTCATGTTGGTGACCGGCGCGACCATTGCGATGCTGCTCTTTGCCTCCAATGTCATCCAGATCTCCGAAACGCGCGATCGATTGGGGTCGCTGATCGAGGAGGGTGCCGAGGCAGAGGCCAAGGCGATCGCACAAAGCATCGTTTCCGAAACCAGCACGCTTGCCAGCGCCGCCCGCACCATGGCCGGCGTGATCCAGCACGGCCACGCGATCGGCAAGCTCGACCGGCCGGCGGTGATCGACATCCTCAAGACCAATCTTGAGCAGCACGACATGGCATTCGGCAGCTGGTTCGCCGAAGCCCCGCAAGGTTTCGACACCAACCAGGACGTCTCCAGGGGTAAGGTGGAACTCGGTGGCGACAAGCTTGGCAACTTCAATCCCTACTGGACGAAGGGCAAGAACGGCGAACATACACTGACCACCTTCGAGGCCGACTATAGTGCCGAATGGTACAAGCTCGCCGCCGAGACCAGGGCCGGTGGCATCACCAAGCCCTACGTCGTCAAGGAAGTGAACCCGCCGGTTTCGGCGAGCTCGATCACTTATCCGATCTTCAACAACGGCAAGTTCGTCGGTGTCGCCGGCGTCGACGTGTCGCTCGCCAACCTCGCCGGCAGCCTTTCGACCCTCAGGCCGTTCGGCGACGGCCGCGTGATGCTGCTTGCCCATGACGGCAACTGGCTCGTTGCGCCGACACCCGAACAGCTCGGCACGCCCTACCAGGACGCGTCTCCGGAAACCGTCAAGGCGGCGCTCGAAAAGGGCTCGATCCAGACCATTGCCGGCCTCGTGGGCGCTGACGGCGAGAGCTACAGCCGCCTTGTCTATCCCTTCGAACTCAAGGGCCTGAACGTCACCTGGGCGCTGCTCATCGACGTCCCGGACGCGGCGCTTGCCGGTCCCCTCCGCGCACAGACCCTGATGATGATCGGCGGCGGTCTCCTGCTGATGCTCGCCGTCATGGGTGGCATGCACTTCACCGTCCGCAGGCTCGTGCAGAAGCCGCTCGCCGGCCTGCTGAACGACGTTGCCGAGCTCAGCGCCGGCCGTTACGACCGGCCGGTCTCTGGCCAAGACCGCGAAGACGAAACCGGCCAGCTGGCGCAGGCTCTCGAAGGCTTCCGCCACCAGCTCGCCGACACCCGTCGTCTCGAGGCGGAAGCAGCCAGCGCACGCGAGGCAAACGAAGCCGAACGCCTGCAGACCGAAGCCGAGCGCGCCGAAACCGCCCGTGTCCAGCAGTTTGTCGTCGCAAGGCTCGATGAGGCGCTGGAGCGGCTTTCCAACGGCGACCTCGCCTTCCGCATCGACGCCGACTTCCCCGGCGAATATCGCAGCCTGAAAGCCAACTTCAACGCCGCGCTCGAAAGCCTCGAGGAGACGGTCCGCATGGTCAGCGCCGCCGTCGAGACGATCGGAAGCGGTACCGACGAGATCAGTGCCTCGACGAACGATCTCTCCAAGCGCACCGAACAGCAGGCCGCCCAGCTCGAGGAGACGGCAGCCGCGCTCAACGAGCTCACCGAACAGGTGCATTCGAGCGCCGACAACGCCAAGACGGCCGCCGCCGCGGTCGAGATGGCCAGCGCCGATGCCGAGAAGTCGGGCGAGATCGTCAAGCGCGCCATCGAGGCGATGCACGGCATCGAGAAGTCGTCGAGCCAGATCACCAGCATTATCGGCGTCATCGATGACATCGCATTCCAGACCAATCTGCTGGCGCTCAATGCGGGTGTGGAAGCCGCACGCGCCGGCGAAGCCGGCAAGGGCTTTGCCGTCGTCGCCCAGGAAGTGCGCGAACTCGCCCAGCGTTCGGCGGTGGCCGCCAAGGAAATCCAGGCGCTGATCAGCGCTTCGGAAGCCCAGGTTCACGACGGCGTCAACCTCGTCGGCCAGACCGGCGATACGCTGCAGGCGATTGCCTTGCAGGTCATGCAGATCAACGGCCTCATCCGTGCGATCTCGGTCTCGGCCAACGAACAGGCCGTCGGCCTGCGCGAGATGAACTCGGCCATGCACCACATGGACCAGGTTACCCAGCAGAATGCCGCAATGGTCGAGGAGACCACGGCCGCATCGCTGGCGCTGCGCAACGAGGCGGAGAACCTGCGCGAGCTCGTCCGTCGCTTCCGCACCTCGGACACGGCCGTGCGCAGCTCTTACGACCTGCGGCAGATGGTCCAGCGCATGCGCGCCTGAGGCCGAAGAAAATCCGGCAAATGCAGGAGGGCCGATCCGGGATGCCGGACCGGCTCTCTCTTCGTTTCTGGGACGACCTGATCAGAGCCGCGCGACGCGCTCGGTCAGGAGATCGAAGAAGGCATCGGAATCGATGTCCTTCAGCACCAGCGCATTCTTCGGCCGGTCGGTGACCCGCCACCAGTCGACCACCGTCATGCCGAGGGTGAGCTCCGACTGTACCTCGATTTCGACATTGCAGTCACGGCCGGCGAAGATGTCCGGGCGGATCAGGTAGGCGATGACGGTGGGGTCATGCAGCGGCCCGCCGTCGGTGCCGTATTTCTCGACGTCGAAGCGCTCGAAGAAGTCGAGCATGTCGGCAAGCGCCACGGCGGCGCGGCTGCCGATGTCGCGGATGCGCTTGACGCGCGATTTCAGCGTCAGCACCTTGTGGGTGAGGTCGAGCGGGATCATCACGATCGGCACGCCCGACCTGAAGACGATCTGTGCGGCCTCCGGATCGACATAGATGTTGAATTCGGCGGCCGGCGTGATGTTGCCGACCTCGAAATAGGCGCCGCCCATCATCACGATCTCGCGGATCTTCGGCGCGATGTCGGGCGCCTTGTTGAGTGCCATGGCGATGTTGGTGAGCGGCCCGAGTGTGCAGAGCGTCACCGTGCCCGCGGGCTCGCCGCGCAGCGTCTCGATGATGAAGTCGACGGCACCCTGTTCCTGCACGGGCATGGTCGGTTCGAACAGTTCGGGACCGTCGAGGCCGGTTGCCCCGTGCACGTGCTCTGCCGAAACCGGATCGCGCTTCAGCGGTCGCGCCGCACCCTGGTAGACCTTGACGTCGGGCCGGCCGGCGAACTCGCAGACGAGCCGGGCGTTCGTGGTTGTCCGTTCGATCGACACATTGCCCGAGACCGTGGTAATACCAAGAATATCGACGTCCTCCGGCGAGCCGAGCGCCAGCATAATGGCGGCCGCATCGTCCTGGCCCGGGTCTGTGTCGATGATGATCTTTCGCGGCGCCATGAATCAATTCCCCGTCTGTTTATAAAGGCTTGCAAGATTTGCGCGGCGACTATGGTCCGTGGCGCGCGCCTGTGCAAGCGTCTTGCAACTCTTTTCGGGACGCACCATATGTAGTCGTGCCCGAGTGCTTCCCAGTAAGGCCGGGTGATTGTCGCTTGCAGCCAAGGACATGGACAGAGATGACCCGTGTTACGCCTTTTACCAGCCCGCTTCTTCTGGGCTTCGACGCTATGGAAAAGACGCTGGAGCGTCTTGCCAAGAGCAATGACGGCTATCCGCCGTACAACATCGAGCGGATCAAGGCCAATCCCGAGGAGGGAGAGCCCGAACGCCTGCGCATAACGCTTGCGGTTGCCGGCTTCAGCGAAGACGACCTCGAAGTCACCACCGAAGAGAACCAGCTGGTCATTCGGGGACGCCAGAGCGATCAGGGTGAAAGGGAATATCTCCACCGTGGCATCGCCTCGCGCCAGTTCCAGCGCTGCTTCATGCTCGCCGACCGGATGAAAGTCGTCGGTGCGGTCCTCAAGAACGGGCTGCTCTCGGTAGACCTGATCCGTCCCGAGCCCGAGAAGATGGTGAGAAAAATTAATATTTCCGTTTCAGAATGACGCTTGAGGCAATCCCCTCGCGTCTACCGAAACGAGTAGGAGGCATGACATGGCGATGAAAGCCGGTATGGACACGATGACCAGGAACGAATTTGCCCATCTCGGCATGGGCAAGGTCGGCTATATCCGCAAGATGCGTTCCGAAGAGGTCTCGCGGGTATTTCCCGAAGCGCCTGCACTCAATCCCGGTATTGACCTGTGGGCCCTGTTCGGAGCCGACGGGACTCCGATCCTGTTGACCGACAACCGTTCTTCGACCTTCTTCAAGGCCGCCGAAGATGATCTGACGACCGTCAGTCTCCACTGACGGTCATTTCCTGCGGAAAGTGAGATAGGCGGAGGAGCGGCCTTCCCGCCTTGCCTTGGCCTCGTAGCGCGTGCCGGGCCAGTTGTTGAAGGGCGTCAGCCAGTCACGCGCATCCTGTGCGACCCATTCGAAGCCGCCGTGACGGGTGGCGTGCTGCAGCGTCCAGTTGACGTAGGAGTCGATGTCGGAGGCGAAGCAGAAGAACCCGCCCGGCTTCAGCACCCTGTGAAAGCGCGCCAGATTGACGTCGGAGACGAAGCGCCGCTTCCAGTGCTTCTTCTTCGGCCACGGATCCGGATAGAGCAGGTCGATCTGGTCGAGCGAATTTTCCGGCAGCCAGTCCAGCACCACCGTCGCATCATCGTCGTGAAGACGGATGTTCCGGATCCCGAGCTCATCGACCTTGGAGAGCAGCTTCGCCATCGAATTGACGAAGGGCTCGATGCCGATGAAGCCGGTTTTGGGATCCTCGAGCGCACGGTGGACGAGATGCTCGCCGCCGCCGAAGCCGATTTCCATGCGCAACCGCTCGACCGGCTCGGGATAGAGTTCCGCGAGCGAGGCAGGTGCGGGTTGCGTCAGGTCAAGGCGCAGCCGTTCGAGCGCTTCGCTGAGCAGCCGCTGCTGCTTCTCGCGCAGCGGCTTGCCCTTGCGGCGGCCAAAAAAGGCTTCGGTGGCGCGCTGTCTGCGCACGCCACCGGCCATGTCTTCCGTATTGTTTTCGTTCGAACTCACGCGGCAAGTGCTTCCTTGAGCGGCTTGACGAGATCGAGCTTCTCCCAGGAGAAGGAGCCGTCGCGTCCGGCCTTGCGGCCGAAATGGCCATAGGACGAAGTCTTGGCATAGATCGGCCGGTTGAGGTTGAGATGGCGGCGGATGCCGGTCGGCGACAGGTCGATGACCTTGCGGATCGCCGCTTCGACCTGGTCTTCGGTGACCTTCTTGGCGGTGCCGTGCAGGTCGACATAGATCGACAGCGGCTGGGCGACGCCGATGGCGTAGGAGAGCTGGATCGTGCAGCGGTCGGCAAAGCCGGCGGCAACCACGTTCTTGGCGAGGTAGCGCGCCACATAGGCGGCCGAACGGTCAACCTTGGTCGTGTCCTTGCCGGAGAAGGCGCCGCCGCCGTGCGGAGCCGCACCGCCATAGGTGTCGACGATGATCTTGCGACCGGTGAGGCCGGCGTCGCCATCCGGGCCGCCGATCACGAACTTGCCGGTCGGGTTGATGTACCAGGCGGCGTCATCGGCGATCGGCAGGTCGCCGAGCGCCTGGCGGATATAGGGCTCGACCACCGAGCGCACCTTGGCCGAATCCCAGCTCGGGTCGAGGTGCTGGGTCGAAAGCACGATCGAGGTCGCAGCGGCCGGCTTGCCGTTTTCGTAGCGCACCGTCACCTGGCTCTTGGCGTCCGGGCCGAGCTTGGCGGCCTCGCCTTCGCCCTTGCGGCGGGCTTCGGACAGCAGCTGCAGGATGCGGTGCGAATAATAGATCGGTGCCGGCATCAGTTCGGGCGTCTCGTTGCAGGCATAGCCGAACATGATGCCCTGGTCGCCCGCGCCTTCCTCGCCCTGGCGGTCGGCGGCATTGTCAACGCCCTGCGCGATGTCGGAAGACTGCGAGTGCAGCAGCACGTCGATCTTGGCGGTCTTCCAGTGGAAACCATCCTGCTCGTAGCCGATGTCGCGGATGGCCTTGCGGGCGGCGGCCTTGAACTTCGAGGGGTTGATGACGTCGTTGCCGTTCTTGTCCTTCTTCATCAGGCTCGGCGGCACGCGCACTTCACCTGCAATGACGACGCGGTTGGTCGTGGCCAGCGTTTCGCAGGCGACACGGACCGACCAGGGATCGATGCCCGTCTTGATGGCTTCGCGGTAGACGAGATCGACGATTTCGTCCGAGATGCGGTCGCAAACCTTGTCCGGATGGCCCTCGGAAACCGATTCGCTGGTGAAGTAGTAGCTGGAGCGCATGCGGGAATTCCCCTCAATGAAAAGACCGACGCATCTCTAGTAATTTCGTAGATAAAAGACAAGCGCAGAAGGACATAATTATATCTTTATGTCGCAGGATTCTGTATCGGAAAAGCGGTTCGGCCGGCACCCCGTCGTGCCGGGAATTGCAGGCTTCGGGGAGGGGACGGTATGAGACTTCTGCGTCATTTCGGTGTCGCTGGCCTGGTCGTGATTGCGGCCACGATGGCGGGTCATGCAGGGGCGGTTGAGCCGTCCTCCGGCATTGAATGTACGGTTGTGGTCGAGGCGAAAACGGGCAGGCAGCTCGTCCGCGATGGAGATTGCGACCATCGGTTGCCTCCGATGTCGACGTTCAAGCTGCCAATTGCCATCATGGGTTACGACATGGGTATCTTGAAGAGCGACCATGACCCGCTCTGGCCCTACAGGAAGGCCTATGGGGCGCCGAAGCGGGCGCGGAAATCGGTCGATCCCGCCATCTGGCAGGCCGAATCGATCGTCTGGTATTCGCAGGAAGTCACGAGAAGGCTGGGCGCGGAAGCCTTCGCCCGCTACGTTACCGCCTTCGGCTATGGCAATCGCGACGTCTCGGATCGCAACGGACGGCCTGGGCTCACGGAATCCTGGCTGATGTCGTCGCTCGAAATCTCCCCGGATGAACAGGTTGTCTTCCTCGCAAAGTTCGTCAACGGCGCGCTGCCGGTCTCGCAGGACGCGCAGCGGAAAGCGCGCGCCATCACCCCGCAATTCCGGACCGATGGCTGGCTCGTGCACGGCAAGACGGGCTCGGGCTGGCTCAGGAATTCCCTGGGTGCAGTGGATTACGAGCGGCCTCTGGGCTGGTTCGTCGGCTGGGCGGAGCGCGACGGCCGGCGGGTCGTCTTTGCGCGAATGCGTGTGGAGGCGGGGAAGGCGGTCGGCCCTTCGGGGCTCAGGCTGAGGGAGGAATTCCTTGCGGAACTGCCCGGGCTGATGAAGGGCCGTTAGGTATCAGGACATGCGGAAACCGACGCAGCCGGTGAGCCGGCGGATGCCGGCCCGGCAGCAGAATAAGCGGCCGTCACTCGGTTTCGGATTCGGCGGCGAGCGCCTTGACGAGCTCGACGATCTTGCGGCGAACCTTCTGGTCGCTGATCTTCACGAAGGCGCGGTTTAGCTGCAGCCCTTCGGACGAGGAAAGGAAATCAACGACATAGTTGGAGCTCGACGCTTCCGCCATGCCCGCAGGGCTGTTGGCGGGATTGCCGTCGGGCGCGTCCTCGAAGAAGAAGGATACCGGTACATTCAGTATTGCTGAAATAGCCTGGAGACGGCTCGCACCAACGCGGTTGGTTCCCTTCTCGTACTTCTGGATCTGCTGGAAAGTAATGCCAAGGCTTTCCCCAAGTTTCTCCTGGCTCATGCCCAGCATCGTGCGACGCAGGCGTATCCGGCTACCCACATGTATGTCGATGGGGTTCGGTTTCTTCTTGTTCTCGATCATCTCTAAGTCCTGTTGAAGATAGCCTGCGACTTAATTCCGCCAAATTCGTCGCAAACGCTGCGTTGTACAGATCGGGCGAATTCCCCTTTTTCCATAACGATAGCCACTGCAGGAAGCACTATGCCTTTTTAGGGGTTTTTGGTCAATTCCGTTTGAAAACGAAACCCATACGCGCAGAAAATACAATCAGAACAATAAATGCTTCTGCTAACCAGAAGTAGAGATCTGTGTTGTGCCTGTTCACATTCGATACAATCTTTTTGGGAATAGGGGCATCGAAATAACCCACCGATTGAAAGGCCAGCCCGGCTTTGACCTCGCCGCGGGGGTCGATGACTGCCGAAACGCCGCTGTTGGAATTGCGCACCACCGGCAGTCCGGTTTCGACGGCGCGCAGCCGCGCCTGCAGGAAATGCTGCCATGGCCCCGGCGTGTAGCCGAACCAGCCGTCATTGGTCAGGTTGAAGATGACGTCGGCGAGTTCCGCCATCGCCTGGACCTCTGACGGAAAGATGATCTCGTAGCAGATCAGCGAGAGGATGCGGGTTCCATCGGGCATCACCAGCGCCCGGTGCTCGGCAGCGGCGCTGTAGCCGCCCGGCATGGCGGCGATGGCAAACAGGCCGAGCCGGTTCCAGAAATCCTCGAACGGCAGATATTCGCCGAAGGGGACGAGGTGGACCTTGTCGGCCGCGCCGATGATCTGGCCCTGGGAGTCGATCACGTAGACCGAATTGTAGTAGCGGCCGGTGTTGCCGGCACCACTGCTTTCGGTGCGCACGGCGCCGGCGATGAGAATCTGGCCGTCGTCCAGCGCGTCTGCAATCCGCACGAGCGCATCGGGGTTCTGCGTCAGGATGAAGGGAATGGCGGTCTCGGGCCAGACGATGTAGTCGGGCCGCCGCTGGCCTTCCGCAGGTGCAACCTTCGAGAGTTCGAGATGCGTCTCGAAGATGCGGCTACGCTCGTTGTCGTCGAGCTTTGCCGACTGGTCGATCACCGGCTGCACGACACGCACGATGCGTGTTGTTTCGTCCGGCTCGGGAAGCGGCAGCGACAGCCGCCAGGCGCCGAAGCCGAGATGCGCGGCAAACAGCACCGTGGCCACCGCCATCGCGATCCGCCCACCGCGGCCGGTGGCGATCAGCGCCGGCGAGGCGAAGACCAGCACCGCCAGCGTGTTCATGAGATGGCTGCCGGTCACCGACAGTGACTGCATCATCAGCGGGAATGGCAT
>Ga0065721_10013162_pt1 | contig 10729 bp, 6 predicted proteins | sample Mesricmetagenome_FD_59108 | JGI IMG/M metagenome (GOLD analysis project Ga0065721, IMG submission 59108) | Mesophilic microbial community from rice straw/compost enrichment Sample: eDNA_1 v2 (version 2) | ecosystem: Engineered > Solid waste > Grass > Composting > Bioreactor | place: USA: Davis...
CGCCGGCGGCCGCATCAACACCGACGCGATCGACAACTCGGCCGGGGTGAACTCCTCGGACCTCGAGGTCAACATCAAGATCGCGCTGCAGCCGCTGGTTGCCTCGGGCATCCTCGATCCGGATGGGCGCAACGACCTGCTGGCGCGGATGACCGACGAGGTGGCAGCGCTCTGCCTGCAGAACAACTACCTGCAGACGCTTGCCCTGTCGCAGGCAGAACGGACGGGGGCGGCGGAACTACCCGACCACCGCGAGTTGATGGAAGCGCTGGTAGCACGGGGCGAGCTGGATCGTTCGGTCGAGTTCCTCCCCACGGATGCGGTACTGGACGCGCGAGCCGTATCGGGCCGCGGCTTCACCCGGCCGGAGCTGGCGGTGCTGATGGCCTATGCCAAGCTGACGCTTTACGAAGACCTGCTGGACAGCCCGCTGATCGAGGACGCGGCGCTGGCCGGCGAACTGTTCCGGTACTTCCCCGAGACGCTTCACCACGAGTATGCCGCTGCGATCGAAGGGCACCGGCTCAGGCGGGAGGTGATTGCCACGGTGCTTGCCAACGCGATGATCAACCGCGGGGGCCCGGCATTCGTCACCGAGCTGACGGCGGCGACCAGCGCCGGACCGGGCGAAACTGCCCTCGCCTATGTTGCTGCCCGCGAGGTGTTCGGGCTCGAGGCGCTGCATGCCCAGATCGACTCGCTCGACGGGATCATCGCCGGAGCGGTGCAGCTGGAGTTGCACGCCGCAGTGACGGCGCTGCTGCGTCAGGAGTCGCTGTGGTTCCTCCGCCATGCCGATCTGACGAGCGGCTTGGCGCCGGTGGTGGAGGTCCACGGCGCCGGTGCCGCGACACTGGCCCGTATGATGCCGCATGGCCTACCGGCGGCCTTGCGCGAGGCGGTGGTGGCCCGGGCCGGGCAGATGGAAGTNCAAGGTGTACCGGCGCCTCTTGCACAGCGCCTCGCCANNCTGCCGGTGCTGGGCTTTGCCAGTGACGTGGTGCTGGTGGCAGAGCGCGCCGGGGCGACCGTGGAGGAAGCCGCGGAAGNCTTCTTTGACCTGTTCGATAGCTTCGGGCTGGGGCCGGTGCTGGAACAGGCACGGGCGCTGCACCTGCCGGACCGCTTCGACCGGATGGCACTGGACCGAGCTCTCGCCAACCTGCTGCGGGCGCAGCGCGACCTTGCCGGCGACGTGCTCCGCAGTGGCGATGGTCCGGTAGCGCAACGGCTGGAGGAGTGGCGGCAGCGACACGAGCGCAGCATCGGGCGAACGGCGGGAGCGATGACCGCACTGAGCGAAGGGAAACTGACAGTGTCGCGATTGTCGGTCACTGCGGGCCTGCTGTCGGACCTAGCGCAGGAGGGTTAGGCCCGGGTGCGTCCAAAGTCGTGTTGCGCGCGTTGCCGGGTTCGGGAGACTGACCGGACAAGGAGACGAGCATGACAGAACTCGCGCAGTGGCTTTCCCAGCAACCCGTCGACCGCGAGCTTGGCTCGGTNGTGNCCAGCATGGCAGCGGCGGGAGCGGAGATCGTCGGCATGCTGGAGCAGGCCCCGATCGAAGGACTGGTGGGGCTGGTNGGTTCGGTCAATGTGCAGGGCGAAGAGCAGAAGCAGCTCGACGTCATCAGCAATGACATTGTTCTCAAGCACTTGCGCCAGAACCCGGCGGTTTCGATTCTGGTGTCGGAAGAGCTGGATGAAGCCGTTCACATGGAGAATCANGGCGCCTACATGGTGGCGACCGATCCGCTGGACGGTTCCTCCAACCTCGACGTGAACGTGACGGTCGGCACGATCTTCTCGGTGCTGCGGACCGGTGGCGGGCTGACGCAGCCGGGTACGGCGCAGGTGGCGGCGGGGTACATCGCCTATGGTCCGGCGACAACGCTGGTGGTGACCGTGGGCGGTGGCGTAGCGGTGTTCACGCTCGACAAGCACGGCACCTTCCGGATGACGCACGAGAAGGTGCGGGTGCCGGAGGCCTCGGCCGAATACGCCATCAACACGGCTCGGGAGCGGTTCTGGGACGCGGCCACAAGGGGCTATGTCGCCGAGAACGTCGCAGGCGAGAGCGGCCCGGCGGGCAAGCGCTACAACATGCGCTGGATCGGCTCGATGGTGGCCGATGTGCACCGCATCCTGATGCGGGGCGGGATTTTCCTTTATCCGCTGGACAGCGAAACCGCGAGCAAGGGCGGCCGGTTGCGGCTGCTCTACGAAGCCAATCCGATGGCAATGCTGATGGAGCAGGCCGGGGCGGCAGCCACCACCGGCACGCAGCGGATCCTCGACGTGGTGCCGACAGGGATTCACCAGCGGGTACCGGTGATCCTTGGTTCGAGCGAGGAGGTGCGGCGGGTGGAGGCCTGGTACGCGAAGGTGTAGCGACGCGGTTGTTCCAGAGGCTTCGCGCGGCAAATTGCAACGTTGCCGCGATCAGGCTAGGAAGGCGCGCATAGTGGCGGCACAGCCGCGGGAGAGAGCATGCGCGACGTCGAAACCACCCTGCCCCGGACCAATTCCAGCCCATGGCAGAGCCGGCCGTTCCACCGGCAGTACCTGATGCGGCAGGCCAACAATCTGTTCGACTTCTTCGAGGCGCCCTCGATCAATCCCAAGGGCGGGTTCTTCGAACTCGGCGACGAGGGCAAACCGGTGACGCCGGACAACGCCGTACGGCAGATCCATGTCACCACCCGCATGATCCACTGCGCCACGATCGGCAGCCTGATCGGCCGCCCAGGGTCGGACGAGATCGTCGACCACGGGATGCAGTACCTGTGGAACAAGCATCGCGACCAGCGCCATGGCGGCTATGTCTGGTCGCTGGATGATGAGGGGCATGTCGATCCGACCAAGCAGGCCTACGGCCATGCCTTCGTGCTGCTGGCGGCCTCGAGCGCGAGCCTCGTTGGGCACCCGCTGGCGCCGAAGGTGCTGGCCGACGTGACCGAGGTCATCAACACCCGCTTCTGGGACGACAAGGCCGGNGCGGTGCGCGAGGAGTTCGCCAACGACTGGTCGAACATCAGTGCCTATCGCGGGCAGAACTCGAACATGCACCTCACCGAGGCGCTGATGGCGGCGTTCGAGGCGACCGGGGACAGGAGCTATCTCAACAAGGCCGAGCGCATTGCCGGGCTGATCATCGCCCGCAATGCCGTGCCGCTGGGGCATCGGGTNGCCGAGCACTTCCANGAGGACTGGACGCTCGACAAGACCTACAAGCATGAGAGCGAGATGTTCCGCCCGTCCGGNACGACGCCCGGGCACTGGCTGGAATGGGCGCGNCTGCTCTATCAGCTGTGGGTNCTGGGCTCGAAGNCGCACTCGTGGATGCCNGACGCCGCCCGCAACCTGTTCCGCAGCGCCGTCGATCTCGGCTGGGACAAGGTGCATGGCGGCTTCTTCTACACGCTCGACTGGGACGACCAGCCGGCGATGCGCGAGAAGCTGTGGTGGCCGGTGGCCGAGGCCATCGGGGCGGCGGCGTTCATTTCGGCGCATGACGTCAGCGAAGATTATTTCCAGGCGTGGTACCGGTGCCTGTGGGACTATGCCGAGAACCACGTGATCGACCACGAACGCGGCGGCTGGCACAGCGAGCTCACCGAGGATCTGCGGCCGGCCTCGCGGCTGTTTACCGGCAAGCCGGACATCTACCATGCCCTGCAGGCCTGCCTGATCCCGCTTTATCCGGCGACCGGCAGCCTGACGCGGGCGATCATCGAGGCCGACCACACGATCAAGCGCGGCCACTAAGCCGGACAACCGAACGGCGCCACATGCGTTCTGCCTCCGCAACAGGAGGCAGAACATGCAGGATCTCAACGGCAAGGTCGCTCTGGTCACGGGTGCCGGATCGGGTATCGGCAAGGCGGCGGCCCTGAAGCTGGCCGAGGCCGGTGCCAAGGTGGTGGTGATGAGCCGCACGGCCGAGGAAATTGAAGCCACCGCACGCGAGATCGAGGCCGCGGGCGGTACGGCCAAGGCGATCACCGCCGACACCAGCGACGACGCCAAGATGAAGGCGCTGGTGGACGAGACCATCAAGACCTTCGGCCGGCTCGACATCGTGGTGGCCAATGCCGGCATCAACGGCGTCTGGGCNCCGATCGATGACCTCAAGCCGGAAGAGTGGGACAAGACCATNGCGGTAAACCTGCGCGGCACGTATCTGACGATCCACCATGCCGTGCCGCATCTGAAGCGCGGTGGTGGCGGATCGATCGTGGTGATCGCCTCGATCAATGGTACCCGNACCTTCACCAATCCCGGTGCNACGGCCTATTCGGTGACCAAGGCCGGNCAGGTGGCGATGACGCAGCAACTGGCGGTGGAACTGGGCCAGCACCGCATCCGCATCAATGTGATCTGCCCCGGAGCCATTGAATCGGAGATCTCCGACAANACACAGCAGCGCAATTCCGACGAGGCGGAAGTCCCGGCGGAATTCCCCGAGGGTGATATCCCGCTGACCGGNGGCAAGCCCGGCAAGGCGGAGGATGTTGGCGATGCCATCCTGTTCCTCGCNTCGGATGCCTCGCGGCANATCACCGGGACGCCGATCTGGCTTGATGGCGGGCAGAGCCTGCTGCGCTAGCATGGCCGCTGCGCGGGCGGTCACATTGCTTTGAGGCGTGGAGGGGGTTACACGAGCGGCGAACCGCAGTTGAGCCCCCTTCATGTCCAGCACTCCTGCCCTTGCCGAGCCCATCGCAGGTCTGACCGAGCTGGTNNTGGAGGCCGCCCTGGCGGCGTCGGCGGTGATCATGGAGGTTTATGGNCGACCGATCACCGCGGTTGCCAAGGCCGACGGCTCACCGGTGACCGAAGCCGATGCCGCGGCGGAAGCNGTTATTGTTCAGCATCTTAGCGGAACAGGCATTCCCATTCTTGGTGAGGAAAGCGTAGCCGCCGGGATCGTGCCGGAACTGGGCGAGCGCTATTTNGTCGTCGATCCGCTCGATGGGACCAAGGAGTTCATCAAGCGCAACGGCGAGTTCACCGTGAACATCGCGCTGGTCGAGCATGGCGTCCCCACGCTGGGCGTGGTGCTGGCGCCGGTCACCGGAGAGGCCTTTGTCGGCGGTAAAGCGGGAGCTTTCCGTTACCATCTCGACGGCAAGCGCAGTGAAATCGGGGTAATCCATGCCGAAAAGCTGCGCATCGTCGCCAGTCGTTCACACGGTCATGTGGCGCTGGCGGAACTCTGCCGGATTCTGAACGTGGAAGCGGACGTGTCGGTCGGCTCTTCGCTGAAGTTCTGCCTGCTGGCAGATGGGCGCGCTCAGCTTTACCCCCGCTTTACCCCGACCTGCGAGTGGGACACCGCGGCGGGGCAAGCCGTGCTAGAGGCGGCGGGCGGTGCGGTGGTGACCCTCGACGGACAGCCGATGCGCTATGGCAAGCATGCAGCGGGNTTCCTCAACCCNTATTTCGTGGCGGCTTCCAGCCTGGAACTGGCGCAGCGGGCAGCTTCGGAGATGGCGCGCCTGGTGGACTGATCCGCCAGCCATGCAACCAGCGCTTAACTGATCTGACACGAGCGTGAGCAGCATTCCCTTGCGGCCGANCCGGCGAGGGATATAAACACCCGGCATATATCGAACCAGCATATGCTTGGGAAACCCACGCGCATGAACGTCCGCACCTTGTGCCTGTCGATCCTCTACGAGGGCGACGCGACCGGATACGAAATCCGCCGCCTCTGCGTGGAAGGCGAATGCGCCTACTTCGTGGACGCGAGCTTCGGCTCGATCTACCCGGCCCTGGCGCGGCTCGAAACCGAAGGTCTGGTGACGAGCCGGACCGAGCAGCAGGACGGCAAGCCGGCGAAAAAGATCTACTCGATCACCGATGCCGGCCGTGACGCCTTCGTTGCCGCTTTGGGGGAACCCCTGGGCGACGACGTGTTCCGCAGTCCGTTCCTGTTGTTCGCCCGGTTCGCGCACATCCTGCCGCGGGAACTGGTGGAGAGCCGGGTTCAGGAACATGCGGACAAGATCGCGCAAGGTATCAAGACGATCGAGACCGCACAGAACGAGCGACAACTGACACCGGCTGACAAGTGGGTGCTCGATTACGGACGCACCGTGCTGGGTGTTGCGGAACAATACATGCGTTCCCATATGCACGAACTCATCACGATGGCGAGAGCAGAGCCAAAGAAGGCTGCAGCGGAATAAGGGGCGACAACAACAATGCGTGCACTGTTTTCTTATGGACTGGCCTTCGGCATCCTCCTGCTTGCGGCCGCGTGGTTTGCTACCGGAACCCTGGTGCAGGGCGGTCAGGGCCCGGGCAATGGCGAACGCCCGATCATCTCGGTGATCGAGGGCAAAGATCATGGCCCCCTGTCCTCGCAGCTGGAGAATGCCGGACTGCTGGCGCAGCATGAAGCTCCCGCCAGCGATCCGTCCCTGACTATCGCCCAGCGCAATCAGTCCGAACAGGCGGAAGAGCCGCTGCAGGACGTGCGCACGGTGCTCTATACCGCACAGCCCATGCCGATCGAGGTGCCGCTGCGTGGCCGCACCCAGGCCAAGTCGGTCGTGACGGCTGTAGCCGAGACCGGCGGCACCGTGGAAACCGTGCATGTGACCAAGGGCGAGCGGGTTGCGGCGGGTGACCTGCTGTGCACGCTCGACCAGGGCACGCGCGCCGCTGCGGTGGCGCAGGCCGAAGCAGGCCTCGCCCAGGCCCAGGTGGCGCTGCAGCAGGCACAGACGGACGTCGAGACCAATGCCAGCCTTCGCGACCGTGGCCTTGCACCGGCGAACACCGCCTCGCAGCTGCAGGTGGCGTTGAGCGGCGCCCAGGCACAGGTCCGCGCGGCCGAAGCCGGCCTCGACAACGCCAAGGCGGAGCTCGCCCGTACGGAGATCAAGGCCAAGGTGGACGGGCTGGTGCAGGATCCGGTCGCCGTTGCCGGCTCGATGCTGGCCGCCGGCGCGCCATGCGCCACCATCATCCAGCTCGATCCGATCGTGTTCACCGGCATGGTGCCCGAGGTTCACATCGGTCTGGCCAAGCTGGGCCTGCCGGCCAGCATCAAGACCGTCACCGGCCAGCAGGTCGACGGCAAGGTGAGCTACATCGCCTCGCAGGCGGACAACGCCACCCGCGCCTTCCCGGTGGAAATCGAAATCCCGAACAGCGATTTCGCCATTCGGGACGGGGTGACTGCCGAAGCCATCGTCAACATCGGTACCGCACCGGGGCACCTGCTGCCGCAGTCAGTGCTGACCCTCGACGATGATGGCGTTCTGGGCGTTCGCACCGTGGAAGACGGCAAGGTGGCCTTCCATGCGGTGACCATCGTCAGNGACACCCGTCAGGGNGTCTGGGTGACCGGCCTGCCGGCAATCGCCCAGGTGATCACCGTGGGCCAGGAAAACGTAGCGGCCGGTCAGGCCGTGAATGCAACCGCGGCGGGCGCTGCGGAGGCAACAGAGTCCGAAACGACTACCGAAACCTTCGCCAGCTAGGACGCTCGCCATGCTCGATTTCATCGAAAAAATCCTGCGTATGCCCAGGGTCGTGCTCACGGTCATGGTCATCATGCTCGGAGCGGGCACCGCGGCCTATCTGTCGCTGCCGAAGGAAAGCTTCCCGGCGATCGACGTGCCCTACCTGTACGTCTCGATCGTCCAGACCGGCGTCTCGCCCAAGGATGCCGAGAACCTGCTCGCCAAGCCGGCGGAGGAGGAACTCGCCAACCTGCCGAACCTGGTCAACATCAGTTCGACCTCGACCACCGGCCATGCCTCGGTGTTCCTCGAGTTCGACATCAATGCGGACAAGGACCAGGCGCTGCAGGACACGCGGGCCCGTATCGACGCCATCCGCGCCAAGCTGCCGGAGGACGCCAAAGATCCGAGCGTGCACGAAGTCGACCTGGTGGGCATGCCGATCATTTCGGTAGCCGTCTATGGTTCTGCACCCGAGAAGGAACTGGTGCGCCGCGCCGAGCAGCTGCAGGACCGGATCGAAGCCATTCCGGAAGTGCGCGAGGCCGTGCTCTCCGGCGCCCGTGACGAACAACTCGAGGTTCGTATCGACCTGTTGCGGCTCGAAGCCTACGGACTGACGGCCGGCCAGCTGTTCGACGCCCTGGCGCGCAACAACATGGTGGTGCCGGGCGGCACGCTGAACACCGGCAACGGCTCGTTCAACATCGAAGTGCCCGGCCTGATCACCACCGCCGAAGACGTCTACAGCCTGCCGCTGAAGACCGACGGCAATACCGTGGTGACCTTCGGCGACGTCGCAACCATTACCCGTACGCTGGCCGATGCCACCGAATACACGCAGGTGAACGGTTCGCCGGCGCTGATCCTTGGCGTGTCCAAGAAGCTCGGAACCAACATCATCGATGTGTCCGAGAAGGTTCGGGCCGTGACNGANGAAGCCGCGGCCGAGTGGCCNAGCGGGGTGTCCTACTCGTTCTTCCTCGACCAGGCCGACACGACGACGCACCTGTTCCGCTCNCTGGAAGCTGCGGTGCTGACCGCCGTNGCGCTGGTGCTGATCACCTGCGTTGCGACCCTGGGTGTTCGTCCGGCACTGATGATCGGCCTTTCCATCCCGCTGTCGTTCATGATGGCGTTCCTGGTGGCGCAGACGCTGGGCATGAGCATCAACATGATGGTGATGTTCGGCCTGGTGATCGCCGTGGGCGTGCTGGTCGACGACCCCGTCGTGGTGGTGGAATACGCCGAACGAAAGCTGCAGGAGGGTGTCTCCAAGAAGGAGGCGTTCATCCTCGCGGTACGCAAGATGTTCGTGCCGGTGGTTGGTGCCACCGCCACGACGCTCGGTGCNTTCGTGCCGCTGCTGTTCTGGCCCGGNATCATCGGCAAGTTCATGAGCTACCTGCCGATCATCGTGATCATCGTCATGGTGGCGTCGCTGATCTCGGCGCTGATCTTCATGCCNGTGATNGGTGCCGTCATCGCCTCGAGCCACGTGGACGAGAAGGCGAAGGCCAAGGCCGACATCGTGATGTACCCGGACAAGTTCGACTCCAAGAAGGTCGGCGGACTGACCGGCATCTATGTGCGAACGCTGGAGCACCTGCTGCGCTGGCCGCTGCCGACCCTGGCAGTAGGCTTTGCCATCATCNTCGGCATCTTCGTGACCTATGCCAACAACCCGACCGGCACCGAAGCCTTCCCCGCCTCNGANCCGGAATACGCGACGGTGGCGGTGGTCGGCCGCGGCAACTACTCGCCCGAAGAGATCCGCGACATGCTGATCGAGGTCGAGCAGGAGATCATGCAGGTCAACGGCATTCAGGACGTGATCATGCAGTTCGGCTCGACCGGTGCCTTCGGCTCGACCCCGCCCGACACCATCGGCAATTTCCAGCTGCAGCTGGTGAACTGGAACCACCGTGTGCCGGCCGAGCAGATCTTTGCCGATATCCGCGGACGGGTTTCCGACATCGCAGGCCTCGACATCCAGGTACTGGCGGCCGAGAACGGGCCGCCTGCCGGCAAGGACATCAACATTCGTGTGGAGTCGACCAACTACGACGACCTGGTGCCCGCCGTCACCGCGATCCGCAATCACCTGGCCAGCTGGCCGGAGACCGTGGACCTCGAGGACGGACGCCCCTCCCCCGGCATCGACTGGCAGATCACCATCGACCGGGTGGAAGCCGCCAAGTACGGGATCGGCGTGCGCGAGCTGGCGCCCTATGTGCAGCTCATCACCTCAGGCGTGAACCTGGGCACCTATCGCGACGCACAGACCGGCGACGAGCTCGACATCAAGGTCCGCCTGCCGCAGGAGGAGCGCACCTTCGACGCGCTCGACTCCATGCGGATCGCAACCACGCAGGGCATGATCCCGGTGGCCAACTTCATCGACCGCACGCCGGTGCCGAAGGTGGCCAATATCGAGCGCCGCAACCAGGTCTATGTGATGGCCGTGGCTGCCGGGCTGACCGGGCTGCCGGAAGGCGTCTACCCTGCCGACAAGGTGCGCGAGCTGCAGGCCTGGATCGGGGAACAGGATTTCCCCGAGACGATCACGGTTGCCTTCACCGGGGCCGAGGAACAGATGGGCGATGCCAATGCCTTCATCGTGCAGGCCTTCGGCATGGCGATGTTCCTGATCTTCTTCATCCTGCTGCTCGAGTACAACAGCTTCTACCAGGTGATGGTGACCCTCACGACGGTGATCATGAGCGTGGCGGGCGTGCTGCTCGGCATGCTGATGACCGGCATGAGCTTCTCGGCGATCATGACCGGCCTCGGCATCGTGGCGCTGGCGGGCATCGTGGTGAAGAACGGCATCGTGCTGATCGACACCTACAATGACTACAACCGCCACCAGGGCGTGGAGCCGATCAAGGCGATGCTGCTCACCGCTGCGCAGCGCGTGCGGCCGGTGCTGCTCACCGCGTTCCTGACCGCACTGGGCGTGATCCCGATGTGGGCGAACGTGGAGTTCGACTTCCTCCGCCGCGAGATCGTGGTGGGCGGGCTTGCCGGGTCGTGGTTCATCCACCTGTCGGCGGCGCTGGTGTCCGGCCTGTTCTTCTCGACGGCGCTGACGCTGGTGATGGTGCCGGTGATGATCACCGCGCCGAGCGTGATGTGGCGGCAGATCAAGGGCGTCGGCTCGGCTTTCGCCCGGCTCGGCCGGTGGGCCAGTGGACGTGGCCGCCAGACCGCGGTGGCCGCAGGGCCGGCGGGCTTTGACGGTATGGCGG
>Ga0065721_10053007_pt1 | contig 10725 bp, 10 predicted proteins | sample Mesricmetagenome_FD_59108 | JGI IMG/M metagenome (GOLD analysis project Ga0065721, IMG submission 59108) | Mesophilic microbial community from rice straw/compost enrichment Sample: eDNA_1 v2 (version 2) | ecosystem: Engineered > Solid waste > Grass > Composting > Bioreactor | place: USA: Davis...
GCGAGACGGCGCTAGACCGGCGGGCGGAGGCGCCGCAGGCCAAATAGCGCCGCGAGACGGCGCTAAGCCGGCGGCATGAAATCGCTGGTACTGTCGGCTAACTTGTAACTTCTAACTCTTTTGCTGCCCGTAGCAGGTACAAGCCAGCCTTTTTCGACGAGGGCATCCAATTGTCCGTAGACGAAAGTTTTTTGTTTTCCCAAGCATTCGCAGGCCATGGCGACCGTGATGGGGGCGGCGGAACGGGAGGCTAGACGGATGATTTCCCGTTGGTATAGCGGAAGAGCGAGCAAACTCGATTTGTCTTCTCCGTACCACTGGTCGAGCATTCTTCGAATATGCTTTTGGCAAGCGAACGGATTCTCTTTCAACTTGTCGATGGAGAAACGCAAAATATTCCAATTGCCGAGAACGATCTCGTTCTGCCTGTCCAAGTTGCGCGAGAAGGAGTTTCGATCGACATCCCGCGCATGCGAGCCGAAGCCGTCGATTTCGATGCAGGCAGGTCTAGGTAAACGGATATAGCCGTAATCCATGTAGCCATAGTTGCCCTCGGCGTCGACGAATTCGTATTCCGGATGCAGATCATCGAGATGACCGACGGCTGGCCACCAAACGTGCTCGAGGAACAGCTTCTCCCCGAAGCCGTGACGATGCCGGATTCTTCGGCGTCTTTCTCCTTGGCTTAACGCGATGTGCCGGTCCAGCCAACTCCGATAGTCCTCTTCGAAACAGGGGCTCATTGCCGATCTCTCCCGGGGAAAAAAATAACCGCTCCGATCCCCGTAGGAATTAGAGCGGTGTGCTTCACGCGCATAAGCCTATATTAACCGAACGGGAAGAAACTGTCACTCATCATCGTTGATCAACCGTTATTCACAATCGTTAGTCGAGATCGATGGAGTCGAGGAAAACATATCCACATGTGAAAAAGAGAGGAGGCACGATTTTCGGCCAAATAGCACGCGCATCATCGATGTTATCAACAGGAAGTGGGGAAAACATGGGGGGTTGCTGTGGAAAAGTGAATAAAAACTGTGAGTAAGTCGAATAAACCTGTGTATAGAGGTGTGTTTAGCTGATAATGGCGATTATTCGGACAATTTATACACATGCGGATAAGCCGATATCGCGGTTTCTTCGGGGGCTGTCCGACTTGCCGCCCGTTTCCGCTTTCCGGAAAAGCGAACTCTCGGCCGAATGGCGGACCGCGCTTTTCCTCGGTTGCTTCGGGAGGGTATAATGGAACACAAAGCGAGACCGACCTCATCCCGTCGCCCGGCGCGCGGGAGCGGCTCGCATCGATAAGCGGGAGGAATCGCCATGGGTTTTCAAACGGAATTCAATTCGGTATGCAAGTTCAAGTCCGAACAGGAGCTTTACGAGCTGCTGGAATACGGTCGGGGGAAAATGGTCAAAAAGCAGTTTCGAGTCTTCCCTACGGGACAGAAGGTCATCGCCTATACGCCCGACAACCAAGCCGTCGCGATCGTTAAGATCGTCGCGTCCATCGCGGAGATCAATTTCCAGGGAGAAGAAGTGACGCAAGTGGAGATGGAGCTGGTCCGGCGCCTGACGGACGAAGAGGCTCGCGTTCAGACGGCTCTCGCACATGAAATGTTCTTCGGAGAGCCATCCTAGCCGGCAGACGGACAACACAGCTGGCAGGAGCGTGAAACAGCATGATCGTGCGATTCGGGTACGTCGCGATGTCCATGCAGCTGGAAAACGCCTCTCCATCGAAAACGATGACGATGGCGAGCTTCTCCAAGCTGCCGGACCGGGAAGCGGGGCTTCGCCGGTTGGAGCGGATCGCCCGGGAAAACTTGCATAATACGCTTCGGCTTCTGAAGCACAACCGATACATAGGCGTTCAGGTGTACCGGATGACGTCCAAGCTCATCCCGCTCGCTACCCACGCCGATATGCAGGATTGGGACCCCTATCCCGCGCTCGCGGATGCGTTCGCCGAGGTAGGGGCTTTCGTGCGGGAGCATGAGATGAGGGTTTCCTTCCATCCGGACCATTTCACGGTGATCAGTACCCCTCGCGAGGAAGTTCTGCGCAATTCGATCCGGGATTTGAACCATCACGTTCGGATGCTGGAGGCGATGGGCCTCGACGGCCGCGCGCTGAACAATATTCACGTAGGGGGCAGCTACGGCGACAAGAAGGCTTCCGGCCGAAGGTTCGCGGAGCAGTTTCGCGGCATCGAGAGGAGAATCGCCGAGCGGATCACCCTCGAGAACGACGACAAAACGTTCACCGCCGAAGAGACGCTCGCCATCGCCGAGGAAGTCGGCGTTCCGATGGTGCTCGATATCCATCATCACGCGGTGAATAATCCCGACGGCACGGACGTCGTCTCGCTATGGCCGAGAATCGTCCGCACATGGGCGCTGTTCGGGTGGAACGCCGCCCACGCGAACGAGCCGTCTCTCATGCTCCCGCCGAAGATTCACGCCTCCAGCCCCAAGAGCGAGTCCGATCCCCGCGGGCACGCGGATAACGTGGACCCGGGCCCGCTGCTCGATTTTCTCCGCTCCATCGCGCGTTCTACGCCGGCGGTCGACGTCATGATCGAAGCGAAACGGAAGGATGAAGCTTTGCTTCGTCTCATGGCCGACCTGCGAGAGCTCGAGTCGCGCGGGGAACCGGTTCGGGTCGTCGGCGGAGCTTGCGCGGAGATTCCGTAACGGGGGGCGGCGGCATCGCGCAAAGATGGTTGCAATCCCCGGCGAAATCGGGTACGTTGGAAAAAGAAGGATGCTTGTCGGCTAAGGGACGACTTAGGGTGACGCGAAGCATTCTTATTTTTTCGAAGAAGGGAATGACCGGCATGGACGGATTGCTGAAGGGGAAAAACATCGTAGTCATGGGCGTTGCCAACGAACGGAGCATCGCTTGGGCCATCGCGCAGTCTCTGGCGTCCCAAGGGGCGCGGCTCGTATTTACATACGAGAACGAACGGGTAGAAGAACGGGTTAATAAGTTGGCCTCTACGATCGAAGGCTCGATTACCGTTCCATGCAACGTCTCGTCGGACGAGGAGGTCGAAGCGCTGGCCTTCCGCTTGAAGGAGGAGATAGGCGTCCTGCACGGAATCGCGCATTGCATCGCTTTCGCCAAGTCCGAGGAGCTTGACGGGCTGTACGTCGACACATCCAGAGCGGGCTTCGCGCTGGCTCACGACGTAAGCGTTTACTCGCTCACGGCGGTCGTCCAGCGGCTCTATCCGCTGATGACCGAGGGCGGCAGCATCGTTACGCTGACGTATCTGGGCGCGGAACGCACGCTGCCGAATTACAATGTCATGGGCGTGGCCAAAGCCGCCCTGGAAGCCTCCGTGCGTTATCTCGCCAGCGACCTGGGCCCGAACGGCATCCGCGTGAACGCGATCTCCGCCGGACCGATCCGCACGCTCGCGGCCAAAGGAATCGCCGGCTTCAACACGATCCTGAAGGTCGTCGAGGAGGAAGCTCCCCTTCGCCGGAACACCGAGGCGAACGAAGTCGGAGATACCGCGTTGTTCCTGATGAGTCCGTGGTCCCGAGGGATTACGGGAGAAATCGTTCACGTCGACAACGGCTACCATATCGTAGGCTGATTTTCGAACGCGGCCGCAAGCCTCCGCGCCGAGACGATCCGGCGCGGAGGCTTTTTCGACATCGGAAGAAAGGCCCGAAGTTCCATGCCCGCCGGCCGATAATGTGATATGATGAATTGAAAAGATAGACGGGGCGCTCGTCCGGAAGGTGTGCGGTTGACGCAACCGTCCGGCTGCGTTTCCGTATAGGATAGGAAGGGGACAACCTGTTCCCGTTAACGATTTCGTAGAACAGAGGGATGAGTTCATGGACGCCAACCAGCCGGAGAGCGTGATCGGCGGCAAGAGCTTCACCGCGGTCGCCGTCAATTGCGCGGCCAAAGCGGGAGAGTGGATCAAAAGCAAGATCGGCAACGTGACCCAATTAAACACGAAATATTCGGCCCAAGACCTCGTCACGGAGGTAGACAAGGGCGCTGAACGCATGATACGCAATTTGGTCGCGACCCACTTCCCGGAGCATTCCTTCCTCGGAGAAGAAGGCGTGGAGCCCGGCCCGTCGGCCTCCGCCAAGGCGCTGGAGCAGGTAAGCGACGCGGAATATTTGTGGATCGTCGATCCGGTGGACGGCACGACGAATTACGTGCACGGTTTTCCTTTCTATTCGGTATCGATCGCGCTCGCTCACCGCGGGCAAGTGATCGTCGGCGTCGTTTACGATCCGTCGCGAGACGAGCTGTTCGTGGCGGAAAAAGGCAAAGGAGCTTACGTACACGGTCGCAAGATGAGCGTCTCTCCCGAAGAGACGCTGGGTCAAAGCCTGATCGCAACGGGGTTTCCGGCGGATCCGCGCGTGGCGCTGCCCTTGAATTTGAGAAGCGTTCAATCGATCGCTCCCCAAGTCCGGAACCTGCGCGTCGCCGGTTCGGCCGCGCTTCATCTGGCTTACGTCGCGGCGGGCCGGTTGTCGGGCTTCTGGGAATACAACCTGAGCGCCTGGGATATCGCGGCGGGCTCCTTGCTCGTCCAAGAGGCCGGCGGACGGTTGTCCGACGTATCGGGCGAGCCGTACAGGCTGGCGGTGCGCAACGTGGCCGCGACCAACGGGCATATTCACGAGGAATTGATTCGCGAGCTGAAGGCCGCGGGTAATTAACACATGAGATTCGAGTCTTTCGACCATCCTAGACGTGGAAAGGGGGCGAGGACATGAACCGAGAGGAAGCGGAAGAGCTGCTGGCCCGCAAGCTGGCCGAGGAGCCGGCGGACGCCGGGGAAGAGGAAGCCTCGGCCAAGGCGGTCAAGCGGCTGGCGCCTCGCTGGGAGATTCGCGTCCAGGCGCAGCTCGATCCGGTCGTCGAAGAGACGAAAGCTTACCGCGCGATGGCGCGGGAGGTCGACGACAGGTACGCGGACGTGAAAACCGAAAACAAACCGGAAGGGCGTTCCCGTTAACGGGCGCGCCTTTTCGGTTTTTGCGGCCGTGTGTGGCGCATGACGGCCGCATCGGCCCCGGTTTTAAGCGGTATAGGCCGCGGAAGGGGCCGATGCCCGCCCGTCCGGCTGCCAAGGCGAGGTGCGGGAAACGGCGCGGGTGCGGTGCTGCAGTCAGGCGTAACCGAATTAGGGAGCGGGAATCGGCGCTTGTGCGGCGCTGCAGTTAGGCGTAACCGAAATAGGGAGCGGGAAACGGCTCGGGTGCGGTGCTGCAGTCAGACGTAACCGAATTAGGGAGCGGGAAACGGCGCGGGTGCGGCGCTGCAGTCAGACGTAACCGAATTAGGGAGCGGCCCCCTCCATATGCACGAAAGCGACGAGCAGCCGGATCCGCGGATCCGGTCGTTCGTCGCTTTTTAGTGCCTCAACGGCCGGCGTCTGCCGCCATCTCGCGGAAGGATTCCTCCGCCGCGGCCAGCGTGGCATCGACGTCGGCGTCGGCATGCGCCGTCGTCAGGAACCAAGCCTCGTATTTGGACGGGGCGAGGTAGACGCCGCGTTCCAGCATGAGACGGAAAAAACGGCCGAACAGCTCGCCGTCCGAGCCTTGCGCCTCCTCGTAGTTCGTGACCGGGTGCGCGCAGAAATGCGTCGAGAACGCTCCGACGATCCGGTTGATCGTCAGCGGCACGCCATGGCGGTCGGCCGAGGCTTGCAGCCCCTCGCATAACCTGGTCGCCATCGCTTCCATGCGCGCGTAGACGCCGGGCCCGCGCAGCACTTCCAGGCATGCGATGCCGGCGAGAACCGAAGCGGGATTGCCGGCCATCGTACCCGCCTGGTAGGCGGGGCCGAGCGGGGCGATCATTTCCATCAGATCGGCGCGGCCGCCGTACGCGCCGATGGGCAGGCCGCCGCCGATGATTTTGCCGAGAGCGGTCAAATCGGGCCGGATCGCGCCATGGTCCGGGAAGGCCGAGAACGTCTGCGCCGACCCGTAATGGAAGCGGAACGCGCTGATGACCTCGTCGAAAATGACGAGCGCCCCCGCGTCGCGGGCCATGCGGCACAGCCCTTCGAGAAAGCCGGGCTTCGGCATGACCATGCCGAAGTTGCCGACGATGGGCTCGACCATGACGGCCGCGACCTGGTCTCCCCAATGCTCGAGCGCGACGCGCAGGCCGTCCAATTCGTTGAAAGGGACGGTGATGACTTCGCTGGCGATGCTCGGCGGAATGCCCGCGCTATCGGGAATGCCGAGCGTCGAAGGGCCGGAGCCGGCGGCGACGAGCACGAGATCGGCGTGGCCGTGATAGCAGCCGGCGAACTTGATGATCTTGTTGCGACCGGTGAACGCGCGAGCCGCTCTTATCGTCGTCATGACGGCTTCCGTGCCGGAGTTGACGAACCGGACCTTGTCCATCGAAGGAATCGCATCCTTCAGGGCTTCGGCCAGCCGGATCTCGTGCTCCGTCGCGGTTCCGTAAAGCGTGCCGGTACGCGCCGCCCGGACGATCGCCTCCGTGACCTTCGGGTGCGCGTGTCCCGTAATGATCGGGCCGAAGGCAGCCAAATAGTCGATATACTTGTTGCCGTCGACATCCCAGAAATAAGCGCCCTCCGCGCGTTCCATGAACACGGGGGCGCCTCCTCCAACGGCTTTGAATGAACGGGAGGGGCTGTTAACCCCGCCCACGATATGCCGCTGCGCTTCCTCGTACAGTCGCGCCGAACGTTTCCTTGCGTTCATTTTTCTACGTCAACCTCCGATTGCCTTGAATAATCGTCATTTTACGAACGGCGAGTCTCTCACCCGAAAATACCGCCCTTATCCGGCCGTAACCGAGGTCAGATCAGCTGCAAAAATTCGATTCTCATCTTCCATAGTCGAAAATAGCTGTACTTCTACAGTTATTCTTCGCTCGAATCGTCGATATTTTGGAAATAAGCGGATATCTACAGTTATTTCGGAGCGGATAGTCCCGTATGCGGGGCAAGGAAGAAAAATAACTGTACTTTTCCATCTGTTTTCTCTACTTAGGTTGTTTGACAAGAAAATAAATGTACTTATACAGTTATTTTCTCGCTCGAGGGAAAGACGAGACTTGCTGCCCGCCGCCGATAAAGGAATGAACCGGATTGGCTCCAGTCCATTCGAAATTTGCTGCAGTCGCTCCGCCGAGCCGGATGCCGTTCCAAGCCCGAAGCCCCGCTAATGGACGCCGAAGCCTCGAACCGCCGCCTCGGAGGTGCAGGCAACTCCTCTCCAGGGGTTACCCCGTCTTCCTCGAGCCTTCTCGCAGTCACTCCGCCGAGCCGGATGCCGTTCCCGAGCCCGAAGCCCCGCTGGAAGACGGGGAAGGCGAAGGGGGAACCTCCGTCTCGTCCGTGCCGAGCACTTCCTGCACGTATTCCTTCAGCTTGTCCCGGTCGCGGACGCCCAGCATGGCCGAGCCGCCGACGTTCTCGTCGTAGACGAGGTCCATCGGAGGGATTTGGGCCGAACCGGCTTGATGCGAGCCGTATCCCAAGCTGCCCAGCTTCAGCATGTCGTTCGCGGACATGTTCGTCTCGATGTACGGGATGACCTCGTTCAGAATGTCCGGCAGCTTCACCAGGTTCCAGCCGTTCTTCAGCTTGGAGGCGACCGCCTTCAGAAATTCGCGCTGCCGCTCCGTTCGCGTGAAGTCGGACAGCTTGTCGTGGCGAAACCGCACGTACTGCAAGGCTTTCTCCCCGTCGAGGTGCTGCTGGCCCTTTTTCAGATCGATATCGTACCGGTTGCCGTCCGCGTTGTCCGTCCATTTCATGTCCTTCTCGACGTAGAAATCGACGCCCCCGAGCGCATCGACGAGCTTGATGAATCCTTGGAAATCCACGTATACATAATACTGGATATCCAGCCCGATCAAGTTGCCGATCGTCTTCATGGCGAGCTCCGGACCGCCGAGGGTGATGGCCGTGTTGGCCCGATTGTCCTTGTACCCCGGAATTTCCACCCGCGTGTCCCGCAGGACGGAGAACAAGTGAATTTTCTTCGTGACCGGATCGAAGGAAGCGACCAGCATCGTATCGGAACGGGCGACTTCGCCTTCCCTCAGGCCCCGTTCGTCTCCGCCCATCAGCAGGACGTTCACGCGCTCCGAGCCTTCCCATTCGGGGGGCTTGTATTCCGGCTTCTGTTCGAACTGGCCGAAGCGCGATTCGTCCGGCGATTTCTGGGCTTGATTAAGCTCGTTGTAATTTTTCCACACCCACCAGCCCACGAGACATAAAAAAAGAAAGGCAATCGACAGTATGGTAAATAAAACGATCTTCCACTTTTTGCGCATTCCGTTGTGTCCTCTCGGTAAGCAGTATGTTAAAATTATAAAGTTTCGGCGATGGTATGCGCAAGTTCGGCCATAGAACGACGGCGATCGCGCATCCGAACTCGACTTGACTACGGGAGGTTCGAATGTTAGCCATAGACGTCCAACAGCTGCGCAAGCAGTTCAAAGTACAGAAAAACCGCGAAGGCCTCAAAGGCGCCCTGAAGGATCTGTTCAAGAGGGAGCATACCGAAGTGACGGCGGTCAAGGATATCAGCTTCGGGATTCCGCAAGGCGAAATCTGCGGTTACATCGGAGAGAACGGCGCCGGCAAATCGACGACGATCAAGATGCTCACGGGCATTCTCGTGCCGACCTCCGGCAAGCTGCTCGTGAACGGGTACGTGCCCTACAAGGACCGGGAAAAGTTCGTGCAGGAAATCGGCGTCGTGTTCGGTCAGAGAAGCCAGCTTTGGTGGGATATCGGGGTCATCGAGTCGTTCCGGCTGCTGAGAAAAGTATACCGGGTGGACGAGACCGATTTTCGCGGCAGGCTGGACGAGCTGGTGGAAACGCTGCAGCTGCAGGAGCTGCTCAATCGCCCCGTCCGCAAGCTGAGCTTGGGCCAGCGGATGCGCTGCGAGCTCGTGGCGGCGCTGCTTCACAATCCTTCGATCCTGTTCCTCGACGAGCCGACGATCGGACTCGATATCGTGGTGAAGACGGAAATCCGGGAGTTTCTGAAAAAGCTGAACCGCGAGCAGGGGACGACGATTCTGCTGACGACGCACGATCTGCAGGACATCGAAGCGCTGTGCTCGCGGGTCATCATGCTGGATGACGGCCGGATCATCTACGACGGAGGGCTCGACGAGCTGAAGTCGCGCTGGGGCAAAGGCCGGGAGATCGTGTTCCAGTTTACGGAGCCGGCGACTCTCTCCGAAGTGTCGGCGTACACCGCGGAGCTGGCGGTTCGGTGGACGATGGAGAACGACGTCACGGCCCGCGTATGGATTCCGAAGGAGATGAACGTATCGGACGTGCTGTCCCGCGTCGTCGGACGGAAGGAAATCAGCGACATCAAGATCATCGAGACGAACACGGACGAGATCGTCCGGGAGATTTACCAGTCGGGGAGCGCGGACTCGCCCCGCGACTTGTCGGCGTTAACCGGTGCCGGAGAGGCGAAGGAAGAGAAGCCGGCGGTCGCCGCGGGCACGGGGGCGGATAAGCCATGACGAGCGCGTATCTGGATTTCATCCGCATGCGTTTCCTGATGATGCTCGCTTATCGCGTCAATTATTACAGCGGAATCATCATCTACGCGATCAACATCGGCGCTTATTATTTTCTATGGAAGGCGATTTTCGGAGAAGCGGAGACGCTGCAAGGCTTTACGGTCATCCAGATGTCCACCTACGTGGCCGTGTCGTGGATGGCCCGGGCGTTCTATTTCAACAACCTGGACCGCGAAATCTCGAACGAGATCGTCGACGGCAGCGTGGCCGTTCAGATGATCCGGCCGTACTCTTATTTGCTGGTCAAGCTGATGCAAGGCTTCGGCGAAGGGCTGTTCCGGCTGCTGCTGTTCATGATTCCGGGGATGATCGTCGTGTCGCTCATTTTTCCGCTCGAGCTTCCGACCGACCCGATGCAGTGGCTCGTCTTCTTCGCGATGCTGTGGTTCAGCTTCCTGATCAATTCGCAGCTGAACATCCTGACCGGCTTGTGCGCGTTTTTCTTCGAGAACAGCCAAGGCATCATGTCGATGAAAAGAATCATGGTCGATCTGCTGTCCGGGGTCGTCGTTCCGATCGCGTTTTTCCCCGGTTGGGCGATCGCGGTCATGAACTGGCTTCCCTTTCAAGCGATCACGTATTTGCCGAGCTCCGTGTTCACGGGACGGATTCAGGGAGCCGACGCGTGGAACGCGCTGCTCGTGCAAGTCGTCTGGACCGTCGCGCTGATCGTGCCGATTCTGCTCGTCTGGCGCGCGGCGCGGCGGCGGCTGTTCGTGCAGGGAGGTTGAGCCGATGAACAAGTTTGCTTTTACGCTCGGGCTGTACCGCGAATATTTCGCGAATTATATGAAGACGAAGCTAAGCTACCGGGCGGACTTCTGGATCGAAGTGCTGTCCGACCTGATGTTCAACGGCCTGAACCTCGTGTTCATCTTCATCGTGTTTATGCACACGCCGTCCCTCGGGACCTGGAGCGAAGCGGAGGTCGTGTTCGTGTACGGCTACTTCATGATCGCGCAGGGCCTGTTCTCGACTTTCTTTAACCTGTGGAATTTCAGCGAGCGTTATATCGTCAAGGGCGAGATGGACCGCGTGCTGACGCGTCCGGCGCATTCGCTGTCCCAAGTGATGCTGGAAAACATGGATCCGCCGGCGATCGTCGGATCGCTGGTCGGCCTGGTCATCATGA
>Ga0065721_10053008_pt1 | contig 10725 bp, 10 predicted proteins | sample Mesricmetagenome_FD_59108 | JGI IMG/M metagenome (GOLD analysis project Ga0065721, IMG submission 59108) | Mesophilic microbial community from rice straw/compost enrichment Sample: eDNA_1 v2 (version 2) | ecosystem: Engineered > Solid waste > Grass > Composting > Bioreactor | place: USA: Davis...
TTTTGGGGGTGAGCGGTCGGGGTGAGGTGTATTTTGTGGAAAATGGTGAGGCGATCACGCGGTGGTGAGGTCCTTCCTGATGTGGTCGAGGAAAGCGTCTACTGAGCGGTTGACGATATCGAACACTTCCTGGAATAATCTTTCGTCGCCATAATAGGGATCGGGCACTTCTCCCCTTCCTTTCGGATCGAACTCCCGTAGTAACATCACCTTATTGTCAACGGGACGGCCATTCGCAAGGCGCATGATGTTCTGGTAGTTGCTTTTGTCCATAGCAAAGATGTAGTCAAACCGATCAAGGTCTTCTGCGGTGAGTTGCCTCGCGCAATGTTCGATGGCCACTCCGTTCTTCCGGGCGTTGGCGATCGTTCGTGGGTCTGCTCCATCACCGATGTGATAGTTTGACGTACCACATGAGTCAACTTCGATAAAGTCAGCGAGGTTAAGATCGCGTACTCTTTTCTTCATAATGGCAGCTCCGAGTGGAGATCGGCAGATGTTGCCCAGGCAGACAAATAAGACTTTAACCTTCTTCATAACGCCGGCAAAAATAGCAAAAATGCTGGCGTTCCCTTAAACCTGCGAGTGCAGGCGTCACCAAATGTTAGGGAATAAAAAAGGCAGATGACCGCGCGGGTCATCTGCCTCGTGGGGGTTTAAATGTCTATCGGAACGAGAACCCTAAGCCGGCAGTGAAACAGCTATATTTTTGCACTGTGTAATCCCCGTGCAGGGTAAGGATGCCAAGCTTAATTCGAAGACCTGCAGTTCCCCGGAACCCGGAGGATGTGAACTTGAGATCGAGCGGATCAATTTCATATGACTCTAACTGACCATTCTCATCGATGTCGTATTCCCCTTTCACAGCGAGGTTTGTTTTCGCAATGTTGTATCCGAAACCTCCGTACAATGTAAGGATAGCGAACTTCTTGGAAGCAAGAGCCTGAATGGTGGTTGCGTTGGCTTCAAAAACACCGTGTTGGGTTGGATTGACTTCCGGATCAAAGTACGCATCTAACTTGACCCTGGTATAACCAACAAATCCGGACAAGTCAAACGGAAGCAATTTCATTCCAGGTATCCATTGCTTGATATTGTGCATGACGCCTATGCCAAAGACGTTGATGGCGGAACCATCATCGTCAAGATCAATCGTTGGAGCGAAGCGCAGCTTTACCTCGGTACCTTTTGGAAGTCCGACGCCGATATTCGCCATAGGAACAGGGAGCCAGTCATTCTTGAATGCGTCTTTCAAGTCAATCCCTCCAGGAATATCCTCGATGATTATTTCCTGCCCGTTGTCATCGTAGGCGAAAACTGGTGACCTATCAGGGCCAAACACAGTAGGTGCCATTGGATAGTCAGGAGATGATTCATGAATTTGAAGAACCTCAAGGTTCAGTTCATTGACGTTGTAGAATAGGTCACTTTTGGGAATAAACATGGCGTTGGCGGTGATCGTCAAATCAAAACCACCAACTTTATGCGGGGCCGCTGTATTGTACCACCCTTGGTTTAAACCGAGAGTAAAGCTATGTGCAAAAGGACTCACATATGCGTTAACCAGTTTTGTACCGTCACTTAGACTCTGTTTTAGCAATCCGCCAATCTCTTGCGCGAACGACGCACTGGAACTCAAAAGTCCGAGCGCCAGCGCACAAACGATCCTACACTTTCTGTTCATAAGGTTAGATTAGGTATTGAATTCAAAATAAAGCTTTTTAGAGCTGTAAAAAAATCCCTCACTAGGGTAACGTTTGTATTTTTGTCCACCGATGAAAGTTTTATACAACATTTCAATTTTTCTAATAGGATTCGGACTCCGGTTTTTGAGCTTATTTAATCCGAAAGCGCGCGAATTTGTGACCGGCCGACGTCAAATCTTCCCAAAAATTCGCGAGGCCCTGAAAGACAATACTGCGCCGGTCATTTGGTTACACTGTGCATCGCTGGGGGAATTCGAACAAGGACGTCCCTTATTGGAGGCTTTTCGGCGGGAACTGCCTTCCTATAAGATATTCCTTACATTTTTTTCACCGAGTGGATACACCGTTCGCAAGAATTCCTCGGGAGCCGATTACGTATTCTATCTTCCCCTTGACACAAGAAAAAATGCGAAGAAGTTTATCAGCATAGTCAAGCCCACCATGGCGATCTTTGTCAAGTACGAGTTCTGGTATCACTACACTCGAATCTTAAAGAAGCGAAAGATCCCGGTGATATCAGTTTCGTCGATCTTTCGGAAAAATCAACTGTATTTTCGGAAAACAGGCAACTTCAACCGGCGTATCCTCAAGAACATTACTCACTTCTTTGTCCAGAATGGGGAGTCGCTTGAATTGCTTCGTTCAATTGATATATACAACGCGACGCTATCCGGCGACACCAGGTTCGACCGCGTAAGAAAGATCGTTGACATGGCCGAAGAAGTACCGATCGTCCAGCGTTTCAAAGGAAATGATCGGGTCTTTGTCGTGGGAAGCGCCTGGCAGGAGGATATCGATGTGCTGATGCCTTTCATGAACGAGGAAAAACTGAAATTCATTATTGCACCCCACGAAATTCATCAACACCAACTCGACGCACTCCAAAAATCATTGGTCGTCAAGTCGGTGCTGTACTCGCAAGCTGACGAGGACGGTGTGGAAGATGCAACGGTTCTGATCATCGATAATGTCGGGATGCTCTCAAGGCTTTACAGATACGGGGAATTTGCCTTCGTCGGCGGAGCGTATGGAAAAGGGCTCCATAACATCCTCGAAGCTGCATGCTATGGAATGCCGATTTTATTTGGCGATAAGAACTATGAGAAGTTCCAGGAGGCAATGGATCTCATCAACCGCGGTGGCGCATTTCCTGTCAGAGACTATCCTGACCTCAAGAAAAAATTCGAGCTGCTGAATACACCGGAAACTTTCCAGCTTGCCTGTGAGGTTACTCGTCAGTATGTAACAGAGAATACGGGCGCGACCGAAAAGGTCATGGACTATTGCCGACAGGTGCTACTGAAGCCCGGGGTATAACTTTCTGTTCCCAGACCCGTTGAATACGTCTACGTTATGGAAGGATTAGTACTTAGATCGACAGGTTCATTCTACGACGTCCTTGCGAAAGACGGTTCGAAGGTGGTTTGCAGGGTCCGTGGTAAACTTCGCCTTGAGGGGTTCAAGGAATCAAACCCCATTGCCGTAGGCGATCGCGTAGAGTATACCCTCGACCATGATGTCGGCGTGATCACCAGTATCTTGCCTCGAGAAAATCACATCCTTCGCCAATCTGTAAAAAAGACCGGGCATGCTCATGTTTTGGCTGCAAATGTCGATCAGGCGTTGTTGGTGGTAACAATTGCCCTACCTCGGACATCCCTCGGATTCATTGATCGATTTCTTGTGACTGCCGAGTCATTCAGAGTTCCCCAGGTGCTCGTCTTCAATAAACGCGACCTCCTCGACGCCGAGTCGTTGGAGTACCAGGAAGCAGTCATGGATATCTACCAAACTATCGGTGTAGAAGTACTCTCCCTTTCAGCACTCACCGACGACATTGAACCGCTGAAAAAAATCCTCTATGGGAAGACTACGTTGATCGCGGGACATTCGGGCGTGGGCAAGTCAACGATTTTAAACAAACTCGACCCACGTATTAATCAGAAAGTCGGAGAAATATCCGAGTACCTGGCGAAAGGGGTACATACCACTACGTTCGCGGAAATGTTCGACTTGGGCAACAACACATTCGTGATTGATACGCCGGGTATTAAGGAATGGGGACTTGTTGATATGAACGCACAGGAATTGTCTGACTATTTTCCTGAGATGAGGGACTTGCGCTTGGAATGCAAGCTCGGCTCGCGATGCCTCCATATTAATGAGCCAAAGTGCGCGATCATTCCAGCCGTTGAGAATGGTACGATCGCGCCCACCCGTTACGACAGTTATCTGAAAATGCTCTCTGGAGAGGACAGTCGAAAGTAGTCCTCAATACTTCAGTCTCGTATTCTGAAACCAAAGGGCTGCATACTTTACCAGAAGGGGCAGGTCAAGCAACCTCAGGGATAGGCGCATTTCGTATCCCAGTCTTTCCGAGAGTGCTTTACGCTCCTCCTCATTGCGATTGAGTCGTTGTGCACTCCTGAGAATCTTGTAGGTAGACCGCGACTGTGCACTGAATGGCAGGAATTGTTTGAACGACATGGAACCTTTGACGATCCGCTTTTTAACCAGGGCTTCCGGGGTATAGCAATACAAATACTTACGCGAAGTGCGGATCATGATGTCGAAGTCTTCGTAAGCCAGCGTCTCATCATAACCTCCGAGGTCTTTCAGAACATCGGCCCTGAACATCAACGTCGCAGAAAGAATAAAAAATCGTCTGACGATCTCGCTGTACACATCACCTTCGGGCATCGTTGCATGCGGGAACTTGTCTGAATGCAAATAAAGTTCTTCTCCACGTTTGTTGATGAAAATAGCATCCGTAAAATTCGCACAGAACTTCTTCCCGGATGCTGAGAGTTCGATCGCACCTTTCTCAATCCTTTCGGGCATCAACACGTCATCGGCAGCCAGGTCGATGACGTACTCTCCTTCCGCGTACTTTAATGCGTGATTAAACGCCTTGCAATTGCCAACATTCTTCGGAAGAGAAAAAAACCGAACGTTGGGTAAGCCCTTTATGCATTCTTGAATTGCCCGGACGCTGCCATCCTTACTCGCATCGTCTACAATCAAGAGCTCGATATTCGGATATGTTTGATCGACCACCGACTGGATCGCCTCACGCACAAAGCGTTCCTGGTTGTAACATAGACAAACCACCGTAACTAATGGCGACTTCATCAGCTGAGATCTTTGTAGAACGTAAGCTTCGACGTCACCGCCGCACCCATTCGAAGTTTAAACTCCAGCAAAGGGAAATTGGGTTTCCCTGCGAGAGCAGAAGTGCCGAGATCAAATAAGCCGATCCCGCGCTCGACACAGTACCGATACAACCCTTCCATCAATTGCACGGGTGGACTCAGGGAATTCAAGCCCGGGTCATGATTCACAAGAAAATTGTAGAGGACATTTTCGCTCACTCTTACAGAGATTGCAGCCGCGCAAATTTCATCATCCTTCACAACGGCTGACAAGATATACCGGTCGGGGAACCGCTGGACTGCAGAGTGAAGCAGCTCTAACGATAGCGGTACCTGATACCCCTTCTCAGCGTGCCACGCTTCGATTGATCGATAGATATCGTCCAAACGTTCGCGTTGCATAAGGCAAAACCGCAGCCCGGCACTCTCGGCCTGCTTCTTTCTCAACCTCTGAGCGTGATCGATCTTCGTTGAAAAGTCTTCGTTAGTCACTCGTATCACTGCACCAGGCTCGGCGTTGGCCACGGTAAAACCGTGGTTTAGCAAAAATGTCTCAAGGAGCGCGAGCAAAGTAGGGCTATATGCACGAGGAGGATTCTTCAGGATCACTCGACGCACGGCCAGAGCCCTCAAATGTCTTTCGATGAAAGCGATAAAATCATAAAGAGTATGCGGGTCAATATCCTGAACGGCTTCGATCGAACCAAAGGGAGCACGAAACGGACTCAGCGCGGAATCCTTGTCAATTTGAAAATGTACAAAGGCAACAACTTTCTGTCGTCCCTCATGACACGCATAATAAGTTCGCAGCTGTGCCTGCTTGGTCAATGCAGCGAACTCCTGTAAGTTAAAAAGTGCAGGTTCGAAATCAATTTCGAATGTCGAGGGCCATGAACCCTCGTGAAAAGTATAAGTTGACAAGTGATTCAATGATCTACTTTTGAATCTTCGTCTTGACCTTGCTCCAGTGCTTGATCTGCCAGATCACGCGGCCGGTGGTCAAGTGGTTGCCCTTGATGTCGTGAACTTTCACTTCGCAAGGGACAACTACCGCATCGTTGCTCTTCAGCGGCTCATAAATTTGCTCGGCAAACCACTGCTCTGAAACCGAGAATTCGGCAGTGGCATCCATTTTTCCCTGGTAATGATAATCCATTTCCAATCGCTGCATAATCAGGCGATACTTCTGCCCGTCGAGTTTAGAGACCAGCAAAAAGCCCGTCGTAAATTCAGATAAAGTTGCCAATACACACGCGTGCAATCCGCGGATGTGATTGAAGTTATTTTTTTTATAAGGAATAAACGTCTTCAGGGAATAGTCGCCGACACTGACAACCTTGACGCCATGAGGCCTGTTGAACGGTACCATTCGGCGCAAGGACCAGTTGAGGACACCCAGATAAAATGAAGAGCTTTTCGCTTTTTCGAGTATCTTGGCCTGGTCGATCATAGATTTCGGGTTCGACCATCAATTTATGAAATCAACTGGCAGAGTCCTACTCAAACAAATTTTGTAATTCCGCATGAACGGGAAGATAGTGGTACTGGGTGCGGGGCTGGTTGGAAAGGCTATTGCCATCGACCTCGCAAAGACATTCGATGTCACCTCCATAGATATCAACAGCGATTCGTTGCGATTTCTGCAACGACAGGGAATCACGACCATCCAGGCTGACATATCCGACACTGTCGCGCTGAAAAAGTTTGTTGAACCCTTCGACCTTGTGGTCGGTGCCGTCCCGGGGTTTATGGGGTTTAAGACGGTTGGCGCCGTGATCGAGGCCGGCAAGAACATGGTTGACATCTCCTTCTTCCCGGAAGATCCGTTTGAACTCGATGACCTGGCAAAATCGAAACAGGTCACCATTATTACCGACTGCGGAGTCGCCCCCGGGATGGGAAACATCATTCTCGGGTATCATCACCGGAAGATGAAAGTCGAATCGTACGAATGTCTTGTCGGTGGACTTCCCGTAGTGCGCGAATGGCCATACGAGTACAAGGCCGTCTTCTCCCCTATCGACGTTATCGAGGAGTACACGAGGCCGGCCCGTTATGTCCAGAACGGACAGGTCGTTGTCAAGGAGGCATTGTCCGACCCCGAACTCGTGCATTTCGAAGGGATCGGAACGCTCGAATCCTGGAACTCTGACGGACTTCGAACCCTGATCAAAACCATGCCCGACATCCCGAACATGATCGAGAAAACACTTCGTTACCCGGGATGCATCGAATACCTTCGCGTGCTGCGCGAATCAGGATTCTTTTCAAAAGAAGAGATTTCAGTTAACGGTGCGACTATCCGCCCAATCGACCTAACGGCAGCGCTATTGTTTCCAAAGTGGAAATTGAATCAAGGTGAAAAGGAGTTCACGGTCATGCGTATCCGCATCGAAGGAGTAGAGAACAATGAAAGGAAGACTTACGAGTATAATGTGCTCGACTATACGGACGACCAAACAGAGACGCTCTCCATGGCACGGACTACCGGATACACCTGCACCGCGGCTGTAAGCCTTGTCCTCGGGAAGCATTTTAGCCGAAAGGGAGTTTGCCCGCCCGAGTTTCTCGGAGAGGACGAAGGGAACTTCGATCGCATCATGAATCATCTCGCCGAACGCGGCGTCGTCTACCGGACTTCTGAATTTTGACCGCGAAGCTTGCTCCTCCAATAACCGTATCCGAAGTAGATGGTAAGTCCTATCGCCATCCAAACAAGGAAGTACACCCATGACAGGGCCGGAATCTCAATCAACAGGTAAGAACAGAAGAGTACACCCATGATCGGGATCAGCGAGTAGTTCCGCATAAAGGTCAGGGTGCTGATAATAAATCCGAGCACAATGAATGCGAGGAACAACCACACCTCAAGGCCTGCGTCGCCGAGCCCTGAGACTCCCGATACTATACGATCCCAGAAAAAGAAAACGAAGAGGACATAAACAACTGGTACGATATACTTCCCATTAAAATAAGGTAGCCTGAATCGCCCTCTCCTCGCCCTTTCTTCATCAGGCGAGAGGGACGGTAGCATCAGTACTCCTCCCGATACGAGTACGAAGGCAAACAATGTCCCGATACTGGTAAGGTCGGTCATCAGATCGCTGGCCATGAAGAGGGATGGAATGGCGACGATTACGCCCGTAACAAGTGTGGAGAACCAGGGTGTTTGATATTTCGGATGGATACTCGAAAACTTTTTTGGTAGTAAACCGTCGCGGCTCATACTCATCCATATCCGAGGTTGGCCAAGTTGGAATACGAGAAGCACGCTGGTGGTCGCAACAACCGCGCTGACTGACACGATGTATCCGATCCACTCCAAGCCGACCTGGTCAAAGACGAATGCCAACGGATCAGTTACTCTCAGTTCCGTAAAGGGAACCATCCCTGTGAGCACGAACGAAATCAAAATATAAAGGAGTGTGCAAAAGACCAGTGAGTAGATCATCCCTCGCGGAAGATCCCGTTGAGGATTTCGACATTCTTCGGCAGTCGTCGAAATCGCGTCGAATCCGATATAGGCGTAAAACACCGCTGACACACCTCGAAGGACACCCTCGAAGCCATTGGGCATGAACGGACTCCAGTTGGATGGCTCTACATAAAAGAACCCGATGACGATAACGAAGAAGATGACTCCTATTTTAAAATAGACCAGAAAGTTGGTGGTCTTCTTGCTTTCGCGGATCCCAACATAGGTGAGGATTGTAATCAGCACAACGATGATGAAAGCTGGAACGTTGACGAAGATGCGTTCGCCGAACAACACGGGTGCGCTATTCCATGCGTTCTGGACAAACACCAGACTCTCGCTGAGTGGAGTTCCGGCAGCGAGCGCTTTTTCAACCTCAGCGTATGCCAGCTTCGCGGTAGCCGGATCGGTTGTCAACCATGCAGGAAGGTTAATTCCAAAACCTTCCAGGAGGTTGTTGAAATATCCGCTCCAGGAGATCGCTACCACTATGTTACCGATCGCATATTCAAGGATCAGGGCCCAGCCGATGATCCAGGCAACTACTTCGCCAAAGGAAACATAGGCATACGTGTAAGCGCTGCCGGCTATCGGTACACGGCTGGCAAATTCGGCATAACAAAGGGCGGAGAATCCGCACGTAACAGCAGTGATGACGAAGAGAAGGGAGATGCCAGGGCCTCCATAATAAGCGGCAGAGCCTATGGTCGAAAAGATACCGGCACCGACTACGGCCGCAATGCCCATTGCAAACAAGTCGCGGACTCCCAAAACTTTTTTCAGTCCGCTCTCCTCACCGCCCACGATGGTCTCCAGGGGCTTTTTTCTGAATAGAGGATTGGCCATTTATGGTCGATTAGGGAGGCAAAATAGGAAAATATGCGTATCTTTAGTGTCATCATTATCTAATCTGCCCTGAGCTATTTTTTGGATAGAAAATATTGATTTTTTTCATGGAAGTGGAAGTGGAAAATAACCGGGAACGTGTGTCGGATGTAAGGATTACCATTACGGCTGAAGAGATCAACAGTCTGCCTTTGCGAACGTTTGCCGGTAAGACCTACGTTATCAATAACCCGGATCATGTAGTCAAGATCGTCAGGGAGATCGAATCACATGAAGTGGTTGGCTTTGACACTGAAACGCGGCCCAGTTTCAAGAAGGGACAAGTGTACCAGGTGTCACTACTTCAACTGGCGATCCCGGAAAAAGTATATCTCATTCGCCTCAATCACACAGGTGTAACAGAAGAGCTTGCCAGCTTCTTCTCAAATCCACGCATTGTCAAAGCGGGAGTCGGGATTCGCGATGATCTGAAGGCTCTTCAGAAGTTGCGGACTTTCGAACCAGCCAACTGCCATGACCTTTCGACGCTGGCAAAGGAAGCCGGGCTGCAAGTTGAGAGTGTCAAGAAACTCACCGCCCTCCTTTTAGGATTTCGGATATCAAAGAGCGCACAAACGTCAAACTGGGAGGCTGGCACTTTCACACAAAAGCAGATCGAATACGCTGCCACCGACGCATGGGTTTGCCTCGAACTATTTCACAAACTGAAAAAGAAAGCGGTTCGCTCGTTCCCCAACGATATGCGCAGCATCCATGCATGATGCGTAGCATTCGTGTGTGGTCGGTCCATCGTGTCCCTGCATGAACGCTTCACATCATGCCCGTGCATGAACGCTTCGCATCATGGAGGGTGCAGGTTCACCGACCCGGTTCCGCCATTCACCTACGGTGGTCCCGCCCCTGCCTATCAGTCATAGCCGTCCCTTGAGATGCCTCGTATATTTGAGCATCAACACAAACAAAAATGGAAACGCACAACAGAAACACGAACGTCGCCGGTCAACATGACTCCAGATATGATCATCGTTCTGGCAGACTCTGGGGCGGCCTCTTTATAGTGATCGCAGGTGTTTTGCTTCTTGCGAGACAGTTGGGAGCTGACATTCCTTATTGGGTGTTTTCCTTCGAATCGATCCTGATCGCAGTTGGCCTATATATCGGAATCCGGCATGGGTTCCGCGGCGTAGGATGGCTCATCCCGGTCGCGATTGGCGGGTTCCTCCTCCTGGACGACTTCTATCCTTCGTACGATGTCCATGATTTTAGCTGGCCATTGCTCATCATCGGATTCGGGCTGTTCATGATGCTCCGGTCGTCGAAAAAAAAAACTGGTAAGGGCGGGTGTGGCCCGTCGATGCCGGCCTTAGAATCGGCGGACGATATTCTCGACTCTACCGTAATCGCGGGCGGAGTTAAAAGACAGATTATCTCAAAGAACTTCAGCGGAGGAGAAGCAGTGACGGTGTTTGGTGGAACGGAATTGAATTTCCAGAATTCCGACATCAACGGGACAGTCAGGCTTGAGCTCACGCAAGTCTTCGGAGGA
>Ga0065721_10053009_pt1 | contig 10725 bp, 9 predicted proteins | sample Mesricmetagenome_FD_59108 | JGI IMG/M metagenome (GOLD analysis project Ga0065721, IMG submission 59108) | Mesophilic microbial community from rice straw/compost enrichment Sample: eDNA_1 v2 (version 2) | ecosystem: Engineered > Solid waste > Grass > Composting > Bioreactor | place: USA: Davis...
GCGCCGGTCGCCCCGCATCGCGCCGCCGAGCCGTGGGAGGCGCTGCGCGACGCCTCCGACGCCGCGCTCGCTGCGACGGGCGTTCGCCCGCGTATCCTGCTGGTGACCCTCGGCCCGGTGGCCGCCCACACGCTTCGCGCCAACTGGGCCAAGAACCTGTTCGAGGCCGGCGGCATCGAGGCGATCTTCGCCGCCGGCGAGGGTGACCTCGCATCCGCGCTCGACGCGGCCGGAACCCCTCTCGCCTGCCTGTGTTCGAGCGATGCGCTCTACGCGGAGAAGGCGGCGGAGGTGGCTGCGGCGCTGAAGGCGGCGGGGGCGGCCCCGCTGCTCCTCGCCGGCCGGCCGGGCGAGGCGGAGCCGGCGCTGACCGCGGCCGGGATCGACGGATATGTTCATGAAGGGCTCGACATGGTGGCGCTGCTCGCCGGTCTCCACGACCGGCTCGGCGTCACCGGGCCGCGGGAGGTCTGAGATGAGCCGCATTCCCTCCTTCGCCGACGTCGCCTACGAAAAGCGCGACCCGCTCGCCGAGGTCGCCGCGGACGACGCGTGGACGACGCCGGAAGGCATCCCCGTCAAGCCGCTGTACTCGGCCGGGGATCTTTCGGGCCTCGACCACGTCGACAGCTGGCCGGGCCTGCCGCCCTATCTGCGCGGGCCCTATCCGACGATGTACGTCCAGAGCCCGTGGACAATCCGCCAGTATGCCGGCTTCTCGACGGCGGAGGATTCCAACGCCTTCTACCGGCGCAATCTGGAACAGGGCCAGAAGGGCCTGTCGGTCGCCTTCGACCTCGCCACCCATCGTGGCTACGACAGCGACCATCCGCGCGTCACCGGCGACGTCGGCATGGCCGGCGTCGCGATCGATTCGATCTACGACATGCGAACGCTGTTCGACCGCATCCCGCTCGACCAGATGTCGGTGTCGATGACCATGAACGGCGCCGTGCTGCCGGTGCTGGCGCTGTTCGTCGTGGCGGCCGAGGAGCAGGGCGTTTCCGCCGACAAGCTGTCGGGGACCATCCAGAACGACATCCTCAAGGAGTTCATGGTCCGCAACACCTACATCTACCCGCCGCGACCCTCGATGCGGATCATCGCCGACATCTTCGCCTACACCTCCGAGAAGATGCCGAAGTTCAATTCGATCTCGATCTCGGGCTATCACATGCAGGAGGCCGGGGCGACGGCCGACCTCGAACTCGCCTACACGTTGGCCGACGGCATCGAATACGTGCGCACCGGCATCGCCGCCGGCCTGCCGGTCGACCGCTTCGCGCCGCGTCTTTCGTTCTTCTGGGCGATCGGCACCAATTTCTTCATGGAGGTCGCCAAGCTGCGCGCCGCGCGCCTGCTCTGGGCCCACCTGATGAAGCGCGAGTTCGACCCGAAGGACGCCCGCTCGCTGTCGCTGCGCACGCACTCGCAGACCTCCGGCTGGTCGCTGACCGCGCAGGATCCCTTCAACAACGTGGTCCGCACGGCGATCGAGGCGATGGCGGCGACCCAGGGCCACACCCAGTCGCTGCACACCAACGGGCTCGACGAGGCGCTGGCGCTGCCGACCGACTTCACCGCCCGCATCGCCCGCAACACCCAGATCGTGCTGCAGGAAGAGAGCGGCACCACCAAGATGATCGACCCCTGGGGCGGCTCGTTCTTCGTCGAGCGGCTCACCGCTGAACTCGCCGAGAAGGCGCTCGCCCACATCACCGAGGTCGAAGAGCTCGGCGGCATGGCCAAAGCGATCGAGGCCGGCGTGCCCAAGCTCCGGATCGAGGAGGCCGCGGCCAAGACCCAGGCCCGCATCGACAGCGGCACCCAGCCGGTGATCGGCGTCAACAAGTACCGGGTCGCCGACGAGCCGGAGATCGACGTTCTCAAGATCGACAATTCCGCGGTTCGCGCCGCCCAGATCGCCAAGCTGCAGCGCCTGCGGGCCGAGCGCGACGAGGGGGCGACGACGGCGGCGCTGGAGGCGCTGTCGGCGGCGGCACGGAGCGGGGAGGGCAACCTGCTCGCCCTTTCGATCGACGCCGCCCGCGCCAAGGCCACCGTCGGCGAGATCACGCTCGCCATGGAGACGGTGTTCGGACGGCACAAGGCCGACATCCGCTCGATCTCGGGCGTCTACAAGCGCGAGGCCGGCGGCATGAACGACAAGATCGAGACGATCCGCGGCCTCGTCGAGGCCTTCGAGGAGAACGACGGCCGCCGGCCGCGCATCCTCGTCGCCAAGATGGGCCAGGACGGTCACGACCGCGGCCAGAAGGTGATCGCCTCCGCCTTCGCCGACCTCGGCTTCGACGTCGACATCGGGCCGCTGTTCGCGACCCCCGAGGAGGCGGCCCGGCAGGCGGTGGAAAACGACGTTCACATCGTCGGTGTCTCGTCGCTGGCGGCGGGCCATCTGACGCTGGTGCCGGCGCTCAGGGCGGCGCTCGAAGCGGAGGGGCGCGGTGACATCATGATCGTGGTCGGCGGCGTGATTCCGCCTCAGGACCACGACGCACTGAAGGCGGCGGGCGCCAGCGCCATCTTCCCGCCCGGTACCGTGATCGCCGAGGCCGCCGGCCGGCTCATCGCCGAACTGAACCGCCGTCTCGGCTACGACGGTCGTGCCGCGGCGGAATGACGGGCGGGCCGGACGGCCCCGTCGCCGTCCGATGCCGCCACCTGCGGCCGATTTCATGGCGGCCCGGGCGCATCGCCCGGCCGATGTGCAGGATCAGATGAACTGCTCGAGTCCGGGGATCGAGGCGACGATCTCGTCGACGATCTCCGGGCCGGCCTTCTCGCGGGCATAGCCGACGAAGCTGCTGGTCAGGGTCTGGATCTCGCTCATGTCGAGCCCGGCCGAGGACAGTTCCGCGAAGGCGGCCATGGCGCCGCCGCCCATCATGCCGCTGATCCCGCCGAGCAGCCCGCGCCGGCTTTCGCCGCCGTCGAGCAGGTCGGACAGGCCGAGCTGGGCGGCGAGGTCGCGCACCTTGTCGCTCGGTCCGTCACGGTCGAGGAACCTCAGGACGATCTTCACCGCCTGCTCGGCGGTTTCCGGCGTGACGCCGGCGTCGCCCGAGACTTGTCTTATCAGTTCATGCATTCCGAAAGCACCCCCAATAAAGAAGCCGGAAATAGATACCACACCTCGAAAGGTTGCAAGCGGCGAGCTGAGCGGCCGTCAAAAGACCTCGATTCGTATTCGAACGGGCGATCAATAGGCTCCATTGATCACCCTGCGAGGACGATTGTCGCCCTCCGGGGGGAGGGCTATATCTGCCCTCGACGAAGTCGGCGTCCACCGCCGCCGACCCTGCCGCAACGGCAGCCGGGGAGGGAGAACGGAATGCTCGTCGAGGACAAGGTCTACGTCGGTACCAGCGACAAGCCGGAGTACCTGACCCTCAAGCTCGCCAACAGGCACGGTCTCGTGACCGGGGCGACCGGCACCGGCAAGACCGTGACGCTGCAGATCCTCGCCGAAGGATTCGCCAACGCCGGCGTGCCCGTGTTCTGCGCCGACATCAAGGGCGACCTTTCGGGCATATCCGTGGCCGGCGAGCCGAAGGACTTCCTGACGAAGCGTGCCGAGGAGATCGGCCTCGGCCAGCAATACGTCCTCGAGGAGAGCCCGACGGTGTTCTGGGATCTGTTCGGCCTCGAGGGCCATCCGATCCGCACCACGGTTTCGGAGATGGGGCCGCTGCTGCTGTCGCGGCTGATGAACCTCAACGACGTCCAGGAGGGCGTGCTCAACATTGCCTTCCGCATCGCCGACGAGGAGGGCCTGCTGCTGCTCGACATGAAGGACCTTCGCGCGATGCTCGGCCACCTCGCCGACAACGCCAAGGCGATTTCGGCCCGCTACGGCAATGTGTCGGCCGCCTCGATCGGTGCGATCCAGCGGGGACTGCTGGTGCTGGAGCAGCAGGGCGCCGACAATTTCTTCGGCGAGCCGGCGCTCGAGATCGCCGACCTGATGCGCACGACCCGCGACGGACGCGGCGTCGTCAACGTGCTGGCCGCCGACAAGCTGGTCAACAATCCACGGCTCTACGCCACCTTCCTGCTCTGGCTGCTGTCGGAACTGTTCGAAACGCTTCCCGAGGTCGGCGATCCGGACAGGCCCCGGCTCGTCTTCTTCTTCGACGAGGCGCACCTTCTATTCGACGAGGCGCCGAAGGCGCTGGTCGAGAAGGTCGAGCAGGTGGTGAAGCTGATCCGCTCCAAGGGCGTCGGCGTCTATTTCGTCACGCAGAACCCGCTCGACGTGCCCGAGAGCGTGCTGGCCCAGCTCGGCAATCGCATCCAGCACGCGCTCCGCGCCTACACCCCGCGCGAGCAGCGGGCGGTCAAGGTCGCCGCCAGCACCTTCCGTCCCAACCCGGCCTTCGACACCTTCGAGGTGATCACCCAGCTCGGCGTCGGCGAGGCGCTGGTCTCGACCCTCGAAGGCAAGGGCGTCCCCTCGATCGTGGCGCGCACGCTGATCCGCCCGCCGTCCGGCCGCCTCGGGCCGATCTCGCCGGACGAGCGCCACCGCCTCGTCCAGTCGAGCCCGCTCGCCGGACGCTACGACACGGCGGTCGACCGCGAGTCGGCCTTCGAGATGCTCGCCGCCCGTGCCGAGGCCGAACTCGCCGCGGCCAACGCGCCGGCGGCCTCCGGCGGCTTCTTCGGCGGCCTGATCGGGACGATCTTCGGCACCGGCACCACGACGGCGTCGGGGACGACGGCGAAGCGCACGCCGCTGACGCCGGGCCAGCGCGTCGCCCGCGACGTCACCCGCTCCGTCGTCAACCAGGTCGCCGGCAGGGTCGCCGCCGATGTCGGCAAGCGGGTCGCCGGGTCGGTCGGCTCCACCGCCGGACGCGCCATCGTCCGCGGCGTCCTCGGCAGCCTGATGCGGCGCTGACGCTGAAGTCAGGCCTGGGCGCCGAGATCCTCGTCCTCCTGCGCCGGCCGGCCGCGCCGCGCCCGCCGCTGCAGGGCGAGTGCCACAAGCCAGCACAGGATCGCCCACGCGGCGCCGGCGCACCAGCCGGCCAGCACGTCGGTCGGATAGTGGACGCCGAGGTAGATCCGGCTGAGACCGACGAGGAGGGTGACGACGACGGCGACCGACAGCAGGTAGGTCTTGGTGCGGGGGTCGGTCTCGATCCGCGCCAGCAGGGCGCCGAGCGTCAGGTAGGTCACGGCCGAGAGCATGGCGTGGCCGCTCGGAAAGCTCAGGGTGTGGATGTCGGTGAGGTGGGCGACGAGATCCGGCCGCGGCCGGGCGAACACGTTCTTGAGCAGGGTGCTCATGATCGCGCCGCCGACGATCGAGACGGCGACCAGCAACGCCGTCCGCCGCTTTCCGGTGAAGAGCAGGTAACCGATCACCGCCAGCGTGACGATGGTGAGCACGGCGAAGCTGCCGAGGGCGGTGATGTCCTTGACCGCACTCTCCAGCCACGACGGCCCGATCGGGTCGGCCGGATCCCCGGGCGTGCGCAGGGCGAGCAGCAGCGCCTCGTCGAGGGCGTGGGTTTCGCCCTCCATCACCTCGTCGGCGATGCTGAAGAAGGTGAAGAGCGCGCCGCAGAGCAGAAAGACGAGGGAAAGGGCGGTGAATTCCGAGCGCGCCCAGCGATAGACGCGGAAGGGGTCGAAGGAAAGCGGCGGCATCGGTGTCTCGTCGGTTGCGGGCAGGCGGGGAGAAAGGCGATGGATGTTCGTCGGTGCGGCTTCGTCCTCGGCCAGGGTCATCCGTCGCCTGCGGCGTTTCCCGAGACGCGAGGCGCCGCCCGCCCGTCCGGCGACGGCGCGGCGGCGCGCAGGGCGGTGCTCTCGCACCGGATCCGGATCGCGAGCAGGACGGCGTTGGCGAGCGAGAATAGCACCGCGACCACCGGCTGGCCGAGCGTCAGCGGCAGCACCGCGATTTCGCCGACCACGACCACATAGTTCGGATGGGCGAGGAAGCGATAGGGGCCGCGGGTGACGAGCGGGGCGCCCGGCAGCACGATGATCCGTGTCGTCCACCGCCCGCCGAGGCTGGCCAGCACCCAGAAGCGCAGGACCTGGAAGGCGGCGAACACCGTCAGCCAGCCGGCATCGACCGGCGCGTTCCAGCCGACGACCCAGAGCGTCGCCAGCCAGGCTCCGTGGAGCAGCACGATCGCCGGATAGTGACCGGCGCCGGCCTCGAAGGCGCCGCGGGCGAGCAGCGCGCGGGTGTTGAGCCGGGCCAGCCACAATTCGCCGAGCCGTTCGAGGGTGACGAAGGCGAGGAGCAGGGTCGCGAACGTCACCGGGTCGCCTCCAGCAGGACGGTCGAGAGCGAAAAGCCCGGCCCCATCGCGGTGACCAGACTGCGCGGCGGCGGGTTTGCTTCGAACACGCGCTCCAGCACGAACAGCGCGGTCGGTGCCGACATGTTGCCGAACTCGGCGAGGACGGCGCGCTCGACGTCGAGGCTGCCGGAGGGAAGTGGGAGCGTCTCTTCGAGCGCCTCGATCACCTTCGCCCCGCCCGGATGGCAGATGAAGCGGTCGACGGCTGCGCGATCGTGGCCGCAGTCACGCAGGATCGCGGCCACCGCCGGCCCGACCTCGGCTTTGGCGAAGGGAGGGATGGCACGGTCGAAGATCACGCCGAGGCCGGCATCCTCGACGTCCCAGCCCATGATGTCGAGGGTGCCCGGCCAGGTGTGCTGGCCGCCCGCCGCGACGTCGGCGAGCCCGCCCGCCCGCGTCGAGAGCACGGCCGCCGCCGCCCCGTCGCCGAACAGGGCCGTGGCGACGATGTTGGCCTTGGTCGGCCGATCGAGGCGGAAGGAGAGACTGCAGAGTTCGACCGTGACGAGGAGGACGACGCTGCCCGGGGCGGCCTCGGCGAGCCGGGCGGCGATGCCGAGCCCGGCGACGCCGCCGCCGCAACCGAGGCCGAACACCGGCACCCGCATCACCCCGGGCCGGAAGCCGAGCCGGTCCATCGCCCGCGCTTCGAGGCTCGGGGTGGCGATGCCGGTCGAGGAGACGGTGACGAGGCAGTCGACGGCCGCCGGCGACAGGTCTGCCCGCCGGAGCGCCCGCTCCGCCGCCTCGACGTAGAGGTCGGTGGCGACGTCGAGATAGGCCGCGTTGCGCTCGCGCCAGCCGCGCGGCTCGACGTACCAGTCCGCCGGCCGGGCGATGCGGCGCGTGGCGATGCCGGTGGTGGCGAAGACCCGCTCGATGCGGTCGAATTCGGGGAAGCGGTCTGCGAAGACCGCCCGGGCCAGTGCGGCGGCGTCCTCCTGGGCGAGGATGTTGGGCGGCACCGCGGTGGCGAGGGAATGCAGGCGGGCTTTCAAGATGTCTCCGGCGGCGCAAGGGACAACGGCGTCCGGATGGGGAACGACCGAGCTTGCCCGCCTTTGTTCAACAAGCAAGCCCCGGGAGAGTTTCCTCACCGCTCGGTGATTGATCTGGTGCCGGCCGGCCGGCGATACTCCGCACCGACCGCCTTCGCCCGTCCCGCGCTGCGCCGACGGGGCGGCGTGCCGCCTACTGCCCGCAGACGAGGACCCAACCCGCCCATGACCGCCACCGCCCCCGAACTCGCCGAGGTGCTCGCCCGCCTCGACGCCGGTCTCGACGCCAGTCTGGAGCGCCTGTTCGAGCTGCTCCGCATCCCCTCGATCTCGACCGATCCGGCCTATCGGGCCGACTGCCGGTCGGCCGCCGAGTGGCTGGTCGCCGACCTTCGGACCATCGGCTTCGACGCCGGTCTGCGCGAGACCCCCGGCCATCCGATGGTGGTGGCGCACTGGCGCCGCGCGCCGGAGGGGGCGCCGCACGTGCTGTTCTACGGCCACTACGACGTCCAGCCGGTCGACCCGCTGGCGCTGTGGACCCGGCCGCCCTTCGAGCCGGCGATCGAGACGCGTCCCGACGGCGGCCGGCAGATCACCGGCCGCGGCGCGGCCGACGACAAGGGCCAGTTGATGACCTTCGTCGAGGCGGCCCGGGCCTATGTCGCCGAGACCGGCGGGCTGCCCGTCAACGTCACGATCCTGTTCGAGGGCGAGGAGGAATCGGGCAGTCCGAGCCTGGTGCCCTTCCTCGAGGCCAACAGGACCGAGCTGTCTCACGACGTCGCCCTCGTCTGCGACACCGGGATGTGGGACGCGGCGACGCCGGCGATCACGACGTCGCTGCGCGGCCTCGTCGGCGAGGAGGTGGTGATCTCCTGCGCCGACCGCGATCTCCACTCCGGCCTCTACGGCGGCCCCTCGCTCAATCCGATCCGCGTGTTGACCGCGATCCTCGGCGACCTCCACGACGCCGACGGCCGCGTCGTCCTGCCGGGCTTCTACGACGGCATCCCGGAAACGCCGGACGAGATCAAGGCGATGTGGCGGGGGCTCGGCTTCGAGGAGAGCGTCTTTCTCGGCGGCGTCGGCCTGTCCGAGCCCGCCGGCGAGCGCGGGCGCAGCGTCCTCGAACAGCTCTGGGCGCGGCCGACCGCCGAGATCAACGGCATCACCGGCGGCTACGCCGGCGAGGGCTTCAAGACGGTGCTGCCGGCGAGCGCGAGCGCCAAGGTCTCGTTCCGCCTCGTCGGCGGGCAGGATCCCGATCGCGTGCGCGCGGCTTTCCGCGCCTTCGTCGAGGAGCGGCTGCCGAAGGATGCGAGGGCGAGCTTCCACCCGCACGGCGGCAGCCCGGGCCTGACGCTGTCGCGCGACAACCAGGCGCTGGCGAAGGCGCTCGGCGCCCTCACCGACGAATGGGGCCGGCCCGCCGCGATGATCGGCGGCGGCGGCTCGATCCCCGTCGTCGGCCACTTCAAGGACATCCTCGGCATGGACAGCCTGATGATCGGCTTCGGCCTCGACGACGACCGCATCCACAGCCCGAACGAGAAATACGAGCTGTCGAGCTTCGCCGGCGGCCAGCGCAGCTGGGCGCGCATTCTCGCGGCGCTGGCGGGCTGACCGGGCGGGGCGACCGACCGTCAGGTCGGCACGCTCATCTGCGACAGGTGCGGGAAGAGGCCGAGCAGGCCGACCACGATCAGGTAGGCGGCGATGACGTAGTTGAGGATCCGCGGCGCGATCAGGATCACGATGCCGGCGATCAGGGCGAGAAGGGGACCGATTTCGACGTCAGGCATGGAGAAGGAGTTCCCGGTTCGATGGTGGAGACCGGCGCTCGGCCGGCCGAGGGGATAACGCACCGGACGCCTTCTGGTGCCGCCGGATCCGACGATCCGGCGGGGCGGTGGCCGTCCCGTCCAGACGGCCGGTCGCCCGCTGCAGCGATTTCGGATTTGAGACGCCGCGCCCGGCGGGCTATGTCATCGCCATGGCGACACCAAGCGAGGCGGGGACGAGATGACGGAGTGGTCGAAGACCTGGACCTATGTCGACGGTGGCTGGCACGAGGGCAACGTGCCGATCATGGGCGCCCGCACCCACGCCGCCTGGCTCGCCTCCTGCGTCTTCGACGGCGCCCGCGCCTTCGAGGGCGTGACCCCCGACCTCGACCGCCACTGTGCCCGCGTCAACGCCTCGGCCGAGGCGCTGCACCTGAAGCCGACGATGGCGGTCGGCGAGATGATGGAGCTCGTCGCGGAGGGGCTGAAGAAGTTCGACGGCGACACCGCGCTCTACATCCGGCCGATGTACTGGGCGGAGGAGGGCGGCTTCATGGGGGTGCCGCCGCTGCCGGAATCGACCCGCTTCTGCCTGTCGCTCTACGAGACGCCGATGCCGCCGGTCTCCGGCTTCACCGCCACCTTCTCCTCCTTCCGCCGACCTTCCCTGGAAGTCGCCCCGACCAACGCCAAGGCCGGATGCCTCTATCCCAACAGCGGGCGGGCGCTGATCGAGGCGCGCGACAGGGGCTTCGACAACGCCATCATGTGCGACATGCTCGGCAACGTCGCCGAGACCGCGACCTCGAACATCTTCCTCGTCAAGCACGGCGTGGTGGCGACGCCGGTGCCGAACGGCTCGTTCCTCGCCGGCATCACCCGGGCGCGCATCATCGACCTCTTGCGCAAGGCCGGCATCGAGGTGCGCGAGACGCGGCTGCGGCCGGAGGATTTCCTCGCCGCCGACGAGGTCTTCTCGACGGGCAACTATTCGAAGGTCGTCCCGGTGACGCGGATCGACGGCCGCGACTTCCAGCCGGGGCCGGTGATGGCGAAGGCGCGCGAACTCTACTGGGACTTCGCCCACGGCTGACCGCTCGTCCGGCAGCAGCCGACGCCCGCGCGGACGCGCCTTTCAGGGAGGGCCCCCACGGATCGAGCGTTTCCGTGCTTGGGATCGTACCGGCCCGCCTCTGAACCGCACTCTCTCCGTCCCCTCGACCGTCATTCCCGCGCACGCGGGAATCCAGCGGGCGGCAGGGGAATGGCTGGCGAATTCGTCCAGAATGACAAGGGCTTGGGCGACGATGGCCAAGGCGGCCCCCGCGGATGGCTGGATTCGCGCGTGCGCGGGAATGACGGTGGAGAGGCCTCTGGAAGGGTGCCCGGCCCCCCTCGCTTCGCCGTGAACCGTGCCCGCCGCCGGCACCCGGGTCTCGGCGTGGAGAAGCCGGCTGGAACGCTCGCCGGAATCAATCGAGCATGAAGATGTCGCGTTCGGCGGCCGGCTGCACCGCAGGCGGCGGCGCGAGCGGGGGAAGCGTCGCGGCCGGCGGTTCGGCCGGCTGGACGATCGCGCGCGGCGGGGCCGGC
>Ga0065721_10053006_pt1 | contig 10724 bp, 11 predicted proteins | sample Mesricmetagenome_FD_59108 | JGI IMG/M metagenome (GOLD analysis project Ga0065721, IMG submission 59108) | Mesophilic microbial community from rice straw/compost enrichment Sample: eDNA_1 v2 (version 2) | ecosystem: Engineered > Solid waste > Grass > Composting > Bioreactor | place: USA: Davis...
CATCAGGACCGTCTTCAATCTTCCTGACTACATGGGAATCCCATACTTTGTCGAATAACGTAGCGGGTGTAGTGCTCATTTTGTATAATTTAAAATCGAGCCGCAAATTTCTTGAATTATATCCACATCTATTGGTTTTTAAATGCATTTTTTCTAATAATTAAGGGATTTCCGGGTTTTCCGCGGGCTTGTTAGAAAATATCAAATGATAGGGGCTTTTTCACTTTGCCTTTACACTCGTTTTGTTATTTTACGAACCCTTATCGTAACTAAAATTTGAACTGAGGCGGCATTCTTCATGATCATTATCTTACTGGGTGCTATACAGGGTTTTGTTGTGAGCTGCCTGCTGTACCGGAGTACTAAAAACCGGCGGCCCAACCGGTTGCTGGCCTGGCTCATCTTTTTTATGGCGCCGGCCAGTTCTTTATGGCGCCGGCCAGTTTGAACCTGTATATGCACTATGTGAACTGGTTCAGCATTCCCTGGTTACGGTTTTTGGACGATGTATTACCCATGGTGATTGTAATGCCCATGGGGCCCCTGATCTGGATGTACACACGCCAGATGGCCGGGCGCCCCATTGAAAAAATGAGGCGGCATTTCTGGCCGGTGATCACAGATCTCGGAGCTATGCTGGCGGTGCTGCTGTTTATGGCGGGTGTGATTCCGGGGGCCTCATTCGTCCGGTGGCTGCTCCCCGGGGCTTTTCATTGACACGTAGAAAGTGTACTCCATTAACCCCGCTGGTTGAGCATGACCTGCTATGTGTGGATGGCGCATCGTTTCCTGCAAAATACCCACCTGAAAGTGCCGACGGCCAGTTTGCAATGGCTGCGGCAGCTGATACAGGTGTTCCTGGGCATTACTTGTGTGGTGCTATCCAGCCTGTGCCGGGCTATAAAGATCCTCTACTCGTTTCCTGTTCCCGGAGGCGCCCCGTAGAAGCCGGGTGCCGGTGGTGAAAATGAGCTTTATCCTGGATACAATTGTTCGTGGAATGAATGGATACAGCCCATCCTCTTAAGGCCGGAAAAAAGCTTTAACCAGGGCATTGCATATTGCCGAGCAGGTACGGGGCAAACAATCATTCCAATTGCAAATTACTATGAATGCCCAGTGCAGAAAAGCGATTCCGATGTAGGTTTTGCCCTTTCCTTTTATATTTTTGGACTATTTGTTGCCGGTATGACTTTATTGCCATGGTGCCAACGGCGGGCGTTTGACCGGTGTAGTTAAAGGCGCTGCAAAAGGCGCTGGGGGAAGAATATTTCAGCATGATGGCCGCTTCTTTGATGGCATGACCGTTTTGCAACAACTCCTGTGCATGACGTATACGAAGCTGCAGTTTGTAATGGCCAATGTCTATGCCATAACGCCACTTGAATACCTGCTGTAATACATTGCGACTAACTTGTACCCGGGAGGCCAGCCTGGCGGCACTTTCACCCCTGGAAGGATGTTGATCGATATGGGATTTGACGGTTTCCACCGCCACTACCACATAACGACTGAATTTTCTAATGGTAGCCACCGGATAAGGTTTATTGTATTGTGCAGGTTAAAATTACCGAAAAGAACTGAACCCGGATTACATTGATAATTATCAAGTGTATTATACAAACTAGGTGTTTTATTTATGACGCTAATAGGTAATTGCCTAAATTCAGGCGCTGCTTTCAGCAGTGTTATATATTGCAAAATAACTGTATTAACATTGTGATTCCAAGACCATTGCATCCATGTTCATGACGGCGGTCAACCAATTATTTAAAGTCCGGTATCTTTTATACATCTTCCTGTATATAGCTACATTACCTGTTTACGCACAACAGCGAAAAGGCCACGCCGTTCAGGCCAATATCATTTATCATTTTACCAAGTACATCAACTGGCCCGGTCATATGAAATCGGGCGATTTCGTAATTGGCGTTATTGGCGAACCGCATTTAGCGGAGGAACTGGAAAAAGCGGTTGCCCGTAAAACGGCAGGCAGTCAGCGTATTGTGGTGCAGTTATTCAATACCGGCGAAAGCCAGTATCCCTGCCATATCCTGTTCCTGGCCGATGCAGAAAGTAATTACCTGAAAAAGCTGGTAGCCGCCACCAGCGACCAACCTGTATTATTAGTATCCGAAACCGAAGGCGCAGCCCACAGGGGCAGTTGTATCAATTTTGTGATTGTGGACGACCGCCTGCGGCTGGAGATCAACAAAACCAATATTGATAAAAGGAACCTGAGTATTGCCACCGAGTTATTGCAACTGGGCAAGGTGATCAAATAAAACGATTTTGCGCAGTATTTACTTTTCTTCAATTTAATAAAATACCTCATTCGTAAAACCAAATGGCCCATCCGTTAAGCGGCGGATGAGCGGGGCTGTTGCTGTGCCTAGTTTTGAGCCGTCGAACTCAAAAACCATTAACATGAAAACATCATTTCAATTAGCCGCGCTTACCTTTTGCACCCTGATCATCGCCACCACATCGTGTAAAAAATTAGGATTGGATGATATAAAAGATGGAGGCAAACAATTTGACGCCGCTACATTCAAACAGAACATCGTTACCGCATTGGGCAATCGCAGTATCGGTTACAATTTTGTGATCAGCCAGAACGGCCGTCTGGCCGATACCTGCGAACGGGGTTTTGCCCGTATGAGCCAGAATGGCGCCATCAAACACAGCGTATACAAGGAAATGAATATTGCCAGCATAAGCAAATGGCTCACTGCTGTGGGCGCCATGCGCCTGATGAAGGAAAGAGCTATTTCGCTGGATGATTCTATTTACAAATGGCTGCCCCTAAGCTGGCAAACGGGCGCCGGTGTACGATCGATTACCTTCAGGGAATTGCTTACCCACAGAAGCGGTTTAACTACCAGCACCATCCGGTATGGCACCGACTACAATTCTTTAAGAACCTGCATTGGCAATGTATTGGCCAACCCCAATAAAAACTACAATTACAGCAATGTGAATTTTGCCCTTTTCCGCATTATGTTCGGATTCTTGAATAACAGACCGGCCATGCAGGGTATGGAAATCAGCTACCTGTCGAAATTTGATACGGCAGGATTTGCCAGCAACCTGGCCAATATATATATCGGTTTAATGCAACAGTATGTTTTTAACCCGGCCGGTGTAAGCAATGCCATTTGCACACCCACCGACAACCGTAGTACCCAAACGCTGATGTATAATGAAACCGAACCAAAAGCAGCCGGTGCTACCACCGGCGACTGGAGACTGGTGTGCGGCGGAGGCGGGTATTATTTGTCCAGCATGGAAATAGCCCGGGTGGCCGCCTATGTTTTCCATACCGAAGATATTCTCACAAAGGACCAGCAGCAGGAGATGCTCAGCAATTTATATGGTCTGGATTCTGAGGACAGTCCCAATACCAACCGTGGCAAGGCTTATGGAAAAGACGGCGCACTGTACAACGATCTGAATGGCGATGGCACCGACAATGATCCTGACCAGGGCCTGCAAACGCTGATGATGAAATTCCCCGCCGGTGTGGAAGTGGTGTTCTTTATCAATGCGCTGAACGGTGGATTTTCGAGCTATGCTCCACTTATCAAAGACGCTTACGAAAAGGCATGGATCAATAAATAGCGGATCGTGCAAGGATGACGTAGTAATGAAGTACCATGGTTGTGCGCCATGGTACTTTTCTTGTGCGGTGGAATGGTCGACTTTTTTTTATTCAAAATTCCAAAAATGAAACAACATGACCTTACACATGTACACGTGGCCGGCTGTTTTTCTGACGCTGGGCTTTTATTCTGCTTCCTGTCAGAAAAAGATTACTAACGAGGAAGTCTTGTCAGCTGAAACAAAAACTATCACGGCCAATGCTTTCAAAAGCACCTGGACCACCAACTGGAACAATTATGGCGACGGCGTGTATTCCAATGCATCGGCCGCCAGTGATTTTGGTAATGTAAGCGGATAGAATGACAGCCGTGCCTGGATATCGGGCGGCCCCTGCCGGATCAAATTATTAAAGAATGCGCTTTCGGGTGCGGGTGGCGTGATTGCCAACATCGATATTTCTGATGGATCGGCGTATGAACTGGATTATGACGTGCGTTTTCACAGCCAGTTCGATTTCAGCCGGGGAGGCAAGATCGGGTTTGGATTTTTAGTGGGTGACGGGAATACCGGAGGTCCCGCGCTGCGTGTGCTAAAACAACGATAAAAAGTTATTCATTCCATAACGCAACTGCTTCAGCGCTCTCGTCATTTTCTTTTCTACCGTTTTAACGGATATCTTCTTCCGCCCGGCAATTTGCTTATAGGTAAGCCCCCCGTCCCGATGCAGGGAAAAAATTTCCTGTTCATCGGCGGGCAGGGAACGGATGAGTTGCGTATAGAGACTTTCCAGTTCTTTAAACAGCAGGGGTTCCTCGGTGAGTATATCTTTTGATATCAGGGCCAGCCGGCTGAAAAAATCGTGATCGGTTTTTTCGGCGCGGATGGCTTTGAATATCTGAAAGCGAATGGCCTGGAACAGGTAGGGGCGAAGCGATTTGATGTGTACGTCGTTACGACGCTTCCATAGTGATATGAATACGTCCTGCACGGCATCCTGGGCCGCTTCTTTTACCTGTAGTATGTTGTGGGCTGAAATATAAAGCGCCTTCCAGTACCGATTGTTACCTTCCAGTTTGAATTGCAATTCTTCGCATTCAAGGCCCTTCAGAATTTCCGACAGATTAGCGTTCCGGCTAATGCGACCGCCGAATTTGGCATTGGCGGGGGGTGAATGTTGATATATGATATCTACATCATACCAGCGGCTGATTTGCCGCAAGATGGTTTTCAGGTCGGTGTTGTCGAATTCGAACCAGCCGTTTTTCCAGGCCATTACCTGTTGTATGTCTACATTATGATTAATGGAAATAGGTGCATTGGGGGTTAATACTGCCTGTTCGCCTGGTTTCAGGATGGTATTTTCTATTTTTATCTTTCCTTCAACAAGAGTGGTTTTGGCGGTTTCTTCGTCGTTATAACAATTTACATTAAAGTGAGTGCCCAGTACTTCCACGCGGCTGTTGTTGAAGTGTACGATAAAGGGTTGTTCCGGTTTTTGGGCCACTTCGAAGTAGCCTTCGCCATCCAGTTCCACTTCGCGATGTGCGCCGGTGAAGGCGGTAGGGAAGCGGAGGGAACTGGTGGAGTTGAGCCAAATTTTGGAGCCGTCGGCTAATATTAACTGGTATTGGTTGCCGCGGGCTGTGGTGACGGTGTTGTATATTGGTTTGGAGGCATCGGTGGTCAACCCTGCCTTCGCTGAAGCTTCGGCGGTCACGTAAGATAACATACCACTCATATTGATCACCGTTACACCGCCTTGTTGTGTTATGGTGCCGCTGCTACTGTCCAGTACAATGGTTTTGCCATCGGCCAGGGTGAGGGTGGCGGCGTTGCGGCCGGGCGGCAAATCTTTAACGGGTTGTTTTTCCTTTGCTGTGATGATGGGTTGGCCGGCCGGTTTATTAAGGAAGATAAACCAGGCGCCTGCACCCAGTAATATCAGTTTGCTGCCGCTGCCGTCCATTGCCGGTAATTTCTTTGTATGGGGTTTACATGGTGCGAGATGCCGGTCATCACCTGCTGGTACATGGTGTTCTTCAATGCCTGTTCTTCATCGGCGGTGAGGCCGGTAGAGCCGGCTTCCTCCAGCCGCTGGTAATAGGTTTCCAGCAGGGCCTTTTCGGCTTCGCTGGCGGCGCCGTTCTGGTATTTGTCGATCAGTCTGAAGAGGGTTGTTTTGTCCATAGCTGTATATTGGTAAGTACCCGGAATAGTGTGGCACCCTACACCTGATGTACAATTTTTTTGGTGTGGGCCGGTGGACCCGCAAAATGGGCATTTGTCGGGTTTGGAGTATCGATAGAAAAAACATCGATAGATTTCTATATATCTATTTATATTTGCACCTTGGTATGGACACCAAAAAAATAGAAAAGATATCCAAGGCGCTCTGTGACCCGAACCGCATTGCTATTTTGCAAAAGTTCAGGAAGAAAAAAGACTGCCTGTACTGTAGCGAAGTGCACGATATGCTCGACCTGGCGCAGCCCTCCATATCCCATCACCTGAAACAACTGGTTGACGCCGATCTGCTAATACCCGAAAAGGATGGCCGCAACCTGAAGTACCTGTTGAACGAGGCCGTACTGAACGATTACATTGCCTTCTTAAACGCCCTCAAAGGATAAACCGTTACAAATAATGTATGTATGAGTGATTATCATCACAACCCCTTTCCCTTGCCCTAACATATCGAAACATTTGAATGAATCAATTATGAAAAGGTCAATTTACATTATGGCCCTGGGGGCTTTTGGCATTATTACAACAGAATTTGGCATTATCGGTATCATGCCCACCATAGCCCGTGAATTCCATATTTCTATTGATACGGCGGGCTGGTTGCTGAGTGGCTTTGCGTTGACCATTGCATTAACGGGGCCATTCTCGGTATTACTGACCTCCAGGTTTAACCGCAAATGGATGATGTGCTGGGTGCTGGCCATCTTCGTGGCCAGCAATATCCTGTCGGCCATGGCCAACAATTTTACGGTGCTGATGATTGCCCGTATACTGCCGGCTTTTTTGCACCCGGTATTCTGGGCGGTGGCTTCGGTGGCTGCGGCCAGGCAGGTGGTGCCCAAAGATACACCCAGGGCGGTGGCAGTGGTTACCGGCGGATTGAGCGTGGCCACGGTGCTGGGCGTGCCCCTCACTACCTATGTGGCCGAACTGGTGAACTGGCGGGCTTCCCTGCTGTTATCGGGGGCGATTAACCTGGGGGCTTTTGCAGCCCTGGTGGCCTTTGTGCCTTCAATGCCTGTTAAGGAAAAACTTTCTGTAAAAAGTCAGTTGAAGATAGTCAGGAACGGGCAGCTATGGGTGAATTTATTTGCCACGCTCATCATGATTGCCGGTATGTTTTCTACCTACGGATATATGGCGGAATACCTGGGCAAGATCAGCCACATGAATGGTACACAAATCAGCCTGATGCTATTGTTGTTTGGTGGCGCAGGTATAGCCGGCAACTGGCTTACGGGTGTGTTATTAAGTAAAAATGTACTGCTCACCACGCGCGTTTTTTTATTGTCGTTGATGGGCGCTCATATGCTGGCCTGGGCATTTGGCGGTTTCTTTGGATTGATGGCGGGCATCATAGCCATATGGGGTTTTATTCATACTGGTGGTTTTTTGATTGGCAATACCCGCACCACCGGTGAGGCGCCGGAAGCGCCGGAACTGGCAGCCAGTTTAATGGTATCGTTTGGTAATGGGGGCGTAACGCTGGGCACTTTCCTGGGTGGATTGGTGATTACTTATTTTGGCATTGGTCATGTGGTTTGGTTAAGCGTAGGCTTGTTGCTGGTAACGCTGGGTATGACCTTTATTTTTATCAGGAAGCGTGAAACAGCGCCGGAGCCGGCAACAGAGAAAATGGAACCGGAGCTGGAAGAAGAAGCTGTGCCGGGTATTTAGTAATAGCTGCGAAAGGCAATAATGAAAGCCGTCCTGTTTCGAGCGGGATGGCTTTTTTCGTATATTAACCGCAATGAAACATGTTTTTTTATGGGCGGTGTGCCTGTTGCCTGCATTGTATTCCCATGCCGCCGCACCTTTACAACCTGGTGCACTCAGCTGTGAGTATATTCAAAATCCGCTGGGCATTGATGTAGCCCAACTGCGTTTCAGTTGGACCTTCAAGGCTACTGCCCGTAGTCAAATGCAGTCGGCCTATGAACTGGAGGTAGGAGAGTGGCGCAGCGGCAAGATCCATTCTTCACAAAACCTGCATGTCGAATACAAGGGACCTGCATTGCGCCCCTTTACACGGTATCAATGGCGTGTGCGTGTATACAATCAAAACGATGAAGCCTCGGAGTGGAGCCAGCCCGCCTGGTTTGAAACGGCTATGTTGCAGCCTGGCGACTGGACGGCGCAATGGATAGGGGATGGAAGCAGTTTGCCCGAAAAGGAGGAAGATTTTTATCAAGACGACCGCATGCCCCTATTCCGTAAATCGTTCAGGGCCGCCAAAACCGTCAAAAGTGCGCGCCTCTATATCAGTGGCCTGGGCTATTATGAGGCTTATCTCAACGGCAAAAAGATCGGCCACCAGGTGCTGGACCCAGGTTTCACCACGTATGCCAAACAGGTTTTATATGCCGTGCACGATATTACTGCGCAGGTAAAAAAAGGCAATAATACGGCCCGTGTAATGCTGGGCAATGGCTGGTGGAACCCTTTGCCTTTTAAATTTTTTGGTAAATGGAAATTGAGCGATTATCAACAAACCGGCCGCCCATGCCTGAAAGCCGAAATTCATATAACCTATACCGATGGCAGCAAGGAAAAAATAGTAACCGATGCTTCCTGGCAAACAGCGCCCGGACCCATTGTTCGGAATAATGTATACCTGGGCGAATTGTACGATGCGCGGCTGGAACCCAGGGCAGGCGACTGGAAACATGCTGTGCCGGTACAAGGTCCATCGGGACAACTCACCGCACAAATGCAACCAGCCATTAAGATCACTAAAATCATCCAACCCGTATCCATCACCGAACGCGGGAAGGATACTTTTATCGTGAACATGGGCCAAAACTTTGCCGGTGTGGCGCGTATTAAAGTAAAAGGCCCGGCCGGCACCCGCATCAACATACGGTATGCTGAAGCCTTGTTCAGTGATGGTTCTATTAACGCCCTTACCGGCGTGGCCACTCAAATCAAAAAAAGCGGCATCACAGGCGGACCCGGCGCCCCGGAAACTGCCTGGCAGGAAGACAGCTATATACTGAAAGGAGCGGGCATAGAAATCTGGGCGCCGCGATTTACCTTTCATGGTTTTCAATATTTGCAGATCACCGGCTGGCCTGGTAAACCCACGGTAAACGATATAGAAGGCTTACGCATGAATGCCGATCTGCCGCAAAGCGGTCAGTTTGCCTGCTCCAATCCCCAATTCAACCGCCTGCACGATGTAATACAATGGACTTTTTTAAGCAATGTATTCAGTGTGCAAAGCGATTGTCCCGGCCGGGAAAAAATGGGGTATGGCGCCGACATCGTGGTATCGGCCGATGCCTTTATGTACAACTATCATATGGGCGGTTTTTACAGCAAGGTCCTGCGCGATTTTGCCAATGAACAAAGACTCCAGGGCGGCATCACCGAAATTGCACCTTTTACCGGTATTGCCGACCGCGGCCATGGCGACCTGAGCGGCCCGCTGGGATGGCAACTGGCATTTCCCTTCCTGCAACACCAGTTGTATGAGTATTACGGTGACAAGCGGGTGATTGAAACTTATTATCCTGCCCTGCAAAAACAGATCTCTTTTTTGCAATCGCAGGCAAAGAACCATCTTTTTTATTGGGATATCAGCGATCATGAGGCCATCGACCCCAAACCGGAATCCCTGTCGGCTTCTGCGTTTTATTATCACCATGTATTGCTGGCGGCCCGTTTTGCCGGCCTGTTGGGTAAGAAAGAAGATTCGCTGCAATACGACAGTCTGCAAAAGCAAATCAAAGCCGCTATAGTACAACAATACCTGGTTCCGGGCACCGGCCGATTCGATAATGCCACCCAGTCGGCACAACTGTTTGCGCTGTGGTATGCGCTGAGTCCCGAACCGGAAAAAACATTCGCCGTATTGCTGCAGGAACTGGAGCGGCATCAATGGCATATCAGCACCGGCATTTTCGGCACCAAAATGTTCTTTGATGTATTGCGTGTGCAGGACCGGAATGATGTGGCTTATCGTGTGGCCGCACAACCCGGCTATCCCGGCTGGTTGTATATGCTGAATCAGGGTGCCACCACTTTGTGGGAAACCTGGCATGAGCCCGGTACGGTATATTCCTGCAACCATCCCATGTTTGGTTCCATCGATGAATGGATGTACCGGTCCCTGCTGGGTATCAATGCCGCAGCGCCGGGTTTTGAAAAGATCGTTATCAAACCGCAACCGGCGGGCGATCTCACATGGGCAAAAGGACATTATGAATCGGTGCGTGGGCTGATTGGCAGCGACTGGAAAAAAGAAAACGGGCAGTTCACATTAAGCGTGCGAATTCCGCCCAATACCCATGCAGAGGTTTGGATACCATCCACAAACGGACTGGTTACCGAAAATGGCAGGGAAATGCAGGTGCTGCGCCGGGAAAAAGGCTATGCGGTGATAGCGGCCGGATCGGGAGAATATACCTTTACCACCGGTTTATAACACCGGCCGGGGATCGAATAGTACCTGGAAGTGTTCTATCTTCCCGTCCTGTACCTTGTACCAGCCGGCACATAAAACGGTTTTACCACCCATATTGATATCATACCAGAGACAAATGTCGTTGCCTTCGGTAAACACTTTTTTGATCTCGTATTTCAATTTTATTTTTTCCATATCCGCTATGTAAGTACCAGCCCCTTCGCGGCTGCCCAATACGCCCACAAAACGGAAATTGTCGTTGAGATAGCTGCGTGCTTCGGCAAAATTGTCATTATTCAGAGCCTGAATAAATGACAGCACTATTCCGGTGTTCTCATTTTTCATACCGGTAGGGCTGTAATTTTTATGCCAGAATGCAGAAAATACGGTGCCGGCATGCTGGTTTTTACCCTACCGGATAATACATATTGTACGAATGCAAAATGTAACTTAAATTCGTAAAGCAGCGTTA
>Ga0065721_10053010_pt1 | contig 10724 bp, 4 predicted proteins | sample Mesricmetagenome_FD_59108 | JGI IMG/M metagenome (GOLD analysis project Ga0065721, IMG submission 59108) | Mesophilic microbial community from rice straw/compost enrichment Sample: eDNA_1 v2 (version 2) | ecosystem: Engineered > Solid waste > Grass > Composting > Bioreactor | place: USA: Davis...
CGCCCGCCGTGGTGTGGCTGGCTCGCCGCCGGCACCGCGCTGGCGCTCGTCCTCATGATGGCCGAGGCGCAGGCCGGCGACCGGCCCGGCTTCTTCGCCCGCCTCTTCGGTGCCGAGGAGAAGGAGGAGGGGCCGGCCTTTCCGGTCCCCGATCCCGTCACCTACGATGTCACCTTCGACTTCCGCGGCGATACCGAGGACCTCGGTGACCGGCTGAAGGAACTGTCCAATCTCGAGAAGCTGAAAGGCGACCCACCCTCGGGCGGCATCGGCCTGCAGCGGCGCGCCGAAGGCGACAGGCAGCAGCTCATCGGGGCGCTGTCGGCCTTCGGCTATTACCAGCCGCGCGTCGACATCACCGTGGCGGGTGTGGACGTGTCCTCGCCGCAGGCTCCGCAGCGCATCGACGCCATCCGGACCCGCGGCTCGGTGCCGGTGCGCGTCACGGTCACCTTCGGGCCGCGCTTCACCTTCTCACGCCTTGCGGTCGTCGACGAAGCGACGGGTCGGCCCATGGCGCCGCCTGCCGGCTGGACCGCGGCCAAGCTCGCGCCGGGCGAGCCGGCCCAGAGCGCGGCCGTGCTCGCCGGCGAGCGAGCCATCGTCGCGGCCCTGCGCGAAGAAGGCTATGCCTTCGCCGCCGTGCCCCGGCGGGAGGCGGTGGTCGACCACGCGACCCGCACGATGGACGTGACCTTCTTCGTCGCGCCCGGGCGCAAGGCGCGTTTCGGCCGCGTGACAGTCCAGGGAACCGAGCGGCTCGATCCCTCCTTCGTCGAGGAGCGGGTGCCGTTCAAGACCGGCGACCTCTTCTCGCCCGAGCCGTTGGCCGACCTGAGGCGGGACCTCGGCGAGTACGACGTCTTCAGCTCGGTGCGCATCCGCGAAGGCGAGGCGCTCGATCCCGACGGCACCCTTCCCATCACCATCGAGGTGCAGGAGCGGGCGCGACGCTTCATCGGCTTCGGCGCAAAGTACTCGACGACCGAGGGGCCCGGCATCAACGCCTATTGGGGGCATCGCAACCTCTTCGGCGGGGCCGAGCGGCTGCGCCTCGACGCGCAGGTGTCGGGCACCGACATCAACACGATCGGCGTGACCGGCAGGAAGGCCGAGTGGCAGGACAAGCTCGGCTACCGCTTCGGCGCCACCTTCACCAAGCCGGGCATCATCACGGCGAAGGACGACCTCGTCGTGCAGGCGACCTACCTGCGCGAGGTGACGGAGAGCTATTCGCGCCAGGGCTTCATCGGCGCCATCGCGCTCAAGCGGCGTTTCACCAAGGAATGGTCGGGCCAGATCGGCCTCGACATCGAACGTGCCAAATACCTGCGCGGCTACGACACCGAGTTCGACACCGGGCGCTGGTACACGCTCGTCGGCGTGCCGGTGCAGGTCGACTACGACAACACCAACGACAAGCTCGATCCCAAGCGCGGCATCCGCGCCTCGGTCACGGTGGAACCGTTCACCAGTTTCCTCGGTTCGACCGTCGATATGACCATGGTCAAGGCGAGCCTCTCCGGCTACTGGCCGATCGACGCCGAAGAGCGCTTCGTGCTTGCAGGACGTGTCGGGTTCGGCAGCCTCATTGGGGCCGATCTCGGCGACATCCCGCCGCCCCGCCGCTTCTATGCCGGCGGCGGCGGGTCGGTGCGCGGCTACGATTACCAGAGCCTCGGGCCGAAGAACGTCTTCGGCCAGCCCATCGGCGGGCGCAGCCTGCTCGAAGCTTCGGCGGAGTTGCGCATGAAGGTGACGGACACGATCGGCATCGTGCCCTTCGTCGATGCGGGCATGGCCTATCGTTCGAGCTATCCCGATTTCGACGAGCCGATGCGCTATTCGGCAGGCATCGGCTTGCGCTACTATACCGCCATCGGGCCGCTGAGGCTCGACATCGCCCGTGGCCTCAACAGGGAGAGGGGCGATCCGCCCTTCGGCCTCTACATCAGCCTGGGGCAGGCTTTCTGATGCGCCGCTCGAGCAAGGCGGGCCGCGTCGCCCGCGCCATCCTTATCACCGTCGTCGGGGCGGTCGCCCTCCTCGCCGTGGCCGCCGTGCTGCTGACGCGCACCGATGCCGGCCGCGCGCAACTCGTGCGGCTCGTCGAGACCCTGGCGAGTAGCCCGGACATGCGTCTCGCGATCGGCCGGCTCGACGGCGCCGTACCGTTCGACATGACGGTGAGCGACGTCACCGTCGCCGACCGCGAGGGTGTGTGGCTGACGGTCGACCGCGCGCATCTTGCCTGGCGACCACTGTCGCTCCTTTCGGGCGTCGTCGAGGTGACGGCGGTGGAGGCCGGGCGCCTTGCCGTGACCCGCCCGCCCGTTCCCGGCACCGAGCCGGCGGCCGAAAGCGCCGGCCTGCCGCGTCTGCCGGTCGGGATCATCGTCGAGCAGCTCGCCGTGGAGGAGATCGCGCTCGGCGAGGCGCTGGTCGGGGAGCCGGTGCAACTCGCCGTCAGCGGCAATGCGCGGCTCGTCGATCCGGCCGACGGCCTGTCCGGCGAGATCGCCATCCGGCGCACGGACGGGGTCACCGCCACCGTCGACGGCACCTTGCGCTTCGTGCCCGACACCCAGCGGCTCGTCGTCGACCTCAGGGCGGCGGAGCCCGCCGGCGGCATCGCCTCACGCCTTGCGAACCTGCCGGATCTGCCGCCACTCGACTTCACGTTGCGCGGCGACGGCCCGCTCGACGACTGGCGCGGGGACCTTGCGCTGACGCTCGGTGCGAGCGCCGAAGCGCGGGCCAGCGCGACCATCACGCGCGACGACAACGGGCGGGTGCTCGCCCTCGACGGCACGGCCGACATTGCGGCTCTGCTCCCGGACCGCTATGCGCCCCTCGCCACCGGCGAGGCCACGTTGCGGCTAAGGGGGAAGCGGTTCGACGACGGACGCATCGAGGTCGGCGAGCTGTTCGCCGAGGGGGCCGGCGGCCGGGTGACGGGTTCCGGTGCCCTCGACGAGGGCCGCGATGCCGTGAGCGGCCGTCTCGTCCTCTCCCTGCCATCGGCCATGCCCTATGCCGCGCTTGCGCCGGTCGCGCTGTCCTGGCAGGGCCTCGAGGTGACGGCCACGGTGGGCGGAGCCCTTTCCCGGCCGACGCTCGATCTGTCAGCCACGGGCAATGCGCTCTCGATTGCGGAGAACGCCATCGGCCGCGCCGTCGTCGGGCTGAAGGCCGAGGCGCAGGGGCCGCCGCTGCAGCCGGACACGCGCTTTGCCTTCGATGCCACGGCCGATCTCTCGGGCCTCGTGCCGCAGGCTCCCGAGCTTGCCGGCGTCATTGGCGAGGAGGCGCGCCTGACCGCGAACGGCACCGCCACGCTGAGCGGCGCCGACATCGCCGCCCTACGGCTCGATCTTGCGCCGCTGGCGGCGACCTTCTCCGGCACCGTCTCGACCGATGCGGTGGACGGCAAGGTCAATGTGGAGCGGGCGGACCTCGCTGCGCTGCGCGCCTTCACGGACCAGCCGCTCGCCGGCGTCGTGGCGCTCACCGGCGATGTCTCCGCGAGCTTCGACCTCACTCGGCTCGCCGTGACCCTCAACGGCATGGCCCGCGACCTTGCGACGGGCGTTCCGCAGGCCGATGGCCTTCTCGGCCGCAATGTCCGGCTCTCCGGCGGTTTCCGCCGCAATGCCGACGGCAGCTTCGGCTTCGAGCGCTTCTCCGTCTCCGGCACCCATGTCGGCCTCATCGCCGACGGCTCGGCGACGGCGGACCGGGCCAACGTCACCGCCAAGCTCGACCTGCCGGACCTGTCGCAGCTCGACGAGGGCGTCACCGGGCGCGGCAATGTGGATGCCACCCTGACCGGCTCGCTCGATGCGCTCGACGCGCGCCTGCGCCTTGTCATCGACGGCGCGAGCGCCCTCGGCCGGCCGATCGAGCGGCTGACCGCGGATATCGAGGCGCGGGACGTCACGGGAGCCGCCACGGGGCAACTGACGCTGTCGGGCAGCGTCGACGGCAAGCCGGCGACCGGCAGCGGTCGCTTCGCGCGCGATGCGGCGGGGGCGGTGGCGGTGTCGGATCTCGACATCGGGCTCGGCTCCGTGCGCGCGCAAGGCGCACTCGACATCTCGCCGGCATCGCTGGCGAGCGGCCGGCTGACGCTGCGTGCCGGTGACCTCGGCGATGTCGCGCCGCTGCTGCTCATGGAGATGGGGGGCGCGGTCGACCTCGACCTGACCCTTTCCGCCGATGCCGGCCGCCAGGATCTCGCCGCCAGGGGGCGCGTGTCGGACTTTGCGGGCTTCGGCGCCTCGGTTGCCGTGGCCGACGTCGACGTGACCGTGCGTGACCTGCTCGGCCAGCTGGCGGCCGACGGCAAGGTCTTGCTCGAGAGGCTCGCGGTATCGGGCGTGGATGTGCCCCGGGCGGAAATCTCGGCCGAGGGCACGCGCGAGGCGACGCGCCTCGTCCTCGACGGCGTCGTGCGCGAGGTCGATGTCGCCGCGACCGCGCAGGTCGCCATGCGGCCGGACGAGACCGTCGTGACGCTGGACAGCGCCAGCGCTTCGCGCGGCGCCCAGCGCGTCACCATCGCCCGCGGCGCGGCGCTCATCCTGCGCGGAGGCTCGGTCGCCATCCGCGATCTCACGGTCAACGCCAACGGCGGCTCGCTTTCGGTTTCCGGGTCGGCCGGCGAACAGCTCGATCTTGCCGTCACGGCCCGCAACCTGCCGCTCGCCGCCGCCGAACTCGCCGAGCCGGGCCTCGGCCTTGCCGGCCAGCTCTCGGGCGAGGCGCAGATCTCCGGCACCGCGGCCCGGCCCGACGGGCGCTACCGGTTGTCGGTCAGCGGCTTCACGATGCCGCAGATCCGCGACGCGGGCCTGACACCACTCGCCATCGAGGCGAGCGGGGAACTGGCGAACGGCCGGGCCGGCATCGACGCCTCGGTGCGCGGCATATCGGAGGCGCCGATCCGCATCACCGGCTCACTGCCGACGACCCCAGACGGCAACCTCGACCTCACGATCGCCGGCCGCATCGACCTTGCCATCGCCAACCGGCTCGCAGCCGGCGACGGCCAGCGCTATGCCGGCTCGGCGACGGCGGACCTGCGCCTCACCGGCACCGTCGCTGCGCCGCGGGCGCAGGGCACGGTGCGCCTCGTCGGCGGCCGCTTCGAGGACGTCGTCAACGGCATCCTCCTCGCCGACATCAATGCGACGATCACCGGTTCCGAGCGCGAGCTCGTCATCCAGAGCCTCACGGCGAGGGCGCGCAACGGCGGCGCGATCACCGGCAGCGGCCGCATCGCGCTCGATCCGGCGGCGGGCTTCCCGGGCAACATCACTCTGCGGGCGGCGAACGCCCAGCTCATCTCCAACGATACGACCAATGCCGTCGTCGGCCTCGACCTTGCGGTCTCCGGCCCCATGGCCACGACCCCGCGTGTTTCAGGCCGGGTGACGGTCGAGAACCTGCAGATCTTCGTGCCGGACCGCCTGCCGCCGTCGGTGACGCCCATCGAGGTGCGGCACAGGAATGCGCCGCCGCGCGTCGCCGAACGCGCTCGGGCCGAACGGGAGCGGCGGGCACGCGCCGCGGGCGGAGCCTTCGATGCCGCGCTCGACATCACGGTGGACGCCTCGTCCGGGCGCGTGCTGGTGCGCGGTCAGGGCATCAACGCCGAGCTCGGCGGCACGCTCGCGATCCGCGGCACGTCCTCGAACCCGATCGTGGACGGTGGCTTCACCATGCGCCGCGGCACCTTCCAGGTTCTCGGCCGGCGCCTCACCTTCACACGCGGCAACGTGACCTTCCCCGGCACGCTCGACCCGCAGATCGATTTCGTCGCGGAGGCGCCGGCGGGCAACGTGACGGCGCGCGTCGCGGTCGAGGGCATCGCCTCGCGCCCGGACGTGCGCTTCTCCTCCTCGCCCGAGCTGCCGCAGGACGAGGTGCTGGCGCGGCTCCTCTTCGGCAAGCCATCCGGCAACCTGACGGCGGGCCAGGCGTTGCAGCTGGCGCAGGCGGTGGCCCAGTTCGCCGGCGGCAACCGGGTGCTCGACGATCTCAGCCGCTCGCTCGGCGTCGACGCGGTCGACATCGATACCGACGGCAGCGGCAACGTGGCGGTCGGCATCGGCAAGCGCATCGACGACAACATCTATCTCGGCGTCAAGCAGGGCGCGACGCCCGGCTCGAGCCGCGTGACCGTCGACATCGACGTGACCGACCGCATCAAGCTGCAGGGCGAGGCGGGCGCCGACGGCTCGAGCGCCGTCGGCATCGGCATGGAATGGGACTACTGAGCGAGGGGAGCGCCCGTGGCTGCCCCGGGGGTGCTATCGCGCTTGTCCGGTTTCGGCGGGACGTCCGAAAAGCGCCCGAAGATCATGTCCGGCGCGCTGGTGTTGTGACGCGAGGGCATGACGCGTCCGGTCCACAGCTCCGTCGCCTCGCCGCCCGGGAAGGTCATGACCGGAGCTTCGCCCCATCCCTTGGCGCCGGGCGCGCGCCAGGCGACGCGCGCCGTGTCGGAATTGGTCTCCATCACATACATCGAGCGTAGCGCCGCGAATGGACGGCCCTGGGGCAGATCGCCCGAGAAGGAGACGTCGAGCGCGATGTGCTCCTCGTCCAGCGCGGCGAGCCGGACCTTGCCCTCGCCGCCGTCGGCGAAGGCGAGCGTGAAGGTTCGGGTGGCGGGGTCGAAGGCGACCTCCCTCAGGGCCACGATCGGGCGTCCCTCGTCCTTGACCGGGCCGACGAGGAAGGAGCTGCCATACGCTGTCCAGCGCATGTCGCCGGGCGGAATGGGGCGGGCCCGCCAGTAACCGTCCGGCGGATAGAGCACGAGCACTTCCTCGGCCCGTTCCTTGTAGCGCACCCACACCTGGATGAAGTGCAGGCCGTGCTCGACACGGTCGCCGACGCGCACCGGCACGTCGTTGGGCCGCCAGAAGGAGGGATGGGTATAGCCGACCAGCCACAGGTCGGGCGTTTCATAGAAGGTGACGCGCCGCGGCTCGGCCGCATGCACGGGGTCTCCTTCCATGTTGCAGCTCGTCCAGTCCGCCGCCCAGCGGTCGGTGTCGAGCATGCCGATATAGGCCGGGTGCACGGCCTGGATGCGGAAGTGCTTCACGGCCGGATTGGTGAAGGTGAGGCTGACATTGTCCTTCTCGGCGCACAGCACGGGCTCGCTGCCGTTGTCGACGCGCGCGGCAAGCTCGGCAGCGCCGGTGGACGGTGTGGCGGCGGCAAGAAGGCCCGCGACAAGCAGGCCCGGGATGGTTCTCGACATGGATCGTCCTGTGAAAAAGGCGGCTTCATGCCGCTCGGGGCCTCGTCGCAGCGAGCATCGCATAAACGTCGCCCGAATTGGCGGCATGAGGCAATGCGGCGATATGGGTTCGCATCACCTCGCCGGTGACCGGCTCGGGGAAGGCGAAGCGCTGCTCCTCGCCGAGCGACAGGTTGAAGCGGTAACAGCCGAGATCGGCGAGCCGGTCGAGGCAACGTCCGGCGACGTCGCGGGCGATGGTGGTGAATTCGAAGGACAGTGCCGGCAGCGGCTGCGACAGCCCGGCAAGGACCGCGTCCTCGAAGCCCTCCACGTCGATCTTGACGAAGGCGGGCAGGCCATGGCGGGCGATCAGCGCGTCGAGGCTCGTCATCGGCACGGACAGGGTGCGGTCCCAATGCTGGTCGCGCCAGCCTTCGGCATCGCGCGCGGCGGCGAGGAAACCGGCGGCGGCGGTGGTGACGGTGGGATTGGCGCTGTTGACGTGCAGGTCCACGCTGCCCTCCGCCGCGCCGACGGCGGCCTCCACGAGCGTCACGTTCCGGTCGCGGCCGTGGATCAGGCGCAGGATGCGCATCGGGCCCGGCTGCGGCTCGACCGCGACGACGCGCGCGCCGATGCGGCGGAAGGACGAGGTACGGTCGCCGACATGGGCGCCGACGTCGAAGGCAAGGTCCCCCGGAGCGAGGAAGCGGCGGTGAAGCGTGTCCATCGCGCGATGGCGGGCGCGGTTGCCGTGATAGAGGGCGAGCGAGCGGGCGAGCCCGCGCCATTGCGTCAGCGTGGCGCGGAGCCCGCTCATGCGGCGACGGCGATCGGCTGCGGCGCCGGGCGCGTGAGGGCCGCGATCTCGGCAGGCTCGTCGAATTCCTCGGGGATGGCGCAGAGCCGGTGCCGCGCGAGGAATGCGCCGAAGGCCGGGCGCGCGGTAACGACAGCGAAGGGGATGGCGAGAAGATAGCCGGCCGTGAGCGGCAGGCTCCACAGGAGGGCTGCCGGCGAGACCCATGCCAGCGCGCCGCAGACGGTCAGGCCGAACAAGCTCTGCGGCCAAAGCCCGGCCGCCGCCGTCGCCCAGGACAGGGCGTGGGCGTCCCGCTCCTGGCCGTTCCAGCCCACATGCGCCCGGCCGGCGAGGAGGCCGAGCATGAAGAGGCTCGTGCGGAAGGAGGACACCGCCCCCTGCAGGAAGGCGAAGACGATCTCGATCCCGGCCGAAAGGGCAAAGCGCGCCGCACCGCCGTAGCGGGCGGCACCGCCACGCGTCAGCGCGATGTCGGCAAGCCCCGCGAGCTTGGGGAAAAGGTACATGAACAGGAAAAGGCCGTAGAGGCCAGCCGCCACGGCCGTCGGGAAGACGCCCGCCGCCTGCGCCTCGCGCACCGCGAAGGGTGACAGCGCGATCATCGCCGTCATGGCCGGCAGGCCCACGAACATCAGGATGGCCCATAGCAGCTGGAAGCGGCTCATGGGGTGAAGGCCGGGCAGGCCGAGAAGCCGCGTGTACTGCATGTTGCCGAGGCACCAGCGCAGGTCCCGGCGGACGAAGTCGACCACCGTCGGCGGGTTCTCCTCCCAGCTGCCGCCCTCGACCGGCAGGATGCGAACCTCGTAGCCGGCGCGGCGCATGAGCGCGGCCTCCACCTGGTCATGCGACAGGATGGGGCCGCCGAGCGGACTGCGCCCGGGAAGGACGGGCAGGTGGCAGTCGTCCCGAAAGGGCGCGATGCGCACGAGTGCGTTGTGCCCCCAGAACGGCCCGCAATCGCCGGCCCACCAGGCGCTGCCCATGGTGTAGGGCCGCATGCCGTGGCGCATGCCGAACTGGAAGATGCGGGCGAAGCCGCTCGCGGCCGGCATGCCGGTGACGAGGCTCTGCAGGATGCCGAGGCGGGGATAGGCCTGCATCATGCGGACCATGGCGACGATCGTCTCGCCCGCCATCAGGCTGTCGGCGTCGAGCGGCAGCATCAGCTCGTACTCGCTGCCCCAGCGGGCGCAGAAATCGCGCAGGTTGCCGGCCTTGTAGCCGACATTGTCCTCACGCCGGCGATAGGTGGCCCGGGACCCGTCCGCCAGCGTCGCACGGAAGGTCGCGAAGGCATCCTCCTCGGCGGCGGCGACCTCGGGGAGGGAGGTATCGCTGAGGACGAAATAGGCGAAGTGGTGCCCGTGCCCGGTCCGGGCGATGCTGTCGGCGACGGCCGAGAGGCGCGAGAAGGCGCGCGCCGGATTCTCGTTGCGCAGTGTCATGATGACGGCGGTGCGCAGGAAGACGGGCTCGTTCGATGTGCCGGCGCTGGCGAATGGCGCGACCTCGGCCAGACCGCCGCGCCGGCCGTGCAGCAGCCACAGGCCGATGACGGCGTTCCAGAAGCCGAGCACGGTCCACGGCGTGACGAGGAGAAAACAGGCGAGGAGGATGCTGTCGAGAAGGCTCCACCCGCCGGCGGAGAGGACCCATGCCATTCCGGCGCCGAGCGCACCCCAGGTGGCGATGTTCAGCACGGCCACCAGGGTCCGGCGCCGCCGCAGCACGGTGGTGGACTGCATTCCGCCCGGTGTCGTAGATGAGGAAGGTGCCCCTTCGATGAGGGTCAGGGTCACAGGATCGAGCCGTTCCGTCATCTGGCACCGTCCGCTGTCGCGCCGCGGCGATATAGAGCAAAACGAAGAGAAGTGCGATGGGCATTAACGCAAGGAACGGCGAGGGTTCCGGCATTTTCGCACTGTGGTACGTGGAGCCGCGCCGCACCGAGCTGCGTCCCGTCACGCCGATCGAGCCGGCGCCCGGCGACGTCACCGTGCGCACGCTGTTCAGCGGCATCAGCCGTGGCACGGAGCGCCTCGTCTTCAACGGCCTGTGCCGCCCTGGCCACCGCCGGCGCATGGGCGCGCCGATGCAGGAGGGGACCTTTCCGTTCCCGGTGAAATACGGCTATTGCGCTGTGGGCGTGGTGGAGGCCGGGCCGGCGGACCTCGTCGGCCGCACGGTCTTTGCGCTGCACCCGCACCAGCAGATGTTCGCCGCGCCGGCCGCTGCCGTCGCCGCGGTGCCCGAGGGCGTGCCCGCCCGGCGCGCAGTGCTCGCCGCCAATATGGAAACGGCCCTCAACGCCGTCTGGGACGGGGGGGCGGGGCCGGGGGACAGGATCACGGTCGTTGGGGCCGGTGTCGTGGGCCTCCTCGTCACGTTCCTGTGTGCCGGCCTGCCCGGCGCGGAGGTCACCGTCGTCGACACCGACCTCTCGCGCGAGGCGGTGGCGCGGCGCTTGGGCGCCGATTTCGCCCTGCCGGGGCAGGCCCAGGGCGAGGCGGATGTCGTCTTCCATGCCAGCGGCACGCCTGCCGGGCTTGCAACGGCGCTGGCGCTGTGCGGCGACGAGGCGGCGCTCGTCGAGCTCAGCTGGTACGGAGACGAGGCGGTGCCGGTTCATCTCGGCGGCGA
>Ga0065721_10000033_pt1 | contig 10719 bp, 12 predicted proteins | sample Mesricmetagenome_FD_59108 | JGI IMG/M metagenome (GOLD analysis project Ga0065721, IMG submission 59108) | Mesophilic microbial community from rice straw/compost enrichment Sample: eDNA_1 v2 (version 2) | ecosystem: Engineered > Solid waste > Grass > Composting > Bioreactor | place: USA: Davis...
ATATCTCGGGAAAAGAAGCATTTCTACATTTAATTCTGCAGCTGTAAAGCTTTTCTTGATGATATTCGTGTTCTCCATGGTGAAAGTATTGGTATTGGCTTCCAGATTAAAATTAGGGCTTAGGAAATATTTCATCCCTACTTTGCCACCAATAAAGGTTTTAGGATTCACATAATCATTTTTAACCTGACCTGCTTCAATGTTGCCAAAAACGGAGAACTTCGGTCTGTACGTCTCATCCGGAAACTTATTCCCTATCACTCTGGTTTTATTTTGGTTCTGTTCTCTGCTGTACTCATCAAGAAGAGCCTGATAATTTGCCGTATCGTCTATAGATTTGCCCCAAATTTTATCTCTGACTCCCTCAATAATCAGAGATTTAACGGCTTTTTCTATAGCTTCTGTTACGGCAAGTTGTACAGGCTCGTTCTGGGTGAGTCCCACTTCTGCTTCCAGAAGGCGTTCAGTATCAATATATCTGAAAAAACTTCCGTTCACGCTGGTAGAAAGGATCGTTTTGGACGTGTATACTGTTTTAAGAATTTCACCATTTAGAGTAGAAACGGCACGGAGATAAACGGTAATCCGGTCCTGTCTGTATTGGGTAGATGCTCCGATTCCGAAATATCTTGCTCCGATCCCTCCGGTCATGATATTGCTGTCATAGGAAATCACACCTCCCTCCAACAGAATTCCTGCATAGAGAAGTGGAGGCAAAGACTGGCTGTTTTTGTCGACATCTTTCAGATATTCCTGTCTTGTGGAACGGATAATCTGTCTTTCATTCAAAAGATTGGCGATATTCTCTCTTTCAATAGGAATAAACCATCGGCTGTCTTCCAGGGCCTTGATAAGGATGGTGGTAGTACCCTGCGGAACCGCCGTACTCCAGTTGTTTCCGTTTTCGGAAGGTTTGTATTGCCCGGTCTGATCCCTGAATTTGTATACGCCTATCACTATTTTTTCTTTAGGTAAAGGCATTTCTCTCAGTTCCGTGGTATAGCGCGTGTTTTCTCCCATAGTAGATTTCTCCGGATTGGAAGGCAACCCGAATAAAGTACTACAGGCCTGGAATACGCCCAATAGTATAGCACAGAAAAAGATTCTGGTGTAAGTATAGACTCTCATGGTTGGATTGGTTTTAGTTTTTATTTCGGAATCACAATTTCAGACTGTTCGCCGGTGTTGGTATCCAGAATACTGATCATGAGTCCCTGTGAGGTAGTGACAACTTGAAGATATAGTGATCCAAAAAGGTAATTCCCGGGCTGAAGACTGCCCTCGCCGAACTGGTCTTCGAAGAGTTTCCGTGACAGCTCACTTAGAATTTGACGATTCAGACTTTCGGCAAAGCTGTCCATATCTTCTATATCGTCCAGTAAACTTCTAAGGTCATTTTTTTCATCGAACTGGTTTTGTGCATTGGCTGAGCTCAGCAGCCACTGATAGTTGAATGTATCTCCCCCAAAGGCGGGATTCACAGGTTTATAGACGAGTTGCTGAGATTTTCCGAGGAATATCCCGAAAGCAAAAGTCATGATAATAAAGAAAGGTTTCATGGTAAGTGTTTTTAGTAGATGAATTCATTTTTTATAAGGTTTTTCTTAGTGTTAAATTCTTTGATGTACCTTAAAGTATTTCTTAATTGCTCTTTCAGGTAATCTTCACTGGGATTGGTCATAAAACTGTAGACTATTTTATCATCAATTTCAATGTTTATCTGTCCACTGACTTCCCCTGACCGGAATTTCTGAAATGGTGATGGCAGAATTCCCTTTATCAGGAAGCTGGCTGTATTGGATATAAAAAAGATCATAAAAATCTTTTCCTACTTTGCTTTTGGTTTCATCAATGGTCAGTCCTTTCAGTTCAAATACTACATCTTCTTCCACTTTGGCAACTTTCTTTTTGAACAAGTCATTATTTATTTCAAGGCTGTCCTTAGCGATCAGTTTCTGAGTTTCTTCATCTCTTATATAGAGGAATGCCTTGAGTGCATCTTTTTTCTCAAGGTTCACACTGATCTCGGACAATACCTTCACCTCATTAGGATCAATGGAAAACTTACCGCCCTGTTTATTATTGGAAAGATTACCTCCGTTACCTTTTTTAATGGAAACCAGCAGATAATTCAACTCCTGATAGATTGCGGTATTATTGGTAACCACAGCTTTTAAACTGACTTGATTTTCTACAAACTTACTCTCAATTTTTGCGAGGATTTTTTTATCCTCCTGTCCGTAACCGAGTACGGACAAGAAGATAAATATTACACAAAACATTAAGGAGTATGAGCTTTTCATCACTTGTGTTTTTTTAATAGTTTCTCATGAAGATGGTCATATTATCGCTTCTTACATTTATTTTCATTCCGTCGGAAATACTGTTGCTTCCTGTAACATCAATGATATTGTTGTGTCCTTGTGTGGTAATGGTTGCTTTTGTTGATTTTTCTTCGAATGAATTGATAAAATATAAGTTGTTATAATCTCCCANTTGCCTTACTGAAATATCAGTNTTCGCATTCAGGTACAGATCTGCATTGTTAAAATCACCAATCTGGANCACTTGGGAAGATGAAATAGCCTGATCAGAATTCNGNCTGGTAATAACNCTAAGTACATTATTACTATTGATCCCATTCCAATCTACTTGCTGCGATTTTGCAACGATGAAAATGAAAAGTGCAATGACACTCCATCCCAATTTAAACATGGTATTAATTTTTATTTAAAGTTACGTCATTGGNTAAAGGGGAAAAACACACCATTCGGGTACAAATTAAAAATCATGGTTTCCGGGTATATTTTATGGGCAAAACCACGCTGGAACAAAATAGGAGAAGCATAAAGCCCCTCCTATCCCATGTATATTTCAGATTTACAATGTATCTTAGTTAGACTGAACAACNGTTAATGAGTTGCCATTTCCGATTTGAGCTCCCACATGAACATGTGATTCTCCTGTTTGGCTTACCCATGCATAGTTGTCATCACCAATTTGCATATCAGTTGCAGAGTTTCCATCACCGAATTGAAGTTGGAACAATTGATTATCGTCACCTACCTGTAATCCTGTTGCCATGTTATCATCACCAACTTGTACAGATACAGCAAGGTTACCATCTCCTGTTTGAGTATGTGACGCGCTGTTATCATTACCATTTTGATATTGTAAAGCTATGTTGTCATCACCTACCTGTAATACAGTAGCTTCGTTTCTTCTTCCGATTTGTGCTTGTCCGGCGATGTTATCATCCCCTAACTGAGTAATAGAAGCATTATTTCTTCTACCATCCTGAGACTGTACTGCAAGGTTATCACTACCTATCTGTAAAGCAGCAGCTTCGTTTCTTCTTCCATCCTGAGACTGAGTTACAGTATTNTCTACTCCTATCTGAATAGAAGAAGCATCATTTCTGTTTCCTATTTGTGTTTGTTCTGTTGAGTTACCGATACCTAACTGCCAAGTTGAAGCAGAGTTTCTGTTTCCTTGTTGACTTACTTCATTAGAGTTGCCAAGTCCGGTTTGGTCAACATCTATAGAGTTTCTGTTTCCGATACTTTCAGCATCATTACTGTTGAATGCACCAATCTGGTCGATGTCGGCTGTGTTTAGATTACCATCTTGTGTTAAGGTGTTCATGTTCATTAAACCAGTTTGGTCTACAGTAGCTGTGTTCATGTTTCCGATTTGAGCTGTTACATCAACGTTAGATTGAGCAAACGCGATACTCATGGTCATTAGTGTAAATACACTTGTAATAAAGTTTTTCATTTTGATAAAAATTAATTGGTTAATAGTGATTACAAAGGTAGATTCCAGACCAAATCAAGAAACCACTGAAAGAGGGTAAATTTTCAAAATCATCGTTTGCTGTTTCCATCTGTCCCCGAATCTGGTTTTTGGATAATCACCGCATTTGGTTTTCAATTATCACCGTATAAAATATTTTGTGGTATCACCCCTTACGGTTTCCTGAAGTACCTAATTTATTATTCCATCAGCATCACTGTTTCCGGTACTCAACATCATCAATATCAGTTACGTGAAAATACGGCAACATCATCGCCGATCCGCTCTACAAGGACTGTTAATTAAATCTTAAGACGTATACATTCTTCAATATATATTACTAAATTTGATGTATGGAAAACTTTGGAAAAGATTTATTGAGGAAAATTAAAAGCGTGGAATTACCCGGAGAAAATGCTCATGGAATATTTTCCCCACCCTACCGTCCCGTATTCAGTTACCATGAAATCTTAGCTAAAAACCCCAAATTTGCAGCCGTGAACATCCTGATGTACCTCAAAAATAACGAATGGTACTTCCCTTTGATCCAAAGAACCGTCAATGAACATGACAGGCACAGCGGACAGATCTCATTACCCGGAGGCAAACGTGAAGAAATGGATCAGGACTTCGCAGAGACTGCCATACGGGAGACTTCCGAAGAAATAGGAATTGATAAACATTACGTAAGGATTATACGTGAGATGTCTCCTATTTATATTCCGCCAAGTAATTTTTATGTTTATCCCTATATCTCCTACACCAAAAAAAATCCGCTTTTCGTTTTACAGCAGACTGAAGCCGTGGAAACCATAGAATTCCCTGTCTCCTCATTCTTAAGCCTTTCCGATACTCCGGAGATCATGGCTTTACCGGGTGCAGGAGGACATGAGGTTCCGGTCATCAATTTCAACGGATATATAATCTGGGGAGCCACAGCAATGATATTGAGTGAATTCAGCCAGTTGCTGAAAAATATGTAACTTTGCAGTACCATGTTTAATTGAGAGATGGCGAAGAAGAATATTTTCACCGATGCATTCGGAACACCTTATTTTTTAAAAAGGTTGATTATTTTTATTTTAGGAATTGTTTCTTATAGAAGATTCAACGGCTTTAATAAACTTAAAATAACCGGTACAGAACACCTTGTGGATCTTCCGGATTCAAATGTGCTGTTCGTTTCCAACCATCAGACCTATTTTGCCGATGTTGCAGCGATGTACCATGCATTCTGCGCAGTAAACAACGGATATTTAAATACCATTAAAAACCCCATATACCTTCTTAATCCTAAAATAGACTTCTATTATGTAGCAGCAGAGGAAACCATGAACAAAGGTATCCTTCCCAAGATCTTTAAAATAGCGGGTGCCGTAACGGTAAAAAGAACCTGGAGAGCCGAAGGAAAGAACGTCAACAGAATGGTTGATATGAGTGAGGTAGATAATATTATGAAAGCTCTGGACAACGGTTGGGTAGCTACTTTCCCTCAAGGTACTACTTCAGCATTTGCACAGGGAAGAAGAGGAACCGCCAAACTGGTTAAAAATCAGCGTCCTATTGTAATCCCTATTAAAATTAACGGATTCAGAAGGGCATTCGACAAAAAAGGGCTCCGGGTAAAGGTTACAGGCGTAAAACCTACCATGGAATTCAAAGCTCCTCTTGAAATAGACTATGACAATGAAAATGCTCATGAAATTTTGTTGAAAATCATGACTGCCATTGAACAGACAGAAGATTTCAACCTATTACACAATTATGACGAAGAACTTAAAGCCAAAANACTAGAACAAAAGGATTCACATAATTAAATCAACTTAATATGAAAAGAATAATAGNGATCTTATTCGTAATCATAGTATTAGTTTCATGTAACAGTCAGAAAATATATTCGGATTTTGATATAAGTTATTCCAGAAGCGGTGGTTATGCCCCAATGTATGAGAATTTACTAATCAAAGGTAACGATGCGCATTACTTTTTTGAAGGACAGGGAAAGAAATACAAAGAAGATTTCAAAATCTCCGATGAGGATCTGAAAAAGCTGGAGAATACACTCTCCGAAAATAATTTCAGAGGTATAGAAGAAGACCGTAAAAAATTATACGACAATATCACAACTTCCATCAATATCAAGAAAGGCCCTAATGAAGGAAGTAAAACCGATGCAAGCCTGGTAATGCCGAAGTATAAAACTAACTGGAATAATATTATGAACGCATTCCAGGAGATCATTAATAACAATGTTAAAAAACAGTAAATAAGTTGAAAACCCATTTCATTGCCATTGGCGGAAGTGCCATGCATAATCTTGCGATCGCATTAAAAGATAAAGGATATCAGGTTACAGGTTCGGACGATGCTATTTTTGAACCTTCAAAATCAAGACTGGAAAATAAAGGGATCTTACCTCAGGAAATGGGCTGGTTCCCGGAGAAAATCACTTCCGATATTGATGCCGTAATCCTTGGAATGCATGCTCATCAGGATAATCCTGAACTGGCAAAAGCAAAAGAACTGGGACTTAAAATATATTCTTATCCGGAGTTTCTTTACGAACAGTCCAAAGATAAAACCCGTGTAGTGATCGCCGGTTCTCACGGTAAAACCACCATTACTTCTATGATCCTTCATGTGTTGAACTTTCATCAAAAGGATGTAGATTTTATGGTTGGAGCACAATTGGAGGGTTTCGATTGTATGGTAAAGCTTACCCGGGATAATGATTTTATGGTACTGGAAGGGGATGAATACCTTTCCTCGCCTATCGACCTACGTTCAAAGTTCCTTTTATATCAACCCAATATTGCTTTAATGAGCGGTATTGCATGGGATCATATCAATGTTTTTAAAACATTTGATGATTATGTAGAGCAGTTCAGAAAATTTGTGGCAAGTATTACTCCTGGAGGTGTTTTAGTGTACAATGAAGAAGATGCAGAAGTGGTAAAGGTTGTTGAAGGAGCTGAAAATTATTTCAGAAAAATCCCTTACAAAACCCCTGAATACGAGATCAACAACGGGAAAGTGTATCTAAAGACTGAAATGGGAGATATTCCGCTTTCTGTTTTTGGTGCTCATAACCTATTAAATATGGAAGGGGCAAGACATATTTGCCAGCAACTGGGAATCATGGATGAAGATTTCTATGAAGCGATTATGAGTTTCAAAGGNGCTTCNAAACGTCTTGAAAAGGTGGAAAGAGAAGACAAAGGAACTCTTTATAAAGATTTCGCCCATGCTCCAAGCAAAGTAAAAGCTACTGTGAANGCTTTCCAGGAACAATTCAAAAATGAAAAGAAATACGGNTTTCTTGAACTTCACACCTATTCAAGCNTAAATCCTGTTTTCCTTGAACAATANGATCACGCAATGGACGGTNTGGACGAAGCTGTTGTGTTCTACTCTGAAGATGCTTTAAAGATCAAAAGAATGGAACCTATTTCCCCTGAACTGATTAAAGAAAAATTCAAGAACGAAAATTTAAAAGTTTTTACCAACGCCGAAGAACTTCATGCCTATTGGGAAACTTTGGATAAAACTCAGGGAGTCTATTTAATGATGAGTTCCGGAAACTTCGGCGGACTGGATTTAACAAAATAATACTATTCAAAAGATAATATAAAAAGCTGTTTCAATTTGCGAAGCAGCTTCTTTTTTTCAGAATACAAAAAACATGGTTTCAACGCAAAGTTTCATCACAACAAAACTCGATTTTAAGGAGCAAAGAATAGCAACAAAGTTGCTGACTAAGCTCCACGGATAAAAAGTCTGCTCTTCAGATCAATTTTTGATATACTTTGCTTTCTTAATAATTCAACAGCTTCAAAATTATTCTTTGCGTTATTAAAAAATCCGTTTCATATTTAATAAAAAAAGAAGCAATATTATTGCTTCCTCAGTTCCTTATAATGCTTTTTGGTATCTGCATCCAATTTTTCTATTGCATAAGAAAAGGTAGTCGTAGGCATCGTTTTAATATATTTATCCAGAAAGTCCAACAACCTTTTCGGTGCTTTTTTTCCAGCTTCCCTCACCCAGCTTCCCACAGCTTTATTAACCAACTCATCCGGATCATACAGAAGAATTTCCGNAATCTTAAAAGTATCATCCAAATCATTCCTCCTGATAAAAGCATGAGTACTCACAATAGCCGTTCTCCTCTCCCACGGACTTTCAGATACCGCCAACTGATACAGAATATCTCTTGGCTTATCAACTAAATATTCACCTACAATATTTCTTGCCGCTCTGTCCACAAAATCCCAGTTATTCAAACGGTCATGACGAAGGATATACAAGTTATAAAGCTCTTTTTTCCTTTCATCTGAAGTTTTCTTATTTCCAGCCTGAAAATCCATAATACTTACAGCNCCCATTCTAACTTCATAGAAATCACTGTCCAGTAATTTATTCACCTCATCCAGAGGCATGGCTGAAAATTCCTTTGCCGTATTGAAAACGTCACCGAACTTCACTCCAAAAGCCCGGGTTACGCCATCATTACCTTTAAAAAACTTTTCAACTTTATTGAGTTCCTTCTCATTAAGATAGGTTAAAAGCTTTTCTATGAATTGTTCTGCAGTCATATTAAATATCAGCAATAGATCTAAGCATTTTCTCTTCCCAGACTGGATCTTTCGGATCAAAAAATAATCTTTTCCCTGTATCTAAAGAACGGACAGCATTCATTTCATTCTCTGTCAGTTCAAAATCAAAGACATGGAAATTTTCTTCAATTCTGGATGGAGTTACAGATTTCGGAATTACACAAAACCCTTCCTGTAAATGCCACCTCAAAATAACCTGAGCAACCGTTTTATTGTATTTATCCGCAATGGCTTTTAATGCGGGATTATTTAAAAGTTCAGCATTTCCATTTCCAAGCGGACTCCAGGGTTGGGTAACGACATTATTTTCTTTATTGAAAACCTGAAGTTCTTTTTGTTGGAAAACAGGATGTAATTCTATTTGGTTGATGACAGGGTTTTACAGTGGAATTTTTAATCAATTCATCCAGCTTCTCAACAGGAAAATTACAAACTCCTATCGCTTTGATCTTCCCTTCGTTATACAACTCTTCCATCGTTTTCCAGGCTCCTAAATAATCATTGTACGGCCAATGGATAAGATACATATCCAGATAATCCAGCTGCAATCTATCCAATGTTCTTTGGAATGCACCTTTCGCTTTATTATAATCGATATCCTGAACCCAGAGTTTTGAAGTGACAAACAATTTTTCTCTGTCTACTCCACTATTCTTGATCGCATTTCCTACAGCCNCTTCATTAAGATAAATAGAAGCCGTATCGATCATTCTGTATCCTACCTCAATGGCTTTTATNACAGCTTTCTCACATTCTCCCGGATTTTCCATCTGCCANACTCCAAACCCTAAAGCCGGGATATCTACACCATTATTTAAGGTGATCACCGGCTGTCCGTTGTATATTTTCTGTTGCATGTTTTTTAATTTAAGTATAACAAATTTGCGACAAAAAAAATGAGATTCCACATCCCGAAATTTATATTTGAATACTTATTTGTGTGTTAATGATGCCATACCAGATCCGATTAGCCGAACCCAAAGAATATTTACCGAATCTGGAAGTATATATCCTGAGTGAAAACCAAGAAGCTAAAGGTTTCGCATCTGCTGCGGAAGGAAATCTTGAAATGAAAACTGGGATTCAAAAAGACAGGAAGATCTGAAAAAGACAGTTCAGGAAAAGATTATCCTATTGTTCACATGAGCTTATAACAAAATTAATTCATTACCTTTCTGAATAAATCCTTAATATGATCGATCTCGGAAGGGTAATTCGTATTCTTTCTACATCCGAAATAGAGCGTATTTTCCAATTTCTTTTCACCTTCCCAAATCAATTGTATTTCTCCGCTTTCAAGTTCTTTTTTACATAAAAAATCAGGAACAACCGCCAATCCTTTNCCTCCCTTCAGGCAGCGAACGATTGAATTCAAGTTGGGAACGATATAATTGGGACGGAAATTGGGTTTATGCCCGAAATTTAAGATCCAAAACTGGAAAAGATGCTCCATATCACCGGTTGTTCCGTACCATTTTTCCTGTTTCAGCCATTCTTCGGCATGCTCTGAACCTTTTTTCACTTCCTTTTTAAAACCGGATATATTCACATCCTTTCCTCCCACCAAAATGATCTGTTCTGATGAAAAGGCTTCATGCAAAATATTCGGGGAAACTCCTTTTTTAGGTGTAATGATCAGATCAAGGATGCCTTTATCCAGTTGGTCCAACATTTCCGGATATTCACCAAAACTGATGATCAGATTAAAAGGTAAAGTAGAAACATACTGCTCCAAAGTCGTCTGAAAAGTCTCAAAACACATTCCCACACTTATGGTNGGAGTAAGTTTTTCCGTAGACCTCTGAAAATTCTTTTCCACATCTTCCAGCCTTGATAACGGTTCTACAATCGCATTNAACAATACTTTNCCTCTTTCAGTCGGAATCATCTTTCTGCCTGTTCTGTCGAATAACTTATATCCAACATACGCTTCCAGAGAACCTAGATGCAGGCTTACTCCCGGCTGCGAAATGAACAATGCATCTGCAGCTCCCGTTAAAGTTCCGCTTTTATAGATCGCTTTAAAAGTTCGGTACCATTCCAAATTAACCATCATTAAAACTATTATAATTATAATACAAANATATAATTTATATTATTTTTATTATATTAAAATCAAGCCTAATTTTGCCCTGTAAAACTTAACAATCAAACAACAATGAAAAAAGTATTAATAATTAACGGTGGACAAAATTTCGGACATTCTGGAGGAAGATACAACAATACAGTAACAGAAAACACGGTAGAAGTTCTGAAGAAATTCAAAAATGTAGACATAAAAATCACTCATGTGGATGAAGGTTATGAC
>Ga0065721_10053012_pt1 | contig 10718 bp, 11 predicted proteins | sample Mesricmetagenome_FD_59108 | JGI IMG/M metagenome (GOLD analysis project Ga0065721, IMG submission 59108) | Mesophilic microbial community from rice straw/compost enrichment Sample: eDNA_1 v2 (version 2) | ecosystem: Engineered > Solid waste > Grass > Composting > Bioreactor | place: USA: Davis...
GGTGGTTGGCGGAGCTGTAGACTTCTCGATGTTGTGCCAGATGTGTAGAGGGAGAGAGGTCCCTGCGCGTCGGAGGAGATCGACGCCGAACGATTCCTTGGACAGAGACTGGGAGTGGAGAGTTGGGAGGAATAGGACCGTCCAGAGGCGGGGCTCTGGTATGGCTAGAGATCTCCAGGACGAGCAGATGTGTGTCGTTTCCCTGATGAACGAATTAACGTCAAACTTCTTCTGGGTGGTATGAGAGATTGGAGGGAAGGTGTCTGGGACAGTGACCTGGGATTTTCCTGCTCCAAGGATTGTGCAAGGGGAGTTGTAGTACGGGTGCAACAGAAGGAAGATCTTTGTGAGGATCTCAGGAGGGAGTGTGTTGATGCGGGCATTCTCGAGATTATGATGGCGAAGGGAGGTGAATTTCTTTGAAGACGTTTTCGAAGGTACGACGGACTGAGGACACGTCAGGTTTTACTTATAAACGCAGCAGATCTATGGAACTGACTATCTGCAAGTCTTCTCTTGATATGTAGGGTGCATTTAGTGCGCTGTGCAGGGTAGAGATAGGCGGAGTGACCCTTACAGTTTAGACTTCGCTCGCCTCAAGATACCACGAAGCATTCCTTTGCGGGCATCCGTGGTCTCCATGCTCATCTAGTCTGTGGTGATGTTTTGAATCTAGAAAAGGTGCTGGTGGCCGTCAAGGTGGAAGAAGCTTGGGGATGTAACAGCCCGCAGACCTCTTGCTCTTGCGACGGAGCCGCAGTTCCTTGATTCGGCGCTTATTCCTCCCCAAGATCCCCGACTAAGGTTCCTCTGAAGCAGGAGTCGGTTCAAAGTTTTTCGTATTGCTTCAAGGTATATGTGCATAAAGCACAACTGGGAAGTATAATCTAGATAAAGTGCGAAGCGCATTGGATAGTCTATGTTATGTAAAAATAGTCTACTCTTCGTAAAAATATAACCGAAATACAATACTAGATTTTCAGACGTTCAAGGGCACAATGGCGTCGAGGTCCATTATCCTCGAGGGTTCCGTAACCTCCTCACTGAGGCTTTAAAGAAAAGAGCCTCAAAGTGCCAACCAAGGTCGGCCATCGTTTGCAACTCGGGAGCATGCCTGTGGTAATGAATGCACGGGAGCCACCGCATTTTCCACCCAAATGCCCCTTCATGGATGAATCCTCCATCGCCTGAAGACGAACTTGGAGTTTGAATCCTCAATGGGTTCCTTCCCGTTTATTTTCCATGCACGTTGACCGCCTGACGTAGGAACCGTTGGAGCATTTAGAACTGGCTGCGGTGATGCAGCGAGGACTTGTGCTTGTAACCGAGCGGGCATGATGTGGTCAGTCGGGATGACTGCCGCCAGGGCTTGAGTTGCCAGAGTTATTGGGAGGAGGATGGAGAGTGCAAGGCGCATGTTTGTAAAGTCGCGAAGAACGCTAAGGATGTGCTAAAGGTGCAAGGTTGGTCATAGCTTTGGGCAGGAGATTCGAAGTTCGCACTCACCAAGATGAGAGGAGGACAATGGACGGACCATCCAACAGGAACCGTCTACAACCCTAAATATCTGATCACTGAGGGCGATGAATGCGGGCCTGCAAGGCAGTGAGCATCCGGTATAGGAGGCACATTCATGACGGCCGCAACCAGGAAGCTGTAATTGAATAGAACCGAGGCATGGATGACATCAGTGTATGCCAATGCCGAGAGCTGTGTGGTGAAGACCGTCAACGGTTGCGCAGTGCCTTGGCCGTCCAGGCGCATATCGAGACGCCGCGTGGAGCTTGCTGTGAGCCTTCTTAGACTCGGAAACAGCTGGAGGGCGTATTGCCAAGAGTGCAAGGCATCCGCGCTGAATTCACTCGCGATCCTGCGCATGCGAGGGAAAGCGTCAGGCGGAAAGCTACCTCCTCTGCCCTCGCAGGCTAGAAACATGAGAGAATAAACAATGAAAATGTCAAGAAACGAGAAAGAGAGATCACTCGTAGAGATGGTGGAGGACAGAATGGCTTCCCAGTGAAGCATCCATTGCTCAGCGACAGAGCGCAAGCTTGGCTGCGGCATTCGTTGGGTGATTCATGAAAGCAATTTGATGTGAAGGAGTGAATCCATATCTTGGTGGTCGGCGACAAGGATTGAAATTCGTATTTTCGGTCATTTTCGTCAATATAACCGTGGAAAACGGAATCGGCATCTGAGCAGCTCTCGAGCAACCTTGGCGCTCACCCAACTGTCACCCTCTTCTTGCCTACCCTCACTTTGCAACCTCTTTGCTCACTTTCGCGATTGATATATGACGAAGCATAGCAAGAACAACACCGCATCCTCGATATTCAGCTATGCCGAATACAAAAAGCTCGACTATGGCACCAAGAAGGTGATGCCAAACCTTCGAACGAACAACGCAACAAAAGACTGACATGCAAGGTCAACGCGTGCCTGAAACGCAATAGCAACGTCTAGGCAATGAATCAATGAGGCGCTTCGATGCCTGCGCCCTCTGCCTGAACCGCGCACGGGATCCCGTTTCCTGCCAAGAAGGCCACCTCTTCTGCAAGGAATGCGTCTACACCGACCTGTGTAAGTTCATTTCACCCTTATTCACATCTCCAACTAATACCAAACCGATAAGTGACCCAGAAAAAGGATATTAAACGACAGAAGGAGCGACTCGAAACTCTGAAGAAAGAGGCGGCAGCGGAGAAGGAGGCTGCGAGGCAGGCCGCGAGGGAGAGGGTGTTGCTCGAGTTTGAGAAGGGACAATTGGGGCTCACAGCTGGCCCGTCGACTATCGGAACCAAGTCGACAGTGGATTTGAAAGGGAAGGAGAAAGAAGGATCTGACTTCGGTGTGTAACGCGTTACCAACGCCTCGCATTCTCGTGCTCATGTTGAGGTTACAGGGGCGCCGACCTCGCTAAAGCGCAAATTCTCTTTTTCTTCATCGGCAGTGGAGGCCTTGGCTGAAGAAGCTGAGATCGCGGCCGAGCGTCAACTGGAGCGGGAGCAGGCACTCGCCCTCAAACACAAGCTCCCAGATTTCTGGCTCCCCTCCTTGACCCCAACATACACCTCAAGCGGACCACCAACCTCCTTGGAGAACATCAAGGTCACGACAACCTGTCGAGGGGGAAACCCGGCGCACGAGCTGAGTTTAAAGGGCCTAACACCTGTTGTATTCACCACTTCGGCGTCTGGAGAAGGAAGTGGCAAGTCGAACGAAGAAGGGGAGCCGATGTGCCCGTCCTGTAAGAAGAAACTTTCGAATAACACTCTACTCTTCCGTGAGTCCTTCTGTCTTTGAGGAGCCTCGCGTGTGGCTAACCACCCCTCTCGCCAGTGTCAAAACCCTGCGGCCATGTGACTTGCAAGACATGCACCGACACGCTCGTACGGCCGTCCATGCAGTGTATCGTCTGCGATAAGGCCCTGAAAGGAAAGGACATTATGGAATTGAAACGTGAAGGTCAGTATTCGTCGCCTTGTCGGCCGTTCTTTATTGCTCAACCGTCGTTACCCAGGCACTGGTTTCGCAGGTGGAGGTCTAGCTGAAACCTCTAAAGCCGGAATAGCTTTCCAGGGATAGCGACTGCGTCTATTTGCGCCTACCATACAGCTTGTGTTCGCCTCCTTTGCCAGTGACCGATTCCGGGCCAGGAGAATATATATTGCTTTCAGCCGACCGTTACACAAGGTCGAGCTGGGAGTAGAAAAGCTCAGATGGGAATATTCGAGGTTAAGGACAATGGAACGACGATTGGACGTTCGATGACTTGAAAGACTGGATGAAAGCTTAGTACAGCGGCTCCAGGTACTCGAAAGAATGAAGTCGCCGATCATGGGCTGGGTCAAACAAGAAGAGACGCTGGAACTGAGAATTTCGCTTCACTCGAGGCTGGCCAGTGGTTAGCCCGCGGCCCCGCATGTTCCATGTCAACCGGATCGTGGCGCAGATGTAAAATTAGTTCTCACAAACGGGTATTCATTGATTCGAGTGAGATGGAGCTATTCGAGGGACTGTAGGGGCAAGAGAGGAAGAACGGCGAACAGATGCGCTACTATTGCCACCGCACTCTCACACCCGTCATGGCAATTGTGAACGCACCCATCATCTCTCCTCCGTTCTTCCATCTCGATCTCATTCAAAATGGCCTACGTCCAGGTAGAAGCCGACGATGTAAGACAGTGATCACATATACTTCCTTCGTGCACTCATAAAGGGTTCAGTCGCGGCTAGAGGAAGGACCGGAAGGGCTTCAGTTCAAATGTACGTTCGAGAATCATGTCAACCCAGATCTGCCTCAAATACGCCATCTCTTCTCCAGCATTCCTCTCAACAGACAATCGGTCAAACTCTAGCTCCAACCCACAACGCAGCGCAGGCCTCGGAAACACCGACCGCACCTACCTTGCCGAAGAAGCGCGCGCGCAGCAGTCCAAAGGTGCCTCCGGCTTCTGGACTGTCGAATACTACCAATCCTACTTTGATGTCGACACCAAGACCGTCTTGCAACGATGCTACACCACCCTGAACCCGCTTGCTGCACCAGCGTACATCCCCAACTATCTCTCGCCCGCAGATCTCTATGGCCCATTCTGGACGCTTACGACGCTCATCTTCGCGCTGTTCTTGAGCAGCAGTCTTGCGGCGAGCGTGTCCGCATATCTGAGTGCGGAGGGATCAGAATACGATTATGACTTCAAGTTGCTGAGTATCGCAGTGACGCTGGTGTACGCGTATGGTCTGGCTGTGCCCGTTGTCCTGTGGTTGGCGCTTCGGTATCTCGGTGTGGGCGAATGGAGTGTCGTGGAGGCCATCTCGGTGTGGGGGTACGGGCAGTTTGTGTGGATCCCAGTCAGCGTGCGTTCTCTCTACTTTCGTGATGCCCCCCGTTCCAGCTCACGACATCCTTTAGGTTCTCTGCGTTATCCCAGTCCCAATCGTGCGGTGGGTCCTTGTCGGACTCGCATTTGGCCTCTCAGGATACTTCCTTGGAGCAAATATATATCCCATCCTCGCTTCTGTAAGCATTCGATGCATCCCTTCGCTTTGCGCATCTTACCTCTCCTTCTCCAGGCCGAGGCAAAAGCAACCCGCCTCCTCATCATTGTTCTTGCGGCCCTCCACCTCGGTGTCGCTCTCTCGTTCAAAGTCCTCTTCTTCAGTTACTACGTCGTGGAGAAGATTGGCGCGGATATCCCAATACCCGGAGGTGACCTTCCCACAGGAGGAGCCAATTCGACAGCAGCGGCCGTTCGAACCATCCTCTCGTAGAGGACGGAGCTAATTCGCAGTGTCGTCTGGATATAAGTTGGTGTTTGGAGAAAAATAATGTAGTATTTATACTCATTCGACGGACACCCTTGATGCATAATTGTTACCAGAACGAGGACCGTAAGGTCGGTACGCAAAGGAGGCGCAAGCTTCAAAGCCCAACTCTACCATTCTTTAATCCATATGTTCTAGGAGGAGGGCCACAACATCGGCATGTCCTTTCGACGCTGCATGCGTCAACGCCGTCCAACCATCCTGATCTGTCGCTTCCACATCTAGAGGACTGTTGCCGTTGTGCGCGAGGAGAACCTTGACGACCTCGATGTGTCCGTTCATGGAGGCTTTCATGAGCGGTGTGAGCTTGAGCTTCGTGCGAGCGTTGATGTCGATCGGGGGATTGCTGGGGTGCTGGAGGAGCAGTTTGACCACCTCAGCCTTTCCCCAGGTCGCAGCGAACGTGAGGGCTGTGTGACCATCCTCTCTTGCATAGTTGACGTTCAGACCGGGATGGGCGAGGAGGGCCTTCACAACATCAGGATCACCCTTCTCCGCCGCGAGTGTCAGGGCCGTCGACCCTGTCTTCGTCACCACGTTCGCATTGACGGGTGGATTGCCCTGATACGAGAGGAGGAACTTCACGACCTCAATGTAAGAGCCCCAGCAGGCGCGCGTGAGTGCGGTGCGGCCGTCAGCATCTTGGGCGTTGATATCGACTTTGCGATGGCCAGCCAGAAGTTTGACGACGTCGAGGTGACCTTTTGAGGCGGCTTCGATGAAGGCTTTCGATTGCGTGTTTGCTGGGGTGGGTAGATTAGTCGCGGAGGAGGAGATGGGTGAATGTTTGTGCAGACCTTGCTGAACGACGGATGTCTGTTGGTTTAAGCCAACTGGTGGACCAGGCGTGATTGCACCTGATGCTGGCATGTCTTTTCTCAAGGTCGACCATCCACGAAGTCAGATCTGTTATGTATCGAATGGATCAGGGGTGGGCATACCGCTGGTGGTATGTCACTTCATTTGCGCCTCGTACTGCTGATGAAGGTGCAGAACGTACTGACCTGGTGAGACTGACCTCGGATTGAGGAACCTTCGGTTGGCTCATCGTAGGGTCTTGGTCCTTGGGTTTGGGGATGGTGTGCAAGAAGACGCGGTTCTAGGGTAAGCATCCGGGGATTGCACTTCACACGACATTCTACATTGGCATTGACACGGGGTACCCGTGATGTCAGCTATGGGCACACGTGAAACAGGAAACGGAGGCAAGGATCAAAAATATGTTTTGTCTACAGTTGGTGGGATGGAGTGATTGTGATCTTTCCAAGGACATAGTATGCTATGAAATCCAGGCAACCCTTTTCATTAGAATGAGTTGCAAGAAAAAAGAAAAGTTTCGATTATAGAGTAATTTTTAATTGCGTCTGCGACCCTTGACGTGGGCCATAGCTTCAGGAAATGTGCATTAGGGGGACAAGATCAAATAGGCGCCCAGCGGTATCCAGGCGGTCGCTTCCACAACCCCCAAGGACACGCCCAAGTCATTTCGCAGTCACAGCACAGATGTATGTGCCTTTTCTCCTTAAGAAAATTGTTAACCAAGCGTTGGCTTTGGTTTTATTGTCTCCCAAATTTGCAAGGTCTCGGCGAGCGTCAGCCATCCGCAGGCGCGGGTCAGGGTCGGATCACTAGCACGTCTTGACCACCAACCATCACCTGCTCCACGAAGCGATGGCAAAAGTACCACTGTCACCTCAAGCCAGGCGGTTACGCACAATCATTGTGGCTCTACCCATCCTTGTTGCTTCGTCAGGTTAGTGGCCTCGATTTGATGACCTTTTCCTTGCTGATCCCGCGAAAGTGGTTTACTACCAGAGAGAAGTCAAAGGCACTCCACAAAGGACAATCCCAAGGCCGTCCAATTCGACACCCAGACAAGTGGATGCAACCGTATTTCCAGGCGATACAAAGCTCTGAGAGACTCATGACTTTTCGCGGAGAGGTCTAAATCTATTCAACTGATACGAACTTGAATCCATTGGGCGTCCGTATGAAAGTATAGCGAAGGGACGGTTGAAGTTGACATTGCGTTTGCGGCGAAATGAGAGTGAGGGGAAGCTTGAGGCCAGGTGGAATGTGCTGCTTATTTGCTGGCAACTTCAGAGGGCGAAACGATGCGCGTTCCGGGGATGCGTGCAGGGTTGAAGGAGCGGTCACAATCTGCGTATGCAGCGCCGGCGCCGAATCCAGTGCCCAAGGCGATGGGCCACGTCCGTCCTGAGCGTTTGCTGAAGTGAGAATGTGGAGAACATTGAGACAGTATATTTAGGACGAACTGCGGAAGAGGATCACGGACGCGACGACGCCTGCACCGAAACCGACACCACTATAACAAAGCAAATCAGCTTGTAACCAAGACATATTCTGAAGGAACGTACGCCTTAACAATGAGGTCGGCCACTGCGTCACACAACCGTCAGTTCGAGCTAATTCACGCGTTTATGTTCCAGAAGACATACAGCAGCGATCGTACTGCAAAATTGTCAGCAAATCCCGCGGCTTAAGAGCAAGACTGACGCACCTTCTGGCCGATGATATCCTCGCTCGACGTGTGTTTGGGTGCCGCAGACATTTTGCTCGATGTTGAGGGGGTCGGAAGCAACCGTGCACGTCGTTCCGCATGAGGACAGCAGCTGTTTGAAGTCCACGGTCGAGGCAAACAAAGCCCCTGATGACGGCGTTGTCGGCGCTTCACCGCCCCTTCAACCCCGCGATTGCGCAGCCCCGCTGCGATTTCTATGTCAGTCAGTCTTCAACTGCAACCACCATGGCACACCAATCGCCTATGATTTCAATCCCCAAAAAGGGGACCGACGAGGTTGACTGGACTACGCCGATTCGCAATCTCATTGCTCAGTCCTTTGGCGAAAGCCCAGACAACTATGCGGCAGAGTGTGCGGCATTGCAACGATGCAGGCAAGACGCTGTTCGTGGGGCAGGGAGTGAAACCACAGGTGCGTTGCGATTCTCTACGAAATATCACCCTCCTTGATTCCTTCCAGCCAGAGACCTGCTTTACAAATACTTCGGTCAACTCGAGTTGCTTGAGCTGCGATTCTCTGAGATTCGAGTCAACTTCCCCTGGCGAGACGCTTTCACCAACAAGCTCATCACACAAACATCGATAGCATATGAGAAGGCCTCCATTCTCTTTCAAATCGCCGCTACACACTCCGCTATCGCATCGTCCCAAGCCAGATCCGACCCCGAAGGAATCAAACGCGCGTTCCACTACTTCAGGACTTGCGCAGGAATGCTCACGTACATTAACGAGAACTTCCTCCATGCTCCCTCGACAGATCTTAGTCGTGATGTTGTCAAGTTCCTCATCAACATTATTCTCGCCCAGGCTACCGAGGTCTTCTTCGAGAAGTGTGTCGACGAGAAGAAGGGCAGCGCCTTGGTTGCCAAGATCGGGTCCCAGGCTGCTTTCCTATACACATCTCTCACCGAGGAAGTCAAGGAATTTATGGGGAAGGGCATTTTTGACCGCAATTGGGTCACCCTACTGCAGGTGTGTATTCAGTCCATGTTTTTTCATCATTCGTTGAGCCCTTTGCTAGATCAAAGCCAAATACTTCAGCTCGCTCGCCCAATACCATCGAGGGCTCGCTGACGATGCTGCAGGAAAGCACGGGGAAGCGCTTGTCCGTTTCACGCAGGCCGAAACTCTCGCCAAGGAGGCCAACCGCGCCGCCATCAACTTCAACGCCATGTTCGTGTCGACTATGTCGCCCACGCTCCCACCAGATGCTGGCTCCTCCATTCAAGAACGCACCAAAGGCCATCTCGTCATCTGTACAGACAAGAAGACAGAAGCTCAAAGGGAGAACGACTTGATCTACAACGCTGTTCTCCCAGCCCCTGAGGCGCTGCCTGTGATTGATAAGGTCTCAGTGGCAGCACCCATCCACATCCACGAGGTCTACGGTGCACCCGACGTGCAGAAGACCATTGGGCAAGACATCTTCATTCGACTCGTCCCTCTCAGCGTACACGAAAGCGCGAGCGTCTATTCGGAGGAGAAGGCCAAGCTCGTCCGTGGCGAGGTGGAGAAGGCAGACGCAGCAGAGGCAGAGGCTCGGAGTACCATCGACGGTCTCGGAATAAAGACATCTCTCGTACGCTTCAAGGCTATGGCTGAAGGGGAGGTGGAAGGTAGTGAGGAGATTCCGCTGGAGGTCCGTAGGTGGAGGGAAGATATATCCATCATTGAGGAGCGAGAGGGGGTCGATCAGCTGATGGGACAGCTCAACCAGCTGAAGGAAAATGTGCAGAAGGAACTGGAGGGCGTCACTCGGGATCTCGATCTCGAGACGAGGGACTGCGAGGCCATGCGCGTCAAGTACGAGCATTTTTGGACGCAGGCACCCAGTTCGACCTTGACCAAAGGCTTGCGAGGGGATTTGAAATCCCACTTTGGAGCTCTCGAAGCGGCTTCAGTTTCTGATCAACAGGTTGTCGCACTCTGGAACTCGGTCAAATCCGACATCCAGATCATGCTCGGGCCTCGGTTGGAGGAGATCTTCAGGGAGCGTGGAGGAGAGAATACGAACCACCTTCTCGATCTGGATGTTGGTAGCGAGGTGGATGATGCAAAGGAACGGGCGAAGATTGGGAGGGCTGTGGAGCAGGTGGAGGCCCAGTTGAAGAGATTAAACCTTATCTCGAGGGAGCGGGGAGAGGTTATCAAGGATCTCAAGGATAAGGTCTGTCGATACCGTTGTCATTTGGGCCTCATCCTCATGTTATTGTGCGCAGATCCAAAACGACGACGTCTCGCATCTGCTCTTGCTCAACCGGAGGAACACAAGTGTAGAGCCTGCCTTGTTTGCCGCTGAACTCGAGAAGTTCAGGCCCTACCAGCAACGTTTGTCGGCGAGCATCCAGCACCAAGAGACTGCTTTGCAAGAGTTGGCGGTCCTATGGAAGGCCTTGAAGGAGTTGGCTGGAAGGGGTCCTGGGGCGAGGAAGTGGGAGGAGAGGGAGAAGCGTAAGAACGATACCGTTAAACGCTTCAGCCGAGCCCGGGATATCTATATGGAGGCTCGTGATGGGCTTGCGTGAGTGAAGTTGAATCTCGACTGCATGTACCTTCACTGACCGTTCGTATAGCAAAGGACTTCAATTTTATACTGAGCTGACAAGTCTCACAACAAAATTAAAGGCCAATGCTCGTTCCTTTATATCAGAGAGGAAGGCGGAGCGCGATCAACTTGTCTCGAAACTAGAGCTGGAGAAGAAGCTCTCGGCCCCTTCGCAGCCGCCTGCACTCGCTGCTAAACCACCTGTGCCACCTCCTCCCACTAAGACTGGGTTGGAGGCCTCCCTCGCCTCGTTAAGCCTAGGGGGTGCGCCGCAGTCGCCTCCACCACCTCCAGCTTCCCAAC
>Ga0065721_10005994_pt1 | contig 10708 bp, 10 predicted proteins | sample Mesricmetagenome_FD_59108 | JGI IMG/M metagenome (GOLD analysis project Ga0065721, IMG submission 59108) | Mesophilic microbial community from rice straw/compost enrichment Sample: eDNA_1 v2 (version 2) | ecosystem: Engineered > Solid waste > Grass > Composting > Bioreactor | place: USA: Davis...
TCCGGTTCCGGCATCGGTCGCTTGCCCTGGGCCGCAATGCGGCTGACCATGTCGCTCAATTGCGCGTATTCCGTGACCTCAAGGCCGCTGTTCCGGTCGGCGCTGCCCAGCTTGCCCGTCACCACCGAGCCGAAGCCGAGCTTTTCCGCCTCGCGCAGCCGCAGCGCCGCGTGCACGACAGGACGCACGCCGCCCGCCAGCGAGATTTCCCCGAAATAGACCGCATCCGCGGGCAGGGGAGCGCCAGTCAGCGACGAAATCAGCGCCGCCGCCACCGCCAGGTCCGCGGCCGGCTCATTGATCTTCAGCCCGCCCGCCACGTTGAGATAGATGTCATTGGCGCCGATCCGTACGCCGCAGCGCGTTTCCAGCACCGCCAGCACCATGGACAGGCGCGAGGAATCCCAGCCCACTACGGCGCGGCGGGGCGTACCCAGTGGCGAGGGAGCGACCAGCGCCTGGATTTCGATGAGGATGGGGCGCGTCCCTTCCATTCCGGCAAACACCGCCGAACCGGCCGCATCCTTGTCGCGCTGGTCCAGGAACAGCGCCGAGGGGTTGGCCACCTGCTCGAGGCCCCGCTCGGTCATGGCGAAAACACCGATCTCGTCGGTCGCGCCATAGCGGTTCTTCACCCCCCGCAGGATGCGGAATGTGTGGCTCGAGTCGCCCTCGAAATAGAGCACCGCGTCCACCATGTGCTCCACCACTCTGGGCCCGGCGATCTGGCCGTCCTTGGTCACATGGCCGACCAGCACCACGGCCGCGCCGCTCTTTTTGGCCAGTCGCGTCAGCGCCTGGGCCGAGGTGCGCACCTGGGTCACGGTTCCGGGCGCCGAGTCGACGCGGTCGGTCCAAAGCGTCTGGATGGAATCGATGATTACGAGGTCCGGGGCAGGGCCGCTTTCAAGCGTCGCGAGAATGATCTCCACATTGGTCTCGGCGGCCAGCAGCACGCCGGCCTCGCCCAGCCCCAGCCGCTGCGCCCGCAGGCGCACCTGGGCCACCGCCTCCTCGCCTGACACATAGATGACGCGCTTGCCCTTGGCAGCCAGTGCCGCCGCCGATTGCAGCAAGAGCGTCGATTTGCCGATTCCCGGGTCACCGCCCACCAGCAGCGCCGAGCCCTTGACGAAGCCGCCCCCTGTCACCCGATCCAGTTCCGCAATCCCGGTCACCACGCGCGCGGCGCTCTCGGTCTCGCCGCTGAGTGGCACGAGATTGGCCGGCCTGCCATTGGACTTGGCGGCCTTGGGGCCGGCGCCCACGCCGGAATCAGTGATTTCCTCAACGATGGTGTTCCACTCGCCGCAGGCGCCGCACCGCCCCTCCCAGCGCGTCGTGACCGCGCCGCAGGACTGGCAGACAAATTGGGATCGGTTCTTTGCCATCAGGAAACTTGGTCCAAAACGAGGGGTCTTTTGTTCATCAGCAGAGCCGGGCTCGACCGGGCTGGCCGTGGCCCCGCAACTCCGGTCACGCCTTCTCCCGCGCCGTGGCACGCTCCGCCAGCTTCCGGGTAGTGTTCCAGTTGCGCGACGTGTTGAGCCCGCAGGCCTTGTCGATCTTGCGGATCAGCTTGCCCGACTGCGCCACGTCCCGCGTGAAATCCACAATCAGGTGGTCGGCGATCACATGGATCGCCTCCGGCCCGTCATGATCGGCGATCCAGCCGAAGTCCGGCCGGGCTGCGGCAAAGAAATAGACGCCGGTCTGCGCCGGACGGCTCTCGGCGGCCTCGGCAACGGGATCGGCCTTGACCAGCCGCCGCAACTGCGCCGGGCTGCGCACGATTGCCGCGACATTGTCCTTGAGGCCGAAACTGCGCAGCACGGGCTCCATCGCCTTGCGCGCCGCTGCGGCCGATCCGGCAAAACCCGCAATCATGTTGCCCGTATTCACCACCGTCTCGGGCTCGACAAAGCCAGCCCGTTCTGCTGCCGCCCGCCAGGCGGACATGCTCATCAGCCTGTGTGTCGCCGGCCCTATGGCGCGCAGCAGGATCACATGGATTGCCGGTTTGACTGACAAGGCTGCTCCGAAGACTTGAGGCCCTAACCCATAGCAAGCGCAACCCTTGTCGACAAGAACAAAAGGGAAACGAATGTGCGCCCGGAACGCTTTGCCCCATTGGGGATTGTCCGCTCAGTCCAGGAGGCACATCATGAATCGAAACGTCATCATTGCCATCGCCGTTGGCATCATCGTGGTGCTTTTCGCCGTCACGATCTTCACCAGCAACAATCAGGCTCCGCGGGTTGAGGGCGCCACAACGGCTGACGAACCGGCCGAACAGGAAAGCCTCCCGGCCGGACCTGCGGACGAGCCGGCCGTCCTCTCGCCCTGAACCGGCTAGTCGGGCAGGTGGCCGTCGCCGATATAGTTGCGGCTGTAGCGGCCCTTGAGGCTGGTCAGCACTTCATAGCCGATCGTGCCACCGGCTTCGGCCTGCTCGTCGATCCCCACATTGGGCCCCAGCACTTCCGCGCCCTCCCCGGGCGTGGGCAGGTCCGGTCCCAGTTCGGTAATGTCCACAACCGTCAGGTCCATCGAGATACGGCCCACCACCGGGCAGATCTTGCCGCGGATGAACACCTTGCCGCCCGGCCGCGCATTGGTCCCCGACATGGAGCGGAAGTAGCCATCGGCATAGCCGTAGCCCAGCACCGCCAGCTTGGAATTGCGATTGAGCGTGTATATGCCGCCATAGCCCACCGTCTCGCCGGTGCGCCCTTCGGTCACCTGCAGGATGGGCACATGCAGCGTGACCACCGGCTGCATGGGGTTCTTGCGGCCATTCACGGCCCGGCCGCCATAAAGCGCAATACCGGGCCGCACCATCTGGAAATGATAATCCCGTCCGGTCATCAGCCCGGCCGAATTGGCCAGCGAGGCGGGAATGCCCGGAAACTGCGCCATCACCGACCCGAACAGGGCCAGTTGCGTGCGGTTCTTCTCATGGTTGGGCGTGTCCGCGCAGGCAAGGTGGCTCATCACCATCTGCGGTGCATAGCCCAGGCGCTCGATCCGCTCGCGCACCATTGCCGCCTCGTTGAGACGGAACCCCAGGCGGTTCATGCCGGTGTCGAAGTGGAAAGCGGCGGGATAGGCCTCGTTCCGCTCTACGCACTTGTCCAGCCATTCCTCCAGCATCGACATCGATGACAGCACCGGCATCAGGTTCTGGCGGATGTAGAGATTGGCTGCCCCGGGATAGAGTCCGTAGAGCACGAAGATATGGGCATCGGGCACAGCCGCGCGCACCGCCATGCCTTCGTCCGGCGTGGCCACGAAGAAGAATCGCGCCCCCGCCGCATGCAGCGCCTTGGATGCCATCTCGATGCCGGTACCATAGGCATCGGCCTTCACCACGGCAGCGGTCAGCGCCCCGGCGCTCACTTTGTCCAGGGCTCGCCAGTTTCGGGCCAATGCGCCCAGATCGATGCTCAATTGGCCACCAAGGCCAGACGTCAGCGCCATGCCTATTCCATGCGTTCGGGCAGGTAGTCTGCCCGAGCAAGGTTACCAAAGCGAGTAAATTGCGCCTCGAAGCTGAGCTGCACGGTGCCGGTGGGGCCATGACGCTGCTTGGCGATAATCACTTCCGCCTTGCCATGGACCTTTTCCATTTCCCCCTGCCAGGTCAGATGCTCGGGCGTGCCCTCTTTGGGTTCCTTGTTCTTGAGGTAGTATTCTTCGCGGTACACGAACAGCACCACGTCCGCGTCCTGCTCGATAGAACCCGATTCGCGCAGGTCCGCCAGTTGCGGATGCTTGTCGTCGCGCGCTTCCACCTGGCGCGACAGCTGGCTGAGGGCGATGATCGGCACTTCCAGTTCCTTGGCCAGTGCCTTGAGCGTGGTGGTGATTTCGGTCAGTTCCTGCACGCGGTTCTGGCTCGAGGCCTTGCTCGAACCCGACAGTAGCTGCAGGTAGTCGACGATCAGAAGGTCGAGGCCCTTCTGCCGCTTCAGCCGCCGCGCCCGGGCGGCCAGCTGCGCCACCGAGATGCCGCCGGTATCGTCGATATAGAGCGGCACCTTGCTCATCATGTTCGACACATCGACCAACTTGGCGAACTGGTCATCGTGAATGCGGCCGCGGCGGATGTCCGATGACGAGATTTCCGCCTGCTCGGCCAGAATACGGGTGGCCAGCTGTTCGGAGCTCATTTCCAGGCTGAAGAAGCCGACAACGCCGCCATTGACCGTCTTCACGTGCCCGTCAGGAGTCACTTCCCCGCGCCAGTTCTTGGCGACATTGTAGGCGATATTGGTCACCAGCGAGGTCTTGCCCATGGCCGGCCGGCCGGCGAGGATGATCAGGTCCGAGCGCTGCAGGCCGCCCATCTGCCGGTCCAGGTCATGCAGGTCCGTGGCAATGCCCGACAGCCCGCCATCNCGCTGGAAGGCTTCGCCCGCCATCTGGATGGATGCGTTCAGCGCGGTGGAAAAATTCTGGAAACCGCCGTCGTAGCGCCCCTTTTCNGCTAGCTGGAAAAGCTCCCCCTCGACCTTTTCGATCTGCTTGACGGGGGTCATTTCGACGTCGCTCGAATAGGCGACCGAGACCATTTCCTCGCCCACCTGGATCAGGCTGCGGCGAATGGCGAGGTCATAGATGGCCTGCCCGTAGTCGCCCGCGTTGAGCACCGTGGTCGCTTCCGCCGCCAGTCGCGACAGATACTGCATCATGGTCACGTCGGGCAGCAGTTGCTCGGGCAGGTGGGTCTTGAGCGTCGCCGGTTCCGCGGCCTTGCCGGCGCGGATGATCTTGCCGGCCAGTTCGTAGATTTCGCGGTGGATGGGCTCGTAGAAATGCTCGGGCAGCAGGAAGTCGGCGACGCGATAGAATGCGTCATTGTTGATCAGGATTGCGCCCAGCAGCGCCTGCTCGACCTCCACATTGTGCGGGGCGACGCGGAAGGATTTCTCTTCGGCGGGATGGAGGCGGGCGATCTCGGCCATGACGGTTCCTGGAGTGTTAACCTTTCTTAACCATGCGACTCGGCATCGAGTCTCGGGGGTAGGGCGGGCAGAGTTAACGTTATCCTGACCGGCGCTGTGAACTGTGTGGACAACGGGGAATTCGCCTCAGGCAGATTGCCGAACCTCGTGGCGGCAAAATGACGAGTCGGTGTCGTGCCATTCTACGCCTTGCGCCGTGCGTAAAGCAAAAGGCCGGGCACAGGGCCCGGCCTTTCAAGTCCAGAAGTGTCTGAAGACTACTCTTCGAAACGGTCTTCGGCGGCAGCGTCCGCCTGGCCGGCGGCGAAGTCGCCGTCTTCGTCGGCCTCGAACGTGTGGACGGTGACGTCTTCACCGGCAGCCTGACGCTCGGCTTCGTCCGGCGAACGGGCAACGTTCACGGTGATCGAAACGGAGACTTCGGCATGCAGGTTGAGCGACACGGTGTGCACGCCAACCGACTTGATCGGCTCGACCAGGTCCACCTGGTTGCGCTGCACGGTGAAACCGTCGGCCGCCAGGGCTTCCACGATGTCGCGGGCAGCGACAGAACCATAGAGCTGGCCGGTCTCGCCGGCCTGGCGGATCATCACCACGCTATGGCCGTTCAGGCCCTCGGCGATGCCGGCGGCAGCCTGGCGGCGCTCTTCGTTGCGCTGCTCGATGTGAGCACGCTCGTTTTCGAAGCGCTTGCGGTTGGCTTCCGTGGCGCGCAGGGCCTTGCCCTGGGGCAGCAGGAAGTTGCGGGCGAAACCGTCCTTGACGTTCACTTCGTCGCCGATGGTGCCGGTGCGGCCGATGCGCTCGAGCAGAATGACTTTCATGTCTTTAATCCTTTGGCTGTCCCGCCTCTGGGGCGGTTAGGAGCCGCGAACCATTCGCGACCCCAACGGGTGTGCCCGGAGGCACAGCGAGCTTACTGAACGGCGTAGGGCATCAGGCCGATGAAGCGGGCACGCTTGATGGCACGGGCCAGTTCACGCTGCTTCTTGGCCGAAACGGCGGTGATGCGGCTCGGCACGATCTTGCCGCGCTCCGAAACGTAGCGCGACAGCAGGCGCACGTCCTTGTAGTCGATCTTGGGTGCGCCTTCGCCCGAGAACGGGCAGGTCTTGCGGCGGCGCTGGAACGGGCGGCGGGCCTGGGAAGTGGTAAGGTCTTTGATAGCCATTTGATCCTGTTCCTTTTCTTAGAAGCGGCGCGGACGGCGTTCGCCGGAGAAGCCGCCACGGTCACCACCGCGCGGAGCGTCGCGGTCATCGCGGTCGCGCTTCTGCATCATGGCCGAGGGGCCTTCTTCCAGCTCGTCGACGCGCACGGTCATGAAGCGCAGTATGTCTTCATTGATGCGCATCTGGCGCTCCATCTCGGCAACGGCGGCCGGGGAAGCGTCGATGTTGAGCAGGGTGTAGTGAGCCTTGCGGTTCTTCTTGATGCGGTACGAGAGGCCCTTGAGACCCCAGTATTCGTTCTTGGTAACCTTGCCGCCGCCCTGGCTGAGGATTTCGGTCAGCTGCGCGGTCAGTTCTTCCACCTGCTGCTGGGAAACGTCCTGGCGAGCGAGATAGATGTGTTCGTAGAGGGCCATGGATGCGCCTTCCTTTCGAGTTGCACTCAGCAATGTCTGGCGCGGAGCCCCTTCGAAGCCGGAAAGGCGTCAAAGCAGTCTTGCAAAGAGCGGGAACACGGGAGGCCGGGTCCAAAGACCCTATCTTTCCAACGGAAAAACCCTCCGTTCAGCCCCCGGCCAAACGAATTGCTGGCGCGGCTATAGGGGAGTGCGGCCGGTTAATCAAGGAAAAAGCGCCCAAAACGAAGGGAGGCCGCTCGCACAGCCTCCCCTTGGGTCCCTGATAAACTCCCCTTATTTGGGGAAGTTCAGCACGTTGGTCGATTCCAGGCTCACCTCCGCGTCACCTGCTTCGAACCCGTTCACCGACAGGATGTAGGCGGTAAGGGCTGCATATTCCTCGTCCGACAGGCTGTCGGGGGCAGAGGGCGGCATGGTGTGGGTCTTTGCCACCAGCTCGCCATCGGTCCGCCCTTTCCAGTTTTCCTGGAAGAACTCGCCGGCCAGCGGCGGGCCATAGGTGTTGTTGGTCAGGGTGTCGCCGTGGCACACCGCGCAATTGGCGCCATAGGACACTTTGCCCGCAGCAACCTGCTCGGCGGTGAACTGAGGCTGCTCGCCGGCTTCGCCAGCGGGGGCTGCTGCCTGTTCATCGGTAGCGTCTTCTTCCGCTTCGCCGGTCGTCTGCCCGCGCAAGGACTGCTCGTTTGGCGGAGCCACCGTGCTCGGGTCGCCTTCACCCTCATAGGTAAAGGCAAGGATTTCGCCCGGATTGGCCAGCGTGCTCGTCGTGCCGCCCTCGGGGTTCTCCGCCAGGCCTGTTGCATCGGTCGCCACATAGATGGTCTTGCCATCCGCACTGACCTCGACGTCGCGATACCGGTTGGCTGACTGGAAGTAGCGCTCGATGGTCCCGGTAACGGCCTGCCCGCTTTCGTCGAGCGGCAGGACATAGATGGAGCCGCGCTTCAGGGTCGGGGCCAGCAGCACCTTGTCCCAGCCCGGAATGCGATCGTCGCCGCCTTCATAATACTGGATGCTGGTCACGCCCACTGTCGGCCAGCAGATGAAGTCGACCCCACGGCAGTCTGGCACCACGAAGTTCCAGCCTGTCGGCACGGTGAAGAGCGTCGCGATCGGGTCCTGCATGTCCTCGGTGAAATTGCCTTCCGGCTCGTGCGGCACATTTTCCGGAATGGCATATTCGCTGAACGTCGTCTCTTCGCAGGGCGGGTTGGCCGCGAGTTCCCAATTGGCGTGCTCATAGGCCATTTCGTCGTTGAAGCCGGCCACATTGGGCCAGCCATAATTGCCGCCGCTGACCAGGATATTGACCTCATCATCGGTCTTGGGGCCNTGCTCGGTCGCATAGAGCGTGCCGTCTGGGCCGAAGTCGATGCCCTGCATGTTCCGNTGGCCATAGGTATAGACGTGGCTCCTGACCCCATCGAGNTCCGGATTGTCCTCGGGGATCGAGCCGTCGAGGTTGAGCCGCAGCGACTTGCCCACATAGGCCACATAGTCCTTCGCCTCGATCTCTTCGGCCGTCGGCAGGCGCTGGGCCTCGATAGCCAGGCACACATTGGCGCCCTGGTTATTCCCCTGGTCGCCAAGCGTATAATAGAGCGTATTGTCAGGTCCGAACTTGAGGCGGCCCGAATTGTGGTCATTGCTGGCGGGCAGGCCGGTGATCAGGTCCATCGACTCGCCGAGCGTGCCGTTGGCCTCATTGTAGGTCAGGCGGACGATCTTGGTGTAGAGCTGGTGATAGGGGCTGCCGGCATCCGGCACCTGCGGGTCGGGGCCCTTTTCCTCGTCCACATAGGTATAGGCGGCATAGACATAGTCATTGCCCGTCCCGGAGCCCAGTTCCGGATGCAGGGCCAGGCCCATCAGGCCATCCTGCCCGCCGGGTGCGGAAATCTCGTCAATGACGATGGCTACATGCTGTTCGCCGGTCGCTGGATCGATGCGGCTGATCTGTTTGCCGGTACGCTCGGTGGTCCACAACATGCCGTCCGGCCCCAGGGTGATTTCCCACGGGTTCTGCAACCCGGAAATCACGGTTGTCTGTGTGAACTGTTTGGCGCCGGTCACGTAGGAATCAGGGCTGTTCTGCGCCGCCGCGGGAAAAACCAGGGCGGTTGTTGCAATNAGAGAAAGGGCGAGGGTCTTTGTGCGCATGACGGTTCTCCGGGACAGTNCNGGTAAACGCTNNCGCNCCGCTTTTGGTTCAGNCCCGACTTTGCGCATCTGATTCAACATCTGATTCAAATTGTGCGTAGCCCGATGCCCGCGGCCTTCGAACCGGATGATGCCTTGACTCCGCCATAACGACCCTGCAATGCGGCGAAGACCACGCGCGAGCGAAAGTTCGCGTCCGATCTTCAAACGAGGGGGCCACGATGACCACCGCTTTCACTTTCCCGGGCCAGGGCAGTCAGGCCGTCGGTATGGGCAAGGATCTTGCCGCCGCCTATCCCGAGGCGCGCGCCGTGTTCCAGGAGGTTGATGAAGCGCTGGGCGAGCGCCTCTCNGCCACCATGTTCGAAGGCCCCGAGGATATTCTNCGCCTCACCGAAAATGCCCAGCCTGCGCTGATGGCCGTGTCGGTCGCCGTGGTGCGTGTCCTCGAAAGCCAGGGCGTGTCCCTCAAGGATCACGCGAAGTACGTCGCCGGCCATTCGCTGGGTGAGTATTCTGCCCTTTGTGCCGCCGGCACTTTCAGCCTCGCTGACGCNGCCCGCCTNCTGCGCACCCGCGGCCAGGCCATGCAGAAGGCTGTGCCGGTCGGCCACGGCGCCATGGCCGCCCTCCTGGGCCTTGATCTCGATACGGCCAAGGCGGTTGCCGCCGAAGCGGCNCAGGGAGAAATCTGTGCCGTCGCCAACGACAACGCGCCCGGCCAGGTCGTCGTCTCCGGTGCCACCGCCGCTGTTGAACGCGCGGTCGAGATCGCCAAGGGCAAGGGGGCCAAGCGCGCTTTGCTGCTGCCCGTGAGCGCACCGTTCCACTGCTCGCTGATGCAGCCTGCCGCCGATGCCATGGCCGCTGCCCTGTCCGAAGTTCAGATGAATGCCCCGATCGTCCCGCTGGTCGCCAATGTCCTGGCCGCGCCGATTTCCGATCCGGCGGAAATCCGCCAGCGTCTGGTCGAGCAGGTCACCGGCGTCGTCCGCTGGACCGAAAGCGTCACCTGGCTCACCACCGCCGGCGGCGTCACCAATCTGGTTGAACTGGGTGCCGGTAAGGTCCTCACGGGGCTGGCCAAGCGCATCAATGCCGAGGCGTCTGCCCAAGCCATTGGCACGCCCGCCGATATCGACGCCTTCGTGGCTCAGCTCAATTCCTGATTCAAAGTCTCAAGCACTTGAATCACTTTCTCCCAAGGGAGCCTCAAAATGTTTGATCTTTCTGGTAAACGCGCTCTGGTAACCGGCGCCAGCGGTGGCATCGGGCGCGAGATTGCCAAGGCGCTCGCCGCCGCCGGGGCTACCGTGGCTCTCTCGGGCACACGCGTTGGCGCGCTCGAAGACACCGCCAGGGAAATCGGCAAGGACTGCCCGATCCTGCCGGCAAACCTGAGCAAGCTGGACGAGGTCGACAAGCTCGTCCCTGCTGCCGAGGCGGCCATGGGTGGCGTCGATATCCTCGTCAACAATGCCGGCATGACCCGCGACAATCTCTTCATGCGCATGAAGGATGAGGAGTGGGACGAGGTCATCGCCGTCAATCTCACCGCCGCCTTCCACCTCAACCGCGCCGTGCTGCGCGGCATGATGAAGGCTCGCTGGGGCCGCATCATTGGCATTTCCTCGGTGGTCGGGGTCATGGGCAATCCGGGGCAGGGCAATTATGCTGCCTCCAAGGCCGGCCTGATTGGCATGAACAAGGCGCTGGCCTATGAAGTCGCCAGCCGCAACATCACCGTCAATTCCATTGCACCGGGCTTCATCGCTTCGGCCATGACGGACGAACTCAACGACAAGCAGCGCGAGTCGATCCTGTCGACCGTGCCGGCCGGACGTCTGGGTACGGCCCAGGAGGTTGCCGGCTGCGCGGTGTTCCTCGCCAGCGACGCGGCCGCCTATATCACCGGCCACACGCTCAACGTGAATGGCGGCATGGCGATGATCTGACCTGTGCGGCCAATGGTGGCACCTGTCACCGC
>Ga0065721_10005995_pt1 | contig 10707 bp, 5 predicted proteins | sample Mesricmetagenome_FD_59108 | JGI IMG/M metagenome (GOLD analysis project Ga0065721, IMG submission 59108) | Mesophilic microbial community from rice straw/compost enrichment Sample: eDNA_1 v2 (version 2) | ecosystem: Engineered > Solid waste > Grass > Composting > Bioreactor | place: USA: Davis...
AACCGGTTTGCTCGAAACGCCGACCGGTCGTTCGTTTATCAATCGCATCGTTGGTGCGCGTGCACTGGGAGTGGTGCGGAACGGCGAACCGCAATTTGCCGGTAGCGCGACGGGTGACCCCGGTTTGTCCAGCGCGTTGGCGGAAATGAAAGCGGATTGGGAAGTATTGCGTGGCCGACTCGGGTTCAACAACCCCGATGCTTATGGCACCACCGCTTCGTTGCGCGTCGAGAACTTCCGCATCCTGCCCGGCACAAACAGTGATGTTCACTGGCGGGATGTATTGCAGAAATATCGGATGGCGGACGTGATGGCTGATGCGGATGTGCGCCGCTATTGCATGCAGATTGCGCGCGGTGATGGTTTGCCTGTCCCGGGAATCGTGATCGATTTCAGCACGGTTATCGCCAATGGCGTTAATCTCTTCGGCCAGCAACTTTCGGCGGGCGATCACAACTTCAACCCGAGCGCCTTTGCAACGAAAATCTTTGGTGTTGGCGTGGCGTTGGAAGGTTATCGCGGCATGGATGTTCCGGCAGCCAATGGCGGAGCAGGTGGTGTGTCGCCGCCCGACCCGGGCAACTGGTTCCTGGATCCGTTGGCATTGGCGGCGACGCCTTACGTCTATCTGATTCCGGTCGGTGAAGACCGCATGCGCACGCCACCGTTGGGTGATTCCAGTACGATTCGTTCGTGGCAGGTGGCGGACGTAGCGATTGCGTTACCGTTTAACATCGGTGCGTCCGATTTCTCGACGTTGCCGCTTTACACCTCGAGTGATTCGTTGACCGAACCGTTGTTTGCGCTTCGGAAACATCAGTCGTTCCGGCCCGTGCCCGCCGCGGATTATTTCAGCGGTAACCTCTATGGTCCGACGGGAACGTTATTGCGTTCGCAATACACCAATAACCGACTGGTGGCGCGGTCGGTCTGGAACACACGCTGGAAGCTCGTCGTTCCAGGACATGCGTTGTTGAACAATCCTGAAGAAGGCTTGAATCGCTTTATCGCCACCGTGCGCGATATCAAGATTCACTTCGTCACCTATTCATATTCCGGTAACTGAGGTGCTGGAGGATTTATGATTTACGATTCACGAACTGAATATTGTGCGGCTGGAGTTGGGCGAGGTTTTTCTCGTATTACGCGTCGCGCCTCGCGGTTGGTGTTGGGATTCGCGAGTTTGTTATTGGTCGTCAGCTCAGTGTGGGCGTTCCCGCCCGCACCGCATCATGTCATTCATGGATTGGTGCGCGACGAATACGGCGAGCCGCTTTCGCTGGCGTCCGCGCAGGTGTTTCTCGAAACGACTAACGGCGTCGTCGTTACCTGTCAGGTGTCGCCTGATATTCTGCCGGGAGAAAATTATCGCCTGATTGTGCCGATGGATTCCACGTCGGTGCCTGGCGCATACAAGCCGACCGCGTTACAGCCTTCAGTGCCTTTTCGTTTGAAAGTGGTCATCGGTGGCGTGGTTTATCTGCCGCTCGAAATGGTCGGAAATCTGGTCAACCTCGGGCAACCGGCCGGCGAGACGGTAATCAATCTGACACTCGGTGTTGATACCGATGGCGATGGTCTGCCGGATGGCTGGGAGCAAATTATCATCCAGATGCTGGGCGGCGGTTTGACGCTGGCGGATATCAACCCGAACGGACTCGCTCCCAATGGCATGACTTATCTGGCCAACTACATCGCCGGAACATACGCGTGGGATACAAACGACAACTTCAAAGTCGCGATTACGCGCGGACCGGGAAATACGCCCGTGATTCAATTTTTTGGTGTGGCGAATCGCACATACACGATTGAAGGCACGACGAACCTGGTAAACTGGACGCCGATGTCGGTGCGGGTGCCGCCAGGCAGTTCGGCGCCGGTCACGCAAAGCTATTACAACCCGCTTTCTCAGATAGTGGAAACCGAGGTGGTGCTTCCGCCCAGCCCGCCGCGTTCCATGCTCTTCCGCGTGCGCGTTAATTGACGATGAATTCCCCCGCTGCGGCTGGCAGTGCGAATCGGCGCCGCATTTTCATATTCGTTGGCGTTGCGCTCATTTGTGTCACGGTTCTTGTGGTTTTCCAATGGCAACCTGCGCCTGCGCCTCAAGAACCACCTCCGGTCGAACGTTTGCGCCACGATCTGGTTTTGCGCGAAGGACAATTGTTTGATGACGACACTCCTTTCACCGGTTTTGTGGTGGAACGATATGGCGGTGGGGAATTGAAATCCCGTTCCGCGGTGTCGAACGGATTTCTCGAAGGCCTTTCCGAAGGCTGGCACACCAATGGCGTGATTCAGGTGCGCGAATACTTCGTGCGCGGCGTTTCGCACGGGATTCGAACCAAATTTTATCCCCACGGCAACAAATTGTCCGTGGCAAAAATCGTGTCTGGAACGGTCGAAGGTCATTTTGAGCGTTGGCACGAAAACGGTCAACTTGCCGAAGTCATTACGCTTTCCAACGGTGTCGCTCATGGTGAGTCGCTGGCCTTTCATCCCGATGGCTCGCTGAAAGCGCGGGTGCAACTGGAACAGGGAAAAGTGGTGACGCAGGACTTCTGGAAGCCGGGCGAAAGGGTATTGCCTCCCGAGCCAATGCCGCCGCCGAAATAGAACTTCGATCGTAACTCGAATGACGAGCAGAGCAATCTGCGTTGTTTCGNATGAATTGGTGAGCGCGAAAGAAGNTTCGCAAGAAGTTTTGGGTCAANAGCAATTTCATNGTCCGGTGGATACGCTTCTNGCAAACTCTGCCTCATGCACGACATCAGTGTTCTTGTCACGTTTGCTGCGGGCCTGGCCGGGGCTTTGTTATTTGGCTACCTTGCTGTGCGACTCAAGATTTCTCCGATTATCGGATATCTGCTGGCGGGCGTTGCCGTGGGGCCGTTTACTCCGGGAGTCGTGGTGGACCGAACTGTGGCGGAACAATTCGCTGAGATTGGAGTCATCCTGCTGCTCTTCGGAATCGGACTGCGCTTTCACCTGCGGGAATTGATTTCGGTCTGGCGGATTGCGTTGCCAGGCGCGCTGATTCAAAGCACAGCCTCCACCGTCGCTCTCGCTGCGGCTCTGAAATGCTTCGGCTGGTCCTGGACAAGCGGTCTGATTCTGGGAATGGCAATCTCTGTGGCGAGCACGGTGGTGATGGCGTTGGTGCTGGCGGAATGGCGCGATCTCCACGCTCGCATCGGCCACATCGCAATCGGCTGGACCGTAGTGGAAGACATCCTGACGGTTGCTGCGCTGCTGCTGTTGCCCATCCTGTTTGGATCGGAAACAACAGAGAATGTGGGAGCTGTTCTAGGGGTTGCCTCGTTGAAAATTGTCGGGTTAGTGGCGGTTGTCATCGTGCTTGGAAAGTGGGTCATCCCGTGGGCGATGGAAAAAATTGCGCGGACGCGCTCGCGCGAATTGTTCACGCTTACCGTCCTGGTTTTGGCTCTCGGTATTGCGGTAGGCTCAGCAAAAGTCTTCGGTGTTTCAATGGCGCTGGGGGCATTTCTGGCGGGATTGGCAGTCGGACGATCTGAATTCGCGACCCGAGCGGCCAACGACGCGCTGCCCATGCGGGACGCGTTCGCGGTGTTGTTTTTCGTTTCGGTGGGGATGTTGTTCAATCCGAAAAGTCTGATTGAGATTCCGCATATTATTCTGATTGTGCTGCTGGTAGTGGTTTTGATTAAGCCGTTGGCAGCGTCATTGACCGTGCGATTTCTGGGTGAACCGTGGCTGCGTTCGGTGCCAATTGGTGCGGCGTTTTCGCAAGTGGGCGAATTCAGCTTCATTCTCGGCACTGTGGCGCTGAACCTGAAACTCATCGATGACGCCGGATGGAACGCGTTAATTGCCGCTTCCATAATCTCTATTGCCATCAATCCCTATGTGTACCGTTTCGCACGACAATCGGTTTCCAAAAACAAAGTGCAATTGGCGGAGACCCGTCCGGGCGAAGCGCCGCAAATCGAAAAGCAGCGTTGTATTCTCGTCGGCTACGGACCGGTGGGGCGCATCGTGCATCAGTTGCTGGTTGATGCGGGTTCAGAAGTGATTGTGATCGATTTGAATCTGGACGCGGTCCGCGAATTGAGGAATGCCGGTTATAGCGCTATTTACGGTGATGTTCGGCAGGTTGGCACCTTGGCGGAAGCCGGAATTGAAACTACCGAAATGTTGATTCTCAGCACCGACATCGACGCTGCGACTCATATCATCGAACAGGCGATGCAGATGAATTCGCAATTGCGCGTCTTCGCTCGTTGTGCGCACCTGCGTGACACCGAAGCCTTGCAGAACGCCGGAGCGGATTTCGTTGCGGCGGGCGAAGCAGAAGTCGGCGCTGCATTGGCCGACGCGGTAATTTCAGCGCGAGACAATCAAGCAGGTGACCCGGAGCGCCGCGCGGCTATTCGCCAACAACTTTACGGCCAGTGAGAGCCGCTGATGGCATTGATTGAAGCTTCGCGTTGCGAGCACTTCAATAAGTTTCCATCGAAGTTTCCATCGCTTATGACTTTAAGCTGCTCTTGTTGGCGAGCTCAGTCTGATTGCTGGTTGAGCGTTGGGCTGCCTGTTGAGCAATGTGCGAGCGCATGCCGGGATAGCGGCGGAGCAATTCGCGGAAGTCCTGTTGATCCAGCGCCAGTAATTTGCAGTAATCCAACGCGGTCACATCGGCCGTGCGGACTGATCCATTCAGCGCCGCCATTTCGCCGAAGAAACTTCCGGCAGGGAGTTTGATTTTCTTTCCCGGGAGCGAAACTTCCACTTCTCCGGAGGAGAGGAAATAAACAGCATCGGCTTTGTCGCCGGTTCGGATAATTCGCTCACCGGGTTGCGCGGAGCGGGGATGAAAATGCAGAATCAATGTCTCGCGTTGTTCCGGCGTCAGCGCGGACAGGAAGGGGAATCGTTCGACGAGTTCTTCCGGCGAGAGAACGTGATGCGCGGCCATTTTCGCTTCCTGCTGTTTGCGCACGGCTTCCAGGTCCGCCTGCAGCCGATTCAACGGGCCCATCCGCGATTCCTCCCATCGTTTTCGCCACGATGGTCGGCTCTGGATTTGATTTATCAGCCAGCCGACGCCCGCAAACATCATGGAGTTCAGGCCGATTGAAAGCAGCGCGCCGGCCAGAATTAAACTCATGCCTTCCGCTGGCAGAAGCTTGTACGAATATCCCAATCCACCGAGAATAAATGAGAATTCACCGATCTGCGCCAAGGCCGCAGAAACCGTCAATGCGGTGCTGACAGGATATCCCAACACCATGACGATACCGAGCGCCAGAACGGTTTTTCCGATAAGAATCAGCAGTAACACGGCTACGACCATCAGCGGTTGGTTGATGAGAATTCGCGGGTCGAACAACATGCCGACGGAGATAAAAAACAACACCGCGAATGCGTCCTGCAATGGGAGCAGATTCGCGGCGGTTTTATGGCTTAAGCTGGATTCGCTGAGCACGACGCCAGCGAAAAAGGCGCCTAAAGCGAAGGATACGCCGAACAGTTTGGCGGAACCAAACGCTACGCCCAGTGCGATCGTCAACACCGATAGGGTGAACAATTCGCGCGAACCGGTTCGTGCTACGGAGCGCAATAACCACGGTAACAAGCGCGGGCCGAGCAGCATCACGAGCGTGACGAAACAGGCGACCTTCAACACAGTGACCGCCAACGAGCCAAGGAGACCGAGTTTGCTGAGTCCGCTGTTCGCACCTTTCGGCACGACGCCACCTAACGCTTCGGATAGTGCGGGTAACAAAACCAGCGCGAGCACCATGGCGAGGTCTTCAACGATCAACCAGCCGACGGCGATGCGGCCGTTCGGAGTGGCCACGGCGTTGCGTTCCTCCAAGGCTTTCAGCAGCACCACAGTGCTGGCGACGGATAAGCTCAGTCCCAAAACCAATCCGCCGCCCAAGGTCCAGCCCCAGAGCTTGCACATCACGGTGCCGATTGCGGTAGCGAAAACGATTTGCAAAACCGCACCCGGGACAGCAATTCGTCGCACAGCCATCAGGTCGGCTGCCGAGAAGTGCAGCCCGACGCCGAACATGAGCAGCATGACGCCGATTTCAGCCAGTTGTCCGGCCAGTTCAGCGTCGGCAACGTAGCCTGGAGTGTAACGTCCAATCAGAACGCCGCCCAAAAGGTAGCCGATGAGCGGAGGCAGTCGCAGCTTGTTTGCGATGAGGCCGAAGACAAAGGCAAACACGAAGCCAATGGCAATGGTCGCGATTAACGAAACTTCGTGTGGCATAAACTTCTGATCTGACGATTTGGCGAACGACGAATCTTGAGAAATTTGAGCCTGCTGTTGCAAGACTTCCTGTGAGGCAATTGACCGAAAGTTCTATCGGTTGAGTGCAGCGACGGACAAAGTTACCTGATCTGGACAAAAAGAAACCCGGGACACAGGTCATGTCCCGGGTTTCGTGGAATGTGATTTACTCAGTCAACCAGGCGGAAGAAGCGCTCGGGCGTGGTAAAGGTATTCGTCCAGGGCGCGTTGGTAACACCGCTGATAGTGCTGAACGGTCCAGCAGGACTGGTCGCCTGTTGCAAGCGATGCGTGCCGCTCCAGTTGAGAACGGTGTCTTCGCCGACGCGGCTGATGCTCAGCGTCGGAGCAGGTGGAGCGACTGGTGATTCGCCCACCGGCAACAGCAGGAAGCGAATGGTGGTGGGTTGGTCCAGATTGATCAAGGGGTTCTGGCCAACAGCACCGGAGGTGGTAAAGCGCAACCAGCGACTGTCCTGCGCAGCGACCCATTGGAAACGGACTCGCAGTGATTTCGAGCCGGTATCGGCTGCGGCGCTGGTAACGATCGATTGATTTGGCGCCGACAGAATGTTGCCGGAAGTCGTGCCGGAGAAAGAAGGATTGCTGAAGCCGTAACCTGCGGCATTGGCCGGGGCACCTTCAAAGTCCTGGAACACGATGTCTCCGTTCTTGAGGTTGTCGATATAGATGTCGAATGGTCCAGTGTCTTCGAGGTCATCGACGGCGAAGGCAATGGCGTCAATGGTACCCCATTCCCCCTGTAGATCATTTACTGTGCCGGCGGGAGTGCTGCCGGTCTGAGCATTCCACTTAACGGACGGATTGGTTTGGGTGGCGGTTGGCGTGATTAGATTCTCAGTATCAATCCAATTCCAGGCATTAAAATCGAGATACTCGGTGGCGTAAACATCGACATAGTAATTGGTATAATTGTCACCGTTGTAATTTCGCAATAACCGGTAGCCATCAGCACCTTCTACCGGCGACCAGGTCCAATTGACAGAGAAGTAGTCATTGCTGGTGCAGGTGGTGGATTCCGCCGGGACACGGGAAAATATCTGAACATTATTTTCCGGGACGGTGCGGAAGGCGTAAACGCGAATTTGAACGGTGTCGTCAGGATTATAGGCGGGGTCACTCGTAACAGCGCCAACGGCGTTTGATGCGTTACCGATTGTGACGGTGCCGCGGTCAAAGGTTAACGTTTGCCATTCGGTGCTGGGCGTTAACACGGGGCCATCGCCAGGAGCACTTCCGATGCGGGTGGAAGCGCCGAGGAAATGGATGTTGGCACCTACTCCGCCAGTATTGCCGGAGGCACCGACAGGGCCGGTGCTACTGGTTTCGCGCACGCTCAATACCACGCGCACCCGAGGATTAGCGCCACCGCCAACGGTAATTCCAGTGGCCGGGACGCAGCCTTCCTGGCCGTCAATAGTCTGGGTGGCTGCAACGATGGCATTTTTCTGCAAGCCGGCGACAGTGACGATGTTATTGCCGGCAGTGACGTCGCTGGTTTTGCTGCCGATCAAAACCATTCCGGAGCCACTGTCTTGATAAACATTAACGTTGGTGGCAGAGGCGGAGACTCCGGTAACGACCACTTCATTGACGTTGCTGGAAAGTGGGCCGGTGACACCTACTGGCGGGATATCGACGCAGGGTTCGTAAAGAGTGAAGCGGAAGCAATCCACCAAGAGTCGTTGGTTGGCCGCTGCTGAGACGTGGCCGCTGAGATAACCGAAGTCAATGACCGGATTCGCGCTGTCGACGTTGTTGGTAAGATATCCGAGAAATTTCCATTGATTGGCGGGGTTGCCGGAAGCCTGAATGAAATTGGTGCCGGTATTCCAGAATGACAGCGAGCCACCCACCGAACAGGTGACCGAGAGAGAAATGTTACTGCTGACATTGCCTCCGACGACGGAATTGAAATTGTGGTGTATTTGATAGATGCCACCCGGGACGCCAAGGGTCGGGGCGACGCTAAATCCGACGCTGCCATCAACGCGATTGGAAAAACTGTTCGAATAGAAACGGCAACCGCTGCGAGACGGAGATCCAGAGGCTGTGCCAGCAGCGGATGTATCGCTGCCGCCTCCGTTTGGCTCCAGGAAGAACGGCTCGTTGATTCCACTGGGTGAGGGGTTTCCGGGAGGACGAGCAGTTACATAGACAACATCAGCGCTGGTCTGCTGGGGAAACAGGGACGCCGTCAGCGCTGCCAGCAACGCTATTTGAAGAGGACGTTTAATGAACTGGTGGGGTATTTTCATAGGTCGGGTCGTGTACAAGCGTGAGCCAGGGAACAGCTTTGCGCAGGTTTATCATAGGTTCGGCTCACTGGTTATGGCGAACATTAGACGGATGTCTGAAATGGGACAGACGCATGTTAATGTCGCGCCGATTGCCAATGCTTTGGGCGAAGAGGCGATGTGACGATTGGTTTGTCAACAGACTGCGGTCTTTTTACCCTGCGGGACCGTGATGTGTATCCGCCACCTGGTTTTGTTGCGACGGTTGTTAAGCCGCTGGTGTTGGCTCGTCGTGGCGTTGGCTGCGATAACAGGTCGTGTGGAAGCCCAGGACGGGGCGTTGCGCTACGAGTTGCGCATTTGGCAGGCGGATGATGGCTTGCCGCAGAACTCCGTTAATGCCATTGCGCAAACTCCCGACGGTTATCTTTGGGTGGGGACGCGCGAAGGACTGGTGCGTTTTGATGGAGTGCGGTTCGCGGCGCTGGATGATCCGGCGGTTTCTCATCTTCGTGAAGCTCCTATTAATGTTTTGACGGTATGTCGCGATGGGACGTTGTGGATTGCCAGCGAGAACAATGGGGTGACCCGGCTGAGTGATGGCAAGTTTACGCATTTCCTGAAAACGAACGGTCTGCCGGACAATCAGATTCAGTGCATGCTGGAAACGAGCGATGGTTCGTTGTGGCTCGGCGGAGTTGCGGGGCTGGTGCGATACCGGGAAGGGAAGTTCGAACGGCTGTTAGATAATGGGATGTTGACCAACAATTCGGTCAAGGCCTTGTGCGAAGACAGGAATGAGATTCTGCGCGTGGCTACGGTAACCGGTTTGGCGAGCGTTGACCTGAAGGGAAATGTGAGCCGCGACAATTTCGGAATCGGTTCAGTGCCGGGAATTTTCAAAGCAGCACGGGTGGATCGCGAGGGCCGATTGTGGCTGGGCGCAACCGACGGTTTAATCTGTCTCGAAAACAACAAGCGCATCAGCTACTCGGAAAATCTTTCATGGCTCGAACGCATTATTACCACGATTTACGAAGATCGCTTCGGTCAGCTTTGGGTTGGAAATTACGAAGGGTTGAGCCGGCGCGTGAATGCGAATGTGTTGCCATGGTGGGTGGGAAGAAATGGCATCAGCGATCTGGTGAATGTCGTTTATGAAGATCGCGAGGGCAATTTGTGGGTTGGCGGACGTGACGGATTGTATCGGTTGAGTCCGGCGCGATTTGTCACGCTGACTCGACAGGACGGTCTCAACGTCAACAACGTGATGTCCGTTTTGGAAGATCAGTCGGGGACGATGTGGTTCGGGACCTGGTTCGGTGGAGTGAACAGTTTTAAGGATGGCGTGTTTGGCAGTATCACGACCAAAAACGGTTTGAACTACGATACCGTCCTGGCGTTGCATGAAGCGCGAGAGGGTGGCTTATGGGTCGGAATGGAATCGCGGCTCGGGATCGAATCTCTCGGAGTCGTAAACCACATTCATCAGCCGGATGCGAACAATCATCCGCCAAGCTTTCGTAATATCAGCAACACCGTTGTCCGGGCCTTTTACGAAGAAACCGATGGAACCCTCTGGGTCGGGACGGCGAATGGATTGCATCGCGTGCGCGGCAAGGAATATGTCACGTTTACTACCGCAGAAGGATTGGCGGGAAATGACGTGACGGTGGTGATGAAGGATCGGCAGGAGCGGCTTTGGTTCGGAACGGACGGCGGATTGAGCCAATGGACGAAGAACGGATTTACCAATTTCACGACAACCAATGGTTTGTCGCATCACTACGTCAACGCACTATACGAGGATGCTGGAGGAGATCTCTGGATCGGAACTCGTGGCGGCGGGTTGAATCGGTTGCGCGCGGGGAAATTTTCGCATTACTCCACTCGCCATGGGCTGTTCAACGATGAGGTGTACGAAATTCTCGAGGACGATTTGGGTTACTTGTGGATGTCGTGTCGGCGGGGGTTGTTCCGGGTCAGTCGCCAACAATTCGATGCATTCGATCAGGGACGCATCCAAAGGGTGAATTGCACGGTGTTCGGACGCAAGGACGGTTTGAACACGGCGCAGTTCAATGGTGTTTCCAAACCTGCTGGTTGGAAAAGCCGCGACGGACGACTGTGGTTTGCTTCCATCGGCGGGGTCGTGGCGGTTGA
>Ga0065721_10053013_pt1 | contig 10707 bp, 8 predicted proteins | sample Mesricmetagenome_FD_59108 | JGI IMG/M metagenome (GOLD analysis project Ga0065721, IMG submission 59108) | Mesophilic microbial community from rice straw/compost enrichment Sample: eDNA_1 v2 (version 2) | ecosystem: Engineered > Solid waste > Grass > Composting > Bioreactor | place: USA: Davis...
GCTTGTTCGCCGGGCTGATCGAGCCGCTGGCTTCCGGTTATTTGCAGCACCGGATTGACTCCTCCATGCGGGCGACGCTGGGTTCGTTTCAATCGCTCGGGGAGAACGCGGCCGTGATGCTGGCCGGCTTGGGCTTCGGCTACTTCTCGTCGGAGTTCGATATTTTCGGAGGCTTCGGGTTTATCTCGGTTCTGTGCGGCGCGTTTCTGGTTTATTTCGCGATGGCGTCGAAAAAGCTCGTGGAGTAGCTTCGAAGAACGGTTTGCGGGCCTGCCCGGGTCTGCAGGCCGTTCGTTTCTTTTTCGGCTGCAAGGGATGTCAAAAGAAACCCGCGATGTTATAATTGGGATAAAATAACGGACAAGGTGGTTTTAGGATGATTGGGCGCAGCGGCAATCCGACATTGAGCGACCGTTCGTTCGAACGGGCGAAGCATTACGGCGGATCGGGCGGAATGACGATCGAAGGCACGGTGAACAAATCGTTCATTACGCTAGCGATATTGCTGGGAGCGGCTTTCGTGACCTGGTCGATGTATTTCAACGGAGCGAACGTGCTTCCGTACATGATCGGCGGAGCGATCGGCGGGCTCGTCGTGGCTCTGATCATCAGCTTCGCGGCGAAGACCGCGCCTTACTTGGTGCCGGTGTACGCTGCGCTCGAAGGCGTCTTCCTCGGCGCGGTATCCGCCAACTACGAGAATTTGTACAACGGAATCACGCTGCAGGCGTCCTTGCTGACGATGTGCGTGTTCGTTGCCCTGCTTCTGGCCTACAAGACGAGAATCATCAAAGCGACCGAGAATTTCAAGCTCGGCGTGTTCGCGGCTACGGCGGGGGTTATGCTGCTTTACCTGGCCAGCTTCGTCCTCGGCTTTTTCGGAGTAACCGTGCCGTATCTGCACGAGAGCAACTGGATCGGCATCGGCATTTCGGTCGTCATCGTCGTCATCGCGGCGCTGAATCTCGTGCTCGACTTCGACTTTATCGAGAACGGGGCCGCCCACGGCGCGCCGAAATACATGGAATGGTACGGCGCTTTCGGGTTGATGGTCACGCTCGTCTGGCTGTACCTGGAGATGCTTCGCCTGCTGGCCAAGATCGCCAATCGCGATTGATCGTACGAAAATAAGGGTAAAGGAGTCGCCTTCGCGAAAAACGGGGCGGCTCCTTTTTCATGCGCGGAGAGCGTTCCGCCCTTCTTCGCATCGGAAAGATTGGCCCGCGAAGCCCCCGAATATCCCCCGAATATGCCCCGAAGCGAAGTCCTGCGTTTCAAGGTTGTTTACCTCCCCTTCAAAAGAGGCTCTATCAGGAACGCGATGCGGTAACGCAGGCTGTCTCCCGGCAGGTTGGCGTCCCGTCCGGTCAGTTGGCGGAGCTTGTCGAGGCGATAGAGAACGGTGTTCCGGTGAATGAAGAGCTGCTTGGCGGTTTCCGCGATCTGGCCGTGGTTTTCCAGGTAGACGTGCAGCGTCCGCAGCAGCTCTTGGCTTTCTTTCGGATCCAGATCTTCCAGGCCCGCGAACGTGCTTTCCTTGAAATGATGCAGCTCCTCCTCCGGCACGAGCCGGAACAGATCGATCGTCTCCTTCCCCGTATAAAATTGCACGAACCGGCTTCGCTTGGCCCGATAGCCGATGTGGAGAGCCTCCATGGCTTCCTTGTAGGTTACCGGGCAATCGAGCAGCTTCGCCACGGGCTTGCCGACGCCGGCTGAGACGGCTGCCCCGGTCTCCGTCTCGATTAAGGCGATCGCCTCCTTCAGGCGAATATCCAAGCCGGCCGGCATTCCGGCCGCCAGTCCTTCGCTGCGCGGAAGGGAGGCGACCAGGACGACGGCGTCGTTTTTGTTGAACAGGGCGAAAGACAAACCCGCCGCGGACATCGCCTTCTTGACGGCGTCGTACAGCGTCTCCCGATCGGCTCCTCCCGCGTCTTCCCGTCCCGGGGCCGAGCCGGTCGCCGGACCTCTCGCGACGGAATCCCGCTTGACGACGATGCAGAAAGAGAGACTGCGATCCTTCAGTCCGTACTTTCTTCCGCGATGAAGAACCTCCTGCTCCGAGGCGAAAATCCCCTCCACCAGGTCGCTGAAAAACTCGCTCTTGTACCTCCTCGATCGCTCCTTTACCGCCTGCTTCTTCAACAGCTCGAACCGGATCACGTTCACCGCTTGCTCGACGGCAAGCCCCGGAAGCGGGGAGGCTTGGCCTTCGTCGGCGAAGGCGACGAGATAGCCCTGAAGCTGCACGGTCTGAATCGGATGAATGACGAGCTGGCGGCAAGGGAGTCCGGCGGGCGAAAGCAAACAAAGGCTGGGCGCGGGGTGATCCGGAGCGATCGAGGCCATGATCGCGCGGAGGGAGTCGATCGTCTCCGCGTAGGGAGGCGAGGCGAAATGAGACGACGCCGCGATCTCGTTCAAGCGGCCGTCGAATAGAAGGGTAGGCGCGCCGAGCAGCCGGGAGAGCGTGGCGACGATTTCGGGAATGCCTTGGCCGCGAAGCACGAGGTCGGCGAAATTCTGGTGGCTCTCCAGCGAATATTTCAATTCCTCCGTCCGCTTGCCGAGCAAGGAGCTGACCGATCCGTACAATATTTCCCCGAGCGTGCGGTCGAGGGGGAGGTCGATGATCGGGAAAGCCAGCTCGTCGGCAAGCTCGGCGACGGAGCGGGGGACCTCGGGGAGAAATCTCTTCGTCTTGATGGCGATTCCGGCGCAGCCGATCTCGTTCATGCCGGAGATGAGCGCCCGCAGCGCGTCGGGGTCGTCTTTGACGACGTAGGCCGTCGTCAAAAGCAGCTCCCCCGGCTTCAGATAGCGGGTGATGTCCGGGGCATCCATGATGTTGACGTACCGAACCTCCCGGGTCAGTCCGGCCGCCCCGGCGACGACCGAAGCGGAAGAGAGGGCGGGGACGCGAAGCAGTTCTCCGAGCAGCATGATTTCCACGCTCCTTTTTGTCAGGATATATTACACTTAAGCTAACATAAATTCTGTGAAATGAGTACATTTATTCAAACTATCTAAAAAAATCGATCTTCTTTGTGCGAAATGGCGAATGACTTTCCGCTCTTACGGCGATATGATGGAGATAACGGAAGGGTTTTTGTCATAAAACCTAACACATGGAGGCGGTGAGAGATGCAATTGGAGGTCCGCAACGTACAGAAGAGCTTTAACGGCCGAACCGTTCTGGACGACATTCATCTGTCCGTCAAGCCGCACGAAATCATCTGCATCCTCGGCCACAGCGGCTGCGGAAAATCGACCCTGCTGAACATGATCGCGGGGTTCCTGACCCCGGACGGCGGAACGATCACGATCGACGGAACTCCGATCAAGGGGCCGTCGAAGCAGCGGGGGGTCGTTTTTCAGGAGCATGCGCTGTTCCCGTGGAGCACGGTGCTCGACAATATCGCGTTCGGACCGGAAGTGCAGGGCATGAAGAAAAAAGAGGCGAAAAAGCTGGCCGAGAAATACTTGGGCCTCGTCGGCCTGGAAGCGTACGCCAAGCATTATCCTCATGAGCTGTCCGGCGGGATGAAGCAACGCGTGGGCATCGCGAGGGCGTTGGCCGCCGGGCCGGATATGCTGCTCATGGACGAACCGTTCGGCGCGCTCGACATTCTGACCCGGGATCAGATGCAGCGGGAACTGCTTCGAATCTGCCGCGAAGTGAAGCCGACCGTGCTGTTCGTCACCCACAGCATCAGCGAAGCGATCTCCATCGGCGACCGGGTCGTCGTCATGAAGCACGGAGCCATCGCTTCCGTGCTGGATATCGGCATGAAACATCCGAGGGCGTTCCAGAACAGCCGCTTCGGCCAATTGATGACGGAGATCGAATCGGTGCTGATGGAAGACCAGGCGATGGCCGTCGTCTAGAAAGAGGGGATGGAAAGTGAAGGAGCAAAGCGCGATTCTTCAGGGGGCGGCCCCGCCGGCCGCGGCCGGAGCGTCCGTGCGCAAGGCGAAGCGGCGCCCGGCGAGATGGAGCTCCGTCGCTCCCTTCCTGGCGTTCTTCGCCGCGTGGGAGCTGTTCTCGAGATTAAACGCGTCCGTGGAGCTGTTCAATCCTCTGTTCCTGCCGGCGCCTTCCGTAATCGCCGTCAACGCTTGGGAGCTGGCCAAGACCGGCATCATCGTCGACAGCATCGTGTCCAGCACGATCCGGATCGTGGAAGGATTCGCGATCGGCACGGTTGCGGCCATCGCGCTGGGCATGCTGATGAGCCGTTTCAGGCACGTCGAGACCTGGATGTCTCCCGTGCTCCATCTGACCGGGCCGATTCCGGCGCTGGCGCTCCTCCCCCTGTTCATCATCTGGTTCGGGATCGGGGAATTCCCGAAGGTGCTTCTCATCGCTTGGACGACGTTTATCCCGATGCTGACGTATACGCTGGACGGTCTCAAGTCGGTCAATCCGCTGCTCATTCGTTCGGCCACGAGCCTGGGGGCGTCGCAGCGGCAAATTTTCGCCCGGGTCATCCTTCCTTCGGCCGTTCCCAACATTCTCGTGGGCGCGCAAGTCGGCCTGGGGCTGGCCTTCTCCTCGCTGATCGTCTCGGAGATGATGGGGGCGCCGAACGGACTCGGCTATATCATCGTAGACGCGCGGAACTACTTCAAGATCTCGAACATGTTCGTGGCCATCGTCCTGATCGGACTGGAATATAGCCTATTCTCGTTTTTGCTCAAGCTGATCGAGAGGCGGGTCATGTCCTGGCGGAAAGGAGGCATCAGGGAAGCGTTGGAAAAGTAACAGGCCGATGGCTGGAAGGGTCGCGAAGATAAAAAGACGTTAAAGGTGGAGAGGGACCATGTCTAAATTCGCTAGAAGCCCGATGCTGATTGTTCTTGTTCTTATGATGAGCGCGATTCTGGCCGCGTGCGGCGGCAACGACAAAGAGAACGCGCCGCCATCCGCTTCGGCTCCGTCGGAGAGCGCGCCGGCAAGCCCGTCCGCCAGCGCGGCGCCGAGCTCCGAATCGCCGTCGGCATCTCCGGCGGCCGAGCTCGAGACGACGAAGCTGACGCTCGTCGGCGTTCGCGACGCGCAAATTTCCTCCCAGCAGATCATCGCAGACAAACTGGGTTATTTTGCGGAGGAAGGTCTCGAAGTGACGAGCCAATTGATCGAAAGCGGCCCGGACATCGGACCGATGGTATCCGGAGGCAGCGCCCCGGTCAGCATCCAGACGAACTTCATGGACATTATTCTGAAGTCCAACGGCATCGGCGTGAAGATCGTCGCGCCTCTGGCTCAGATCGCAGGCACGCAGGCCGTCGTCGGAGCGAAGCATCTCGAGCTGACGAGCGCGAAGGACCTCGAAGGCAAGACGATCGGCATTCCGAGCGGGGCTGACGTGAAGATCGCGATCGACAACATGGCCAAGGAGCTGGGCGTCGACGCGAGCAAGATCAAATACGTCAATCTCGCCCCGAGCGACGCCGTGGTGGCTCTCGGCAAAGGCGACATCGACGCGATGGCGGCATGGGAGCCGTTTATCACCAAGGGCATACAGGGCGGAGGCAAGTTCCTGTTCAGCGGCACGAAGGCGGATCTTCCGGAGAAGCAAGGTCCGGTCGACTGGATGAGCGTGCATACGACCATGCAGGTCACGGATAAATATCTGGAAGAGAATCCGAATACGATCAAAGCCGTTCTGCGCGCCTTGAAGAAAGCGACCGATTACATCAACGACAACCGCGAGGAAGCGATTAAGATTCTGGCTCCGGAGCTTCACCTCACCGAGGAGGAACTGACCGAGATCATGGGCCGGAACGTGTATTCCATGGTGGCCGACGAGACCTACGTCAACGGCAGCAACGGCCAGGAAGTGATGGATTACCTGCTCTCGACGGGCAATATCAAGACGGCGCCCGACGCGGCGTCCTATCAAGACCTGAGCCTGTTGAAAGAAGTGGATCCGAGTCTGGTCGAATAAAGGCCGGCGCGCCGGGCTTCGGGCGTACTATGTTCGGGGCTCGGCGCGCAAAGGCCGCGGATGCGGGAGAGGTGGGAAATATGAACGGCAATGACGAGTGGGACGTGATCGTCTCCGGCGGAAACGTGGTGCTCCGGGACCAGGTTTGCGCCGCGGATATCGGAATCAAGGACGGCAAGATCGCGGCCGTCGCCCCCCGTCTCGAGGGGAAAGCCGGAAAAACGATAGAGGCGGCCGGAATGCTCGTGCTTCCGGGGGTCGTGGATATGCACGTGCATCTGGATGAGCCGGGGCTCGGCGAATGGGAAGGCTTCGTCAGCGGCTCGGCGGCGCTTGCCGCCGGGGGGTGCACTTCGTACGCCGATATGCCGCTGAACGGGCTGCCTCCCACGGTCAACGCCGAGGCTCTGGCGCTCAAGCTGGAGGCGGAACGCAAGAGCGGCGGATCGCGCGTGGACTTCGCGTTATGGGGCGGGCTCGTGCCCGGCAACCGGGAGGATTTGTCGGGGCTGGCCGAAGCGGGCGTCGTCGGGTTCAAGGCGTTTATGTCTTCGCCGGGAGATACGGGGGAAGGCTGCTTCCGCAACGTCGACGACGAGGAGCTGTACGAGGGAATGAGGCGGATCGCTTCGCTGGGCAAGGTGCTGGCGATTCATGCCGAGAGCGAAGCGATCGTCTCGTCTCTGACCGCGGCGAAGACGGAGGCAGGCGCGCTAACGATGAGGGATTACCTCGAATCCCGTCCGCCCGATGCGGAGCTGGAAGCGGTAAGAACGGCGCTGGAGTTGGCCGCCCGAAGCGGCTGCTCGCTGCACGTCGTGCACGTCAGCGCGCCGGAGGCCATCCGGTTGATCTCGGAGGCAAAGCGGTCGGGGCTCGACGCGACGGCGGAAACTTGCCCGCATTATCTGGTCTTTACGGACGAAGACGTCGTCCGGATCGGGGCGAAAGCGAAATGCTCGCCCCCGATCCGGGGCGCGAGGGAGCGGGAAGAGCTTTGGGCGTTGCTGGCGGCGGGAGAGATCGACATCATCGCCTCGGACCATTCCCCGTGCCCGCCCGACCTGAAGGAAGTGGAGGGCGGCGACTATTTCCGGGCATGGGGAGGCATTTCCTGCGCGCAGAGCACTCTTGAACTGATTCTGAGCGAAGGATGGCTGAAGCGCGGCATCCCGTTGACGGTACTGTCCCGCGCGATGTCGGCGGCTCCGGCGGCGCGGCTTGGCTTGCGCGGGAAAGGCTTGATAGAGGCCGGCTACGATGCCGACCTCGCGATCGTCGATCCGCGGGGCGGCTACACGTTAACGGCGGCGGATTTGAAGTACCGCCATCCGCACAGCGCCTACGAAGGCTACGTGCTCGGATGCCGGGTGGCGGCGACGCTGCTGCGGGGCGAGACGGTCTATTCCCGTCCGGATAACGCGGGCGTTCCGGAGAACGAGGGGGAGAAAGGGGCGCTCGGCCGGCGGCTGATTCCGGTCCAAGCGGTCCCCTTCGCGGAGATCTAAGGGACATTCGGGGGAGCAGGTTAAGGAGGTTGTTCGGATGGGGCGCGCGCGAATCGGGACGGAGACGACGGAGCTGCTGGAGCGGTTGTCGCTGCTGGGGGCGGACGAACAAGGCGGAGTGACGCGCCTGTTATACGATAGGGCTTGGCAAGAGGGACAGCGCTTCGTCGCGGAGGCGATGGCGGAGGCCGGGCTGGACGTTCGGCTCGATTCGGTCGGCAACGTCTATGGGAGATTGGCCGGCACGGGGGATTCTTCCAAGTGCGTCTTGACCGGGTCGCATATCGACACGGTGCGGAACGGCGGCAAATACGACGGAGCGCTCGGCGTCGCGGCGGGAATCGTCGCGCTGTCGCGGCTCGCGGAGCGTTACGGGCGGCCGCGCCGCACGCTGGAGGTCGTATCGTTCTGCGAGGAGGAAGGCAGCAGATTCCCTCTGGCGTATTGGGGATCCGGGAACGTGACGGCGGGGCGGCGGTTCGACGGGGCGCTCGCGGCCGCGGATCCGGACGGAATCACGCTGGCGTCGGCGATGGCCGCGGCGGGTTTCGATCCGGGCGCCGTTCGGGAGAGCGCCAGGGACGACATCGAAGCTTTCGTGGAGCTGCACATCGAGCAAGGGGAAGTGTTGGAGCGCGCCGGCCGCGCGATCGGCATCGTCGACGCGATTTTCGGTCAACGGCGGTACACGGTCGAGGTCGAGGGCCGCAGCGGTCACGCCGGCACGACGCCGATGGCGATGCGTTCGGACGCCCTGGCCTCGGCCGCGGAGATGATCGCGTGGCTTCGGCGCGCGGCTTCCGCCGTCGGAGGCGGCGGTCTCGTGGCGACGGTCGGGAGGCTGGAGGTCTCGCCGAACGTGCCGAACGTCATCCCGGGGAAGGCGCGCTTTACGCTCGATATCCGGCACCGGGACGAAGGAGCGTTGTCCGTTTTCTGCGAATCGATCGAGTCGAGGTTTCGAGAGATAGCGGGCGAAACCGGCACGGGGATCTCTTTCGAATGCTGGTTGGCCGAGCCTCCGGTACGAATGGACGACGGATTGGGCAAGCAAATCGCCGCCGTCTGCGACCGTTCGGGATGGTCGTGGACGACGGTCGGCAGCGGCGCCGGCCACGATGCGGGACTGTTCGCGGCGACGTGCCGGACGGCGATGATCTTCGTGCCGAGCCGGGAGGGCGTCAGCCATTCGCCCGAGGAATACACGTCGCCGGAGGAGCTGGAACGCGGCGTGGACGTTTTGACGGAATTGTTGTATCAGCTGGCCTACGGGGAGGGAGCTTCATGAAAAAACACGCCTACGCAGATTGGGCTCCAACGCCCCGCATCATCATGACGCCGGGTCCCGTCGAGGTCGACCCCCGCGTCTTGCGGGCGCTGTCGTACCCGATGCTCGGACAGTTCGACCCGGAATTCACGTCGCTCATGAACGAGACGATGGGGATGCTTCGGGAGTTGTTCAGGACGGATAACCGCCGGGCTTATCCGGTAGACGGCACTTCCAGATCGGGGATCGAAGCGGTGTTGGCCGGATTGATCGTGCCGGGGGACAAGGTGCTCGTCCCGATCTTCGGCCGTTTCGGTTATTTGCTGGCCGAGCTGGCCGAGCGGTACGGCGCGGAAGTGGCGACCGTAGAGAAGGAATGGGGCCGGGTTTTCGAGCCGGAAGAGGTGATCGCCGCGATCGACCGGGAGCGTCCGAGTCTCGTCGCGATCGTACACGGAGAGACTTCGACGGGCAGGCTCCAACCGCTTGCCGAGATCGGCGCCGCGTGCCGGGAGAGGGACGTGCTGCTCGTCGTCGACGCGGTCGCCACGATCGGAGGCATGCCGGTCGAGACGGACGCTTGGTCGTTGGACGCGGTCATCGGCGGCACGCAGAAATGCTTGTCCGTTCCTTCGGGCATGTCCCCCGTCACCTACAACGAGAGAGTCGAAGACCGGCTGCTGCGGCGCAAACGCGTCGAGAAAGGAATTCGGCCGGAGGGGGCCGCGGAGAACGGCGAGCTTCCTTATATCCGAAGCAACTATCTGGATTTGGCGCAATTGCAGGATTATTGGAGTCCGCTGCGGCTGAATCACCATACCGAAGCGACGGCGATGCTGTACGGCTTGCGGGAAGGGCTTCGGCTCGTTCTGGAAGAAGGCTTGGAAGAGAGGTTTGCGAGACATCGTCTGCACGAAAAAGCGTTGGTCGCCGGCTTAGAGGCGCTCGGCCTTCGCCTGTACGGAGACGCCTCCTGCAAGATGCCCGTCGTAACCTGCGTCGAAATTCCGGAAGGGGTCGACGGCGAAGCGGCGAGAGGGAGGCTGCTGGGCGATTTCGGGATCGAGATCGCGAGCTCCTTCGGCCCGTTGAAGGGCCGGATCTGGAGAATCGGGACGATGGGCTACAGCTGCCGCAAGTCGAACGTGTTGCTGACTTTGGCCGCTATGGAGGCCGTGCTTCCCCTGCACGGATATCGGAAAGGGGCAAGCGGAGCCGCGGCGGCGGCGCTGGAGATCTATCGGAAGGAGGCGTCGGACGATGAATAACCTGATGCCCACTTCCTTCAGGTCGATGGTGACTTCGCCGCACTATCTGGCCAGCCAAGTCGGCAACGCCGCGCTCGAGCAAGGCGGCAGCGCCGTCGACGCCGCGGTGGCGATCAGCGCCGCTTTGGCCGTCGTCTACCCCCATATGACGGGACTGGGGGGAGACGCCTTCTTCTTGATCTATTCCGCCGAGGAAGGGCGGGTCGCCGGACTTAACGGCAGCGGCCGCTCGGCGGCGGCCTGCGATCCGAAGGCGTACCGGGCGCGGGGGATCGAACGATTGCCGGATCGCGGCGCGGAAAGCGCGCTAACCGTTCCGGGCATGGTGGACGCCTGGTGGGAAGCGTGGTCTCGTTACGGCAAGCTTCCGTGGGAGAGTTTGCTGTCGCCGGCGATCGAGTACGCGGAGCGGGGCTTTCCGATCTCGCGGGATCTGTACGGTTGGATGCGGAAAGACGAAGCTCTGATTCGGGGCAGCTGCGCCTTGGCCCAATTGTTCGTCGACCCGGGGACCGGGCGGCTGAAGGCGCAAGGAACGAGGCTCGTCCAGAAGGAGCTGGCGGAATCGCTGCGCGCGGTCGCCGCGGGCGGCGGCGACGCCTTTTACCGCGGGGAGCTGACGAAGCGGATCGTGGCCGCGTCGCGTCGGGATGGGAGCCCGCTGTCGGTAGAAGACTTCCGAACGCATCGGAGCGAGTGGGTCGAGCCGG
>Ga0065721_10053014_pt1 | contig 10707 bp, 7 predicted proteins | sample Mesricmetagenome_FD_59108 | JGI IMG/M metagenome (GOLD analysis project Ga0065721, IMG submission 59108) | Mesophilic microbial community from rice straw/compost enrichment Sample: eDNA_1 v2 (version 2) | ecosystem: Engineered > Solid waste > Grass > Composting > Bioreactor | place: USA: Davis...
TCAGGCTGCTGTAGTCGCCAATATTGCCCACGCCTCGCAGGTAACGCAGCGCGGTGTAATACATCTCCGACAGGTTGTCGTAGGCCTTCAGGGTGGTCATCCCGGTGTGGATCTGACCAAACCGGTTCAGGTAGTTGATAACGCCACTGTAGCGAACGGCGCAGCCGCTGCCGTCCGGCGGGTCGCTTGAAGACGTCCCACAGGAACCGATGCGGGCGGTGGTCGCGCTCGAATCAGTACTGTCCGGATCGTTGATGATCACGCCTGTTACCGGATCCCATTCGGGGTTATCGATGCCGGAGATCCGGCCCGCTCGGTCCGGATACGGCTTCTCCGCGCCCGCGATCTCGGCCGCAGTCACGGGTCCAATCAGCTTCTGCCGGGCGCGCATTACGCCGCCGTTGCGCTGTTGGCCGCTCTGTGTCAGGTACGAGAACAGGCTGTAGCGGGTCTTCTTGGCATTGGCCTGCAGCAGGCCTTCAGGCTTGTAGTATTGGCCGTAGCGGGTACATATCGAGCGGGTATCCAGCACGCCATCGCACACCTTGACGCGCACGCTCACCGCATAAACGGCATCCCGGCCATAGGCCGTAGGCGCCTGATCGTTGTGCCCCGACCGTGTGCAAAGAGCCTTCGAAGAGCTGTATGAATAGTTCGCCGCGCAGGTAGTATTCGAATCGGGCAACGCATGGGCAGCCGGGTTGTATGGCACCGCCGTCACCGCGGTGCCCGCGGGCGACGCCTGGTTTCCACTCGTAACCGGCAACGACAGCGCCTTGGGATCATTCCAGCTCTGCTCACTACCCAGACCACCGTCCGATGACGGGATAAACCACATCTGGTTCCGCAAACCGCCGATGCGCAGGCGGATGCCGGCGGTCCGGACCGGGCTAACGTTCCCCGCGCCCGACGTCAGACGTCGGAGCGGGGTGTAGTTGGACCAGCGATCGGAATTGGCCTTCTCAAGATAGGTGACGCCCGGCATCTCGCTCGTGGCCTTGGTCACGCTGGCGCCGTCGGCACCAGTGATCGTGACCGACGGCGGCGTGCCATCCGCTGGACGATGCACCCTGTAGCCACCGGTCAGCGCCAGACGGAAGGTATCCGCGGCCTGCATTGCCGCCCAGTTCATGAAGTTGCCGCTCCACAGCCGCTGGCCATCGCTTGCGGTCTTGCCGGAGCAGGAGCGACTGGAGGCTGCGACTGCAGGATAGAAGTACCGGTTCGCCTCCACGGCATCGTACTGGTAGGCGTAGCAAAGTTCAGTATTGAAGTACCCGGCGTACGCAGTCGAAGAAGAATAATTGGCACCGGCTTCCGACACGCCCGGCGCATTCGCGTGTGTCACCACCGTCGGCCACTCGACGGATGGCAGCAACACCATATTGCCTGGGACGCTATTGGTTACCGTCAGCGGCTTGCTGTCGATCGGTACTCCAGAGAGGGCCGAAACCGAACAGAGGGCTACGAGCAGGCCAACAGCAACGGCGATATTCTGGCTCGCGCGCCTAGCCGGGCGTAGTGAGACCCACTTGCGGAAGCTCTCCATCGCGATACTCCCTGCACTAGTGCGCAGTTCTCTTGTGTTGTTCATTTATTTGGCCACCACGTTGGCCTGCAGCAGCACCACGGCGCGGTCGCCGTTGGCGGCCGGGTCGTGGCTGCGGGCGAAGATCCGGTACATGGCTTCCTGGGCGACACCGCCGCCACCGCCGCCGTACTGGGTCGAGCCGGCGCTGGAACCCAGGCCCAGCTCGTCGAAGCTGTCGCGCAAGCCGAGGTACTGGATGTAGTACTGCGGCGCACCGGCGGACTTGTTGTCGGCACCAAGCTGGTCGGTGGCGGTGAACCAGCAATCACCGGTCAGTGCGCCCCCGGCACAGGCCGTTCCACCAGTGAACACGTTGGGTGGAGTGGCACCACACTTCGAATCATCGATGCCTGCCAGGCCGCCAGTGTCCGGGTCGTTGCCGCACTTGACGCCGATCACCCAGCCGTTGCCGCCGGCCAGCACTGCGTCGCGGACTGCGCCTTCGGCTTCGCGCAGTGCCGACTCGGCCTGCTGGAAGGCCAGGCTGCGGTCGAACATGTTGGCGCTCATGCGCTCCTCCAGCAGGGTGCCGCGGAGCACGGCCAGGCCCAGCAGGGTCATGACCAGCAGCAGGATCAGCACGACCACCAGCGAAGCACCACGCTGGCGCGAGGGAACTCGGATATCGGGGCTCATAGGACGCGGTTCCGCAGGGCGACGACGTTTTCGACGACGCGGGTCAGGCGCTGCCCGCCGGTGCCGCTGCCCTCGGCTTCCTGGAGGGTCAGGGTCATGCGCACGGCACGCACATCGCGCCATGCATTGGCATCAGCACCCAGGGTGGTGGCACTCACGTACCCGGCACTGGTCAGGTACTGGAACTGCATGTTGACGATGCCCTCGACGATTTCCTCTGGATTCCCGTCATTGACCTGGCGGTACAGGGAGAACCCGTTGGCCGAGTTGTCGTCGGGATCGTCCACGAACCAGCGCACGCCCTGCACGGCGGTCAGGGAAGAGAACTTCGGAAAGTCGTAGGCGACGCCACCGCAGGCGGCACTGTTCGGTGCGGGGAAGTAGTCGCAGGTGTTCAGGCCGCCGCCGGTGCCGAAGCCCACGGTCCCGCTGGCGGCGTTGCCGGTGCTGTCGCCATCGGCACGGAATACACCCAGCGCCTTCATGTCGCAGATCATGATGACGTCGCCGTCGCTGAAGGTCGGCGTGCCCGGCGCGTAGGTTGCTTCCGGGGTGCCACCCACCAGGTCCGCGGTGAGGGAACGCAGCTCGTCGCCAGTGCGCAGCAGCTGGATCACATCGGTACCGGAGACGTGGTCGGGACCATCGTTCTCAAAGCCGTACAGCGGGAAGTTGACCGCCATGTACCAGTCGTCGCTGTCCGGCGTGGCCGTGGCGCCACCTTCGATGATGTTGCCGATCGCGTGGTTGACGTCGCACGGATTGGAGCCGGCCTCGCGGATATCGCGCGAGAGCAGCTCGAATGCGATCTGGCCGCTCTCCTGCAGGCGCCCGAGGTTCTGGGTCGTGCGGTAGGCGGCCTTGTTGGAGGCGAAGATGCCGATCGCGGCGCCGACCACCAGCAGGCCCAGGGTCAGCGAGATCATCAGTTCGATCAGGCTGACACCGGCCTGGCGCGCGCGCGGGGCGCGGAAGTTATGGGAGTTCTCAAGCTTCATATGGCGCTCACCGTCACGACCTGGCGGGTGGTACTGCCTTCGCCCGTTTCAGCTTCGCCCTCCTCCGCCCCGGCCGAGTCCTGCTGGACCGCACCGGAACCGCGGCTGTCGTCCCACTGTACGATGACGGTACAGACGCCGGCATCGCAGGAGACATCGGCGCAGGTGCTGGCATCGCTGGCCAGGCCCATCGAACTCTTCAGCGAGGTCAACCAGACATTGAATTCGCCCTGCGCCGAGGTCTGGCCGGCCGGCTGCCCGGCGCCTCCAGTCAGCGCGGTGCACTTCATGCCGCTGGTGTTGTAGTAGCCGGCTAGTGCGTTCTGGCGGTTGGCGCGCATCACGTCGAGGATGGCGTAGCTCTGGATCACGGCCTGGGTGCGCTCGAGCGAACTCTGGCCATTGCGCAGCGCGGTCGCCTGCATCGCGGCGATGCCGAGCAGGCCGATGCCCAGGATCAGGATGGAGATCATCACCTCCAGCAGGCCAGCACCGGCCTGCGAGCGACGGCTGGGGCTCGGGCTCATGGGCATTCTCCCGGCGTGGAGTGGGTGGCGGCGGTGACGCTCACGCGGCTGCCGCTCGCCAGGTCGACCTCGCGAAGGTTTTCTGCCGGGCGCCTGTTGGGGCTGCAGACCACGAAAGTGGTGTTGAGCAGGCCACCTGTCGAGTTGCGGGCCATGCCGTCGGCGCGGAAGTCGATGGTGTCTCCGCCACTGACCTGCAGCGGCGCCTTGACCATGGTCGAGCGGATCAGTTCGGGGTTGGCGCCGGTCAGGGTGACTACCCATCCGCTCCAGTTGCCGCTGCCGGCGGCACAAGTCGCGCCGTCAGTGCTGCGGCACAGGCGCACGGTGCGGTTGCGGCGCAGGGCCTCCGAGCGTGCCAGCTGGATGTCGCCCACCAGCTGGTTGGCCTGGGTGGTGAGGCGGCTGCCGTTGACCACGCCGCTGAAGTTGGGCACGGCCAGGGCGATGATGATGGCGAGCACGCTGAGCGTGACCATCAGCTCGATCAGCGAGAAGCCCTCCGCCCGTGCGTGCACGCGGATTCGACGCCGCCGGCACGATGGCCCATGCGAAGGATGCATGCCCTATTTCCCCATATTGGATGCAGCAGCAACTTAGCCGACCCCACCCCCGGCCTCCACACGCAGCCGACGGGCGGCCCAAAGCCCGGAGCCAGCGGTGGCTCCCGCCGCCAGCCCTGCCAAGGCATCATGCCGGCATGGCAAGACCTTCCGGCCCATCCGCTCCACCCCCGTCCTCGCCCCTGGACGCGCTGTGGCAGGCACCGGCCATCATCTGGGCGGTGGTAGCCGGCATTGGCGTGGCGGCGGTGCTGGCCATCGCCCAGCCGCCGGGGACCGACCGCTGGGTGTACTTCGGCCTTGCCTGCCTGCTGGTGCAGTGGACCCTGCTGGCCGCCCTCGGCGCACTCTACCTGGTACGTGGAGCGCTCCGGCGGCTGCGGCCGCTGCACGTGGCCGGGCTGGCGCTGCTGCTGCTGGTGTTCTCCAGCTGGCTGATCCATGTGCTCGCCCGGGCGCTGGTGGCGCTGACCATCCCCGGCGGCGCGGTCCCGCCCGGCTGGAGCCCCGGACGGGTTGCCGGCGTCACCCTGTGCGTCGGCCTCCTCGGCCTGGCCGCGTTCTACAACCACTGGCGCGCCACCCAGCTGGCACTGCAGGCCAAGCAGGCGCAGCTGGAGGCGCTGCAGGCGCGGATCCGCCCGCACTTCCTGTTCAACACGCTCAACACCGGCGTGGCCCTGGTCCGGCAGCGGCCCGGCGAGGCCGAGCGCCTGCTGATGGACCTGGCGGACCTGTTCCGCGCCGCGCTGGCCGGACCTCCCACCATCCCGCTCGAGGACGAGCTGGCCCTCACCCGCCGCTACGTTGAGATCGAGCAGCTGCGCTTTGGCGACCGCCTGCGCGTCTCATGGGAGATCCCGGACGACCTGCCCGCGGTGCAGGTGCCGACCCTGTCGGTGCAACCGCTGGCCGAGAACGCGATCCGCCACGGCATCGAGCGCTCGCGCGAAGGCGGCGACGTACTCATCGAAGTCAACGCAGGTGAGGCCGAGGTCCGGATCGGGATCAGCAACAGCATCCCCGGGACATCGGGCAGCGACAGCCGCGGCCACCAGGTCGGGCTGAGCTCGGTTCGCGCGCGGGTGCTGGCGCTGACCGGCAATACCGGCGGCGTGGACACGTGGATCGAGGACGGCCGCCACGTGGCCGTCCTGCGCCTGCCGCTGGCGCCCGGGGGCGACGTGGCTCAGGCCACCACGCGGTAGCAGGGACGGTACTCGCCCGCGATCTTCATCCGGCGCTGCTCGACGAAGGCGCGCAGCAGACCGTCCAGGGCCTGCATCATGTCCGGCGCGCCGTGGATCTCGAACGGGCCATGCTCGTCGATCCGGCGCATGCCGTCTTCCTTGACGTTGCCGGCGACGATGCCGGAGAACGCCCGGCGCAGGTCGGCGGCCAGCGCCGAGGCCTGGCGGCCGTGGTGCAGGTCCAGCGAGGCCATCGCCTCGTGGGTGGGCTGGAACGGACGCTGGAACTCCAGCGGGATCGACAGGCCCCAGTTGAAGTAGAACGAGTCCTTCTGGGCGATGCGCGCCTCGCGCACCTGGCGGATGCCGGCCTCCATGGTCCGGGCCACGTCCTGCGGGTCGCCGATGATGATCCGGTAGCGCGAGGTCGCCTCCTCGCCCAGGGTCAGTCGGATGAAGCGGTCGATCTGCTCGAAGTACGGCGCGGCGATGGTCGGGCCGGTGAAGATCAGCGGGAACGGCACCTGCGCGTTCTCCTCGCGCAGCAGGATGCCCAGCAGGTACAGGATCTCCTCGGCCGTGCCGACGCCGCCGGGGAACACGATGATGCCGTGGGCCATGCGCACGAACGCCTCGAGGCGCTTCTCGATGTCCGGCATGATCACCAGCTCGTTGACGATCGGGTTCGGCGACTCGGCGGCGATGATGCCCGGCTCGGTGATGCCGATGTAGCGGTTGTCGGCCTTGCGCTGCTTGGCGTGGGCGATGGTGGCCCCCTTCATCGGCCCCTTCATCGCACCCGGGCCGCAACCGGTGCAGATGTCCAGGCCGCGCAGGCCCAGCTCGTAGCCGACCTGCTTGGTATAGAGGTATTCCTCGCGCGAGATCGAGTGGCCGCCCCAGCACACCACCAGGTTGGGATCGGCCGGGCGCAGCACGCGCGCGTTGCGCAGCAGGCCGAACACCGCGTCGGTGATGCCGGCGGAGCTCTCCAGGTCCTCGGCGTATTCCGGGCCCAGCTCGATCGCGGTCCAGGCCAGGTCGCGGACCACGGCGAACAGCAGCTCGGCCACGCCGCGGATGATCTTGCCGTCGACGAAGGCCATCGCCGGGGCGTTCTTCAGGTCGATGCGGACGCCACGGTCCTGCTGGGTGACCTGGATGTCGAAGTGCGGATAGAGGTCACGCGCCGCGCGCGGATCGTCGCTTGCGCTTCCGCTGGTGAGCACCGCCAGGGCGCAACGGCGCAGCAGGTCGTGCATGCCGCCGCTGGAGGCGTCGCGCAGGCGCGCGACCTCGGCCCTCGACAGCACGTCCAGCCCGCCACGCGGATAGATGCGGGCATCCTGGACCGGGAGGGTGCTGGCGACGGTCTCGTTCATGGTGTTCCTGTGCATCGTGCAAACCGGGTGGGGGACTTTAACCCACCCGGCACCGGGCCCGCACTGCCGGCCCCTACACGATGGGACGGAAGCAATCCCGCCCGCCGCCCGGGCCCGGAAAAGCAGACGGCCGGGTTTCCCCGGCCGTCTGTTCACTGCATGGAGCTGGCTATCAGAAGCGGTACTTGATGCCCAGCATCACCGACCAGCGCGACACGGCGGTGTTGCCCTTGTCGTTGTTGTTCTCCTGGATGGTCGGCTCGGTGCCGGTGCCGGAGAAGTTGTACACGTACTTGCCGGTGGCCGGATCGATACCGGCGTAGTTGGCGACGCGGGCGGTGGCGTTGAAGCCGTAGTCCTCGATCAGGCCCCACTTCTTGTTGAGGAGGTTGCCGATGTTCATGATGTCCAGCGAGACCTCGGTCTTGTGGCCCTGCATGAAGCCCGGCAGTTCCTGGCTGATGCGGACGTCGAAGCTGTTGGTCCACTTGGTGCGGAACGCATTCGCCGGGGCGATTCGGCCCTGGTATGCAGCCAGGTCACCGTGCTTGGACAGCCACTCGAAGAACTGCTGCTCCATCGCCTCGCCACCGGTCCACAGGACGTCGCCAGGGCCGGCCGGCACGTAGAACAGGTCGTTGTAGTAACCGGCCTGGCCGCTGCGGGACGGATCGCCGTCGCCGTTGGCGTCGTTGTAGAAGATGTAGCTGAACGGACGGCCGCTACGACCCTCGTAGAACGCCGACACCTTGGTCTTGTAGTCGCCGAAGAAGGCCTTCTGCCAGTGCAGCTGGCCGGTCACGCGGTCCTTGATCGCATAGCGCGAGTCGTAGGCCACGTTCTCGTTGACCGTGCCGATGACGGTGTTGCCCCAGTTCGAGGTGTTCTGCGAGCTGGTCATCGGGCTGACCTCCTTCGCAGTGGTGTAGGTGTAGAACAGCGACCAGCCCCACTCGCCGGTCAGCGGCTTGTCCAGGCCCACGGTCAGCTGGGTGCTCTCGCCCTTGTCGGTGTTGCGGACCAGCAGCACGTCGCCGATGCCGTCCGGACGGTTGGCCTTGGCGGCGGCGCCGTTGGTGCCGGCGTCGATGCCGTAGCGGCCGGCCTTGGTCGGGTCACGGCCAGCCTCGTTCCAGAACAGCGGACGGCCGTCCGGACCGTAGGCGGTGGCGCCGTTGCCGGCGGCATCGCTGTACAGGTCCAGGCGCTGGACGAAGATGCCGTCCTTGACCTTGGTGTACAGCGCTTCGGCCGACGCGACGATGCCGTACCACGGCAGCTCGTGGTCGAACGCCAGGTTCGACTTCCACACCGACGGGGCCTTGAAGCCCGGCTCGATGATGTCGACGTTGGCGCGGGCGTTGCCGGCCGAGCAGTTGGCCGGGATGTTCGGGGCCGGGTTGGCCGAGAACACCGGGGCCATGGCGCCGTTGCAGGTGTACTCGACGTAGTTCAGGCCGGTATTGGAGTAGGCACCGGACAGCCACACGTTCGGGGCCGCGCCGCCGAACAGGCCGACGCCGCCGCGCAGCTGGGTCGGACGCTCGCTGTCGAAGGTGTAGTTGAAGCCGACGCGCGGCTGCACCAGCTTGGTGTCAGGCACGTAGGTGTTGTCGTAGCCGTAGGTCTGCTCGATCAACGGGTTGTACAGGTCCTGGCTGCTGTACTCCGGGATGTCGACGCGCACGCCGTACATCAGGCTCAGGTTGTAGTTGACCGCCCAAGTGTCCTGCAGGAACACGCCGGTGTTCTTCAGGGTGAACTCGGCCGGCACGTCATTGACGCTGCCGCCGGCACGCGGCGCGCGCACCGAGTACGAGCTGGGGCGGCGATCGATGAAGTCCTGCAGGCTGCGGAACGCGTAGCTGCCGTTGAGGTTGCGACCGTAGAAGTTCATCAGGTCGTTGTTCTGGTGGTCGAAGCCGAACTTGACCACGTGGTCGCCGACGTACCAGTTGGCGGCCGCGAACAGGCTGAGCTCCTTGCTCTCCACGATGTTGACGTGGGTGTTGACCTCGGTGCCCAGGTAGACCGACGAGTTGCCCGGGAAGCCCTGGATCTGGATCGACGGCAGGTTCGAGTTGGCGGCGCGGACGGCCGAGTAGTCCTTGTAGGACGCCTTCAGCTCGGTCGAGAAGTTCTCGCTCCAGTCGCTGAACACTTCCGCCATCCAGGTCTCGTAGGCCTTCGGCTGGGCGTACCAGTAGCTGCTCAGCGAGACGGTCGAGCTGCCCATGCCCGGGAAGCGCATGACGCTCTGCTCCATTTTGTTGTAGCGCAGGGCGGCACGGTGGTCTTCGTTGATGTTCCAGTCCAGCTTGACCGCGTACTCCTCGATCTCGGTCTTGCTGTCGCCGGGCGAGGCTAGCGAGCCGGCGTCGAAGCCGTGCGCGTTGGCGGCCGAGATGATGTCGAGGATGTCCTGCTGGGTCACGTTGCCGCGGCCGACGGCGGTGTCGGCCAGGCTGATGCCCGGGGCGGTACGGGTGTACTTCTCGTAGTTGGCGAAGAAGAACAGCTTGTCCTTCACGACCGGGCCGCCGACGGTGGCACCGTAGGTGACCTCGTCGTTGAAGCCGGCGAAGTCGGCGGTGTCGCCCTCCAGGCGCGAACGCACCATGTCCTTGTCGCGGTAGGTCGCGTACACGGTGCCCGACAGGGTGTTGGTACCGGACTTGGTCACGGCGTTAACGACGGCACCGGTGCCACCGAAGATGGTGGTGTCGTAGTTGGCCAGGTCGATGTTGATTTCCTGGATCGCGTCCATCGAGACCGGCTGGCGCTCGGTCGGGAAGTTGTTGGACTCCAGGCCGAAGGGATCGCCGGCGCCGATGCCGTCGATGCGGATCGCGTTGAAGCGGGTGTTCTGGCCACCGGCCGAGATCGCGCCATCGGCCTTGCTGACCTGCGAGATGCGCGGGTCGAGGCGGATGTAGTCCTGCATGTTGCGGTTGGCCGACGGCAGCGCGTCCATCTGCTCGCGGGTCACGTTGATGCCGGTGCCCATCTTGTTGGCGCTGAACACGTCCGAGCCGCCGATGTAGGCACCGACGACTTCCACGCCCTGCAGGGTGGTGACGTCGCCTTCCAGGCTGGCGTTGACCGTGTTGACCTGGTTCAGGTTGAGGTACACGCCCTCTTCGGTCTTGGTGCCTTCACCGGGCTTGGTCACGGTGACGGTGTACGGACCGCCGACGCGGAGACCGCGGGCGTTGTAACGACCAGACGCGTCGGTGACGGCGCGGCTGACGGTACCGGACTCGACGTGGACGATGGTCACTTCGGCGCCAGCCACCGGCTGGCCGCCATTGCCGACCACCACGCCGCCGACACCGGCGGAGGTGCTCTGGGCGAACGCAGGAGCAGCAGCAAGGGCGGCGACCAGTCCAAGGGCGAGCTTGGACATCCGGAGTCGACGGTGATCGGTCATGGCAAAAGGCCTCAGGAGGTGGCAAAGAAAAGTTTCAGCCCGAACGATGGGCTTGGCGGATCAATGACTTCCCTGCGTACGGCACCGCAGGGGTTAACAGTAGATTAACACGCTAATGACAGCCTGTGACCGGCTGATGACAAATTTTCATGCACTGCAGCATGGTTCTGGCGGGCCATCCGGCGCTCAGGCGGCGCCCGTGGTCATCCCCAGGTAGACGGCGACGCCGTCGAGCAGCATCTGCACCGAGATGGCCACCAGCAGCATGCCCATCAGGCGCTCGACCGCGGTCAGCGCGCGCCGGCCCAGCAGGCGGTACAGCAGCGGCGCGGCCAGCAGGATCGCGGCGGTCGCGGCCCAGGCCAGGAACAGGGCCAGGCTCCACTCCCA
>Ga0065721_10006323_pt1 | contig 10706 bp, 10 predicted proteins | sample Mesricmetagenome_FD_59108 | JGI IMG/M metagenome (GOLD analysis project Ga0065721, IMG submission 59108) | Mesophilic microbial community from rice straw/compost enrichment Sample: eDNA_1 v2 (version 2) | ecosystem: Engineered > Solid waste > Grass > Composting > Bioreactor | place: USA: Davis...
TAGTGTCTGCCGGCTTGCTCTTGCCACGAAGATCTATATACCTATCAATGATAGGTATATAGATGAGCATGCCAATGCCTCCTGCCGTGTCAAGCTTCCTCAATGGCGTCCCCGAGCTGCTCGTCCTTCGATTGTTAAGCCGTCAGGAGATGTATGGCTACGAACTGGTCCAGGCGATCCGCGCGGCGACCGGCGAGCAGATCGTGCTGGCAGAGGGCGTCATCTACCCGCTCTTGCATAGTTTGGAACGAGACGGCGTGCTCGCAACGCGACGGCAGACCGTCAATGGCCGCAGCCGCGTCTACTACCGCGTCACACCTGCGGGCGGGGAACGACTGTCTGGCCTCGTGGACCGGTGGCAGCAGGTTTCCAGTGCGATCGCTGGAGTTTTGGCCGAGCCACGTCATGCCTGACCTGCTGGACCAACTTGTCGATGATCTGGTACGGGCTGGAATCAGCCCACGCCATGCCCGTCGGTACCGGCAGGAGTTGGCTGAACACCTCCACGATTTGATGGACGAGCTTCAGCAGGGCGGCCTGTCGCCACCGTTGGCGCGTGAGGAGGCCTGGACCCGGCTCGGAACCAAGGATCAGCTTGCGCTGCCAGTTCTGCTGGATCGGCGGTTTCGCAGCCGGATCTGTCGCTCGCCGCTTTTCTGGTTGCTGGTGCTGCCACTGCTGAGCCAGCCTGCAGTCTATGTGGCCCTCGTGTTCACCCTTGTCACCACTGCGCGTCCGCTGCTTGAAGCAGGCCTGCTCCATTCGGCCGGCGACCTCATCTCCATAGCGTGGCTTATCTGGCCCGCTCCCGCCGGGTGGCTCCTGCTGCATACCGCCAAAAACCGGCACATGCATCTCGGGCTACCCATCACTGCCCTCCTGCTGAACGCGGCGATTGCAGCTTCCCTTGAGGTAATGGTGGTCGCGCCTGAAACATCATCCGGAGCGGGCACGGTAGCCGTCGCTTTCACCGCGCCATCGCCTGCTGTTTGGCTTTCAGTGGCCACGTCGGCCCTGCTGCCCCTTCCTTTTCACCACCTGAAGCNGTTGCTGCNATGATCCGTATCATCCTCTTGGCAATGCTGCTTACGNCCCCTGCCCTGGGTGCTGATCAGGAACATGGNGAACTCGCCCGCCGCGATGGCAGCATCATCAACTACNCTGTNTGGCATCCACCGGGGGAGCCTGCCGGCGTGCTGCTGATTGCCCAAGGTTCCGGGTGCAATCCGGCGGCCAACAACCCGAACGTCACGGAAATGCGCTCCGCGTTCCCAGATTACGTCGCTGTCACCGTGGAGAAGATCGGCATCACGCCAGCGTCGCCCGAGATCACCGATCCCAACGACTGTCCGCCTGCTTTCCACGACGGCTATACGCTTTCGCAACGGCTCGCCGACTATCGAGCCGTCCTCAATCACATGGACATAGCGCCAGACGACCTGGTTCTGTTTGGCGGATCTGAAGGTGGCATAGCGGTCGCAACTCTCGCCGCAGAAATCCACCCGAGAGCGACAATCATTCTCTCATCGGCAACGGGCCTGAGCTTCGAAGAAATGGTGCTGGCAACGGTCCCGCCGGAAGGCGATGCCTTCATCAAGACTGGCTTCGCCGCGGCGCGCCAGGATCCCCATGGCGATACCCGGTTCGCAGGCTTCACCCACCGCTTCTGGGCTGACATGCTCGAAAGAAGCAGCCTGACCGAGATGCGTCGCACTGAATCGCCCTTTCTCCTGATCCAAGGTGGGCGCGACCTCTCGTCTCCGCTGTCGGCTGCTCGTGCCACGGCAGATGCATTTGCCGCCGAGGGCCGGTGTAACCTGACCTACTGGGAGTTTCCCGCGCTCGACCATGGGATGCGAACCCCCGCGGGCGCTTCGCACCTTCCCAGGATCGTGGCCCTAGCTGCACAGTGGGTCCGCGAACCCGTTCCTGCCTGCTAAGCCTCCCAGGCAAGGGATCGCAGGGGATCCTTCCCCCACCCTCCTGCTGCAGGACAGGGGCCAGAGCGGACGGGCAGCTTTCAGGCGGTGCACGGACAAGAGTTGCCGCAAGCGATCCTCTGCCGATGCAGCTCGTCGGTGCGCACCAGCCAAAATGGTAGCCACAGATCATACAGACGCTATTTGACCGCCCCTGCAGTCAACCCAGCGATGATGTGCCTCTGCGCCGCGAAGAATACGATTACCGTCGGCAGGATGGTCAGGGTGATAAATGCCAGGATCAGGTGCCAGTCGGTGTTGAACTCGCCGCGATAGACCATGATGCCGAGCGGCCAAGGGTACAGCTGCTCCGAATTCAGCATGATCAGGGGCAGGATGTAGCTGTTCCAGCTGCCGACGAAGGAGATGATGCCGACGGTTGCGATGATCGGCCGGCTCAACGGCAGCGTAATGCGCCAGAAGAAGCGGATATAACCGCAACCGTCAACGAAGGCGGCATCCATGATCTCGGCGGGCATGTTGCGGAAGAAATTGCGCAACAGCAGGATGCTCATGCCCAGCCCGAAAGCCACCTGCGGCAGGATCACACCCCAATAAGTATCGAGCAGTCCCAGGTCCCGGATGCGGATGAACAGCGGCAGGATGGCCGTCGCCGCAGGGAACATCAGGCCGAGGAGGAAGTAGTTGAGCAGGTATTCCGAGCCGAAGAACCGCACGTGCGCGAAGACGAAGGCAGTCATCGCCGACAGGCTTACGGTGAGGAACACGGTCACCACTGCGATCAGTAGCGAATTGGCCATCTGAAGCCAGTAGCGCCGCCCAAAGAGAATATCGCCGTAGTTTTGCCACTGCCATTCCGACGGCAGCCCGAAGGGGTTGAGCCGGAGGTCGCCCTGGGTCTTGAAGCCGCCCAGAGCGGTGGTGATCAGTGGAATGACCACGATGGCCGTCACGATCACCAGGCATGTGTAGAGGTAGACCTGCGTCCGAGGGTCCACCCGGCGGCCGGGCGCATGATTCTTCAGCGGAAGGTGTTCGGCATGATCAGTCATTTCGCATAACAGCCCGCTTGTAGGTGAAGGCGATGGTGACGCAGATGATGAACAGCACGACGCCAACTGCGCTGCCGAAGCCGACCTGCATACGCATCACGCCGAAGGTGTAGAGGAAGGTCACCATGGTCTGCGTGGAGTTAGACGGCCCTCCCCCGGTCAGCGGCATGATCATGTCGAAGAACTGCAGCGACCCGACCAGGGCGAAGAACAGCGACAGCTTCACCGTTGGTGCCAGCAGCGGCAGAGTCACCCGCATGAACTTCTGCGCGCCCGTGGCGCCGTCGATGTCGGCGGCTTCCAGCACGCTCTTGTCGATCGCCTGCAGTCCCGCAATGAACAGCATCATGTGAAAGCCGAAGTACTTCCAGGTGATCACCGCCAGGATCGCCGGCATCGCCGTTTCGCGGCTGGCGAGCAGGAAGGGAGCATCGGCGCCGAAGGCGTTGAATAAGCCGGCGATCAGGCCGAAGTCGCCGTCGTAAACAAAGCGCCAGATCAGGCCGGCGGCCACGTCGGCCAGAACATAGGGCAGAAAGAAGATTAGCCGGAACAGCAGCGCACCCTTGATGTGCCGGGTGACCATGTTGGCGAGCCACAGGGCCAAAGGCACCTGCACCACCACCGACACAAGGATGATCAGACCATTGTTGATCAGCCCCTGGCGGAAGGCGCCGTTGCTGAACAGCACTTCGTAGTTGCGCCAGCCGACCCATTGCGTGGGCAGTGAGTAGCCGTTCCAATTGTAGAAGGAATACCAGGCCGCCTCGCCCATCGGCATGATCACCAAGAGGGTGAACAAGACCAGCGAGGGCGGCAGGAAGAGGACGATGACGGGCAGCTTGGCCTTGAACCGCGAACGCTGCCGCCGGGTGAGACCGAACTCACGCGTGGCGGATGGTATCGGTGCCGGTATGGCGCTCGACGTCTGGCTCATGTGAGGATCGCCCCTCGTCGTTGTGCGTCGTGACGTGCACCGCCGGAGATCATGTCCGGCGGTGCGAGAGAGAACTGGGGACTACATGTTCTCCATCGAGTAGGCGTCCTGGATCTGCTGGACGGCGTCCTCGGGAGAGATGAAGCCGGCGGCGAGGTCGACCGACATGTCATTGACGATGCGGCCGACATTGGGGCCAAGATCCTGATCCAGGAAATTCTGGTGCCAGGTGGCGCCCGCCAGTTGCTCCGCCGCCATCACCACGATCGGGTCACTGACGCCGTCCTGAGCAGCGGGCGCCGTCGGAATGGTGGCGCGTACCGCCGCCTCCCGGCGCTGATTGTCGGGGCTGGTCAGGAACTTGAGGAATTCCTCGGTCTCCGGCGGCGCGGCGGTGGTGACTACCCAACCGTTGATGCCGCCGATGACATCAGTGACGAGCCCAGGCGCCCCATCGATCACAGGGAACGGGAAGCGGCCGATATTCTCCTGCGGCTGTCCAACGCCATCGGAACCATTGCGGGCCTGGCTGGCAACACTGCCATTGCCCTCGAAGCCCAGCAGGATGGCGGCGCGACCATCGGCAAAGGCGGCCTGCGCCTCACCCCAGTTGGCATTGAGGAAGCCTTCCTGGAAGGGCTCGAGGGCGCCGAGATCAGCCATGTGCTGGCTGGCGCGGACGAAGGCTTCGCCGGCGAAGCCGTCCCCCTCGCCTGCCTTGGCCGCCTGAAACCCGTCATAGCCGGCTTCGCGCATGGCAAGGTAGCTCCAATAGAAGTGGATCGGCCACTTCTCGCCGCCACCACCGGCGATCGGAGTGATCCCGGCTTCTTTGAGGGCGCTCACCGCTGCCAGGAAATCATCCCAGGTGTCGATCGCTTCCCCATCGACACCGGCTTCTTCGAACATGGCCTTGTTGTAGTAGAAGGCAATCACGCCATGCTGGAACGGAGCGGCCCACACCTCGTCGTTGAAGGTCATTGCCTGGATGGAGGCGGGGCTAACAGTCTTCGCCCACTCGCCGTCATTGGCATTGATCGCCTCGGTGATCGGGCGAATAGCGCCGGTGCGGCTCTGCTCCAGCAGCACGCCGCCGCCCCAGGTATAGAACATGCTCGGGGGATCGTTGCCTTGCAGCAGCGTCGGCAGGCGAGCCTTGAAGGCCTCGTTCTCGAGGAACTGCATCTGGACATCGATCTCGGGGTGTTCCGCCTCGTATTCGGCGACGATCTCCTCCCAAACCGCCAGGTTGACCGGGTTTGCCTCCAGATGCAGCCATTTGATGACGGTTTGCGCCGAGGCGCCCGACACGCTGGCCAATGCCGCGGCCACGCCCAGGGCGAACGAAGCTGCTCGCCGCGAAGGGCGATTACCAAACAATCTCATGATGTCTCCTCCCGTCGGGCTATTTTTCCCGAATGCGTAATAAATATCCCGGGGCGGTTGCGGAATGTCAAGCTTGTGGTACTAGAGCCACAGGGGCCGGCCGAAGCTGGAAGTTCTCGCGGCTTCGGGGAGTTTTGTCATGAATGCCGCCAGGATTTGCCAGGGTGCCCGCAGCATTGCGCGGTTCATGGCTCGAGCATGAAGACGGCCGACCCGGAACTGATGCGCGCGATCAATCGCGCACTCGTGCTCGGCACCATCCGCCGCGCTGGCCCGATCTCGCGTGTCGAGATCGGCGACACCACGGGCCTTTCTCCGACTACGGTCTCCGCCATCACCACCGCGCTGCTCGACGACCAGTTGATCCTGGTGCGCCACAGCGGCAGTCTGCGTAACGGCGCCGGCCGGGGCCGCCCACGCGTTGACCTAATGATCAACCCGGATGCCGCCTATGTGGTCGGAGCCAAGATTGCCGCCAATCGTATGGTTTTCGTGGTGTCCAATTTCCAGGGCGATGCACTGGCGTCCCTGGTGCTCCCTGTCCGGGTGGACCGGCTGCCGGTGGAGGTGATCACGGACCTCGTAGAGGACGGCGTCCGCCGCTGCGTCCTCGACGCTGGCATGACGCTACGAGACATCAAGACCGTCGCCCTCTGCCTGCCCGGCATCATCGAGCATGGCAGCGGCCGCGTGCGGTCGAGCCGCATCTTCAGCGAGGCCAATATCTCGCTTACGGACGCCATCAAGGCGCGCCTCGGCATCGACACCATTATCGAAAGCGACGCCAACGCCATCACCATGGCCTCGTACTGGTTCGGGCGGGCCCGCAACTGCGAAGATTTCGTGCTGGTCTCGCTCGAGGAACAGATCAACCTGTCGGTGATGCATGAAGGCCAATTATTTCGCGGTGCGCAGCAACTCAGCCTGACGCTCGGCGACATGGCGATGGGAACAGAGGCGGGACAACCGATCAGGCTCGGCGACGTGGCCAGCGAACGGGCCATTCTCGAACAAGCGGATTATGACCCACAGGTTCAGGAAGCGATGATGTTCGGTCACGCAATGACCCGCGTCCGCAAGATGCTCGACAATGGTGACAACCGCATCGGAGCGCCAGTCGAACGCGCCGGGGCGGCGCTCGGCGTCGCCATCGCCAACCTGGTGGGCCTGTTCGCGCCGCCCCTGGTGCTGCTCGTCGGATCGTGCACGGCTCTTGGCGACTACCTTCTGAGCCCACTGCGGAAAGCGCTTACCGAGGTCGTCTCCCCATCTCTCGAGAATGTAGCGGAGATCGTGGTGGCCGAGGCTCCCGACGAATTGTGGGCGCGCGGCGCTGCAGCAGTGGCCCTCAGCGAACTCTATGGTGCACCATGGAGCACCACCGGCCCGGCGCGAGGAGCGGGCCAGCAGTAGTCATTTGCATCGACCACGGAGGAAGGCGTGCAACGGGAAGCTTTGATCGTCTGGGGAGGCTGGAGCGGGCACGAGCCGGAAAGATGCGCCGCCATCATCCGCGGTATGCTCGAGGAGGACGGCTTCACGGTCTACGTGGAGAATTCGACGGAAGCCTTCGCCGATCCCGAGATCCGCGACATGAGCCTGATCGTGCCGATCTTCACCATGTCCAAAATCGAGAAGGAGGAGGTCGCCAATCTCACCGCCGCAGTGGAGGGTGGCGTGGGGCTGGCTGGATATCACGGCGGGATGGCCGATGCCTTCCGCGATTCAGTGGACTACCAGTTCATGGTGGGCGGGCAGTGGGTGGCCCATCCCGGAGGCATCATCGACTATCGCGTCGACGTCGAGCGGCCGGAGGACCCTGTAATGGCCGGGATCGAGAGTTTCCCCTACCGCTCTGAGCAGTATTACATGCATGTCGACCCCTCCAATGAGGTGCTGGCGACCACGACCTTTTCCGGCGAGCACGCGAGTTGGATAGCCGGCGTGAAGATGCCGGTGGTGTGGAAGCGCCGGCATGGCAAGGGCCGAGTGTTCTATTCTTCGCTCGGCCATGTCTCGGCCGAGTTCGAGGTGCCTCAGATGCGCACCATCCTGCGCCGCGGCATGAACTGGGCGGCACGCTAGCCACCCAGCACGCCTCAGGCGCTGATGCGCCGCCCGGAGGAGCCATCGAAGACATAGGCGTAGCTGGGCTCGATACCGACGGTGAGCTGCTGGTCGGCGACAAGATCCAGCGCGCCGCTGACCACAACTGTCAACGACACACCTGCAACGTCCAGGTTGACGAAAGTCTGACCGCCGGTCGGTTCCACATAGACGATGGTGCCGGTAAGCCGCGTCCCCTCCCCGCCCGCAAGCAGGTGCTCTGGGCGCATGCCCAGCGTCACCTCGGTATCGGGCCGTGCGTCGGGGCCGGCAACAAAGGCAATGTCCGTGCCGAGCGCGGTACGAACCGCCAGTCCTCCGTCGTGGGCGACGACCGTTCCCGAAATGAAGTTCATTGCCGGTGAGCCGATGAACCCGGCAACGAAGGTGTTTGCCGGCTGGCGGTAGAGCTCCATCGGCGTGCCGGTCTGCTGGATAACGCCGGCATCCAGCACCACCACCCGATCCGAGAGAGTCATGGCCTCCACCTGATCGTGGGTCACATAGATCGAGGTGGTGCCGACCTTGCGGTGCAAGGCCTTGATCTCGCCGCGCATCTGGACCCGCAGCTTGGCATCGAGGTTGCTGAGCGGCTCATCGAACAGGAAGACCGAGGGATGCCGGACCACGGCGCGTCCCATGGCAACGCGCTGGCGCTGACCACCCGAGAGTTGGCTGGGCTTGCGATCCAGAAGCGGTTCCAGTTCCAGCATGCGCGCCGCTTCCTGCACCCTCGCTGCAATTTCCGGTTTTGGCAGGCCGGAGAGTTCGAGATTGAAGCTCATGTTCTTGGCGACGCTCATATGGGGGTAGAGCGCATAACTCTGGAACACCATCGCGATGTTGCGCTCGCGCGGCGTGAGATCGTTGACCACATCATCGCCGATGGCGACTTCCCCCTCGGTGATCTCCTCGAGACCCGCGATCATCCTCAGGATGGTGGACTTGCCACAGCCGGACGGGCCGACCAGGGCGACGAATTCGCCCTCCTCCACCTCGAGGTCCACCCCCTTGATGACCGGAACGATGCCGTAGTTCTTGCGGATATTGCGCAGGCTCAGCGATGCCATGATTTTTCTCCTCCCGGCCCTGCGGGCTCTTGCCAGCAGATTTATCCGGGAGGCGGAGAAAATCAACCTGCCGTGCTGCGCCGCACCACAAGTTGAGGCGAAATCACGTAATGCACCGGGCGCCGCTGCCCCTCGATGCGCTGCAGCAGCAGGCGTACGCAGTGTTCCCCCAGCATGCGCCCGAACTGGTTGACGCTCGTAAGGCTGTTCTGCGGTAGGCTGCAGGACGAGCTGTTGTCATACCCCACGACGGCAATGTCGTGGGGGATCGACAGGCCAAGTTCACGTGCCACCCCGATCACTTCGAGGGCGACGAAGTCGGTCCAGCAGAAGATCGCCTCCGGCCGGTCGTCCGAGGTAAGCACGTCGCGCACCACAGCACGGATCCCCGCAGAATCGCGCGGTACCCGCTCGATCCTGACGTGATCGGCTAGCCCGGCCGCGGCCATGGCCTCGCGGTAGCCGAGTTCGCGCTGACCGGTCACCGCCTGATGCTGGAAATCCTCGTAGGTCAGCCGGTTCGAACTCAGCATGAGAATGCGGGAGCGACCCGTGCCGACCAGATGCTGAACCGCCAGTTCGGCCCCGAGCCGGTCGTCGTTGTTGACCGTATCCAGGGCTTCGACCTCTGGCAGGTGATGACCGAACACCACCATCGGCACACGGGCAGCCATGTCCTCGAGTTGGGCTCGCATCAGGTGCGGTGCGACAAAGACGAGGCCGTCGATCTGCCGGTCGATCATAGACTCAACCACCGATGACTCGACCACAGCCTCCGAATGGCTGAGGCCGACGAGAGGCTGATAGGGAGTGTCGGCCAGCCCGGCCTGAACGCCCTCAAGGACGTCGGCGAAGAACGGGTTACGGATATCCGACAGGATCACCCCGAGCGTATAGCTGCGTCCGCGCATGGCGCGCGCTGCCGCCAGGGGCCGGTAGGAGAGCCTCTGGATCGACTCCTCTACCCGCGCCCGTACCGCATCGCTGACGCCGTAGGCGTTGCGCAGCACTTTGGAGACGGTTGCCACCGAAACCCTGGCGTCGCTGGCGACCTCCCGAATGGTGGAGCGCTTCGCTCGCGACGTGCCGTCACTCTCGTCCATGCTGCCGATACCCTTGCCAACGCAGCCCTTGTGCAGAATCCCCCTTGCCAGATCAAGTGGAATGGAGAACGTTATCGTAAAACGATCTCTGGGAGGGGAGCATGAACGAACTCAGCGGCAGTGCTGTCGGAGAGGCTGGTGTTCGGGTGCATCCCTGGTCGGCACGGATGATCCGCCCGACCACTGACCGCGGGGTCGGCACCCCGAGTTCGTTTCTTGCCAGGACCATGACGCTGGAGCGGGTCTCCGGTGCCGAGAGGCTGCGGATTTCGGCGCTTGGTGTGTACCGGTGCTTCATCAACGGTCAGCGCGTCGGTCATGACGTTCTGACGCCCGGCTGGACCTGTTACGACGCCCGCCTTTCCTATCAGACCTATCCGGTGGGGCACTTGCTGCAGCCGGGCGAGAACCGGATCGAGATCTGGCTGGGGGACGGCTGGCTTCGTTCGCAGATGATGTGGCGGCAATTCGCCCTGTTCAACGTCTGGGGCCGCGACGTGGCCGCCATCGCCGAACTCGACGATGGTGCGGGCCAGGTGCTGGTCCGCACCGATGCCAGCTGGCAAAGCGGCCTGCTGCCGATCCGCAAGTCCGGCATCTATTTCGGCGAGATCTTCGATGCTCGGGTGGAGCCCGAAGTCAGCGGCGGCGCCGAGCCGATCGACTTCGATATGAACCGGCTGATCCCGCACGAGATTCAGCCGGTGCAGGAACTGGCGCCTCTTCCCGTAGTGCGCCAGTGGCAGGACGAGGTCGGCACCATCTTCGACTTCGGCCAGAACTGCGCTGGATATGTGAGCTTCGAGGTGCGCGGCGCTGCCGGCGCTCACGTCCATGTCGAACATGGCGAAGTGCTTGATGAGAAAGGGGGGTTCTACAACGAGAACTACCGCACCGCCGAGGCGCGGCTCGAATATATCCTCAACGGCTCCGGCACGGAGTTCTACCGCCCCTATTTCACCTTCCAGGGTTTCCGCTTTGCCCGAGTGCGGATCGAGGGTGATGCCGAACTGGTCTCGATCGAGGCGATCCCCATCAGTTCGGTCACGCAGCCCACAGGCTCCTTCACCTCCGCAAGCCCGCTGGTGAACCGGCTGGTCGAGAACACCTTG
>Ga0065721_10008515_pt1 | contig 10703 bp, 5 predicted proteins | sample Mesricmetagenome_FD_59108 | JGI IMG/M metagenome (GOLD analysis project Ga0065721, IMG submission 59108) | Mesophilic microbial community from rice straw/compost enrichment Sample: eDNA_1 v2 (version 2) | ecosystem: Engineered > Solid waste > Grass > Composting > Bioreactor | place: USA: Davis...
CGATAGAGAGGCCGGATGTGCCGCCCGAAAAGCGTCCGTCAGTTAACAATGCACAGGATTGGCCGAGGCCCTTGGATTTTAAGTAGCTGGTGGGATAAAGCATTTCCTGCATACCAGGACCACCCCTTGGACCTTCATAGCGGATCACTACTACCTCCCCTGCTTTTACTTTTCCGCTGAGGATATGTTCGACAGCCTGATCCTGACTCTCAATGACGTGCGCCGGCCCTTCGAAAACCCAGCAGCTCTCATCAACCCCGGAAGTCTTCACTACGCAACCGTCGATAGCAATGTTGCCATGCAGAACAGCGAGACCGCCTTCTTTGGTATAAGCGTTGTCCATAGAGCGAATACAACCGGCCTGCCTGTCGATATCAAGGGTTGGCCAGCGGGTTGACTGACTGAAGGCTACCTGGGTCGGGATACCCGCAGGGCCAGCCTTGTAGAAGTTTCTCACCTCGTCCGAATCTGTGGTGATGATATCCCAATGATTCAGCGCGTCCTGCAGCGTCTTGCTGTGGACTGTCGGCACCTGATTGTGCAGTAAGCCAGCGCGGTTGAGTTCTCCGAGGATGCCAAAAACCCCACCCGCACGATGTACATCTTCCATATGGTATTTGGGTGTATTAGGCGCAACTTTGCAGAGCTGGGGAATCTTGCGCGACAAGCGGTCGATGTCCGTCATTGTGAAGGGGACATCACCTTCCTGGGCCGCTGCCAGGAGGTGCAGGATGGTATTGGTGGAACCACCCATGGCGATGTCCAGGGCCATGGCGTTTTCAAAGGCCGCAAAGGTAGCGATGGAGCGCGGCAGGACGCTTTCATCGTCCTGCTCATAGTAACGCTTGGTGATCTCGACAATCAGTCGACCAGCTTCCAGGAAGAGCCTCTCGCGATCTGCGTGAGTAGCCAGCGTTGAGCCGTTGCCGGGTAAAGATAAGCCCAGAGCTTCGGTGAGGCAGTTCATTGAATTGGCGGTAAACATACCGGAGCAGGAGCCACAGGTCGGGCAGGCGGAGCGTTCATAGGCCTCGACTGTTTCGTCCGTTGCCTTGTCATCTGTACCGATGATGATGGCGTCAACCAGATCCAGTTTATGTTCGGACAGCTTGGTCTTGCCTGCTTCCATCGGCCCGCCGGAGACGAATACCACCGGGATGTTCAGACGCATGGCTGCCATCAGCATGCCGGGAGTGATCTTGTCACAGTTGGAGATGCAGACCAGTGCATCAGCGCAGTGAGCATTAACCATGTACTCCACCGAATCCGCGATGATGTCGCGGGACGGCAGGCTGTACAGCATGCCGTCGTGGCCCATGGCGATACCGTCGTCCACCGCAATGGTGTTGAACTCTTTGGCGACGCCGCCCGCTTTCTCGATTTCCCTTGCTACCAGCTGGCCGAGGTCTTTCAGATGCACATGGCCTGGCACGAACTGGGTAAAGGAGTTGGCAATGGCGATGATGGGTTTATCAAAGTCGCCGTCTTTCATGCCGGTTGCACGCCACAGCGCGCGTGCACCCGCCATGTTGCGGCCGGCGGTGGTAGTTTTGGAGCGGTAAACAGGCATAGCCAACCTCGGTAGAAGCAGTTGTTCTGAGTGATAAAAAGTGGTCAATCATAGCAGAAAAGCCCGGTGGTAACCCACCGGACTCAGGTCAAAAAAGCGCCGTGTCGGCCCTGCTGGCCATAGATCCGGCTGGTTTAGAAGAGATTCTTAACAAATATTTTAGAGTTGCGCTGATAGTTGTACAGATTCTGGCGGGCGACCGGCAGGTCGCTGAGATTGCCTGGTGCGAAGCCATGTTCAATGAACCAGTGCGCCGTCTGCGTCGTGAGCAGAAAAAGTTGCTTGATCTGTTGCTTGCGCGCCTGCTTTTCCATGTGGGCCATAAGGCTGGTGGCGCGTCCACCCTTACGATAATCAGGGTGAGTGGCCACGCACGCGAGTTCGGCCATATCGCCATAAGGATAAAGTGCGGCGCAGGCGATAATGGTGCCGTCTTTTTCCATGACGCTGAATTTGTTGATCTCCGTTTCCAGCACTTCCCGTGAGCGGCGCACCAGGATACCGTCATTTTCCAATGGTGTGATCAGCTCAATGATTCCGCCCACGTCGTCGATGGTTGCCGTACGAAGCTGCTCATACTGGCCTGAATAGACCATGGTGCCTTGGCCATCGCGGGTAAACAGTTCGGTCAGCATGGCTCCGTCGGTGGCATAGCTTACTAATTGCGCGCGCGCCACACCTTGCAGGCAGGCCAGATAGCAGGCGCTCAGTGCCTGACGCAGATCGGGATGGATAGTGTGCCCCTCTGCTTCCAGAAACGCATTGCACTCCTGCAGCGACAGCTCCCGCAACATTTCACCGGCGTTGTTGATCACGCCGTCACCATCGATAAAGGCGATAAGTTTGTCGGCCTTGATCGCGGTGGCAACGTGAGTAGCCACATCGCTGAACGACAGATTGAACACTTCGCCGGTGGGCGAGTAGCCCAGAGGTGAAAGCAGTGCAACTGCGCCGGAATCGAGAGCAGTCTGCAGCGGCTTGGTATTAACCTTGCGCACCTTGCCGGTGTGTTGCAGATCGACGCCGTCTATAACGCCGTGGGGCATGGCAACCGCAAAGTTACCGCTCAGCACCTGCATGTGGGCACCGTGCATCGGGGAATTCGGCAGGCCTGTGGAAAGCATCGCTTCCATGGTTATCCGCGCTTCGCCCACCGCCTGGACGATACAATTCAAGCTGGCGCTGTCGGTGATCCGCAGGTTGTTGTGGAATTGGCTTTGTATCCCGGCCAGCTCCAGCCGGGTATCAATCTGCGGTCGAGCGCCGTGAACCACCACAAGGCGTACGCCCAGACTGTTCAGGAGAGCGATATCGTGAATGATATTGCTGAAGTTCTCATGCTTGAGCGCTTCGCCGGGAAGCATCAGGACAAAAGTTTTTCCCCGATGTTTATTGATGTAAGGCGAAGAGTGGCGAAACCACTTTACGTAATCCTGGGTGTTGGTCGGCACGATCTGTTCTCTTCCCGATAGCAAAATAAAACAAGCTTAGCGTTAATTGCCGGTAAACAGAAGCCGGCCATTAACGCTCTTACTGCGCAACGCAAAATTTCTGAATCAAGCCTCGAATAATGTTGACGGCCGGCTCAATTTGCCGGGTATCGATAAACTCGTCGGGTTGGTGGGCCTGATCGATTGAGCCGGGACCCAGCACGACAGTCTGCATGCCCAGTTGCTGCATAAACGGTGCTTCGGTAGCAAAGGCGACGCTTTCGCTGCGATTACCGGTGAGCTCCTCACAGGTTTTGATCAGTTCTGACTGTTCATCCTCGGCAAAGGGATCTACGCCTTCAAACAGCGAGGACAGGACGATATCTGTCCCTGTTGCCTGAGCGATAGGGTCCAGGCGTTGCTGAATAAGATGACGTATCTCTTCGGTGTCCATGCCTGGCAGCAGGCGCAGGTCAAAATGGAGCTCACATTCGCCGCAAATACGATTTGCTCCATCGCCGCCGTGAATGCAGCCTAAGTTCATGGTAGGAACAGCGACGGCAAACCCGGGGTTACGATAACGAGACTGCAATTCTGTACGCAGTGAGATCAACGCCGTCATCACCTGATTCATACTTTCCAGTGCACTCTTGCCCAGTGCCGGGTTGGATGAGTGACCGCTGCTGCCCTCTACGCGGATAGCTTCCATCATGATGCCTTTATGCATGCGAACCGGTATCAGCCCGGTGGGTTCGCCTATGACGGCATAGCGTCCCTTGGGCGTTCCACTCGCGGCCAGTGCGCGGGCGCCGCTCATGCTGCTTTCTTCATCTGCTGTGGCGAGGATGATTATCGGGTGCTTCAGTGGGGTTTGCAGAAAAGGTTTTATCGCTTCGATCACCACTGGAAAAAAACCTTTCATGTCCGTTGCGCCCAGGCCAAAAAGTTTTCCGTCCCGTTCGGTGAGCTTGAAGGGATCGCTTTGCCAGCGATGAGCATCGTAGGGAACCGTATCGCTGTGGCCCGCCAGCACCAGGCCGCCATCACCTTCACCGAGCGTGGCGATAAGGTTGGCTTTACCTTTCTGGGCCAGCGGGATGATCTGGGTGCGCAGCCCCATGTCATCCAGCCATCCCGCCAGCAGTTCTATGACGGGCAGGTTCGGCATATCCCACTCAGGAACCGCACAGCTGACTGAGGGAATTGCAACGAGTTGCTGCAATTGTTGTTGGTATTGTTTGGCATTGAAAGTCATAACTAACCGGAGTCATTGTGGGTGAGCGCCTATCATACTCACATGGGCAAATGTATGGCCAGCTTATATCCAGAAAGGCAAGGATGAGTGCTATATCTGCCCTTAAGGATATGCTTTAATTCTCGCGTCAAACCTGCTGGAGAATAATTCGTGGATGATAAGCTGATAAATAATATTGTCATTGTCGGCGGGGGTACTGCCGGCTGGATGGCGGCGGCAAGTCTGGCCCGTTTCTTCGAGAAAAAAGCATCCACAATTACCTTGATTGAGTCGGAGCAGATTGGCACTGTGGGTGTTGGTGAGGCGACCATTCCCGGCATCCGCGCGTTTAACTTCTCGCTGGGTATCGACGAAGTTGACTTCATCAAAAAAACCAGCGCCACGTTTAAGCTGGGTATTGAATTTAAAAACTGGTATCAGAAAAACACTACATTCTTCCATCCGTTTGCTGCCTACGGATTGCCTTTAAACGGCGTAGAGTTTCATCACTACATCGCGCGGCTGCGTGCAGCGGGAGAAACTGTTGATATAGCGGATTACAGTTTTTCCATTCAGCTTGCGCGCAGGGGACGTTTTGCTCAGCCTCACGAGAAGCCGCCAACACCGCTGGCTGATTATGGTTATGCCTACCATTTTGACGCTGCGCGTTATGCAGCGTACCTGCGCGACTATGCCGAAATGCGTGGCGTTGTGCGAAAGGAAGGTAAAATTGTTGCTGTCAATCTGCGCGAAGCAGATGGTTTCATCGAATCAGTGACCCTGGATAATGGTGCTAAAGTGGTCGGACAATTATTTATCGATTGCTCCGGCTTTCGCGGTTTGCTGATTGAAGAAGCATTGCATACCGGTTACGAGGATTGGCGGTGCTGGTTGCCCTGTGATCGTGCTGTTGCAATACAAAGTGAATTGGTCGACGAGCCTGCACCTTATACCCGTACAATGGCTCATGACGCCGGGTGGCAGTGGCGAATTCCACTGCAGCACCGCACAGGTAACGGTTATGTATACGCGAGTCGCTTTACCTCTGACGAGGCGGCCCGGCAAACATTGTTAGATAATCTGGATGGTGCGCCTATCCGGCAGCCGAGGCAATTCGATTTCGTAACCGGGTGCCGTAAGAAGATCTGGAACAAGAACTGCTTTGCGCTGGGTCTTGCCTCAGGGTTTCTGGAGCCGCTGGAGTCCACCAGCATCTCCTTGATCCAGACCGGCATCAGCAAACTGCTGCAGTTTTTTCCTGATGCCAGTTTCAATGAGCACGATATGGCTGAAGTCAATCGCATGCATCGCCATGAGTTTGAGCGCATACGGGATTTCCTGATTCTGCATTACAAAGCCACATCCCGGTGCGATACGGAATTCTGGCGCTTCTGCCAGGAAATGCCGGTACCGGATTCTCTCGCGCACAAGATGAATGTTTTTGAAAGTCGGGGGCATGTGGTGATGTACGAGCCCGAAGCTTTCGAAAAGGAAAGCTGGGTTACCATGTATATGGGATTTCGTCGCGATGCCCGACGTTACGACGAGCGGGCTGACCATATTGACTTGAATGAATTGAAGACCCAGCTGGCTCGCATGCGTCAGATGATTCAGGTTGCTGCAGATCAGGCGATGACCCATGGGTCATTCATCGCACGCCACTGTGCCGCAGAGGCGCTTACTGACTGACAGCGCAATGGGTTTTAATAAACTCCTGATGTGTCATTACGGAATCCACGGCATGGCGNATGGATTTGCGCATCTCTGCCAGACTTTGCTTGAGATAATCTTCATTCAGTTGTTCAACCCGTAGATCATAAGTTTGCGGTAAGACACCAAAGCCGTGATAAATAGCCANCCAGCTGGGTGCGCCGAAGATTTCGATGGGATAACGGATCAAATCACCCTTGCTCGTAAAAGCTTCCACCTTTTTCTGCAATGTCTGCGGTATAACNACAGCGCGGCACTCATCCCAGAATGGCTCACCGATACGCTGGTTGAGTGCGTAGTGCAGGATAATAAAATCTCTGACCCGGTCGTATTCCTGGGCAGTGAGTTCGTTGAACTGATCAACATCGGCCTGTGTGAAATAAGGTCGTAGAAAGCTGTGGCGGATTTTTTCGATGGCGGTTTCCACCAAAGCGATACTGGTGGACTCCAGTGGCTCGAGAAAACCACTGGCTAAACCGACGGCAATACAGTTTTTGTTCCAGGCTTGCCGGCGTCTGCCGGGGGTGAAATTGAACTTACGTGGCTCGTGCAGGAGCTGCCCGTCAATATTCTTCTTAAGTATTGCAATGGCTTCATCCTCACTGACGTAGCGACTGCAATACACATGGCCGTTGCCCTGACGATGCTGCAGTGGAATTCGCCACTGCCATCCGGCGCCGTGCGCCTGACTGATGGTGTAGGGCGGCGGATCTCCCACCAGCTCACTTTGCACAGCAACGGCACTGTCGCACAACAACCATTCGCTCCAGTCTTCGTAACCCGTGTGCAGCGTCTGCTCGATCAGCAATGCGCGGAAGCCGGAACAATCAATAAACAGATCGCCGCTGATTTCGCGCCCGTTGTCGAGATGGAGTGACGCAATGGAATCATCGGCGTTCTGTCGTACCGAGGTTATCCGTGCATCAATCCGTGTAACGCCGTGTTTTTCAGCATGGCTGCGCATGAGTTTGGCAAATTTTGCTGCATCAAAATGCAAAGCCCAATCAAATACCGAGAGCTCCGAAGGAGGGTTGGGCGAAGGCTCCACGAATTTATGATGTTCAGCCAGCTGCACGCCGAGGGAATACTCTGGCAGTTCGCCGGCATCTGCGCCTTGGTGACGCAGCTTCATCCAGTAGTGATGAAACGGAATGCCATTAGCGCTTTGCCCGAAAAGTCCAAAGGGGTGGATAAACCGGCTGCCGGCGTGGCGCCAGTCTCGAAACTGAATGCCCAGCTTGCAGGTGGCACGGGTAGCGCGCATGACCTCCAGGTCGTTCATGCCCAGCTCGCCGTAGAAACGGCGCAGGGTTGGGATAGTGGCTTCGCCGACACCGACGGTGCCGATCTCGGAGGATTCAATCAAGGTGATGGCGATGGAGGTTCTGCGGAAATGTTTGCTGAGACTGGCAGCAGTCATCCAGCCCGCAGTGCCGCCACCGACGATGATGATGTGGTTGACAGGTTTTTTCTCCACGGGAAAACCCTTCTGAAAAATGGAGTATTTATTGTTATTGATTGCATAAAAAACGCCGCTGATTGTCGCGCGACATCAGCGGCGTTTCCGTTGTATCAAAGAGCGCCGAGCTTGAAAAGCACTCTTTTTTAACATCCCGTTAGAAGGTTACGCGGGCTCCCAGGGCCCAGCGTGCTTCATAGATGTTTTGGAAGGCCTTCTGTTCCTTATAGGCCAGGTAGGTTTGCTGATACTCTTCGTTGATGTTCGATCCATTGATATAAAGATCGAGGTTATCCGTCACTGTCCAGGTCACGTTTAAATCCAGCTGGCCATAGTCATCCTGATAGAGCGGTTGAGCAGCTACCGCCGACGTTCCCTCGGTTATCAGACGGGCTGAACGGAAGTTATAAGCGAGGCGGGCTGACACTACCCCATTCTCAAACCAGCCCACGATGTTGTAGGTATCCCGTGAGTTATTGGGAAACGGCAATTCCTTACCCAGGTGATCCGTTTTATCTTGTGAGCTGTCAGAGAAGGTGTAGTTAACATCAAATCCGAAGTTAGAGATAAATCCATCAGTGAAATCTGCAAACGCCACTTTTGCCGCAAGCTCTACGCCTTTTACCTTACCGCCTGTTCCCTGGACTGGTGCAGTGAATTCGTAGGGGCCGCGGAAGATACCGTCGGCATCAGCCTCGTTAACCCAGACTGAGCCGCCAGTGACGAAGCTGTCAATCTCGATGTGAAACAGGGCGGCGCTGAGTGAGGAAGCCTCGCCGAGGTACCATTCCGCTGACAAATCGATATTCTCACCGCGTGTGGGATCAAGCTGCGGGTTACCTGACAGGGAGCCGCTGCTGATCCGCATGCAATTGCATTCTTCGTTGAAGACACGGCCTACGGATTTTGCTCCTCCCCAATTCAGCAGATCNAGTGGTTGCATGGTTTTACCATAACCAAAGCGGAGCTTCACATCATCTGTGAGNTCGTAAGCCAGGTTGAGGCTGGGAAGGACATCGGTGTAACTGCGCTGAGTTACTTCATCGCCAGCGTCGTAGTTGACACCCGAATGCGGCACAGCGTCACCAGTGACGTTCTGAATAATGGTGAGATCAGTTTCGACCACTTTTACGCCCAGATTACCGGTGAGGTTTCCTGCTGCAAAGTGGATCTGCGTGAAGTAACTGAACTCGTCCAGCGTTACCCCGTAGCTCTGACCTGGTTGATTAAATTTGGTCTGGGGACCGAAGACTTTTTCCTGGTAGGCAAGGGTGTTATCAAGCTCGCGCGGGTCGACGGCCCAAACGCCGGGGAGACCTTTAACCGGGCCAAAATCATCTACCCAGATGACCTTGTTCCACTGGTCTATCCGNGTCGGTGGCAGCAAGGTATANCCCATGAAATTTTCTCGCTGACCTACAACGACACCATCTTCAATAACGTCATACAGAACGCGATCACCGTTTTCATCAACCTCGTATTCCCCCTGCACTAAATCNGGNTCACATTCCGGTGTNCCGGCAAACTGGTCCACGGCTTTCCATTGNGCCGAGCAACCCGTTTCGGGGAANTGNCCGAAGTAAGAAAACACATCGTGTCTGATGCTTCTTTCGCTTTGCCGTAAACCAACATCAACAGCGGTGATGAAGGGCGTTTCTTCGAAGGTGTATTTCCACTTGGTGCTGAAGGTATTCAAGGTGGCGTCGTCATCAGTATTGTTTTCTGATGACATGGCGCCGATGTGGTAGGAATCCTTGCTGGCCATGTAGTCAGCCACGGTCATCATGCCCTGGCCGCCGTTAACCATCTGATCAAAACCACCGAATACCGGATGCTTGCCTGAAGCGTCATAGGTAATACGGAACTGGTCATCTTCAATGCCGCCGGGGGAGAAGTCCGCCGCACAGCCTCCCAGTTCACCAATGACAGCCTGGTCTGGACCGCAATAGATCGAGTCGGCCGGCATCAATCCGCCGGGCCCTGTTACCAGGGTTCCCCGGTCGATGCTCAGCATGTCTCCCTCGACATAACCGTGACGCATACTCGCTTTAGCGTCAGCGCGAGTGATGCGCACCTGACCGATCAGCGGGCCACCGTTGTCAAAGTTCAGCTCGACGCTGCCATTGTTGGATTTTTCTTCGTTGTAGTTGACCTGAGTAAATGACTGCAGGCGGTAAGGGCGGGCGCTGAATGAATTGACGGTTCCCCAGGTGGCGCCGTCCTGATCAACAAAGTTTGGGCCGATAAAATCCTGGGCATAGGCGTAATCAGCAAAGGTCTGCCAGCGGTTGTTATGCGAAAAACCTGCGCGACGGTTATAGCGCTCCTGCTTGCTGTAGAAGTAATCCGCGATCAGCTCAATGCTGTCGGTCAGATTAGCCTGGAAGGACAGGTTGAGCCCGTCGCGATGCCGCTCTTCTTCTTTGTGAAAGGCGGAAAAGCCCTGAGGCACAACGTGATGGATATCCGCATCAATGGCTGGAGTGCTCCAGGTGTGGTTATTGTTGGTTGCGCCTATGCCGCCATCCTCGGAGGTATCGAAGTAACCGTTGTAGTCGGTCGCGAGATTTTTCTCGGTAGTAACCGCACTGACCAGAAAACCTACTTTGTCATTTTGCCAACCAATTAAACCACTGATGGTCGGATCAACTTCCTTGCTGACGGAACCGTAATCTCCTTCCGCCGAACCAGAAAAAGTCCACCCTTCATCCAGATCAAAAGGCCGACGTGTCTTCAAGTCCACCGTTCCCGAAATGCCCAGGGTGGTGAGCGAGGCGAGTGGAGATTTGTATACATCTGCCCCAGAGAAGAGTTGGGAGGGCAGGTCCCCGAAGTCGGCGCCAGCGGTGTCGATGGTCGTCGCGCTGAGAAATGTTTCGCCATTGAGAGAGGTGGCGACATTGGCTAAACCGCGTATCTGGACCGGCCCGCCCTCACCGGCTGTGCGTTCTACCTGGATACCGGGAATCCGCTGGAGTGAGTCGGCGATGGTGACGTCAGGCAGCTTGCCGATGTCTTCCGCAGAAATGGCGTCAACGACGGAGGCTGCGGATCGCTTGGTGTTGACGGCATTTTTCTGTGATGCATAAACCCCGGTGATCACTACTTCTTCCACCGGTCCTTCCTGCGCCTGCACATAAACCGATGCCAGCAGGCAGGAAGAAATACTGGATGCCAGTAATGTCTTCCGGAACGCCTTTCTTTGAGCCTTCATAGGTGTCTCCTCATTTATATGATTGTTGTAAGTCGAGTGAGAGTGCGAGTTGTGTGTTGAGCCTCTCCTGCGCGTCCAGGCATTAC
>Ga0065721_10053015_pt1 | contig 10703 bp, 7 predicted proteins | sample Mesricmetagenome_FD_59108 | JGI IMG/M metagenome (GOLD analysis project Ga0065721, IMG submission 59108) | Mesophilic microbial community from rice straw/compost enrichment Sample: eDNA_1 v2 (version 2) | ecosystem: Engineered > Solid waste > Grass > Composting > Bioreactor | place: USA: Davis...
CGAAATCGACGCCGTTCATGCGCAGCTCGGAATAGAGATCCCAGTTGGAGCGGGTGGAAGTCTCCCAGTCGATGCCTTCGCGAAGGTCGTCGTCCAGCAGGGAAGTCCACGCTTCGTGGGCCTCCACCATCGCCGCCCGCTGCTCCGCAGATGCATCCACGCTGATCCCGCGCCCGAACTCAACGACGTCGTAGAATGCGTCGTCAGGCAGATCGTCCAGTTCTGCAATCGTGAACGTTCTCATGTCTCGGCTCCTTCCATGAATCCTTCAGAAGCTTCCAACGTCTCAATGCATTCCACCATCTTGCCAATCCTTTCCTGCTGAGTTTCAATCAACTGGAAAGGCCGCTCTTCTTGCGGCGCAACGACCATGCGCCTCGTGGCGCTGATAGACAGGCTTACGGCGCATACATGACCCTACACATCTCGCAGCCCGGAACCAGACGCGAGATCGGCTGGACTCCGACTGGATGGGCGTTAGTCGACGTCTTCCTCGTTGGCTTCATGAACAGGACACTTCTGCTGTCAGTAGTTCGACGCGATGTCAGTTCTCGCTACAAGGGATCGACCCTTGGAGTGCTCTGGATGATCGGATCTCCGCTTGCAATGGTTGCCGCCTACAGCTTTGTGATCGCGGGTGTATTCGGTCTAAGGGTTGGATCGGGAGATGACATCAAGGCGACTGTTGTGGGGCTGTGGGCGTGCCTCGCCGCCTGGCAGTTGTTCTCCGAGACAGCCAATAGATCCTCTGGAATGATGTTCGACAATTCTGCCATGGTGAAACGAACCTCGTTCCCCCTGGCACTACTGCCCCAGGCAGTAGTGCTGACAGCTTGTGTCAGCGTTTCCGTCTCTTACGCCCTGGTCTCGGTGATTTACATCGCTCTGATCGGCTTCCCGCCGATCACGTGGCTAGTAATGCCCCTTGCCTTCGTTCCACTAGCTCTTTTCGCGCTAGGGACATCGTATCTCCTCGCGGCTGTCGGCACCTTCATAAGAGATGTGCGCCATGCGATTCCTCTCTGTGTGCAGGTTGGGATGCTTGTGACCCCTATCCTATATCCAGCGGACAGGATTCCATCGGCACTCGCCTGGTTCTCGCTGCTTAATCCTTTGACGCCGGTATTTGAAAGCATCCGTGCGCTGATGCTGGGCAGCGGTTCTGCCCCATGGGAACGCTTGGGTGTCGTTACGCTGGTCGCAGTCGTCTTCTGCATCGGCTCATACATTCTCTTCCGCAAGCGCTCCCCGGAGTTCGCAGATGTCGTGTGATTTTGCCATCAAGGTCGAGAACCTGTCCAAACGGTTCCCAGTTCGCCGCGGACTCAAGGACCTCTTGAGCGATCCGCTGGGGCGGAAGTCATTCGGTCGCTTCGCCCTCAAGAACATTGACTTCACGGTTGCCAAGGGGGAAAGCGTTGGCATCGTCGGTGTGAACGGATCCGGGAAATCAACCCTTCTCCAGATATTGGCCGGTACAATGTCGCCGACAGAGGGGCGAGCCGTTATAGACGGAACAGTGGGGGCGATCCTGGAACTGGGAGCAGGGTTCCATCCCGAGTTCACTGGCATGGAAAATGCAAGGATGGGGCTGACCTTGGCTGGGGTTCCGGAGGCACAGATACCTGATTGCCTTTCCGAGGTGGCAGACTTTGCCGACATTGGGGACTACATCAACATGCCAGTTCGAACCTACTCGAGCGGTATGTACGTGAGGCTCGCATTCTCAACCGCTGTCGTCGGCAAACCAGACATTCTGATCGTCGACGAGGCTCTGGCTGTTGGGGACACCGCGTTCCAACGGCGTTGCTACGAGCGGATGTCATCGATCAAGCAGGATGGCGGGACGCTAATTTTCGTTTCCCACGATGAGGAGGCCGTCAGGACTCTCACTGACCGGGCTGTGCTGCTCGATCATGGGGATCAGATTGCCGTTGGGCCTTCAGACGAGATCGCCTTCCTGCACCGCCGCCGCATGCTCCAGTCTCCGACATCGAAATCCAAAGCTGGAGACAAGAGCTTTGGTGAGGACTGGATCAGGAACCTCTCCTGCTCGATAAGCGATGACACCGGTGCGGAAAGGCAGAACTTTGATTCCGGTGAAAACGTGACATTGAAGATAGGTTTCGACACTGATCGGGAACTTCGGAAACTGAACGTCGGTGTAAGGATCCGGACGTCCACGGGCGTCAAGGTTTTCTCCTGGGGAACCATGAACAGGGACTGCGCGCTTGGAGATCCCACAGAGGGTCTTTGGGGCAGTGTGGTTCCACCAGGCCGTTTCGACGTCGACTTCCGCTTTGAATGCCGACTGGGCCACGGAGCTTATGAGGTTCAGCTCATCCTCTCCGAGGAGCCGACACCGGATTATCTGAACCAGAAGATATTGCGATGGACTGACTCTGCTGCGATCTTTCACGTTGGGGTTGATGTCCGCCGGGAGCGCTTCGGTGGTTTTTTTGACCTTCGCCCAGACGTAATCCTTCCAAGGTCACCTGGTCCCCAGTCTTTAGGACGCCAGGTATGACTGCGAAGGAAGTTGGCAAAATCCAGGATATCCAATTCCTCCGCGGCATAGCCGTTCTGCTTGTGTTCACGCATCATATACCTGGGAAGCTCCCACATCTGGAGGTCTTCGACTGGATACATCGTCATTTCGATGTGCAGGTAGGCGTGGACATATTCTTCGCGATTTCTGGCTATGTGATCACGTTGTCTCTCGTCGGCCTTCTTTCGGCAGCAGGAGCTACACGCCTCGATCTTCCGCTATGGCGCACCTTCTGGAAGCGCCGTATCGCCAGGCTTACTCCGTCCGCATTGTTTTGGGCTGGATTATCGGTAGCGCTCTTGCCGTTAATAACAAGCTCTGAAGGACAGATGTTTGCGACTTTGGCAAGTATCCCTTTCGCGCTACTCAACGTTTACAATATGTATTTTACGGTATGCTTTGACGGCGGCCTAATCGGAAATATATGCCCCAGCTACACAGCAACGCATGTGTACTGGAGCCTCTCGCTGGAGATGCAGTTCTACCTTGCTTTTTCGGTCGCCCTGATGGTTCTGAGCCTCGTCAGGCTGGCGGTCATTGCTGGAGCACTGGCCGCGCTGTCGATCATTGTGTTCGGTGATCCAGTACATCTCAATGGGATTTTGAAGTTTCTGTACGGATCCTTCCATCGTGGTTATGCCCTAATAATAGGCATCCTAATCGCCGTGTTCTTCGACGTCCAAATCAGAAACGTCATGGCGAGGATTCCACGAAAGCACGTCGCGATCTCGATCCTTGTCGGAATCCTTATTGTCGCCGCCGCTCCACGCTTCCTGCCGTACCACATAGGGAATCTTGTTGTTGCATCAATCTCGGGTATCATCCTCATGCTCTCGCTAAGGGGGGACGCAGTATCCTCAAGGAGTCCTGGGCGCTGGATATGCTGGATCGGCGAGCGGTCGTACTCCTTCTACCTTTCCCACACCCTGGCCATCTATGCAGTTGGAGCAGTCGCGAACTATCTTGACGTCACATCGGAATCATCAACGGCACTGAAGACTTCAGTTGTTGCGTTAGCCTTGCTTGCATCTCTCGGGCTAGCATCTATCGGATACCGTTCAATTGAAAGCCGTAGCTTCGGCCTTAGGTGATGTCTTTGCTCCCGATGCCAAAAAGCGGGCTTCTATGAAGCGGTAGCTGAATTCGGCAAGAATGATTGAAACGGCAATATTAACTGTCAGCGAGCTGCAGATGAAGAGCGTCCGCCCTGCATCTGGTATGGCATAATATAGCAGTTGGTTCACCAAAGGCTGGAATGGCAAATGCCAGAGATAGAGGCTGTAGCTCCTGTCGCCGAGCCAGACAATCGTCTGTGACGTTAGTCTGGCAGCGAGAAATTTCGGTGCCGATCTAACGTAGAGAGCGAGTATGAGAAGTGCTGCCCCTGCTCCCAACAGACCATAGCCTATGACTTGAACAAGAGGATCCGCCTTATGCCACGCCGATGAGTGTAGAAGGTATCCGATCGAGGGGATAAGCAGTACCCCGGAAGCTGGGAAGCTCCACCTCCTGCTCCAGGGGCACCCAACGCACAGGGCCGCAATGCCTCCATAAGCGAAGGCGTCCATTCGATAAAAAGTGAGCGAGTAAATCGCGTTGTAGTAGACGCCTTCCATAGATGCGTGCATCCGGAAGATGGTGGCAAACACCGCTACAAGAATGGCATAGGAGATACGAGCTGTCCCTGCGGTCGACCAGATGAGCAACGGCCAGAGGGCGTAGAACTGGAACTCGACGCAAAGTGACCAGACGTGGACTACGGTTATTGAGCCACCATCTAGCGCTCCTCCATTTACGGAGGCAGCGGCGTTTCCGAGCAGGAGCCACGCCCACGGCAGGAACTCGACAAACCCTTCTCGTACGCCAATCTTTTCTGGTACTGTTACGGCCAGCATGGTGACCACAGCCAGCATCATGAAATAGGCGGGAAGCAGCCTTTTTGATCTTCTGCGTAAGAATGCGGCATAGCTACCACACGTCCGCCCGGTCAGTAGCATCGTTACGACGAACCCAGAGATCGCGAAGAAGAAGTCAACGCCAATCCAGCCTATGTTCGCGATCTGATAAAAAGCGCTATGGAACGCGCTCCCGTTGAGCAAGTTGTCTCGGAAGGGGACGATGAAATGGAAGAGCATCACTGCGGCGACACAAACCCCGCGCATGCCCTGTATCTCTGGTGAATGTCGCATAGATGTCATCGGAAAAACCACAGCATGATTGTCAGGAATGAATGCTCATGTGTCATCCAAAGAAGGTGGAGATCTTGGATTTCAGGACGGAACAGGAGAGCCTGACGAAAGCGATCAAGGACAACCGACTCGTGCAGAAATCGAAGACCTCATCAAGCGTCGTCTTCTTTCCCCATGCCTGCCGCAGCCAAACCTCATGCTGGCTGATAATCTCCTTCTGAAGCGCGATATCTCGTCGGTCTGCCATCCGCGGGATCCTGAAGAGATCGAAGGATCTTCCCATGGCTGTTTTGAGTCCGATCGCACCAGAGCGCATCCAGTGCTCATAGGCGAAGGCGCATCTTGAGGCGAGAGTGAGCACCTCTCCCATTTCGCCGAAGTAGAAGAACCTCGGGTCATCGATATCGCCGAACAGTTCGTCTGGATCCGCTGATGCAATCATGCGACCCAGTTTGGTTCCCCTGAGCAGGTATGCGGCCGATCTGTCCAGTGCGTCATCGGAAGCTGTGATTTCAGCCGCCTTCAAGCATGCCCCAACCTGCTTTGTCAGGATCGACAGATGAAACTTATCTGCATCGAAGGAAAGACACCGTTCATAAGCCTCAAGCGCCCCTGCACGGTTCCCGGAGGCAATGCACGCCTCACCCATCACGTACGAAAGGGATATCTGCCACCGGAGGACATGAGGATTCAACGAATCCATGGCAATGTATGTCTGGATGCGTCCGTCCTCGATAGCCGCTCTCATTCCCTCCGATGCGTAGGCGAGGACGCAAAGAGCTGCACCGGCATCCGCTGATGATGGCGGCACATGAGCCAGGACGGATTCGCATTCATCTATGAGACGAGCACTATCCTGGTTCCTGAACTGCTTGCTGGTGAGTGCCTGCACGACGTCTGGCAGGCAGTAGTATCGTCCAAAGTCCAGGGATCTGCCAGGCTTTGAACCGCGCAAGTCGCTGCTGTTTTCAAAGACCCTCGATGTGCCGACATAGGGTTGCCTGAGGAAGGCGAGCTCAATGCCGTCCGCTCCGACCCCGAAGTGTCGGTTTCCTGACTGAGTATCCTGAAAAATGCTGTAGCCGTGTTCCAGTCCTCTGTTTTCCCAGTAGTGCTTTCGTGTAGAAACCACTACACCAGCCGGCCGAACGAGGTCATGGATCATGGTCAATTCGGGAAGGTCGCAATACTCGACGTCAACGACGATGTCGAATTCCCTGTGCGATGGCCACGCGACATCGCATCCCACGACAGCAGCCGCAGATGTTGAGTGATCCAGGAACCATACCCCATCTCCGGTATCGCCGATGACGAGAACCCGGTCACCTGGCCTCACCGCTGCGGCCACCTTCTCGTATCTACCGAGAGTGGCTTCCGCCTCTCTCCCAAGGCCTTTGAGAAACCCGCAGTCCCCGTGATCGTCTCTCTCGTAGACCGCCCACCAATCTTCCTGGCGGTCGAGCGTGTCGTACGGTGCTGCAAACGCGGTTAGTGGAGATATCTTGTAACCTCTCGAGAAGCAGAGTTCGTTGAGTTCTGTTCTCGTTACTGATGATTCCCGGTCAACGTGGTAGGCACACATGCGAGCCGCCGTCCCGTTTAGGACGCGGTCAAGCTTAGCATCGCGTCCCATCAGGTGCAGGCAAACCTCAGGATGGTCGCCTTCATCAACTGTCGCTTTGACACCGTAACGGGACAACAGGTTCATAAGATCTTGTGGGGCTTCTCCATCGAGCGACACTGAAGTCGGCCCGAAGATCTCATAGAAACGGTAGGCAAGGATGTCGTTCCTGCGCATGTCTTTCACCGAGCGATACGGGTCTTGAGACGCCAGATGATGTGCCGTGCCTTGTGGATGGCCCTTGTCGCGTTGGGGCATTCCACAAACAGCTTGCGCTTTATGACGTACCTCATAGACAGCGTCAGGGGCGTCACCAGCTTATAGCCGTTTCTGAAGGCGTGAATCCTGGCTAGCAAGGCCGCCGTCACCAGATGCCGATCTCGCAGGAAAGGAACTCGCGTATCCATGTCGTCAGCTTGCACAAGCTGGTTTGCTTGATAGGTTTTGTGTGCCCTCGCATAGATCTCTTGTTCCGGGCATGTCATCGGGGCGATCCTTGACCTCCTTAGGTCAGGCATTGGCTGGCCGCCCGACCTAGGTATTACGTGCTCCCTTCGGATGGCCGCTCTGAACGACAAGAGCGCAAGGGCTGCAAGCCCAAACCTGGCCATCATGAAGCCTTCCTTCCAATGGGAAGCACGCCACTGCGCCTTCAGCCCGGACGGAGATGCTTCAGCTTTGTCGCCGACCCAGTGACTCGCAACATGGCCAACCGCCAAATGAAGGGCAGCTTCCTGCGACGAAGGATAACGGTGAAGCCTTAGAAGCGAGCCAACTGCTGTCGACAAAGTCTGCCCTGATTTGAAGCATAGGACAGAAGCCATCTTGAAGTAGTTCTCAGCATACAATGCGACGCCCTTCTGCATCTGCGAGAGCATTACATCATCGGTTTCCTCGAGAGATCGTTTCTCGCCTGAAGATTCAATTGGCAGACCTTTATCATAGCCGATGACGGATCCATGTGGCGCACGGCAGATCGTCTCGAGGAGATCGACGTTCCTGAACAGGGAGTTGGAGTAGAAGTCGTGGATGTTGCGGTCGGCAACGACAGGGATGATGGAATGCCCACCGGCTCTTCTCAGCTCCGCGACATGGTTCGTTGCAAGGTAGGCACCGTAGACGTTCACCGGACGACCAGTCTGCTTCAGGAACATCTCGAAGCTTTCCTGAATCTGACCAGCCCACCCCACATCAACAACCAGGACGTTCCTGTTGCCGAAGAAGCCAATAGTGTCGAGATACTCGGCCAGATCGCTCTGGGCTGCCGCCTTATTGCCACCAATAACCGCAAGAAGTTCCTCATCACGGACGAGCTGATGGAACATAGGATGGAACATCTGGTCGAACTGGAGATCGATGTTATCAAAACCATATCTGGCAGCGATCCTGGACAACGTCTCATCATTGGCGACGAGTGTTCCTAGAGCTTTCCTTACGCTGGTCTGCACATGCACGGTGCCAAGCGCCATCTCTCTAAGTCCATATGATCCGGACGTAGCCCTGAGGGTGGTCAGCCGTGAAACGCACAGATAGTCGGAAGGGACCGCCTGCCGACTATCATCAAGCGATCTGGCATAGATGTCGTAGACCATCTTCAGCAGGAAACCTTCACGGGCCATGAAGTAGACCCGGTCAATTTCGTAGGATTCGGCGATCTCTGCGACGCGCTTCACGAAGGTGGCGATGACTGAACCGAACACATCATGGCCGTAGCCGGTATATCCGCGGCGCAGAGATGCCGAACCATCTTCCGCAGCCAGACGCACCAGTTCGCCTGCGTCACCCGTTGCTACGAACTGGTTCCACGCAAACTCCTTCTGGCGCATCCGCTTTACTCGCGCCCGCTTGTCGTAAAGAACGGCCATGATGTCCAGGTCGGCTGCTTTCGCGCCATCCAGATCTGCATCAACGTTGTCGCCAATATGGACGATGTCACCTGCGGCCACCTCAAGTTCCTTAGCCACCCTGCGGAAAAGGCGTCCGCTCCGCTTTGTTTCTCCATATTCGCTCGAGACGAATATGCGATGGACATCGATGCCGAGCACGCCGAGCAGATACTCAATGTGCTTCATTTCAAGATACATGTCGCTTGTCACTACGACCGTCTTGCCGAGGCTCTTTGCCTGACGCACGAGTTCGCAGACGTCGTCGTTCACCCGCAGAGACTCCGCCTCAAGCTCTAACTCGAGTCCGATGATGTCTTCTGCAGCGGATTCAACGTCGATTTCGAGTGATCCCGGTTCCAACGAGACCAGCCAGACCCATTGGCGCATCCAATCCCCGAACCGCGCCTCATGGTCGAGTCCTATCGAGGATCTAGCTGATGCTGCGATGTCCCAAGCGGCGTCGCGGAGTTCCTGCGCCCTGATTGGTGAAATCGAGAAGCGCCGCGCCACGTGTAGAACCACCTGATACTGAACCGCCCTCGGGTGAACCGTGCGGTGAGCAAGGGTGTCGAACATATCGAACGAAGCGACCTTCGCATATCCAAGAGCGTTCAGGAAACGCTGTTCGACAGTCATCACTTCATTAGTCATTTCGTCGCGTCCATGTACATGTTTTCGTGGTTTCGTATGAAGGCTGGCATCGAATGGCTTTGCAGGGCTGTGCGCCTTGCGGCTGACTGCAGGTCGGGAAACCGTCCGGACTTCCACGCGTCGATTAGCTTGTCTGCCAGCACTTGGGGATTTCCAGGCGGCGCAATGATGCCGTTGACGGAGTCAGAGAGCATCCCAGCAATCCCGCCGGAGGCGTACGCTCCGATCACCATACCCATCGATAAGGCCTCCAAAACAGCTAGAGGCTGATTGTCTGCAAGCGAGCAGAGAAGGAAGAGGTCAGAGGTTCCGTAGGCGCGGGCCATGGCTTCCTCACCATCCACGAAGCCAAGCGCCTTGAACGGTATTCCATCTAGTTCGCTCTCAATACGGCTGTCGGGATTGCCAACTAGATTCACTTCGCAGGGGATATCCTTCGCCAGTGCGCGAACTACCGCCACCGCATGGCGGATGCCTTTTCGCCCGTCAGCAAGACTGCCGGCCGACAAAACGATGCGGAGTGGCTCTTTCCCGGTGAAAATGACGTCCTTCTCGCATCTGGAGAAGATCTTGGTGTCAACGCCGTTGGATACCACGAGAGGACGCTGGGCGAGCCGGCCAGCCGTTACGGCATGAGTTGCCATCCACTCGCTTGGAGCTACCGAGATGATCTTGCCGCCGCTAAGCAAGGAGTGCTTTGCCTCATACCGCCGGGCGGTCATGTCAATCCTTCCGTCTATCGGCCACTCACCAATTTTGGGGCAGGCCCCGCATCCTCCGTCAAGACGAGCGCACCCCATGTCATACAGGCAGCCTCCTGTGAACGGCGAGCAGTCATGAAAAGTCCAGAAGGTTCGATAGGTCTCGGACACCTTGCTGAGTAGTGGGATTGAGAAGCACCCGGAAGTATCGTGGAAATGCACGATGTCCGGCTTGAAGCGTTCGAGTTGCCCCATCACCGTGTGAACATCCACACCAGCCAATTCGCCAGCACCGAGGCGACGGGCAAATGCATGGAGATTGCGGACGATATTCTCGGCCTTGCCGTAGGCGCATGCAATATCGGATCCGTATCCCTTCGATGACCATGAAACAAGATGGACGACATCATGGCCTGACGAGGCAAGCCCGCGAACAAGGTCCACAGCGACCTTGCTCGCTCCGCCTCCCTTGGAGTCGGCCTTGCTGATGACTGCGATCTTCATTGGAGATTCCTTCCGATATGCCTCTGCGAGGCTTACGAAAAACGGTAGGATCGAGCTGGAGTACTGTCAACAAGACACAAGGATTCGAGAGCTAGTTTGAAGGTTGAGGCCTTTGGAGGCAGGCGAGTGCTTGACGCAGATGCTTGATCACGAAGAGCATTGGGAACTACGAGGAGCTTCCGATGCAGTCTTTCAAGCCGAGCATATCTACCATCATCCTGACCTATCGGCGAGACGACGCTCTTCCGGCGACCCTCGAGAGGCTTCACAGGATTGTTGGAGATCGTCCCGACCATCAGATCATCCTCGTCGACAACAATGCCGATGGCGTCGTCAGGGAGGACATGCTCGAATCCTTCCAGGCTTTCCCGCGGCGCGTCTGCATCACGCTCGAGGGCAACCGGGGCGTCACAGGCGGCCGCAATGCTGGCATCGCGCGTGCAGAGGGCGACATCCTCGTGTTCCTCGATGACGACGCTCTGCTGGAAGGGGATGCCGATCTCTATGATAGCCTGCTCGCCCGCTTCGATGCCGAGCCTGATCTCGGCGCTGTCGCATTCAGGAGCTGGATGCGCGAGAAGGGCGCATCCGATCCGATCGAGT
>Ga0065721_10000034_pt1 | contig 10701 bp, 7 predicted proteins | sample Mesricmetagenome_FD_59108 | JGI IMG/M metagenome (GOLD analysis project Ga0065721, IMG submission 59108) | Mesophilic microbial community from rice straw/compost enrichment Sample: eDNA_1 v2 (version 2) | ecosystem: Engineered > Solid waste > Grass > Composting > Bioreactor | place: USA: Davis...
GACCACTTTTAGCAACAAAGTCATTAAATAAAATCGGGCATTACACAGACTGGGTTATCGGTCACGTACATATCGGTGCTCTTGGATGGAACGGATTCATGGCATTCGGAATTGTATATTACTTAATTCCGGTGATGTGGAGAACAAAACTTTGGTCTGTAAAATTAGCTAACTGGCATTTCTGGTTAGGAACATTAGGAATTATTTTCTATGCAGTACCCATGTATATTTCAGGATTCACTCAGGGGTTAATGTGGAAACAGTTCAACCCGGACGGAACTTTAGTTTGGAAAAACTGGCTGGATACTGTAACGGCAATCCTTCCTTACTTCAAACTAAGATTTTTAGGAGGTGTCTTCTATCTTTCAGGTGCTGTTTTAATGGTAATCAACGCTTATAAAACCATCAGAGCCGGATCATTCCAGAAGGAAGTTCCAGCAGAGGCTCCAGCTTTAGCCAACATTGGTCACCAAAGAAAAGAAGGAGAAGGCGTTCACCTATGGCTTGAAAGAACACCAAAATTGCTTTCCATTCTGGCTTTTGTAGCAGTATCCATCGGTGGATTGGTAGAGATCATTCCTACTCTTACGATAAAGAGCAATCTTCCACAGATCACAGCTGTGAAACCTTATACACCATTAGAATTGGAAGGTAGAGACCTTTATATCCGTGAAGGATGTAATTCCTGCCACTCACAGATGATAAGACCTTTCCGTGATGAAGTTGTAAGATTTGAAGGTAAAAACGGACAGTATTCCAAAGCAGGAGAGTTCGTATATGACAGACCATTCTTATGGGGTTCTAAGAGAACAGGACCGGATCTGCACAGAGAAGGTGGACGTAATCCGGATTCATGGCACTTCAAGCATATGTACAACCCAAGAATNACTTCTGCAGGTTCCATNATGCCACGTTTCCCTTGGCTGATCACCAACAAGCTAGACCGTACGGAAATGGTGAATAAAATGAAACTAATGAAGAATGCATTTGATGTTCCTTATTCAAAAGCGGAGATAGATTCCGCCAACCACTGGGCAGATAATCAATCCAGTGCTATTGTACAAAGAATTTATTCTGAAGCTGCAGACATCAAAGTTCAGATGGAAAAAGAAAAATCAGCAAAAGGAGCAGCATTTGTTCCGCTTGAGCAAAGAGAGATCGTAGCAATGATCGCCTATCTTCAAAGATTGGGAACAGATATTAAGACGACAAATATTCAAACTGCCAGTGCAGAATAATTATTAAAGCTTAAAGAAATGAAACCGAGAACACCCATTTCAATATATATCATTGTTACTATAGGTTTGGTCATCATGGCCTTCGAAATGTTCAGTCAGGATGGGAACTACTTTACCTCACCATATTTCTGGGTATTGCTGTTGATCACCACTATTCTTCTTCTCATTATGAATTCCATTGGAGATCTGGTGGAAAATGAAAACTACAGAAGACTGTCTGAAGAAGAAAGACAGAGATATCTACAGGAAAAAAATACGCCATACTTGCAGAAACTTTGGAACTCAGCCTTCAAAAAGCAATCTCAAACAGAAGAGAAGGATATCCTTATCGATCATGGCTTTGATGGGATTACAGAGCTGGATAATTCATTACCAAGATGGTGGATAGGTTTATTCTGGTTCGGGTGTATCTTCTGTGCGGTATATATGGTTGCGTTTGCCTTTACCGATTATGCACATCCAGAATCTGAATACGAATCTGAAACGAAAACCATGATGGCTTCCATTGCAGATTTTGAAAAAAACGCACCGGTAATCAATCTGGAAAACGCAAAATATTCAGCGGATAATATCACAGAAGGTGAACAACTTTTCAAAACCAACTGTGTAACCTGCCATGCTGAAGGTGGTAAAGGAGGAATCGGACCTAACCTTACCGATGAATACTGGATCAATCACAGTGAGAAAAATTTATTTAAAAATGTATTCTGGATGCTTGAAAACGGATCTCCAAACAACCCAACGATGAGACCTTTCATCAAAGAAGGAACCATCACCGGAAGAGATGCTGAGAAAATTGCAGCTTATGTGTATCACATCAATCAGGAGACCGCTCCTATTACAGAAGCAAAAGGAGGTGCTGCACCTCAGGGAGAAAAGATACAATGGGAAAACACGGATAATTAAATAATAACCTGCCAAATACCCCCTTTAAACTAAACTTGAACTTTCATTTTTGCACCTTTTCAATATAAAATGATTAAAAGGGGGTATACAAAACAAAAATCCCAGCCTTGGCTGTTTTCATCAACTAATTCACTTGACTAACTAAACTAAATTCCATAATTGACAGTCAAGGCAGGATTTTTGCATTCCGATTAGGGTACTATAAAAGGTAATTTACAGAATTGTTCATTATCTTTGCTTTAAACCCAATCACATTTGAAACTGCAACTTAACAAAAGAAAGATTCTTAAGGGGATTGCAATAACCTTTATTTCCATAGTGTTATTGCTTATTCTTGTTATATTCAGTCTAAAGCTTCCTGCCGTACAAAATTACCTGAAAGNTAAACTGGTTGTCTATCTGGAGAAAAAAATCAAGACAAAAGTCAGCATCGATAGAGTTTATATAGGTTTTCCGAACAGTCTTGTCATGGAAAATCTTTATTTACAAGGTCAGGATGTAGATACACTTCTGGCNGCAAAAAAACTAGATGTAGGTTTACACATGCTCAANCTCATCAATTCCAAAGCAGACATTACATCTGTCGATCTGGAAGGTGTGAGAGCCAATGTTGTCCGAAATCCAAAAGGAAGATTCAATTTTGATTATATCATTGATGCTTTTGCGACTAAGGATGAAGAAGAAAGTCCTTCCAAACCATTCATTATTTCCCTAGACAAGATCAATTTAAAAGACATTGGAGTTACGTTTAATGATCAGCAGGCGAAAAATGACCTTAAAGTCTATTTCAAATCGTTTGATACCCGGGTAAAAACTTTCGATCTCGAAAAAAACACATATGCTTTCAATGATATTGATCTTGACGGATTAAAACTGAAACTAAAACAAGATATCATAGAGGAAGTTGCTGAAAATATAGAGGAAAAAGTAGATTCCCTGAACCGGAAAAAACCTATGAGTATTGATTTAAAGGGGATTAAATTCACCAATTTCAATATTGATTATGGTGATGACAATACGAAGACATTTGCTAAAGTTCTATTCAAAGAGCTGAGTACAAAGGTTAATAAACTTGATCTGGAAAACAACTCTTACGACATCGGCAATCTTATTCTTTCCGGAGCAGATATTCATGCCAATATTTATATTCCGAACCAAAGCAATAATTCCAAAAACACTCAAAAAACTGAAACTTCTGCTCAATCAGAAAAGGATAAAGCNTTGCAGGTACTTTTAGACAAACTCATTTTTAATGACGTAAAAGTAGCGTACAATAATACAGCCATGGCTCCTGCAAAACAGGGAATGGATTTCAACCACCTTAATTTTTCAAAACTGAATGTGGAAGTCCGGGATTTNAAAATGCAGAACAACANGTTTGCAGGAAAAGTAAAATCTGCGGAAATCCAGGAAAGACGCGGACTAAATATTGAGGAATTCAACACCGATTTTGTGTATGATGAGAAACAGGCTTATTTAAAAGACCTATATCTAAAAACGCCAAAAACCATTCTGAGAGATGAAATTATCCTGAATTACAATTCCCCAGAACAATTAAGCGCTAATCCGGGAGCTGTAAAGATCTCCACCAATATCCGAAATTCCAAGGTCGGTTTTTCTGACATCCTGAATCTTGTTCCAGATTTAAGAAATACGGNTCCGTTCAATAAATATCCAAATGCTGTTTTAAATATAAATACAACATTAAAAGGCAGTATCAACGATCTTTTGATTCAAAACCTTAAACTTTCCGGAATAGATCAACTGAAGGTTTCCGCTTCAGGAAGGATCAGAAATGCAATGAATCCTGACCAATTGTATTACGATGTGAAAATCGGGGAATTTTCTTCCTCAGGAAAAACTATTTTCAATTTAGTTCCTAAAAACACGATCCCTTCCAATATTTCCCTACCCTCTCATTTCAGTATTAAAGGAACAGCAAAAGGAACTACCAAAGTTATCAATACAAATCTCAACCTCACCTCAACGCTGGGAAACGCCGGTATTATTGCCCAAGTTGACATGAGGAGAAAAAACCGTGAATTATATGATGTAAAAGCCAATTTGCAGAATTTACAGATCGGTAAGATTATTCAGAATAAAGATATCGGTCCGATTACGGCACAAATTGCAGCGAAAGGAGAAAGCTTTGACTTCAAAAACGCCAATGCAAATCTCAAAGGTCATGTAAGTTCTGCAGTGTACAAAGGTTATCGTTACCAGAATATGAATTTAACGGGGAAAATCAACCGCGGAGCTTATCATACTGTGTTGAACTCAAAAGATCCGAATGCAAATTTATCATTGACCGCTTCAGGGGTTTATCATGAAAAAAATCCGACCATAAACATCAACGGAGATATTCATAAGCTTGATCTCAACAAACTTGGATTCTATGAAAAGCCAATGATCATTGCCGGGAATATAGAAGGAGATTTTACCAATCTGGATCCCGATCATTTAAACGGATACCTGAATCTGAAAAACTTTGCTTTTTCTGATACCAAAGAAGTATATCCTGTACAGGAAATTAATGTAAATGCTGTTTCTACAGCAGATTCTACCCTGGTTTCTCTTAAATCTCAGATCGCTGATGCAGAACTGAAGGGTAAATATAAACTTACCCAGATCTTTGGTTCTTTACAGCAAACGCTGAATCAGTATTATCAGTTCCAAAAATCCGGAAAAACCCAGAAAATAGAGGCTGGACAGTTTTTCACCTTNAATGCAAAGNTCAAAAATGATGATCTGATCAGGAAAATTNGTTCCCGAACTGAAAAGCTTTGAAACCATCAACTTAACCGGAAATTATGATGCCGATTCCCAAAAAATAGAAGTTGACGGNCAGATTCCACAGGTTCTTTACGGAAACAATGCTNTGGAAAATACTACCCTAAAAATCACCAATGAAAATCAGGCATTACAGTACAATCTGGATGTAGCTTCATTGAAAAGTGAAAGTTTTGCTCTGAATAAAGTCAGCATCAGTGGTGATGTAGCCAATAATGTCATCAATTATAACATCACAACCAAAGATGAAAAGGATGCAACAAGATTTTTAATTGCCGGAAATGCAAAATCATTAAATGAGGTTACAGAAATTTCATTAAATCCGGACGGTTTAAAATTAAATTATAACGATTGGGCCGTAGCGGAAAACAACAAAATACAGATCAGCAACAATGGAATTGTGGCCGATAATTTCAGGCTGTCTCATTCCGGAAGCGAAATCTTATTGCAATCTGAAACCAATTCTCCAAACAGTCCCTTAAATGTTTCGTTGAAGGATTTCAAAATAGAAACGATCACAGAGATCATTAAAAAAGATTCCTTATTAGCTAAAGGGACGATCAACGGAACTGCTCAGTTGCAGAATCTCACCAAAAATATGACCTTCAATTCTGATCTTACCATTTCGGATCTGGTCGTATACGGAAGTCCTGTCGGGAATCTTGCGGCAAAAGTAAACAGCACATCGGCAAACAATCTGAACGCAGATGTTACGCTTTCCGGAAATAATAATGATGTAAGAATCACAGGAAATTATAATACTTCTTCCAGTACGTTTGATTTAAATGCAGATATCAATCAGCTTCAGATGAAAAGCATTCAGGGATTTTCAATGAATGCCATTACCAATACGGAAGGATACCTTTCCGGAGATTTGAAGATCATGGGAAATACTCAAAAACCGAAATATTTTAGGTAAAATAAAATTCAATAATGCCGGATTGATGATCACAAAAACTGGAAGTGATTTCAGAAACATCAATAATGAAATAGATTTCACGAACCGCGGATTAGACTTCAATNGTTTCAAGATCAATGACAAAGACGGAAACTCATTGGTATTGAACGGCGAAATTCTTACCCAAAATTACAGAGATTTCAATTTCAATCTGGATGTAAATGCTAAAGATTTCAAAGTGGTGAATTCAGAGAAATCAAATGATGCCNTGATGTACGGAATTCTTGCCATTGATGCCAATCTTCAGGTAAGAGGAAATCTCGATTTGCCTAAGGTAGACGGAAGAATTGCCGTTGCGGAAAATACAGATTTCACTTTCGTCCTTCCACAGTCCACTCCTTCTTTGCAGGAAAGAGAAGGCATTGTAGAATTTATCGATCAGGATCAGGTGGTGCTAAATCAAACCATCAAAGACGATTCAATAAGTGCGGAAAGCAGTATCAAAGGGATGGATGTAAACGTGAATATTGAAGTGGATAAAGAAGCTCAATTATCAATTCTCATTGATAAAGTGAACGGAGACTTTGTAAAACTTCAGGGTGAAGCTACAATTGACAGGCGGAATAGATCCTTCCGGAAAAACGACTCTGGTCGGGATATATGAAGTGGAAAAAGGTTCTTATGAACTTACCGTAAGCGTCCTGAAGCGTAAGTTCGATATACAGAAAGGAAGCACCATTACCTGGACAGGAGAACCTACTGCCGCCACTTTAGACATTACAGCGGTTTACAAAACAGAAGCTCCTCCGATCGACTTACTGGAACAGCAGATGAGCGAAATGTCCGCTTCGGATATGAATATGTACAAACAAAGAATTCCTTTTAATACTTTACTCAAAATGAAAGGAGAACTTTTAAAACCGATCATTACATTTGATATTACTACCGATGAAGATAATCATGCAGTTGCTACTTCTGTGATCGACAATGTAAATGCTAAACTGGCTCAGTTGAGAACGGAAGAATCNGAAATGAACAAGCAGGTTTTNGCNTTATTGNTACTGAACCGTTTCGTGGGAGAAAATCCTTTCCAAAGCGGCGCNGGNCTTTCAGCAGAAGCATTGGCAAGACAAAGTGTGAGNAAGATCCTTTCCCANCAGATCAATAATCTTNCATCCGGNCTCATCAAAGGNGTTGATCTTAATTTNGANCTTGAATCTTCCGAAGATTATACTACAGGAGAAAGAAACACCAGAACAGACCTGAATGTGGATATCAGCAAAAAGCTTCTGAATGACCGTCTAAAAGTTTCAGTAGGAAGTAATTTCGGANTGGAAGGTGATGCCCGACAAAACGAAAACATGACCAATATTGCAGGAGATGTCACGGTGGATTACAGTCTTTCCAAAGATGGAAGATATATGCTCCGCGCGTATCGTAAGAACGAATATCAGGTGGCTCTTCAAGGTCAGATCGTAGAAACGGGACTTGGATTTATCATCACTTTAGACTATGATAAATTCAGGGAGATTTTTCAAAAATCGAGAAGGAACAGAACCAAAGAAAATAAAAATAATCAAGTGGTAGAATTTAAATAATGAAAAACAGATTTCATACATATCTTAGGAGTTTTGTGGTTTCAGGGGTTGCACTCACTTTATTCTCATGCAGCAATACCAGATTTTTGAAAGAAGGACAAATGCTTTATACCGGAGCCGATGTCAATATTGAAAATGATACCATTTCGAAAAAGGAAAAGAAAGATCTTCAAACGGCTCTTGAGGATAATCTTACCCCAAAACCTAATTCATCATTTTTAGGATTANGNCCCAGATTATTTTTTTACAACATCACCAAAGAACCNGAAAAGGATAAAGGNTTCCGCTATTGGATGAANTACAAACTGGGAGANAAGCCAGTACTTTTAGGAGATGTAGACAGGGAATTCAANAAAGATATNATTGAAAATTATTCCGAAAATAAAGGGTACTTCAATGCAAGAGCCACTTATGATACGGTTTCCAAAAACAAAAAAGCCAAGGTTATCTATACGGTAAAACCGGGTGCAAGATATTTGATCAGTAACGTAAAATTCCAGGAAGATTCCACACTCGTGAATCAGGAAATGCAAAAGCTGACGGATAAAACACTCCTTAAACCGGGAAATCCTTTCGATNTGGATATTATCAAAGCGGAAAGAGANCGNATAGATAACAATCTGAAGGAAAGAGGTTTTTATTNTTTNCATCCTGATAATATCATTGTTCAGGCAGACAGCACCGTCANTAAAAATCATAAAGTTGAGCTAAACGTAAAAATTAAAGATAANACTCCCGAATTATCCAAACANCAGTTCAGTATAGATAAAGTAATCGTATTTCCGAATTACAATTTGAGAGACGTAAAGAACGGCAAATACAGCATCCCAATGAATGAAGATTCACTTTCCAAATATGCCTACAATAATATGTATGTGATCGATCCTCAGAATAAATTCAAACCGAAAATTTTCGACAGAGCATTATATTTTGAAAGAGGAGATCTGTACAACAGAAAAGACCACAATCTTACGCTGAACCGACTGATCAGTTTAGGAGTTTTCAAATTTGTAAAAAATGAATTCGTTATTTCAGATTCCTTAAACCATAAATTCGATGCTTATTATCTTTTGACACCGAGACAGCTGCAATCTCTCCGACTGGAAGCTTTAGGAAGAACCAATTCCGCCAATTATGCAGGTAGCGAACTGAACCTCAACTGGACACACCGAAATTTCTTCCGCGGCGCAGAACAATTCAAAGCGTCTGTTTATGGAGCTTTTGATGTGCAGATAGGTGGTCCTAAAGATGCCAATAATATTTTCCGGGCAGGAGCCAATACGCAACTTTCCATTCCGAGGATTGTTGCACCTTTCCGCTTCCGTTCATCCAGTGCATTTGTTCCGAGAACCAATATTAGTCTGGGTTATGAATTTCAGAACCGTACTCAATATTATACACTGAACAATTTTAATGCGTCATTTGGGTATGTATGGAAGGAAAATGCACGAAAAGAGCACGATCTTAAACTTTTTGATGTAACATTGGTTTCACCGGCTAATGTTACTCCTAAATATGATTCGTTGGCTGAAAAAAGTTCCGCCTTAAGAAGAGTGGTTGAAAAGCAACTTATTTTCGGACCTATTTATACCTATACTTATACCAATACCATGCTCCCAAAAACCAACACGATATATTATCGGGGATTACTGGATCTTGCCGGAAATCTGACGGGTTTATTTACGGGAGCCAATGCTAAAAAGGACAAACAGAAAGAAATTTTCGACATTCCTTTCAGTCAGTATGCAAAGGTTGAAAATGATTTCCGTTTCTATCATAAGTTTGCAGAAAAAACATCTTTTGCATCCAGAGTCATTGCAGGTTTAGCATATCCTTATGGAAATTCGGAGCACATTCCTTTTTCCAGACAGTTCTTTGCGGGAGGAAGTAACAGCATCAGAGCGTTTCGCGCAAGAACTTTAGGACCGGGAAGTTATGATCCTAGAACACAACTTGACGGAGTATTCTTCGATCAGTCAGGAGATATAAAGCTGGAACTAAATGCAGAATATCGTGCTAATCTTTACAAATTTTTGAATGTGGCGGTCTTTGCCGACGCAGGAAATATCTGGTTGGTGAATGAAGATCCGGAAAGACCCGGAGCCAAATTTTCAAAGGATTTTCTGAGCGAAATAGCTGTAGGAGCGGGAGTAGGATTACGACTGGATTTTTCGATTTTGATTCTAAGGCTGGATCTGGCTATGCCTTTGAAGGTCCCTTATTATGAAAAAGGTGACAGATGGACTTTCGATAAGATTAATTTTGGCGACAGCAGCTGGAGAAAAGACAATCTTATCCTGAATATTGCAATAGGATACCCTTTTTAAATACATGACAGCTAATATAAAATTCTTCTGGCAGGTTCTGAAAGAAACCTTCATCAAATGGAATAATTCTTACGCATCCCGAGATTCGGCAAGTCTCGCTTACTATGCTATTTTTTCAATTCCGGGATTATTGATCATTATCATCTGGATTGCGGGATATTTTTTCGGGGAAGAAGCTATACGTGGTGAAATCAGCCACCAAATCAGCAGTATTATGGGAACTGATGCGGCAAAAAGTATAGAAAACATGATCGCAGGAGCATTAGTAGACAAACAGAATATCCTCATGAAAACTGTAGGAGTTGCCTCTTTGGTTTTTGGTTCCACTACCCTGTTTTTCCAGTTACAACACTCTTTGAATACACTTTGGGACGTAAAAGCAGCTCCCAAAAAAGCATTCGTAAAATTCTTACTGGATAGAGCAAACTCTCTGGGAATGATCTTAATTCTCGGATTTCTACTGATGACTACGATGATCTTATCTTCTTTGATCAGTATTTTCAACAACTGGATCACCAATTATTTTGGTTTTGAAACTTATATGCTGGTTGAAGTTGTGAATTTTGCCGTAGGTTTTGGCGTTGTGATGCTATTATTTGCACTGATGTTCAAGGTTCTTCCTGATGTGAAGATCAGCTGGAAACCTGTATGGAGAGGTGCTTTTTTAACAACAATATTATTTACACTTGGAAAATTTTTACTGAGTCTTTATTTCGGACAGTTCAAGCCTACTTCTCCTTTTGGAGCGGCCGGAACGGTGATCTTAATTATGATGTGGATCAATTATTCCTGTATGTTGGTATTTTTCGGGGCGGAATTCACAAAAATATACACCTACAAGAAAGGCTATACCATCACTCCTTCCAAACATGCAAAATGGAGCGATGCCAAATTATATGAAGAAAGCCATCCAGAACCGCCTCAATCTTAAATAAATAAAAAAG
>Ga0065721_10006070_pt1 | contig 10699 bp, 9 predicted proteins | sample Mesricmetagenome_FD_59108 | JGI IMG/M metagenome (GOLD analysis project Ga0065721, IMG submission 59108) | Mesophilic microbial community from rice straw/compost enrichment Sample: eDNA_1 v2 (version 2) | ecosystem: Engineered > Solid waste > Grass > Composting > Bioreactor | place: USA: Davis...
GAGTTGAGGGCGAAGCCGAGACCCGGCACGACCGGCGAAGACTGCAGCCAGCCGCCAGACGGTGTCGTCGAGACCATGTTTCCCCAGCGGTCGATCACGTCGATATGCACGGTGTCGCCGCGNTTCTCGGACAGGTGCGCCATGGTCGGCTCGTAGACGGTTCCCTTGCCGCTCATCTCGCGGAGCATGCCGAGCGTCAGGTCATATTGCTGNTCGTAGCCCGCGATCCGGCCGGGGCGCAGGTCGTGGGACGCCTCGGCTCCGATCAACCTGCGGCGCCCATCATTGTAACCGTCGGACAGCAGGTGCTCCGTCGGGACCTGGGAAAACTCCGGATCGCCGTAGTAGACCTCCCGGTCGGCGAAGGCGAGCTTCATCGCCTCGACCACCGTATGGACGAAGTCNGGTCCGGCCGGGTCCATGGCGGCGATGTCGANGNCCTTCAGCAGCGCCAGAGATTGCAGCAGCACGGGTCCCTGCCCCCAGGGCCTGGTCTTGGCGATCGTCCAGTCGTGGTAGTCGTAGGTCTGCGGGGCTTCGACGGATGCCCGCCAGCCCGCCATGTCCTCGGCCGTCAGCACACCCTTGTGGCGCATGCCGCTTGCATCCATAACCTCGGCATGCCGCAGGTACGAGTCGATCGCCTCGGCGACGAAGCCCCGGTAGAAGGCATCGCGCGCGGCCTCCACCTGGTTCTCGCGGCCCTCCTTCGCCTCGGCCTCGGCGATCACCCGTCTCCATGTCTGCGCCAGGACCGGGTTCCTGAAGTTGGACAGCGGCTCCGGTGCTGCTCCGCCCGGCATCCAGGTCGCATGAGATGTGGGCCACTCTTCCTTAAAGAAGCGCGCCAGCCCCTTGATGGTGTTGGAGACGCGCTCCAATACCGGATGGCCGCTCTCCGCATAGTAGATCGCCGGTTCCAGCACGTCGCGCACGCTCATGGTGCCGTAGTCGCGCAGCATCAACATCCAGCCGTCGAAGGCCCCCGGAATGACGGTGGCAAGCAGGCCGTCTCCCGGAATGAGCTTCAAGCCCTCGGAGGCGTAGTGTTCGATCGTGGCGCCGGCCGGTGCCGGGCCCTGCGCGCATATGACCTCGATCCTGTCCTTCNGCCTGGAGTAGATCACCGCCGGCATGTCGCCGCCGGGGCCGCAGAGATGGGGTTCCACCACCTGCAGCACGAAGCCCGCCGCCACCGCCGCATCGAATGCGTTGCCACCCTTTTCGAGTATGCTCATGCCGACTGCGGAGGCGATCCAGTGGGTGGAGGTGAACACGCCGAACGTGCCGAGGATTTCCGGGCGGGTGGTGAAGTCACTCATGTTCGCACTCCGTCTCGACGCGGGCCTCGATCTGCACCAACGAATAGACGTCATGGAGCACGGTGGCTAGTTCGGTGATGAGGTNCCGGCAGGAGACGTNTNCGTGAAATGGTGATCCCGNCGCGATTCGAACGCGNGACCCCCAGATTAGGAATCTGGTGCTCTATCCTGCTGAGCTACGGGACCACTTCCTGCATCCATACAAAAGGAGCCTTTCGAAGCCAAGCCCTTTCCTCGAGGCGCGGCGCCGGCGGTATCAGTCGCTGAGCCGCTGCTCGGCCAGCCGCACCCAGTAGGAAATCCCGTAGGCGATCGCCTCGTCGCTGAAGTCATAGGCCGGATTGTGCAGCGGAGCGCTGTCGCCGTTGCCGATGAAGATGAAGGCTCCCGGGCGACTCTTCAGCATGTAGGCGAAGTCTTCGCCCGCCATGGACGGTTCGACCTCCGTTATAAGGTTATCGGCGCCGGCCACCTCGGCCGCCGCAGTCGCGGCGTGCCCGGTCTCGCGGTCATGGTTGATGGTGACCGGGCAGTTGCGTTCGTAGGCAATCTCGGCGGTCGTGTCGTGCGCAAGCGCGATACCGTTGACGATCTGGCGGATACGCTGCTCGGCGAGATCGCGGACCTCCTCATTGAGGCTGCGGACCGTTCCTGCGAGCTCCGCTGTGTCGGGAATGATGTTGTGCGTCGTACCCGCCTCGAAACGGGTGACGGAGACGACCACGGATGCCAGCGGATCCGCATTGCGCGCCGCGACCGCCTGCAGCGCGCCGACGATCTGGGAGCCGATGAGGATCGGGTCGATCGTGCGGTGCGGCTGCGCCGCATGGCCGCCGCGGCCCTTGACCGTGATGGTGAACTTGTCCGGTGCCGCCATGATGGCGCCGCGGCGGATCGCGAACCGGCCGATCGGGATTCCCGGCATGTTGTGCATGCCGTAGACCTCCTCGATGCCGAAGCGTTCCATCAGCCCGTCCTGGATCATGGCGAGCGCCCCGGCCCCGCCTTCCTCCGCCGGCTGGAAGACGATTGCCACGGTGCCGTTGAAGTTGCGGCTCTCGGCAAGATGCTTTGCCGCACCGAGAAGCATGGCGGTGTGCCCGTCGTGTCCGCAGGCATGCATCCGGCCCGCGACGCGGGAGCTCCAGGCCCGGCCGGTCATCTCCTCGAGCGGCAGTGCATCCATGTCGGCGCGCAGGCCGATGACGCGTTCGCCGGGTCCATGCCCCCGGATGACCCCGACCACGCCGGTGCCGCCGATGCCGCCGACGATCTCGTCGACGCCGAACTCCTTCAGCCGTGCCTCGACAAAGGCGGCGGTTTCGTGAACATCGTAGAGAAGTTCCGGATTCCGGTGGAGGTGACGGCGCCATTCCGTGGCTTCCGCCTGAAGCTCGGCGGCTCGATTGATGATCGGCATTCGTTCCCCTGGGCTCGCTTTACAAGAACGTGACTCGGCCTCCCGGGCCATAGTGCCCCGCGCGATTGACGCGATCAATCTTCTTTGCCATTGCTTGGCCACATAGGCCGACTATGGCCGGCTTGTTTCCGACACAATGAGGAATGCGCCTTGCCGAACACTCGTCTCTGCCTGCCGTCCGCTTCCCGGCTGATGGCGTCGATCGTCGCCGCGTCGATCTTCATCTCGGCAGGCAACGCCTTTGCCAACCCGAAGATGGTCGTCGACGTGCGGACCGGGCGGGTGATCGAGCACGAGGATGCGTTCCGCAAATGGTATCCGGCATCGCTGACGAAGCTGATGACCGCCTATGTCACGTTCAAGGCGCTGAAATCGGGCAGGCTTGCGCTGGACGCGCCGGTGACCATGAGCAAGAAGGCTGCCGACCAGCCTGCCAGCAAGATGTATTTCAAGCCGGGCTCGAAGCTGACGCTCGACAGCGCGCTGAAGTTGCTGCTGGTCAAGTCCGCAAACGACGTCGCGGTGGCGGTCGCCGAGACCGTCGGGGGGACGCTCGACGAGTTCGTCGTTATGATGAATGCGGAGGCCGGGCGGCTCGGCATGACATCGACACGGTTCATAAATCCGCATGGGCTGCCGGGCAAGGGACAGTATACGACTGCGCGCGACCTGGCGGTGCTCGCCCTGCAGCTGAAGCGGGAATTCCCGGAATATGCCGGTTACTTCTCGCTCGAAGGCGTCAGCACCGGCAAGAAGAACTACGCCAATTTCAACATGCTCGTCGGGCGGTTCGACGGTGCCGACGGCATGAAGACGGGCTTCATCTGCGCCTCGGGCTTCAACCAGGTGTCGTCCGCCACCCGCAATGGCCGGACCGTGGTCTCGGTGGTCCTCGGTTCAGACAGCCTTGCGGGGCGCGCCGACGAGTCTGCGGATCTGCTGCAGAAGGGGCTGTCCACGCCGCTGGGCCAGGGGGTACCGCTCTCCGCGCTGGCGCCTTACGGCGACACGTCCACCGTCAACGACATCAGTGCCGAGATCTGCAACCCGAAGGCTGCCAAGGTGCGGAGCGAAGGACGTGACGACGCGGGCCGCATGATCGTCCGATCGCCCTATATCAGGGAGATGTCGCGGCCGCCTCAATACAGCTTTGCCGGTCTTATCCCGGGCTCGGATGCCGCCGCCAGCAGCAAGGGCCAGAACGAGATCGCCAACGTTCCGATCCCACTGCCGCGTCCGACGTTCTGAGCCCGACCATGTTTGCTCCCTCAAGCCGGATTCCGGTCTCGATTCTCACCGGCTTTCTCGGGGCGGGGAAGTCGACGCTGCTGAACCGGATCCTCAAGGATCCGGCGATGGCGGATACGGCCGTCATCATCAACGAGTTCGGCGAGGTGGGGATCGACAACCTGCTGGTGGAATCCTCCGGCGATACGCTGGTCGAACTTGCCAACGGCTGCCTGTGCTGCACGGTGCGCGGGGAACTCGTCGATACGCTTGCGACGATGATGGACGGCATCCAGACCGGCCGCCTGAAGCCGGTGCGGCGGGTGGTCATCGAAACGACCGGGCTGGCGGACCCGGCTCCGGTGATGCAGTCCGTCATGGGACATCCGGTGGTTGCGCAGAACTTCACGCTCGACGGAGTCGTGACCGTGGTGGATGCGGTGAACGGGCTCCAGACGCTGGAGCGGCATCCAGAAGCCGTCAAGCAGGCCGCCGTTGCGGATCGCCTCGTCGTCTCCAAGGCCGGGATGGCAGGCGCGCCCCAGGCCGCGTTGCTGCGCGAGCGGCTCCGGGACCTCAATCCGCGCGCTCCCGTCATGGATGGTGACGCACCGGAGACGGCAACGGCCGCAGTTCTGGCCAACGGCCTGTACGACCCCGCGACGAAGATACCGGACGTCGACCGTTGGCTGCGGGACGAGATGGCGAACGACGCGCATTCGCATCACCATCATCACGGTCACCACCACCATCACCATGACGTCAACCGCCATGGCGACGACATCCGGTCCTTCTCGATCGTTCACGACAAGGCGATCGATCCGGCGGCGATCGAGATGTTCGTGGATCTTCTCCGCTCGGCGCACGGCGAGAAGCTCTTGCGGATGAAGGCGGTGGTGGCGCTGTCCGACGATCCGGAGCGGCCGCTCGTCCTGCACGGGGTGCAGAACATATTCCATCCGCCTCAGCGGCTGAAGGCATGGCCGCCGGGCTCCGACAGACGCACCAGGATGGTCCTGATCACGCAAGGGCTGCCCGAAGCCTTCGTCGCCGATCTGTTTGCCGCCTTCATCGGCCAGCCGCGCGTCGATCAGCCGGATCGCGCTGCTCTCGAACGCAATCCCCTGGTCGTGCCGGGGCTGCGGATGTAGCCGCAAGACGGCTCGTCATCCCTTCCGGATGCAGAAGCGGTGACCGTCCTCAGTTTTCTCCGAGCGCAGCAATTGGTGCCCTTCCTCGCTGCAGAAGTGAGGAATATCGATACCGGCAAGGGGATCGCTCGTCTCGATCAGGAGTTCCTCCCCGGTGCGCATCACCTTCAGCCGGCGGCGCGTCTTGAGGACGGGAAGGGGGCATTTCAGGCCTCGCAGGTCATACAAGGCGGCAGACGTACCGGACGTCATTCCTGCGACCAGAACTTCCAGAACGGCCTCTTCTTGCTCTCGCTCACGGGCGGTGCCGCATAAGCCAAAGGGTTCTGGGCCGGAATCGGGACGGTGGTGGATGCCTCGGCGGTATCCGCCGGCTGGTTCGGCTGGGTGGCGGCTGCCGTTTCCGTCTGCTGCTGTTGGGGCAGCCGGTCCTGCTTCATCCGCTCCGCCGCCGTTGCCGGGCGGGCAGACGTCGAGGCCAGCATGGTCCCGGCAGGCTTGCTTTCCGGCGCCGACCGTCTGGCCATCAAAGCCTCGAACTCGTCCCGCTTCATCAGCTTGCCGGCTTCGAGCGAGGTGCCCGTCGGGGCATAGGCGAGATCGCGACCCTTGCGCTTGCCGGCCACGACAGCCTTGCGTTCGGCTTCCGTCGGCTCGTACCAGATCATACCGTCGAGTTTCTTGACGGCCTTCTCGAAGGCGACTTCGTAGGTCTTCTGGTAGGATGCCAGCGCGACGTTGAGCGCCGGCGGCGTCGACATGGGCGGGCAGGCGGCTGCGGCGTTCAGGTTCGCCTTGCCCTCGACCTGCTGGTTGAAGACGTACTTCTTCTCGCAGACGTTCACCTCGGGAGGGCGCTTGGTCACCTCGAAATTGTCGTAGCCGGTCTTCAGCATCTGCCAGAAATCATAGTGCTCGCTGTCACGGTGGCGAGCCATGTTCTCGGCCGTCATGCGGAAGGGGTAAGCCTGCAACTGCACCGCCGTCTGGCCGCCCTTGAAGGCGTCTCGGGCGAAGGCATAGATCTCGAGGATCTGCTCATCGGTCATCGAGTAGCAGCCGGAGGACGAGCATGCGCCGTGGATCATAAGATTGGAACCGGTGCGCCCGTTGGCCTGGTCGTAACGGTTCGGAAAGCCGGTGTTGATCGCCAGGAAATACTTGGAGTTCGGATTGAGGTGCGCCGGCGTCAGGTTGTAGAAGCCTTCGGGCGCCTGGCGGTCACCCTCCTTCTTCTTCGGGCCGAGTTTTCCCGACCAGGCGCAGATCTGATAGCTGGCGATGACGTCGAACCGGTTGTCCGCCTTCGCCTTCCAGACCTCCAGCACGCCTTCTTCCTTGAAGATGCGCATCATGATGGGTGAATGGCGCGGCATGTTCTTCTTCTGCATCTCCGCGACGATGCGCGAGGGCAGGGGATGCTCCACCTTGTTCTTGACGTGGGACAGGTCGACCGAATCCAGCGTGTCGTTACAGCCTGCCAAGGCAGTCGCAAGCATCAGGGCGAGAGCTATGTTTTTCAGGCGCATCGGCATAGACCACGCAGAGTGTTTATGTCGGAAGGAGACGGCATAACGGTCGCGACAGTAAAGCGGTAATCTTTACATCTTCTTAACCGCTTGTCCCCCGTCTGCAAAGCGAAACTGCCGCAAAAGGACTGTGAACAGCAATGTGGCCAAATTTGGCGCTTGATGCCGGCTGCTACAGATTCCGGCCGATCTGCAGGAACTTCTGGCGCCGCGCGGCGCGGACCTCGTCGCCCGACAACTTGCCGAGATCGGCCAGGGCTGCGGCGATGACATTGCCCGTGGTGTCGATCACCGTCTGCGGGTCGCGATGGGCGCCGCCGACAGGCTCCGGAATGATGTCGTCGATGACGCCGAGCTCCTTCAGGTCCTCGGCGGTGATGCGCATGTTGGTGGCGGCTTCCCTCGCACGCGTCGAGTCGCGCCAGAGGATGGATGCGGCGCCCTCCGGTGAGATCACGGAGTAGATGGCGTGCTGCAGCATATAGACCCGGTTGCCCGTCGCGATCGCAATCGCGCCACCGGAGCCGCCTTCGCCGATCACCACCGACACCAGGGGCACGCGGACCGCAAGACACATCTCCGTCGAACGGGCGATGGCCTCGGCTTGGCCGCGTTCTTCGGCACCGACGCCCGGATAGGCGCCTGCCGTATCGATCAGCGAGATGATCGGCAGGCCGAAGCGATCAGCCATTTCCATGATGCGGATGGCTTTGCGGTAGCCTTCCGGGCGGGGACTGCCGAAATTATGCTTCAGCCGGCTCTTGGTGTCGTGGCCCTTCTCCTGGCCCATCACCGCGACCGGCTGGCCCTGGAAACGCGCAAGGCCAGCCTGGATCGCCGCATCCTCGCCGAAGCTCCGGTCCCCGGCCAGGGGCGTGAAATCGGTGAACAACCGCGCCGCATAATCGACGAAGTGCGGCCGCTGCGGGTGACGCGCGACCTGCGTCTTCTGCCAGGCATTCAGCTTGGAGTAGATTTCCTCCGTCGCTTCGCGAACCCGGACTTCCAGCCGCGCGATCTCTTCCGACGTGTCGATGCTCTCGTCTTCGGCGGCGAGCTTCTTCAACTCGTGGATCTTGCCCTCGAGGTCGGAGATTGGCTTTTCGAAGTCGAGATAAGTCTGCATGAGATCCGTGTTCCGATCGTTCTGGCCGCGGCGGCGGCCCTCTAATCCCGGTTTTTACCGGCTTTTGCAAGAGGGTGATGCTCCTGCACCAGCTGTCGCAGTCTCTCCTCAAGNACGTGAGTGTATATCTGTGTGGTGGAAATGTCGGAATGTCCNAGCAGTTCCTGGACGACGCGCAGGTCGGCCCCGTTTTGCAGGAGATGNCTGGCAAAGGCGTGCCGCATGACGTGAGGGGAAATCGCGGCAGCTCTAAGGCCGGCGCGGGCGGCGAGAGCCTTCAGTTCACGCGCGAATACCTGGCGCGGGAGGTAGCCCTCCTTTCCCGGAGAGGGAAAAAGCCAGGGATTGTCCCCCGCCCCTCCGAGTGCCGCACGCCGTGCTGCACCGTACAGCCGCAGCGCCTCCATCGCGGATCTGGAGAGCGGCACCAGCCGCTCCTTGTTGCCTTTGCCGCGGATGATAAGGAAGCGGCCTTCCTGCTCCAGAACCTTGGCAGGCAGGGAGACGAGCTCGCTGACCCGCATGCCCGTGGCGTAGAGCATTTCGAGCAGGGCGAGCATCCGCAGCCGTGACGGCTGTCCCGGCGCCGTGTCCCCAGCCTCCGCTGCCGCCCGCTCCAGAAGCCGCGTCACGTCGTCTTCGCTCATGGTCTTGGGAAGCGGCCGGCCTTTCTTCGGACTGTCCAGGATGGATGTCGGATCGTCGCCTCTCAGCCCCTCCGCATAGAGGAACTTGTAGAACTGCCGCATCGCCGAAAGCCGNCGCGCCTGCGAACTGGNGGCAAAGCCCTTCCGTCCGAGATCGGCCAGATAGGCGCTGAGATCGGCGCTGCCNGCCTGCAGGNCTGTCACCTTCTTNGCGGCGAGNAAGGCGTGAAGATCGTCGAGGTCACGCTGATAGGAGGCGAGCGTGTTGCCGGCGGCGCCGCGTTCCGCGCTCATCATCTCCAGGAAGGCCTCGATATGGGCCTGCGACAGGTCGGCCATGGACGCTCACTGTTCGGGGGCGGGATTTAGACGCTCGGAAGGCACCCGGACCGTCACCTCGCGCTCGCGCGGCTCGACCAGGAGAACGAGCGCAAGCATGCTCCCGTAGATCACGCCGCCGATGACCGCCAGGATGAAGAGGAAGCGAAAGAGGGTGGGCATGAAGCAACTTTCCTATGGAAGATCCCAGGAGCGAATCCCTGCCACTATATGCGCAGTGCCCGGCCGGCAAGCAAGCAGGCCTCGGAAACCGGCGGTTTCGCAGGCCGGTGGCTTGACGCTGGCGGTCCATTTGTCGATACCCTTGCCTAAATGGATTTGGGACTATGACAGACCTTCTCACGCCCGTCGCCGCGTCTTCCCTCGCCGAAGAGGCTCGCAGCGTCCTCGGCCAGCGCGATCTCATCTTCGTCGGCCTGATGGGAGCCGGAAAGTCCGTCATCGGCCGCATGGTGGCACAGGCGCTGTCGGTCCCCTTCATCGACACGGATGCGGAAATCGAGAAAGTCTCGCGGATGTCGATCGCCGAGCTTTTCTCGGCCTANGGCGAGGCGGAGTTCCGNGCTCTCGAAACGCGCGTCATCGGCCGGCTTCTCCGGNGCGGACCCAAGGTCATCTCCACCGGCGGNGGCGCCTTCATCAACGAGAACACGCGCAGGCTGATCAAGGAAGGCGGNATATCCGTCTGGCTGAAAGCCGATCTGGATGTGCTGTGGGAACGGGTCAACAAGCGTGACCATCGGCCGTTGCTCAAGACGGAAAATCCAAAGGCGACGCTCGAGAANCTGATGAACCAGCGATATCCGATCTATTCCGAGGCCGACCTCACCGTGCATTCCGGCAACGTCCGAAAGGAAATCATGGTGACGAACGTGCTTTCGGCCGTGATCGCCCTCGCCGAGAAAGGCCAGACAAAATGAATGCTCCGACACCCAGGCCGAACGAGCGCCTTGTTCACGTTCCGCTCGGTGATCGTGCCTATGACATCCTGATCGGACCCGGACTCATCGGCCGCGCCGGGGGCGAATTCATCTCGCGCCTGAAGGGNAGGCGTGCCGCCATCATCACCGACGAGAACGTCGGCGCCCATTACCTGGCGCCGCTGATGGACAGCCTGCAGACCGATGGCGTGGAGGCCGTATCGCTTACCCTGCCGGCAGGAGAAAAGACGAAGAGCCTCGACAATCTGGCAGCGGTGACGGACATGGTGCTGGCGGCCCGCATCGAACGCAACGACGCCGTCATCGCGCTCGGCGGCGGCGTCATCGGCGATCTTGCGGGGTTTGCAGCCGGAATCGTGCGGCGCGGGGTCCGTTTCGTGCAGATCCCGACCTCGCTGCTCGCCCAGGTGGATTCCTCCGTGGGAGGCAAGACGGGCATCAACACACGGCACGGCAAGAACCTGCTCGGCGTCTTTCACCAGCCGGATCTGGTGCTTGCCGACACGTCGGTGCTCGACAGCCTGTCGCCGCGCGAGTTCCGTGCGGGCTACGCGGAGATCGTCAAATACGGGCTGATCGACAAGCCCTATTTCTTCCATTGGCTGGAGAGGCACTGGAAGCAGGTGTTCGAGGGCGGGCCGGAGCGGATCGAGGCCATCGCCGTCAGCTGCCAGGCCAAGGCCGATGTCGTCGTCGAGGATGAGCGGGAGACGGGACGGCGGGCGCTTCTGAACCTCGGCCATACGTTCGGCCATGCGCTGGAAGCCGCGACCGCCTACGACAGCAGCCGGCTCGTGCATGGCGAAGGCGTCGCCATCGGAATGGTGCTCGCCCATCGGTTCTCGACGCGCCTGAACCTTGCCAGCCCGGACGATGCCGGACGCGTTGCCGCCCATCTTTCCGAGGTCGGCCTTCCGACGGGGATGCGGGATATCCCCGGCGAACTGCCGCCGACCGAGATCCTTATGGAGGCGATAGCACAGGACAAGAAGGTCAA
>Ga0065721_10009709_pt1 | contig 10698 bp, 7 predicted proteins | sample Mesricmetagenome_FD_59108 | JGI IMG/M metagenome (GOLD analysis project Ga0065721, IMG submission 59108) | Mesophilic microbial community from rice straw/compost enrichment Sample: eDNA_1 v2 (version 2) | ecosystem: Engineered > Solid waste > Grass > Composting > Bioreactor | place: USA: Davis...
TTGTGCGGGCTGCTCTAGCCCCGGCGCCGATCTGGCCCCGTCATCCGCGCCAGCCACTCGGCACTCGCCTGTATGCCGCCGAGAGGAAAGATATGAGCCTGCTCGATGAGGCTGTCCGGATGGGCGGCCCGATGAGCGGCGATATCGGCAAGGAAATCCGTCGGCTCATAGGGCACCAGCAGCTTTCGCAGATCGAGCGCCCGCTTCTGCAGGACGTTCAGCGACGGTCCCACCCCGCAGGCGACGGCATATTTGATGAGCGTCTGGAGCTTCGTCGGCCCCGCGACGCCGACATGGATGGGCAGGCGGATGCCTGCCGCCGCGACCCGCTCCGCCCAGGCGATCACGGGTGCGGCATCGAACGCGAACTGTGTGACGATCGCCATCTCTGCGTCGGTTCGCTCTGAAAACGACTGCTTCCACCGCAGCGCCTCGTCCACCCGCGCCGTTCCGCCATCCAGGTCGATGTCCCGGTTGCCTTCCGGATGGCCCGCGACATGCAGCCGCCGGAAGCCGAACCTGTCGAACAGGCCTGTCTCCAGCATGGCGATGGAACTGTCGAGTTCTCCTGCGGGTGTCGGGACCCCGCCTCCCAGGAGAAGCGCCTGCGTCACGCCGGCTTCGTCGCGATAGCGGCGGAGCCACTTCTCCAGGGTCGCACGGTCCGGAATGATGCGCGCGGGAAGATGCGGCATCGGATGAAAGCCCTCGTCCGTCAGCCGCCGGGCGGTGGCGATCATGTCGTCGATGGGCGTTCCGTGGATGTGAGCGACATAGACCCGCGTGCCCCGCGGCAGGATCTGCCGGAAGTCCTCGATCTTGCCGGCCGTGCGAGGCATCACCTCGATGGAGCAATCCTTGAGCAGCGCTTCCAGCGCAGCCGGAGTGCCGAACGTCTGGTCATTGCGCAAAAAGCCTGTGATACCCATAGCCTGTCCCTGGCGTGCCGCCTGGCCGCGGACGCTCCCTGTGAAGCAGCAGATGGAATGACAGGCGGGCGCGTTTCCGGCGCCCGCCGCCGCGGCCCGTCAGCCGGCGCGTTTCGTGCGCCAGCTTTCGGCGTAGTTCTCGCGCGCCTCGCGGGCATAGGGTGTCGGCGACACGCGGACCCGGATTTCCGCCTGCTTATGACGCTCGGTGGAGGTCTTGCCCGTGCCACCGTTGGGCTCGCCCCAGACCATCGTCAGGACGTCGCCTTCCTGGACATCGGCATCGACGACGCCGAGCGACAGCATGCAGCGCTCGTTGTAGCTGTAGCCGTTGAACATAGACATGCCGACCATCTTGCCGTCGTGCATCACCATGTCGGCGCTCGTGGAGGCATAGTTCGGCTGCGGGAAGTCGATCCACTTGTAGTGGTCCTCGCCCGGCTGGAAAGCCGAGGCGATGACCTTCACCACATCCTCGGCATTCCATTCAAAGGTGACCTTCTTGCGGTTCCTGCCGTCCTTCATCGTCTGCAGCGCCTGCTTGCCGATGAAGTCGGACTTCCAGCCGATATAGAAGCCNTAGCCGAGTTCGAACGGNTTCACATAGTAGTCTTCGATATTGTCGGAGACGAAGCTGCCGCCGATCGCGCCGGTTGCCTCGTAGCTNTCGGCGCCGAGCCAGTCGCGNTACTCCTTCATCATGCCGTCGCCGGTGTAGATGCCCGGCAGCGGCGAAGGAATCCATCCGGATTCGAGCGTGTTGGTNGAGTAGGCACGGCTGCCGACCTGGTGCAGGTCGACGCCTGCATCGCGGGCCGACTGCAGGATGACGCTGCGGACATATTCGAGGTCCGCATAGGGACCCCAGATCTCGAGACCCGGCGCGCCGGCCATGCCGTGGCGCAGCGCCTGTACCCGCTTGGAACCGACGTTGATCCATTCGACGTGGAAGAACTTGATGTCCGGCACCGGGCCGCCGTTCATCTTCTCGAAGATCTTCGGCGCNTCCGGCCCCTGGATCTGGAACCGGTAATGGGTACGGTANACGGCCTTGCCGTCGGGCCGCGACGGNGAGCGCGGATCGCGGTGGATGCGCACGTTCCACTTGCCGATCGCCTGCTGGAATTGCACCCAGTTCGCGGTCGGAGCACGGCCGACGAGGATGAACTTGTCCTCCCGCTCGCGGAAGATGATCATGTCGCCGATCACGTGCCCGGCCGGCGTCACCGGAACGAAATGCTTGGCGCGGTTGAGGTCGAAATTGGCNAAGCTGTTGATGCCGACATGGTCCAGGAACTCCGCCGCCTGCNGCCCNTCNACGATGACCTCGTCCATGTGGTGGGACTGATCGAACAGCACCGCGGATTCGCGCCATGCNCGCTGCTCGTCCCGCCAGTTGGTGAATTCGGGCGCCACCACCGGGTATACATACATGCCGATCTTGGAGTTGCGCAGCATCTCCACNACGTTGCCGCTCGCATTCATGACGTCTGAAAGACTGGACTTCGTCACGATATCTCCTCCCTGAGATGAGTGATGATGTATACATCAACTCATTTGACAGGAAACTTCAAGGGGAAATCGGCGAAAATATCGGGATGAACGCCTCCGCCTGTATGCATGGCCAGAATTTACAGCCGCCTTCGCCGTTTGAACGATCAGCTGTTGAGAAGCGCAAGGCCGGGAACGCGCAGGATGAGATCCGGGTTCTCGACCATGACATATTCCAGGTTTCGCCGCGCGATACGCGCATGCTCGCGTGCGATGAATTCCGCCCGGGTTCCCTCGCGCGCGCCGATGGCCGCCGCCAGTGCCCGGTGCTGTTCCTGAGCGACGTGAAGGGATTGCCGGAAGATATCGATGTTTGTCCTGTCGGAGAGGAAGGCTGACGGCGACGCGAAAGGAAGACGCGTCGCGCGATCGATTTCCCGCTGCAGGACGGCGCTCCCCGAAAGCTCGACCAGAAGGCCGTGGAAGCGGGCGTTGAGGTCCGAATATGCCTCGAAGTCCACCTCGCTCGGCGTCGAGCCGAAACAGGCGTCGAGGTCCGCCAGAACCTCATCCACCTGCTGCAACTGCTCCGGCGCGCTCCCGCGCTCGGCCGCAAGCCGCGCCGCCGTTCCCTCCAGCACGCCTCTCAGTTCGATCGCATCCATGACGTCGGCGAAGGTGAAGCTGCGCACGATGAAGCCGCCATTCGCAAGCCGGTCCAGCAGTCCCTCTTCCGCGAGACGCGACATGGCCTCCCGGATCGGCGTGCGGGAAATCTGCAGGGTCTCCGCAAGCGGCACCTCGAACAGGCGCGTGCCGCCGGGGAAGTCTCCGTTGAGGATGCGCTTGCGCAATTCCATCAGTGCCGCAAGCGTGTGCGTCGTCCGCCCTGTATCCTCCATCCGATCCTCTTGTCTCCCTTGCTCCGTGCAGGAATGTACATTGCGAGCGCCCGCCGTCGCAAGCCCGGTCTATCCGCCTGTATACATCACCGGCGAATTGGGCTTGGCCCGCCGAAGCCCAGGCTGTAGCAGGGATGGTCTCCACCAGATCGTCGGAGATTCGCCGCATCCGAAGGCGGCACTGCCGGGAAACAAGGACATCAGGATGTCGACACGCTGGAGCCACGTCACGATTGCGGTCCTGGGTGGCGTCGCCGCCGCGCTGCACGTCGGAAAGGTTCCGCCTGCCCTCCCCCTTTTGCGTCAGGAACTGAACCTGGATCTGGTCGCCGCCGGCTGGCTGATGGGGCTGGTCAGCCTCATGGGCGGGCTGCTGGGGCTCCTGCTCGGCCGGGCGGCGGACCGGATCACCCATCGCCGGGCCATGCTTCTGAGCCTGTCCTTGCTGACGGTCGGCAGCCTCGCAGGGGCGTTCTCCGGCTCGGCCGCTCTTCTCTTCGCGAGCCGCGTCGTCGAAGGCATCGGCCTGATCCTCGCCGTCGTTGCGGCCCCGGCCCTCATCACCGCGGCAACGCAGCTCAGGGACCGCGGTCTTGCCTTCGCCGCGTGGGCAGGCTGGCTGCCTGCGGGCGTCGGCGGAATGATGCTCGTTTCCCCGGGCCTGCTGTCGAGCTTCGGCTGGCGCGGCGCCTGGATCGCCGCAGGCCTTGCAACCCTTGTGCCGCTGACTGCGCTTCTTGTTTCATCTCCGGACACCGCACCAAGGCCGCTCCACGACGCTCCGTCTCTCGTCGAAGGCGTCAGGCAGACATTGGCGCGATCGACCTCCTGGCTGCTGGGTGGCATATTCCTCCTCTACAGCCTNAGCTTCATGTCGGTCTTCGGCTTCCTGCCGACGATGCTGATCGAGGAGGCGGGANTGAGCCTGGCGGCCGCATCCATGATGACGGCAACCGCGGTGCTCTCCAATATTCCCGGAAANTTCACNGGAGGCTTTCTCCTGCGGCGCGGCGCAAAACGCTGGGTTCTCGTGGTCGTCGCCTTCACGGCCCTGACGCTGTGTGCCTTCGTGGTGTTCAACTCGGATCTCCCGCTCGCCGTCCGCTACGCCGCAGCGCTGCTGTATGCCGGNGCGGGTGGCCTGCTGCCGGCGGCGATCATGAGCGCCCTGCCCGCCTATGCCCCGCGCCGCGACCTCGTCAGCACGATCAGCGGCTTCGTCATGCAGGGAACCAATATGGGCCAGTTCCTCGGGCCGCTTTTGCTCGCCTCGATCGTATCTGCGATGGGATGGCCCGCCGCCCCCTATTTCGTCGCGTCCACGGGCATCCTCGGCATCGTTCTGGCACTGAGGTTTCGCCGGCGGGAAATTCCGCAGGACACATGAGGTAAGGCAGCGCACGGGCCGGCCGGCCCCTATCGCTCCGCCACGCGTGCCATGGCCGGGACCATGGCGATCGCGACGATCGCCGCACCGGCGAAAAGCACACCGAACCCAAAGGCGTTCGCCACCTGCCCCGCCACCACCCCGCCGCCCAGGCTGACGAGCGCATCCATGCACTGGAAGAGCGTGAAGTCGACGCCGGCCTGGCGCGGGTCCGACCAGCGCATGAACTGGGCATAGAGGGCCACGAAGCCGAAGGCCATGATGCCCGACGTGCTGGCCACCGCGAGCCCCATCAGGATGAGCACGGGGATCGTTCCCGTCCAGCCAGCTACGGCGAACAGGAACAGCGTCGACGACTGCAGGACGAGGGACACGATCAGCACGGGACGGATCCCCCACATCCTGACGCAGGCGCCGCCCAGGAGCGCTGCAGCCGCGCCGATCAAAAGGCTGCCGACACCGTTGAGGACGCCGATCGTGGTAAGCTCGACGCCGTTGTCCACGAGAAACGGTCCGATCATTCCCATTGCCATCTTGTGAGCGAGCACGAAAGCCGCCGCCGTGAGCAGCCCCCGCCGCAGAATCGGCCGTCGCAGGGCATCGGCAAGGGAAGGCACATGCTCACGCGTCTCCTCCGGCATATCGCGGGCGATCTCGAAGAGGAACGGCATGCCCAGCAGCAGGAGAAGCGCGGCCATGCACCAGGTGGCTATCCTCCAGTCGCAGGTCCCGACAAGATAGAGGAACAGGCCGCCTCCGAGAGCGGAACCGAGATAGGCACCACCGACCTGCGCCGCATTGGCCCAGCCGTGGTGGCTCTGCGACAGGCTCTGCACGGCAAAGCCGTCGCAGGCGATATCGACGGTGGATGCGGCGAAGGCCACCACCGTCAGGACCGTGAACAGAAACAGCCAGTTCGAGGGATCCAGGCTGCCCGCGGCGATCAGGCCGACGATCGAGACCAGGCCGCCTGCGAGCACGATAACCCCGGAACGGTTGCGGCCGGCAGCAGGCAGCCGGTAGCGCTCCACCGCCGGCGCCCAGAGGAACTTGAGCACCCACGGCAGGGCGATCAGCGATACGAGCCCGATGCGGTCGAGCGATACCCCGCTCTCGCGCATCACCGCCGGAAGACCGGTCCACGTGATGCCGCCGATGACGCTCTGNGCTATGTAGAGTCCGGCNATACCCGAGAGGAGCATCGCCGGCGAGGGTCGCTGCACCNTCCGCATNAGAAGCGGTAGCGCAGGCTGCCGTANATGGTTCGGCCCTCGTCCCAGTAGCAATTGCCGGACGTGCAGATCGCCTCCTGCCGGTCGAACACGTTCTTTGCGTTCACCTGCAGCGAAAGGCCCTGCAGATCCGGATTGCGATAGCCGAAATCGTAGGAGACGGCCGCGTCGACCAGGGTTCGGGAGCCGCTCTTGAACGTGTTGGCATCGTCCCCGTAGCTTTCTCCGATATATCGGATACCCGCACCAAGCCCCAGACCGGCAAGCGGGCCGTCTTCGAAGAGGTAGTGGCCCCACAGCGACGCGACATGGTTGGGGGCGCCCGAAAGNTCGTTCCCGACCGTTCCCGCAAGGCCTTCCTNGATCGTCATGCGCATGTAGGTATAGGAGGCGATCAGGCCGAACCCGTTGTCGAAGGAGGCATTCGCTTCAAGCTCGAAGCCGCGGGAACGAAGATCGAGCTGCCGCTGCACCTGGTTGCCGGCGGAATCGAAGGTACCGTCGAATACGACCCCGTCGGTCTGATCGATGTCGAAATAGGCGGCGCCGATCAGCAGGCTCGTCTCCGGGATTTCGTATTTCACGCCGACCTCGATCTGATCGGCGGTGGTGGGCTCGGCCACCGTGCGGGTTCCGCCCGCGTCGTAGACGAAGCCGAGATTGGGAGAGAAGGAGGTGGCGTAGCTGGCATAGGGGGCCAGACCCCAGTCGAACTGGTAGGAAAGGCCGGCTCTCCACGAAAAGGCGCGATCCGTGGAATCTATCGCGGTTCCCGCCAAGGTCACGCTGTCGGAGACTGCCCAATCCTGTCGCCCGGTGAGGAAAAGCGTCCACCGGTCCCATTCGATCTGGTCGTGCAGGTAGACGCCATACTGGTCCATCTGCTGCTCGCCCGAGGAAGCGAACGGCTGCAGCGCGACGTCGGCGATCGACGTCGCGGATTTGCGCGCCTTCGCAGAATAGTCCCACCAGTTGTAGTTGAAGCCCAAAAGCGCCGTGTGGGCGAGCGGACCGGTGTCGAACTCGAACTGCGCGATATTGTCCACGGAGAAGGCCGAAACGCTCTCCTTGTACTGCGACCAGGATGTTCTGAGATAACTGTACTTCAGGTCCGCGTCGACCTCGTGATAGCGGAGGTTCTGGCGCAACGTGACCACGTCGTTCAGCCTGTGCTCAAACTCGTAACCGATCCGCCCCTGGGTCGTGGTGAAGTCGTTCCACTCGGGGTCGCCGGAATAGATGTCCGATATCTGCCCCAGGCCGGGGTTGACGTAGAAGGCGGTCGCCCCCACGACGGAGCGGGAATATTCACCGAGGAGCGTGAACGTCGTGTCCTCGTCCGGCTTCCAGGTGAAGGCCGGAGCGAAATAGAAGGTGTCGTCGGGATAGCCTTCGATGTGGGTATCGCTCTTCCGGCCGACGGTCGTGAACCGGTAGAGCAAGGATCCGTCCTCGTCCACGGGACCGGAGAAGTCTGCGGCGGCCTGGTAGCGGTCGTCCTGGCCGACAAGCGTCTCGACCTCGCGGAAGGGCTCGTCCTTCGGCCGCTTGGTGACCATGTTCACGATCCCGCCGGGGCCGCTGACCCCATAGAGCGAGGACGCCGGCCCTTTCAGGACGGTCACGCCCTCAAGGCCGTAAGGCTCGGTGCGGAACCATGCCGACGGTCCGTTGAACTGCTTCAGGCCGTCGCGAAAGGTCCCGGTGTAATATGCCGGAAAGCCTCTGAGGTAGAATGCATCGTAGCGGCTGTCGAAGCCGAAGTTGTTCGGATTGGCCCCCGCCGTGTAGGTCAGCGCCTCGTTCAGCGTTCGCGGCTTCTGGTCCTCGATCTGATCCTGGGTGACCACCGAGACCGATTGCGGGATCCTCACCAGCGCCGTATCCGTCTTTGTGCCGATCCGGTCGCTCTTGGCGACATAGCCGTCCTGCACGAGGATGTCGTCGCTCTCCGCGTCGATGACGATCGTCTCGAGATCCGTCTCCCCCTGCCCGTCCTGGCCAATGGCACTCCCCGCCTGAAGAACCAGCGAAACACCCACCAGAAGCATCAGCCGCCGGCGCCAGAACGTTGATCTCACACGCATATTCCCTGCCCCTCATTTGCAATGCAGGGACGCAGTATTCAAATATGAGGAGCGGAGTCAAGTTTGATTTGACAGATGTCAAATCCTCCAGCAAAGTTACCAGCGATTTTAGTTTACAATAACGGCTTTCACGCTTCCTGATTTGTTACTGCGGAGCCTTTTCGATCCACCGGCCCGGGAAGGCAAACTTCTGTCTAAGATATAGGTTATGATTACGACGAACGAGAAGCTCGCGACGCCCAAACTTGTCCGAGACTCTGACCTTCGCGTATTTGGTCGAAGGCGTTATGCTTTCGACCGCGACGACCCGAAATCTGCTTCCTCCATCGTTAAGTCGGCATTTTCCAAGAGCAAATACCACCGGACCACGAGAGGTTGGCCGAAGAACAAATTCATCATTGTATGCAAGTCCACGGCATTCGGGGGTGATTTCCTTAAAGGCGAACGCACCGTCCTCTCCGCTCTGCGTAACACAGCCGGACAAGACGCCGAGCGCCAGGAGCGCGAATACTGTTTTCTTCATAATCCACCCCTTTAACTTATACGTTTGCGTCAGGAAACAGGGGGCAATGGAGCGTGTCAACTCAAAAAGCCTTCACGGACTACAATCTTTACTGTCGACTCGGGTGACACTTCGCCCTAGAATTTCGAAAAGCTAAGCGACAAGGGGGTATTATGAAACTTGCCGTCAGCATCGTCAGCGCCTCATTGCTACTCTCATCTGTTGGGGCGATGGCGCAGCCTGTGCCCTCCTCCGCTGCCACGAGCATGTCCATCGACGAGGCACGTGAGATTGTTCAAGCGAAAGACCGGGGCCGGTTTGGGGCTGTATTGGAATATCTCCAGGCAGCTGCTTTAGAGAAGAATGGCCCCGCGCTTTTATTACTCGGCGACATCTACGCAGCCGGAGATTTAGTTGAATCTGACGGTGAGAAAGCCGTTGGTTACTACCGTGAGGCAAGCGCAGTTGGCTTGAAGTTCGCCACATTCAAATTGGCCGAGGCATACAGGGAAGGCACCCTGGTACCCGCCGATCCCGAAGAAGCGGTAAAGCTTTATCAATCTCTCTCCGAAGCCAACATGCCGTTGGCAAAGATCAAACTTGGCGAAGCGTACCTCAGTGGTGAAGGAGTGGTGCAGGATGTGGCTCATGGCCTCAGGTTGCTAGAGGAGGCTGCTGAACTTGGAGAACAGGCGGCACTCAACAAGCTCGGTGCCTTGTATTCGCAGCCGGATCTAGTTGATGACGATTACGCCAAAGCAGTATCCTATTACGAGCGCAGTGCCGCCCTTGGCAACATCGGGGCGAAGCTGCGGCTGGGAGACATCTACCTTACCGGAACCGTAGCACCGAAGAACGTGGAGAAGGCCGTCGAATACTTGGAGGACGCTGCAGGTGCAGGTTCGGACTTTGCCAGCGTTTTATTGGCAAATGCACATTTGCGAGGCGATCTGGATTCCAGATCAGATCCTGAAAAGGGACTGAATATCCTTCAGGACCTTTCCAATAAAGGTTTTTCACCGGCGACCGTTTCCCTCGCGGATACGTACTACTGGGGCAGAGGTACGCCGAAGAGACCGGCAGAAGCAGTTTCCCTCCTGAATGCAGCCGTCGAGAAGGGTGATGGCTCTGCAGCTCAAAGACTGATCTATTTTCTGCGCGATGCTCCTAACAAGGCAATAAAGCGGGATCTCAAGCGAGCGGCGGCCGTATATGAACAAGCCGCATCGACAATGGAACCTAAAATTGCGTTGCGCGAAAAGCTGCTTCTGAGCGCTGCTACGAATCCGGATCGGGCCGCATTCGCTGAAGTGGCCAAGATGGTAGGTCAACTACCGCAGCAAGACAGATCGGCAGCGATTAGTGCATTGCGCTACACGAATCCTAACGCTTTTGTCTATTATGCTCAGCACCGGCTTCGAGAAAAAGGAGTGTATGACGGTGCGTTGAACGGCCTGCTAACTTCATCAACGATACGGGCACTGAATGGAGTTTGCTCGGGCGAATGCAGACGCGGCCCCCTCGCACCTCAATCTGTTCGTGCGCTTTCTGCGGTTCTGGCGGAATAGTAACCCCCATCTAGTTCAGATCGTCGAGAGAGAAGACTGCAGATGGAGTACATTTGGCTACTTTTTGCCGCCAACGTCGGAATCTGCATCTGGGGTTTTAGAATATCGACGTCACCGGCAATGGGAAGACTCACCAAGAGTGCATTAAATCCCGTTCTGGTAATATGGATATTCTTGTTCTGCTGCGCGTTGCTGTACGCAGTTTATGCCAGAGAGGGGTATGTCTTTCATCCGCGCGTGAGTTTTTACGCACCGCTTTCGGCGCAGACATTTTCCTACCTGGTTTTCACTCTGTTCGCTCTGGCATTTGCCTTTGGCCAGGCAGTTGCATCTCGCACTGTTGCGACAGGTTCGCCTCCCCTGCCACCAAAAGAAAAGACGCCCAACGGGACAAACACCGGCGAGGCATTCTTTGTCAGCATAACAGTCTCGGGAGTTGTCATCGCCTACGTAACAGTCGTCTTCGGCGTGACAACTTTGTCGGACATACAAGAGCTTACGGCAGATCGCTTTGTCCGATATCGTGAATCGCCGCTGATTATATATCTTTTTATGTTGCCCTATCTTGCCTTTGCCGTTTACTGCGTGAAGGCAAAAAGC